>JGI24702J35022_10000285_pt1 | contig 29611 bp, 21 predicted proteins | sample TergutTh196P4_FD_35022 | JGI IMG/M metagenome (IMG submission 35022)
ATGGACACATACCATTTTCAATCAGGATTTTTAACAATTCCCATTTTCTGTATCGTTTAGCATTGTATAATCTACGTTTACTCCGATTTGTTCGTCGTTCTGCCGCTAAAGAATANTCACCGGANTTACCGTTGCCAACACCTTTTTGAAAAATGATTACACCATTATCAATGATTTCATTATCAAGAATAGATGAGTCTTTGTCAAGTTTTTCCAATTTTTCTCTTTGGAATAATTCGTAATATTCTTTACGAAAATCTTCATCAGTTTCTCTGATAGCCCAACCTGTAGAATTTGTACCTAAGTCTAAACCTAAAATTTTTGCCATGATTACTATTTTTTTGTTTAATATTGTTTTTTATTTACTTTTGCAGCGCAATTCACAACAAGGCTATAAGCCGAAGTGCCTTTGCACTTTAATCCCGCGTACTCCGTGGGATTTTCTGTTTCAATCAACTGTTATAATGTTAATTACTAAATCTAATCTTAATATTTTTTTCATATCAATACTATTAAAATTACCCCGCAAAATTAAAAAAAAGGCATTATGTAAAGAGTAAAAAAAAATTATTCCGTTGTGAAAACATCTAAGGCGGCGTGAAAACGTCGCTTTTCGTTTTTTGTACTTGAATTTCCCCCCTTCGCCTAAGGCTGTAACGCTGTCGTTTGGCGGCGATTCTATCGCCGTCAAGTTATCTATACAGGTTCTACCTGCTAACTTTTCAAGTTGATGGATGTAAATGGCAGGTTGAACCTGCCAAAATAGAACGGCGGTGATGGAATAGCCGCCGAACCACTGCACTACAAACCTTGACGAACGAGGTTATCTCAAAATATTATTTATGTTTTCGATAAAGGATATAATGATTACAAGGCTTATAAACTTTTTTCAGAAAATCTAACAGGATTTGTTACTAGAATAAAAGACAATTACTGTTTTTGAATTAATAATTTTTATATTTTTGTAAAAATTTATAATAATTAATTAATTTACAAAACGATGAAGAAAGAACTAATTTTTTTAAACATTATGCTTGTTTTGGCTTTTAAAGTTGACTGTCAAAACACGCTTTACGGTCCTACCACGACCAACATTCAAGTAGTAAGAGCAATCTCCAATAATGGAAATTATGTGGCTGGACAAGCCGCTACAGCATTGCGAGAAGCATTTACATGGGACGTAACTTCCGGAAACGTGATTACGCTTACAGGAGGCTCTTTTGCCGATACCCGTTTAAGCGAGGCATACGGCGTTACTGACAACAACCGCGTAGTAGGCGATTTTGCCGACCCCGAACTCCTTTTTGAAGGAGAACCAATTAGAAGCGCCGGGTTTTGGGAAAACGGCGTATGGACAGGATTAGGACTTGGTCTTGCAGCAGGCGCTCCGCCCGCTTCTCTAACAGGCGGCTCGGCGGCGTCTTGCGTTACAGATGACGGAAACACAATTGCCGGATTTTGCCAAACATACGTCGGCGGTAACAATCATGTTCACCCTTATTCGTGGACTTATGATGAAACCACAGAAACGTGGACAGGCGAAGTATGGGCAGAACCGTCAAATGTTACTCAAGGCTCGGCAATTACGGTAATTTCAGGTGATGGAAGCATTGCCGCTGGATGGACAAACATTGGAGGATCCGCAAGAACAGGTATTATGTGGACATCCAAAGAGGAATATACCATTTTTGGATATGGACTACCCGGTGATTACAGCGAATTTATATGCATGAGCCAAAACGGTAAATATGCAGGATTCAGACATAATCAAACAGCGGGAATTTACGACATCGAAAATGATGTATATACAGTTATTCCAAGCGCAATTGACCTACATGTAAATTCAATCAGCAATGACGGTATGGTAATAGGCACATGGCAAAATGACTTCAATGCCAACAAAGGTTTTGTTTGGAGCAATGACCTTGGCTATATGGATTTCAATGATTTCAGGCTAATGTATGCTTCCGATGTAATTTTTATGCCAGCAATACAAACTGCATTCGATCCGACTTCATTTAATTCTTATGCAATAAATGCCATTTCTCCCGATGGATTGTCAATAACTATTTTGGTGCAAAATCGGGCGTTAGTGTTGAAATTGGGAGCTCCAATTGTAGTTGTTCCTTTTCCAAAAAATTTGTCGGCATCGGTTTCTCGCGAAGAAAGAAACAACGTTGTACTGACATGGGAAGCGCCCGAAACGTGGACGGAAGATTTAGTCGAATATTCCATTTATCGCGATAACGTAATAATAGCAACAGTTGATGCTGACCTTTTAACATATACAGACCTGAATGTCGATGCCGGATATGTAAAGTATGCAATTCAGGCTGTTTATGAAAATGACCTGTCTAAAATTACAGACCCCGTTGAAGCTGTTATTGTTGATACATACCAACTGCCATTTATTGACAACTTTGATTCAAACAGTTTGCAGACAAATTATTGGACTGCCACAGGAACAGGAAGCAGTTGGGCTGCTTTTTCCAATGCAGGAGTTGAAGGTTTGTCGGGAGGAGTGCGTTTGGAAGTAAATAATTCTCAAAGTTCGCCCTTCTCTGCCTCTTTAATATCAAAACCATTAGACGCTACAGAAGCCGAAAAAGTATATGTAACTTATATGGTTATAGCGCACTATTACGTGGACAATAATCTTACGCTTGACAATTTATATGTTGATGTTTCAACAGACGGAACTACTTGGACAAATGTCAGCGAATACACATTTCAGCAATTAATCGACTGGAAAACAGAACTTTTAGACATTTCAGAAGTAGCTGCGGGAGAACTGATAAATGTTCGTATTAGAGTTGAAGGAATAAATTATTCAAGTAATAATAAATGGTATTACTTTGACAATTTTGCAGTTTTGACAGAAACTCCGGCAGGAAGTGCGGTTCCATCCGGCATTATACACAAAGTAAACGGTCAGCAATTGGAACTTGCATGGCAAAATCCAGAAAATGTTTATGGCATTACATATCAACAATCGCCAATCAGATATTCATTTGGAAATGAAGGAAACAGTTTTATTGCCGTTCAAAGTTTTGATGCAGAAGAATTGGCAATTTATGATGGGTTAAACTTAGTTTCAATTTCATCATATATTAATCAAAACATTGCTTCGCCGATTGTTCCTACTGCATTAAAACTTGCAGTGTTTGCTGATGGTACAAGAGTCATAAGTCAAGATATTACTGAGTTCACTCCAAATTCATGGAACACGTTCAGTTTAAGCGAGCCGTTTTTGCTCAGTTCAGTAAATGATAACTTAAAAATTGGTATTGAGGTCATTGCGCATGATACTAACGAACTCCCGCTCGGAGCCGATGAAGCAGGCAGAGTTGTCGCTGGAAAAGGAGATTTATATTCTGAAGATGGCGGAGCCACATGGCAATTGCTTTCAGACGAAACTGGCAGTTCATTCCAAAGAAACTGGTGCATCATAGGAAATATCGCCGCAGAAGCCAATTCAAACGCAAGAACACCTGATATTTTGGGCTATAATGTTTATTTAAACGAAAATAAAATAAATGATTATCTGATTTTTGGACAGAGCATTGTAACCGAATTCAACGAAGGTTGTTATACAGTCAGAGCCTTCTCTTTAACAGATGGAATTTCAGGCGAATCGGATGAATATTGCATGTATCAGATATTTTATACCATTACCGTAGAGGCTTACCCTATTGAAGGCGGTGAAGTTTCTATTTCCGGTGAAGGTGTCTATGAGCCCGGAGAAGAAGTTACCATTGAAGCAATAGAAAATACAGGCTGGGAGTTTAAAGAGTGGATAAAAATAACCGAAGAGGAAGAAGAATTGTTTGCAACAACTGATACACATACATTTATTGCAACCGAAAATTTAACTTTAAAGGCATTTTTTGAACTGAAAAAATATACCGTTACTTTGTTAGTTAACAATGACGATTTTGGAACAGTTGAGGGCGAAGGAGATTTTGCTTACAATGAAGAAGTTACAGTTGTTGCAATTTCTGAAGCAGATTATCAATTTGATAATTGGACAGATGAAGAGGGTGAAATAGTCTCAGATGAGGCAGAATACAAATTCAATATAACCAGAGATATAACATTAACAGCAAACTTTAGCAGTTTGGGGATAGAAAAATTCGGCGTATCTTCTGGCTTTGCATTATATCCCAACCCTTTCACCAATGAAATAAATATCAGAAATCCAAATATAGTGAAAAACGTTGAAATAACAAATATAGTCGGTCAAAAAGTAAAAGATGCAGTATTTAACGGGAAATCAATAAATACAAGCAACTTCAATAGCGGCGTTTATTTTGTTGTTATTGAAAGCATTACAGGAGAAAAATTTGTTCATAAAATAGTTAAAAAATAAGTAAATAAATTGAAAAATGGGCGTTGTTTCGGCAGCGTCCATTTTTGTCTTAACCTTGATTAACATGATTTTAGGTATACAGGTTCTACCTGTAAAACTAAAAACTTTAAAAAAAAATATTTTCGCAAACAGTATTTGTTATGGGCTATAGCCTAATTCAAAATAGAGTATGTTTATTTGCAAAATAATTTTTACATTTTGCCTGCTTTATTCTCTTTTTTTAGCAAAAAATGATATTTTCGCCACCGATTGTTCAAAACAAAAATCATTATTATATAAACATTAACATAATATATGAATAACCAATTATTTGTTTCAGGTTCACCGCATGTTCACAGCAACGAATCTGTAAAAAAAATTATGTGGGCAGTAGTTATAGCGTTACTGCCTGCTCTGTTAGTTTCCATTTATTACTTTGGACTTCCGGCAATTTTAATAACCGTAGTTTCCATTTGCAGTTGTTTACTTTTTGAATATCTCATTCAAAAGTTTCTACTTAAAGAAAAAAGTTCTCTTTGTAATGGTTCAGCAGTAATAACAGGATTGTTATTAGCATTCAATCTTCCTTCTAATCTTCCCTTGCCTTGGGTAGTAGTGGGTGCGTTTGTAGCCATTGCTATTGGAAAAATGGCATTTGGCGGATTGGGGAAAAATCCGTTTAATCCCGCCTTAGTTGGACGTGTATTTTTGTTGATTTCCCGCCCTGTAGAGATGACTACCTGGCCCCTGCCCACACCGGTATGGGCGTTTGGCACAGACGCGGTTACCGGTCCAACCCCGCTGGGAATTTTAAAAGAAGGAGGAATAAATGGTGAATCTATTGGGCAATTAATGGAAAAGATGCCCAATTATGTGCAGATGCTTTTTGGTCAGATGGGTGGATCTTTCGGGGAAATTTCAGTGATTGCCCTGATCGTTGGAGCGCTATTTCTCATTTTTAGAAAAGTAATCACGTGGCATATTCCGGTTTCATTTATTTTGTCTTCGTTTTTACTGGCAGGTATATTATATTTGCACAAGCCGGAATGTTATGCCAATCCATTCTTTCATATTGTTACCGGTGGATTGATACTGGGCGCATGTTTTATGGCAACCGATATGGTAACCTCCCCCTCTTCTCCGTGGGGTATGATTGTTTTTGGGTGTGGTTGCGGTATCTTAACCATCGTAATTAGAACTTTCGGTGCGTATCCCGAAGGTGTCTCTTTTGCTATTTTATTAATGAACGCCGTTACACCGCTCATTAACAAAGCATTCAAACCAAAAAAGTTTGGGGGAAATAGTAAGTAGATGACTATGTAAAGATAAATAAATCAAAATTTGTGATTATCATTAAAAAAAATCAATAACTGATTTTCCCAGAAGCAAACTATTTTGCAATAACCTTTAAATATAATAATTAAAACAATAATTGAGTATCCTTAATTTTTCTATTGGCATTGACATCGGCGGAACTAATACCGATATTGGATTGGTAAACCAATTGGGCTACGTCATTGAAAGTTATCATTTGAAAACTGCGGAATATAATGATGCTCAAAAATTTGTGAACGATATTGTGATTCTTATTCAAAAACTACTCTATTTTAATGGGATAAAAGATACTCATTTAATAAAAGGGATAGGCATTGGTGCCCCGTGCGGAAATTATTATGACGGAACCATTGATGACGCCCAAAATTTGAAATTCAGAGGAAAAATTCCCCTCAAATCAATGATTGAAGAACAACTGCATATTCCTGTAGTAGTTACCAACGATGCCAATGCGGCAGCATACGGAGAAATGATTTACGGCGGTGCAAAAGGGATGAAGAATATTGTGATGTTTACGCTCGGCACCGGCGTGGGCGGCGGCATTATCGTGGATGGAAAGCTACTGTACGGCTCAGACGGATTAGCAGGAGAATTAGGACACACTATTTTAATTCCTAACGGCAGAAAATGCAACTGCGGAAACAGCGGCTGCTTGGAAATGTATGCCTCCATGAGAGGAATTACCCAAACTTGTAAAGAACTTTTAGAACAATTTCCCGACAACGACCTTGCCAAACTGCCATTCAATAAACTTGACCCAAAAATAATTGCCGATGCCGCTTATCAAGGAAATGAAGTGGCAATAGAAACTTACCGAAAAACAGGCGAGTGGCTGGGAATTGCGCTTGCCAACGCGGTAACTTTTTCTTCTCCCCAAGCCATCTTTCTTGCCGGAGGCATAGCCTCAAACGGAGATATTTTGCTCAAACCCACAAGAGAATCGTTTGAAAAACACAAATTGTTTATATATAAAAACAATATCCCAATTTTGGTATCGCAATTAAATGAGAATGATGCGGCTATTTTGGGAGCGGCAGCATTAGTGTTTTAAAATTATTATTTTTGCAATTCCAAAAGTGTAAAGTAAAAAAAACAAAAAATGTAAAACGATTCACTCAAAAAGTGTAAAATAGAGGATGTAATAAATAATACTTATTCATGATGCAATATATAAAAAGAATCACTGATAAAGAATTGCAGACGAAACTTAATGCAGCCGGCGCCGTTCTAATAAGAGGAGTAAAAGCATGCGGAAAAACTGAATCTGCAAAGCAAATTGCAGCAAGTACTTTAAGTGTGGATACAGATGATCAGGCATCTGTTATTATGAAAATTGATCCCAAAAGGTTATTATTTGGTAAAACGCCAAGATTAATTGATGAATGGCAGGTTCAACCCAAACTTTGGACCTATATAAGACACGAAATTGATGAAAGGCAGCAAAAAGCGCAGTTTATTTTAACAGGATCGGCGAATCCTGAGGAAAATATTAAAATGCACTCAGGAGCAGGACGATTTACTATTCTTAATATGAGAACTATGTCCTGGCAAGAATTGGGTTTTTCCTCCGGAAAGATCAGTATAGAAAGTTTGTTTTGCGGATCAAAAATTGATATTTACGATGAACCTGTTGAATTGGAGTATATTATCGAAAAAATTATGATTGGAGGTTTTCCTACAACACTTAATATGATAACGGATCAAGCTATGGAATTGAACAGAGCATATATTGATTTGCTTGCGGAAGTAGATATGAGCAGGGTTTCAAATGTTAAACGTGATCCGATAAAAGTACGCAATCTACTGCGATCCATTGCTCGAAATACAGCTAATATAGTAGAAATAAAAACGATAGCAGAAGATATTCATGAAAAAGAGAAGAACGATATTTCTCGCCCTACTGTTTATGAATATCTTGATGCATTAAATTGCTTAATGATTACGGAGGAACAACCCGCATGGAATACACATATTCGCTCATCGGCTTCTTTGAGAAAAACTCCCAAAAGACATTTTACAGATGTAGCCTTATCGGTTGCTGCATTAGGAGCAGATAAAAACTACTTGCTCTCAGATTTGAAATTTACTGGATTCTTATTTGAATCGCTTGTTACTCACGAACTAAGAGTTTATGCACAAGCAAATGACGCTAAAGTGTTTTATTATAGAGATTCTAATAATATTGAAGTAGATGCGATTGTTCAAAAACATAATGGAGATTGGATGGCATTTGAAATTAAACTTGGGATAGGACAAATTGAAGAGGCGGCACATAATCTAAAAAAATTTATTTCTGTTATTGACACAAAAAAAGTAAATCCTCCAAAATCAATTAATATTATTACAGGAACAGGAATTAGTTATACTCGTGCAGATGGAATTAACGTTATTTCAATAGCATCTTTAGGAATTTAGAGTAGATCACAAATAATAATAAATCTAATAACATATCATTAAATGGCAAATTTTCTAACACAACTTTTTGGCTCAAAAGCAGATAGAGACTTAAAAGAATTAAAACCCTATCTCGAAAAAGCGTTACACGCTGAAAAAAATATCACCAATCTTTCTCATGATGAATTACGTGAGAAAACAATAGAGTTTCGAGAAAAAATTAATAACCAAGTACGCGAAGAAGAAGAACGCATCGCAGAAATTAAAAGATATTTAGATGAAAACTACGATTTGGATATCGAAGAAAAACAACAATTATACAAAGAGATTGATACTTTAGAGAAGAAAAGTTACGAAAAAACGCAAGATGTTTTAAACGAAATTCTTCCGGAAGCATTTGCCGTAATGAAAGAAACGGCGCGCCGCTTTAAAGAGAATGAATTTGTGGAAGTTACTGCCACCGACATGGACAGAAATATTGCCGCATATCGCGAATGTGTAGAAATTACCGGCAGTAAGGCAAAATTTGCAAGTACCTGGTCTGCCGGCGGAAATATGATAAAATGGGATATGTGCCACTACGACGTGCAACTTATTGGCGGTACGGTTCTGCATCAGGGAAAAATAGCGGAAATGGGCACAGGAGAAGGAAAAACGTTGGTAGCAACTCTTGCCGTGTACCTCAATGCACTGCCCGGAAAAGGAGTACACGTGGTTACCGTAAACGACTACCTCGCAAAACGTGACGCCGAATGGATGGGACTTCTCTATGAGTTTCACGGATTAACGGTGGATTGTATTGACAAACATGAACCAAACTCCGAAGAGCGCCGACAAGCCTATATGGCAGATATTACCTACGGAACCAACAATGAATTTGGTTTCGACTATCTGCGTGATAATATGGCGCGAAATATCGGGGAGCTTGTGCAACGTCCCCACAATTACGCTATCGTGGATGAGGTGGACTCCGTGTTGATTGACGACGCCAGAACGCCGTTGATCATTTCCGGTCCCACTCCGCGCGGAGATCAACAAGAATTTGACATTTATAAACCGATGATTGAGCGTTTGTTTAATGCTCAAAAATTATTGGTAAGCGAAATTTTAACGAAAGCAAAACAATTATTGGCAGAAAATCCCGATCCAAAGCCGGAAGAAGATGGCGCTATTTTGCTGCTCCGTGCGCATAGGGGGTTGCCCAAAAACAAAGCCCTCATCAAATTCTTGAGCGAACAGGGTATGAAACAGTTGCTTCTGCGCACCGAAGCCTACTATATGCAACAACAAAACCGCCTCATGCCTGTGATTGACAAAGAACTCTATTTTGTGATTGAAGAAAAACAGAATACGGTGGATATTCAGGAAAAAGGAATTGAGTTGGTTTCCCGAAGCGCCGAAGAGGCAAAACTGTTTATCATTCCTGACGTGGGTGCAGAAATTGCCGAAATGGAAAAATTAAACCTCGCTCCCCAAGATGCAATTACTAAAAAAAATGAAATTTACCGAAATTTTTCTATCGCTTCCGAGCGTATTCACACCGTTCATCAATTATTGAAAGCATACACCATGTTTGAAAAAGATGTAGAGTATGTGATTATTGATAACAAAATAAAGATTGTGGATGAACAAACCGGTCGTATAATGGAGGGGCGTCGTTATTCTGACGGATTACACCAGGCAATTGAAGCAAAAGAAAATGTAAAAGTGGAAGCCGCCACACAAACTTACGCCACCATTACCCTGCAAAACTATTTCCGTATGTATAAAAAACTTGCAGGCATGACCGGTACAGCAGAAACAGAAGCCGGCGAGTTTTGGAATATCTATAAATTAGATGTGGTAGTAATTCCAACTAACAGACCCATTGCACGTTTAGACTCGGAAGATTTGGTGTACAAAACAAAACGCGAAAAATATACCGCCGTAGTAGATGAAATTCTGCGGTTAAATAATGAAGGACGCCCCGTTTTAGTCGGTACTACTTCTGTTGAAATTTCAGAATTGTTATCCAAAATTTTAACAGCCAGAAAAATCAGACACAACGTTTTGAATGCAAAACTGCATAAAAAAGAGGCAGATATTGTGGCAGAAGCAGGACAAACGGGAACAGTAACTATATCCACCAACATGGCGGGTCGTGGTACGGACATCAAGTTAGGTTTCGGCATTAAAGATAAAGGCGGACTTGCCATTATCGGTACGGAGCGGCACGACTCGCGGCGCGTGGACAGACAGTTGCGCGGTCGTTCCGGTCGTCAGGGAGACCCTGGAAGTTCCCAATTTTTCGTTTCGTTGGAAGATGATTTAATGAGGTTGTTCGGTTCCGAGCGTATCTCAAAAATTATGGATAGAATCGGGCTGAAAGAGGGCGAAGTGATTCAACACAGTATGATCTCAAAATCTATTGAACGGGCGCAAAAGAAAGTAGAAGAAAATAACTTCGGTATTCGTAAAAGATTGCTCGAATACGACGATGTGATGAACAAACAGCGCGAAACTATCTATCGCAAAAGAAAAAATGCACTGTTTGGTGATAAATTGGCAATTGATATTTCAGATATGTTTTACGATGTTTGTGTAAAAGTGGTGGAAAGAAATTATCATGCAAAAGATTATCAAGGCTTTGAAACGGATGTGATTACTACTTTCGGTTGCGAAACACCTTTTACACAAGATAGATTTTTTCAAGAAAGAACCGATAAATTGGTGGATGAGTTGTATGATAAAGTATTTGAAAACTACAAAGTAAGACAGCAAATACTTTGTAAGCAGGCATTTCCTGTGATTGAACGGGTATATTTGGATAACGGCGAGCGTTTTGCCAACATCGCTATCCCGATCACCGATGGCGTAAAAACACTCAATGTAGTGGCTCCGTTGAAAAAATGCTACGAAACACAAGGAAGAGAGATAGGTCTATCAATTGAAAAAGGGATTACGCTTGCCGTAATTGACAACGCATGGAAAGAACATTTGCGCGAAATGGATGACTTGAAACAATCGGTGCAAAACGCTTCTTATGAACAGAAAGATCCGTTATTAATCTATAAATTAGAATCTTTTAATCTTTTTGATACCTTATTGGAAAAGATTAACGAAGAGATTGTTTCTTTTTTGAATAAAGGCGGATTACCGGTAGAGCAGCATACTCAGGTTCGCGAGGCGCAACTGCCGCAGAGTGAAGCGCGAAAATTGCAAACCGGCAGAAACGAGATCGGAGGGAGACAAATAACGGGCGGAAAAGGAAGTGCTCCTGTTCGCGTTGAAAAAAAGGTAGGCAGAAATGAACCGTGTCCCTGCGGCAGCGGAAAAAAATACAAAAATTGTCACGGAAGAGAAAACTAAAATTATGTACATTTACATGAACTAATCTTCGTATATCACTCCCAATACTGTAGTTCCCACTACGTATAAAGTATGCTTGTCAATATTGGAGATATTGTCTTGCAGGGTATGCCAGGTTGAAACAAATCCGGTACCGGTAGTTTGATCTTGATGAATAATGTTTATCATAGGAATCTTAGCAAGTTTGTTTACATAATAATGGTCATCGGTAATTGGATTGCTTGCCACATTTAAAAAATACTCTTTATATCCTAACTTATAGGCTGTACTCCATACTTTTGCTACAATGGATGCGGCGTAATACAAGGAGTACCCTTCTTGATAAAACTTTGCATTCGGCGCTCCTACCATATCTAACAAAATTCCAAAATCTGCTTTATAATTAGTAATGTGTGGATTTTTTGCCCAATGTTGTGATCCGAGACACCACCAGTCGCCAGTTTCATTTTGACTATTCTTAGTTCCCCAATCCTCCGCATCAAAAAAAATAATATCCACACCAATATTAGGACTTTTCTCTTTCAATTGTCTGGCAATTTCTAATAATAGACCCACACCGCTGGCGCCGTCATTTGCCCCGTCAATAGGTTTTTCCCTGTTGGCAAAGTCAGGATCATTGTCAGCAAAAGGTCTTGAATCCCAGTGTGCTGCCAATAAAACTCTCTTTTCTTTTTCCGGAAAAAATGAACCGATAATGTTTTTACCATTAATTTTTGTACCGTCGTAGGTAAGCGCATTAAACGGTTGTACTGTTACTTTATCGCAATATTTTTCTAATTGGGTTTGCAGAAACTGTGCGCATTTTTTATGCGCTTCAGTATTCGGAACGCGTGGTCCAAAATCGGTTTGCGCTTTTACAAAAAAGAATGCCGAATCAGGATCAAAAACTGGAACAGAAATCGCTGAATTCAAATCCTCTTTAACAGCGCTTTTGTTTCTATTTTTGTTTGAATCGTTGCAAGAAAAGATTAAAACTGAAATAGAAAGGATTATAGGAAGTAGTTTTTTCATATTTTGAATATATAAGTGTAAAAAACAAAAATTACAATACTAATCTACGTTATTCCTTTATTTTATTAATGCCTCCTTTATCACCTCATCCATACTATTAATAATGGGATAAAATGCCTCATCCTGATATAGATTTCTACCAATAAGCGCTTTGAGCCAAGTTGAAAGAGTGTTTTTTTCAATTGCATCTAAAGGAGGAACTGTACGGTTGCTTTTTTGGGCATAAAAATACAGATACTCATTATAAATATCATCCGTTACAATCATCTTTTTAATGAATGTTTCTGCCGATGGGTATTTTTTGATGAGTAACTCTTTGTGTTGATTGGCATAATTAAATGCAAACTGAACAATTGCACTGTGGTTAAGCGCTTGATAATATTCTGTAGAAAAATTTTTCTTTTCATGCGGAACAATGATATCGGGTGTAATTCCGCCACCGCCATACACAATACGTCCTAATTGGGTACGATACTCTATTAAGGGTATGGTGTCGGTTTCTACTGTAAGTATTTCGTCATCTTCAATAATACGTTTTAAAAGATCATCGTAATAAGCAGTCGTTCCATTTTTGTAATCTCTTTGAATACAGCGTCCACTTGGGGTGTAGTATCTTGAAACGGTTAATCGCACTTGCGATCCATCGGCAAAATCAAAAGGACGTTGCACCAATCCTTTACCAAAAGAGCGCCTTCCGATAATGGTTCCTCTATCATTGTCTTGTATGGCTCCTGCAAGAATTTCAGAGGCTGAAGCGCTAAATTCATCAATTAAAACTGTAAGTTTTCCATCGGTAAAAAGTCCGTAATTTGAAGCGAAAAACTTTTCCTGTTTGGTGTGTAATCCTTTTACTGAAAGAATGAGGTTTCCTTTGGGAAGGAAATGGTCGGTAATTTTCAATGCTGCATCCAAATAACCACCTGCATTACTGCGAAGGTCTACAATAAGATTTTGCATTTTTTTATCAATCAGCATCATAAGAGCGTCTTCAAACTCTTCAGTAGTATGCGTGCCAAATTGGTCAATTTTAATGTATCCTGTGAGTTCTTCTATCATATAAGCGGAAACGACCGATTTTGTAGGGATAACATCTCGAATAATCTCAAAATCCAAAATATTGTTTACTTCCGGGCGTAAAACACCCACTTTTACAAGCGTACCTTTTTTCCCTCTCAGCATTTTAAACACTTGTTCAGAAGTAATTCCAATGGATGCCACCGGTTCATCATTTACAAGAATGATACGGTCTCCGGCTTTCATCCCCACTTTTTCTGATGGACCGCCGGCAATAGCAGCCACCACCATAATCGTGTCATTCATGATATTAAATTGAACGCCAATCCCTTCAAAAGCGCCTTCCAACTGTTCGGATTGCATTTTGCTTTCTGCGGCATTGGAGTAGGTAGAGTGAGGATCTAAATGTTCTAATATGCCCCGAATAGCATCTTCCGACAGTTGTTCATGATTCACCGTATCCACATAAAAGTGGTCTATATAATAGATTAAATCGCGTAATTTGTCATAAGAATTAGTTGTAATGCGCTGTTTTTTAACCCAATAAAAAGTCATTGAGATTCCCAAAAGGAATATCATCACAGTATATAATATCCTGCTGAATGAAAATGGGGATCTCTTCATTCCTTAATTATTTTGTTGTATTTGGGCGTTTTAAGAATATGTATGTTTGTATCTTTTCTACACGAAGAGGCTTAACATACACACTACAATTCCAAAGAGGGCAACACCTTCTATGAAAGCGGATGTAAGAATCATAAAAGTGCGGAGGTCTCCAGACACTTCGGGTTGTCGAGCAAGCGATTCCATAGCGCCGTGTCCAATTTTTCCAATTCCGTAGGCAGCGCCAATAGTAGCGATTCCGGCGCCAAAAGCAGCGCCCATTTTTCCTAATGCAACGCCGATGTCACCGGCGGCTTCTAATAAGGTTAGTGAGGTCATAAAATTTCAGATTTTAAATATTTGATTAATAAATTTTTAAGTAAATAATTATTCAAAAATAATTTTTATAAAAAGAGTGCAAAAATAAAAATTTTCTTCAATTTTATATTTTTTAGCCCCGAAAATGGGCTAAATCTTTTTTTTCATAATTATTTAAAAGTGTTCCGATCCTTTCTCTCAATTGTCAATTTCCCCCGTTTCTCCTCTTTCCTTACATCCAAACCTCAAACCTTGTGCCTGCCGCTTGCCCCTCTGCATCGTATAAATCTACAATTTTCAAAACAGCTTTCCGAGGCAGGTTTTTGTTGAGAATATCCAACTGCTGTTGAATAATTTTAAGTCCCTCTTTAGTGCCTTCGGTTTTTAATGCCTGCGCATTTTCTCTGCCAATGCCGTTATCTTCTACCGTTAAAACAGTATGATTTTCTTGTTTATAGATGCGCACGGTGATTTTGCCTCCCTCAGGTTTAGGGCGCAACCCATGTTTGAGCGCATTTTCACAAAAAGTTTGCAACACCATAGTGGGAACAGAAATCTGCTTATCCACTTCGGGTTCCACTACTATTTCATATTCCAATTTCTCTTCAAAACGCAGTTTCTCCAAATTCAGATAAAGTTGTGTGTATTCTAATTCTTCCTGTAAAGTTCGGTATAAGGTATCGGAATTGAGCAAGGTTTGGTTAGAAAATCCTGCAAAATCGGAAATATATTTTTGTGCCAAATCAGAGTTTTTTGATATGAGATAATTGATAGAATTGAGCACATTTCCTGTAAAGTGCGGAATAAATTTTGCCTTAATTGCTCTGTGTTTCAATTGATCTATTTGTCGTTTTTCATCCTCTTTGCGCATAATTATTTTTCGGGTGTAATAAATGAAGAAAACAACAATTCCTGTTATTCCCAGAAAAATTAAAAACAATCCCACGAAACTAAGTAAAAAAGGGCGTTTGATGGTAATGAACGGCGAGTAAACAGTTTCCGACCATTGTTGTTCATCCATAGAGGCTTGCACTTCTAAACGATATTTTCCGAAAGGCAAATTTTGAAAAATAAAAGAACGTTCTGTTGAAGTGAGCCATTGGTCGCTGTATCCGTTTAATTTATAACGAAAAACAAGTTTGTCGGGGGCAGAGGGTTCTGCCAAAAGCAAGTCGAAACGCAAATAGTTTTCTTTATTTTCAAATTGTATGGATGAATTTGTGTTTACTAATCTCCAAACCTGATTTTTATCGGCGTTATAAATGGCTGCAATGTAGGGTGAATGAGGTTGTAACTGAGGGATTTTCATAATTTTTTCAGGGTGAAAACGGATAACCTTATCATCTGTTGTTATCCAAACATAGCCCCCTTGGTCTATGCTTGCGCCGTTTAACCTAAAACTTATTATATCAAATCCATCAAAGAGGTTAAAAGAACGGGTAAAAATCTTTCCATCTCTATGAAACTCCTTAATATCAAGGATATTTAATATATTTTTATCACCCCAAATAATAAATTTATTTTTGTAATTTAATACAAAATATACTTGTTGAGAAGAAATTTGTTGATCATTTCCTTGTGAATTTTCTGCAAAAAGTCCGGATGGAGTTCCTTTCCACAGGATCCCTTTTTCATCTAAAGCCATAGCAGTTATTCCGGAATATAAACGTGTGGTAGTGTCATTTACAATTTTTTGATTATCTTCATCCAACCACGCCTCACTGGTCCAAGTGCCGAGACGCAATCTCTGATTACAATCTCTGCAAATAGATATAATATGTTTATATCCAAATAGATAAGATATATCTTCTCCTGCGGCGTTCAGAGCATTTAAAGTAGCCGCGCCTTCCGTACTTCCTCCATAGTAGAGAACGTTTTCGCGGGAATCGAAATACAGGGCAAGTGAAGTACTGTTTGAGATTAATTCTATTTGATTCTCATTTCCTTTTTTGGGGTCAAAAATGGCAACACCACTGTTGGTGGTCATAAAAATTCTTCCTTGTTTATCTTCGCAAATAACTTCATTTCCAACGAATCTTTCAACAGTAAAATTTTTATTGTTATAAATAATTTTCTGTTGATGTATATTTCCTTGTTTATCAATTTTATATATTCCATTTTCTGATGAAACCCAAATATTTTTTTTTGAATCCTCAAAAACACCCGCTACCATAGTATTCTTTTTCAAATCTAAATCCAATCGGTAAGATTCAAAAAAGAATCGAAAAATTTGATTCACGCCATCATTACCCCAAAACCAAAAATTGTTGTCTTTATCAATCAATAATCCTGCTGTATGCAAAATATCTGATGGAAAAATAGAATATCTACGTTCTTTTAAATCTAACAAACGAGCAAAATAGTCATCGTTTAATATCAAACAATTATCGTTAAATCGTTCTACATAATCAACACTTGTATTCCATTGTGAAATATATACCAACCGAAGCGTATCATTATTTATAAAACACTGATAAAGATGATAGGATACTTTTGAATCTGATTTTTTAATTAGGGTTCCAAAACCATCATTTTGTTTTGTTTTTTTAAACCAAAATAACCGATCCCCTGTTTCCATCTCGGTTGTATGCACCATTTGAATTGTATCATCATCTATCCGATAAAGATTTAATTGCTGATTGGCTATTTGAGGGGCAATTCCATATATTTTTTGATCTGAAATATAAGGTTGAATATGAGGTAATTGATTTGCAAACTTGATATAGGTTTTAGTTTTTAAATCGAAAATTAATATTACATTACGTTCCTCATTGTTTTTAACAGCGTGAACACAATTAAACAAATACATTTTGTCTTCAAATGTTAATATTTCTGTTCCGTTAATACGATAATCATCGGGTAAAGGGTAATCTTCAATGGTATTGTCGTGATGTAGAAACACTGTGGCTCTTTCTGAAACCACATACACCGTTGATTCATACTGATTAATATAAATCACTCGGGATGAAATTTTCAGATCTTGATGACTATAATTATCAAAATTCAGTCCATCAAAACGGTTTAACCCGTCAAAAGTTGCGAACCACAAATATCCATAAGAATCTTGGAAAGCTGTTATTCCTTCGGAAGGGGTCAGCCCTTCTCTAACTCCGTAATGGCGGTGAACGTAAGCGTGTGTCCATTGTTGAGGTTGCTGCGAAAAAGTGACGAGGGGGAGGAGGAAGAAAAGGAGAAGGGAGAAGGGAGAAAGGAACAGGGAGAAGGGAGTATGGGATGGGAATTTTGGGGAGGGGTGGTATGTCATGTTTTTAAAATTTGGTTTTTCGGATTTGAATGAGATTATAAATCATTGTGCGATCGCTTTTTTTTCATTTCATTTATTTTTTCAACAACCATTCAAATACATTTTTATGAATAATTCCTGCTCGACTTTGCGGAAACGATTCGGTAGAAAGCAAAAATTTCGGGTAATTGTCTTGTACAGTTTCCAACGGTGAAAATTCTCGTTCTTCATTTTCAACATCCGAAATTTCCCACGAAACCTGATAATACTCAACTTCTCCATAACGATTTTTAACCGTAAAATCTATTTCACCGTTGCGAAGCGTGCCTGTCCAAATTTTGTAACCTCGTCGCAAAAGTTCAAGATAAACAACATTTTCCAAAATATGTCCTCTGTCTGCCGTTCTATCTCGCCCGACTAAAACATTCAACAATCCCACATCAACAAGATAATATTTTTCCTGCGTTGCAAGTTGCTTTTTTCCTTTAATATGACAACAGTTTATCAAGATATTCCTTTCGTTCTATTATTTTTACTTTCATTTTGCAAAAATATAATAAATTATCAACAAAGTTGAGTTATTCACAAATTCGTACATTACCAATATCCATAATATTAAATATTACTATTCACAAATTATCCCTGCTCCCTGCTCCTTTCTCCTCAATTCTCAATTTCCTCATATTCTCCCTGCTTACCGGAAACGAAATTTCATGGTTTTCGCAATGCACGACAATTTCATGCGCTTTTGCATTGTAGTTTTTTATGGCATGAAGATTCACCATACAATCTCTTCTAATATAGATGAAATGAGGGGGTAAAAGTGCTGAGAAATAACTTAATTTTCCTAAAACGTATGGAATAATCATATCGGAAGTGTAAATTTTCACTTTTCCGCGCTCTACCGATTGAATGGCAACGATGTGATTGATATTCAAACGAAGTGTTCCTTTCGGAATTTTTATTTCTAACCGGTCGGTTTGCATCTTTTGCAGATACAAACTGATGGCTTCGAAAATTTTTTCTTTGTGGAGCGGTTTGGTGATATATTTTACAATACCCAATTCAATTCCTTTCATTGCATAATCAAAATCGCGGTGGGCAGAGATGATAACGGTATAGGGATCTTTTCCTGCCCGTTGAATCTTTTCCAACAGTTCCAATCCTGTCATTCCCGGCATACAGATGTCTAAAAACAGCATATCGAAATCTTCTTTCAGCACACAGTCGAATGCTTTCTTCGGATGGTCAATCTGTGTTACTTTTGCATTGGGGATAAAAGATGTAACTAACTCTGATATAAAGTCTCTTGCTGGTTTTTCGTCATCAACGATTAATATTTTATGCATAAAAACTAAAGGTTTATATGGTGGTACAAAAATAGGAAATTAATGGAGAAGGGATATTAATCATTAATCACGAATCATTTAACATTAATTACTAATTACTAATCCTTTCTCCTTGTTCCCTTCTCCCTTCTCCTTTCTCCTTTCTCCTTGTTCCATTCCCTATTATTTATAGTTTGGACATTTTTTCTTCAAACAATCTTTGTAGAAAGCTTCATACATTTCATCAAATGTGTCACATTTGTCAAGAAAGATTATACCTCCTATTATCAGTTTTCTATTTTTGTCAAAACCATATTCATAAACAGAACCATTTTTTGTATAAACTTTTCCTGGTTTTTCACTGGTAATACCCAAGAAATCTTCTTTTGTATGAGGCAGAATTGTTTTATTTTTGTCTATTTCACAATCTAAACATTCCTCTTTAAATTTTTGTGCTGCTGCTTCTGCTTCTTCTTTGGCTTTTCTTTCTTGCACAATTTCTGCTCTCATAGCGTTGGCTTCTTCCAAATCGGCATTATAGATTGCCTTATCTCTTTCCCAAGTGTTATATAACTGTTTCCCCTTTTCACGCAATCTTCCAATTGTTTCATCAAACCACGATCTATTTCCGAAAGTATTGTTATTTTGATATTTTTCTGCCATATTTATGGCATTTATTATTTGATAGTGATGGATTTCTGCATCTTTGTTGAGGATTTCGTAAGTTCTAAAGTCTTCTTTTATATAAGCCTTAACATCATTCCAAAACGAACCATCATTGATAACTTTCAGATAAGTATCCCAGATTTGAGTATTTAATCCCACCATAATTGTATTAAAGTCAACAATATGGTTGGCAATTATGATTTTATTATCAGGGTCATAACCATCGTGTTTTTCAGCAAACTGTTGGGCGTATGTAGCTCTATAAGTAATTGATAATTCATGCTCGCTCATTTTTTTGTCCACCGGAATATTATTTTCAACCGATGGATTCGATTTTTCAAAATCAAAACTATGATCAAAAAGAGTATTGTCTTTCATTGGCGCATTGGTTTTTACAAATTGTTTTATCAATTCAAAAGAATAATCAATGTTTGCGACCTCATCATAATATATTTTATCAATTTTTGACTTAATAAGCGAGAATTTATCAGGAAACAATGATTTATATTTTCTTAAATCAGTGTAATTCACAGCATTGTTGGCACAAATTTGTGTAATATAATCGTAAACACGAGAATTTCCTCTAAAAATGCTTGGTGCTACGGTAAGGGTATTTACGTTAATATCAACCCCTTCTTCGTATAAATGTTTCACAATTTCATAATTACCAACTATGATTGCCTGATTTTGATAATCAACATTCAACATTCTTTTTCCATCTGCTGTTGCCGTAATTTGCTTTAGTATTGAAAGGTTTTGTTCTTCAATACATTTATTAATAATATTTTCGCTATATTTATTTTCTTTGTACAAATCAATACCACTATCAATAAACCACTGTGATAAATATTCGTTGTTTGTTTCAAGTGCAAAAGCCATCAATGAGTTACCCTCCCTGTCGTAAGTGTTAATTCTGGATCCTTTTTCTATCAGCATTTTCAGCACATTATCCGATATGTATTCTTTGCTGAAATACCCTAAATAATCGTGGTTTTTTCTAACAAGATATGCCAAAGGCGGATAATAATCGTTGTACCTCAAATTGACATCAAAATTGGGAGCAGAAATAATATTTTTCAATTCCTGTTCTTTTTCAGCACATTCGTTTATGGGGTGCGTGGCAATAAAGTCAAGCACCCCGTAGATGGAAGGAACAGACGCTGTTTTATTATAACGTGCAAACTGTGCCGGCAACGAATTGACAGCACAGAGCAACATTAGAATAATTACAAACTTCTTATTCTTCATAAAGTTTTAATACTGATTTTTGATATTATTCTTGATATATTTATTTAAATTTTTTGGATCGGAAGGAACAATCGGTGTGCCATCTTCCATAGTTCCCCATTTGGGATCAACAGGCAAAATCATTCCATTAATATTATAATAGGTGGTTTTACCATCTTCTGCAACTGCAATCACATTGCTTCCCGTATAAAAAGCAAGATATTTGAAAAAATCTGAAAGCAAAGGTCTTACCTGTTGTTCCCAACGAGTTTCACTAAGAGCCAAAAGTTTATTTTGTTCTAAAAAACTTGTAAAAACGTCTAACGATGCCTTTTTGTTTTTTTCAGAATAACCATTAGCTATAGGTTGATTACTAAAATATTCTATATATTCGTAATCTGAAAACCATTTGCCAAGTTTTAATTCTTCCAATTTCTCATACATAGGATACTCTTTTTCCATATTTTCGTACCAGTCTTTGCGTAAAGCATTTTTAATATTACTTGCCATTTCTTTTAAATTCGCATTCACCGCAGGATCTAAATTAAAAAGAACCGCCGTAGCTTTATACAAAAATGTGCTTTGCCCAATTCTTTCAGAAAAATATTGATTCCATTCATCAATAGCGGGATCGCTTATTTTCCATATATTAAAATTTTGTTCTGAATTATTATAACGTAGAAATATCAATTCACTCCAATCTTTGAAATCAATAAATACAGTTTCGTTGTTGTAAAACTGAAATTGTAATTCACCCAGCAATAATAAAGGGGGGTCGCCAAGCATACGATAAGGGAAGATCGGAACAGGTAGTGCAAAATCAACACTAAAATCTTTTGTTTGGTCGTCAATTTCGTCAATTCGAGATTGCAGTTCTTTTTTATCACATATATCAAACTCATCAAGGAACGATATAAAATCGTCAACTATCTGTTTTTTCCCAACTGCTGAGGTGAGTTGAATTTGATAACTTTTTCCTAACGAATCGCCTTCAAGATACTTTGTATTAAGCCTAAGAAATAATGCTTGTCCAAAACTGCTTATTGGCAAGATTAGCAGTATCATTGTGGTAATACAAATATTTTTCAAACTTTTTTTTGAGGTTTTTGGGGTGGTTTTCCAATCTCCACACAGTCTTTTTTTTGTCATGTTATTAAATGTTTTAAATTTCGTCTGCAAACATACTTTCATTTTTATTACACCGGTCATTTTGTACACGAACGGTCGTATTTTGTGCACGAACGGTAAAAAATAATTGAAAATTGGGAGAAAGGAGAAGGGAGAAGGGAGAAAGTTTATATAAACTACCCCGATTTTGCTTTGCAAAATCATCCCTTCTCATGAGTTTATCACTTTTATTTAGATTTATTTGGGAAAATTTTCGTTAAAGTGTTGTTTTGACAAAGTCAGGAGAAACTTCATTTTTTCCTCTTCGCTCCATGCTAAATCCAACCACAATATTTCAAAGCCGGCACGCTCCATTTTTCTAAACCAGGTCATTTGTCGTTTAGAAAATTGGTGTATCGCCGTGTTCAATTTTTGAAACATGGTGTTATAATCTAAATAATGAGTAAGATACAACATCACAAAACGATACTCTAATCCATATTTATAAAGTTGTTCGGTGGGTACGCCTTCGTTCAGTAAAGATTGCACTTCTTCAATCATACCGTTTTCTAATCGTTCTTTTAGCCGTGTTGTAATGCGCTTTCTCACTTCATCTCTATCTCCTTTTATTCCAAAAATGAGGGAAGGAATGGGAGTTGATTGGTATCCTTTCAATAGCGCTTCGATATACATACCGCTGCCTCCGCACAAAATTACGGGTTTATTGCGTTGCTGAATATCCTTAATAACGTTTTGTGCCAATTTTTGATAGTGAAATACGGTATTTACTTTTCCGGGTTCTTCAATATCAATAAGATGAAACGGAATTTCTACACCATCAATAACATAATCTTTCAAATCTTTTCCTGTACCGATATCCATTCTTTTATAGATTTGACGCGAATCGGCGCTCACAATTTCAGCACCAATTTTTTTTGCCAACAATGCAGCAATGCGGGTTTTACCTGTGGCAGTAGGTCCAAGAATGGTGATAATGGGATTCAATACTTATTATTATAATTAATTAATTGTCTGTCTTGTTTTCATAAATGTCGGCTTTTTATTGTATGTGCAAAAAAATAATAAATTCAATTCATATTATAAAAAAACATTTTTTTTTCTAATTTTGCCAACTATTATTAAATTTATGCTTTATGGATATTTGGTGGGCATCTTTAGATCTATATCTTAAAATAATGTGGGGAATTGCTATCCCTATCAGTATTATTTTTATTATTCAAATGGTTATGACTTTTTTCGGAATGGGAGATCATGCCGATATTTCCGGAGATACGGAAGTGGATGTAGATATGCATATTCCGTTTCAACTTTTTACTTTCCGAAATTTTGTAAACTTCTTCCTCGGTTTCGCGTGGACAGGAATTTCACTCTTTGAAGTAATTGCTAATAAAGTATGGCTTACCCTTTTATGCGTTTTCATTGGATTATTGTTAGTATCTATTGTTATGGCAATTTTATATGCCCTCAGCAAAGCTGTGCAAAGCGGAAATATTGATATTAACAATGCCGTGGGACGCACTGCCACAGTGTATTACACTATCCCCTCCGCAGGTAAAGGAATGGGAAAAATTCAAATGAGTATCCAACAAGCCGTAAGAGAATATGATGCCATTTCCGAAATGGAAGAACCTATCCCAACCGGAAATCTCGTAACTGTTAAAACCGTTATTGACCCACATACACTCCTTGTAGAATTAAAAATTAAAAATTAAAATATTTTTTTTAACTTTTAAACCTCTAATCATTAATCTCTAATCATTAATCACTAATCACTATATTATGAATTTCATCGTCCTTTATGTTGTTTTTGGAGTGGTCGTTTTTGTAGCGTTTGTATCTATTTTATCGCGCTATAAACGTTGCCCTTCCGACAGAATTTTAGTTGTTTACGGTAAAACCGGTAAAAACAAAGAAGGCGGAGTTAGTTCCGCAAAATGTATTCACGGCGGCGCCGCATTTATTTGGCCCGTATTCCAAAGTTACTCTTTCTTAAATTTAACCCCTATTCCAATTGAATGTAATCTTACCAATGCGTTGAGTAAGCAAAACATTCGCGTGGATGTGCCTTGCCGCTTTACTGTGGGTATTTCTACCGATCCGGAAAATATGATCAATGCAGCAGAACGCTTGCTGGGATTATCTATTACCAATATTCAAGACCTTGCCAAAGATATTCTGTTTGGTCAATTGCGTTTGGTGATTGCCACTATGGATATTGAAGAGATTAACGCCGATAGAGATAAATTTCTCATCAATGTAAGTCAAAACGTTGAATTGGAATTGCGTAAAATTGGATTAAAACTTATCAACGTAAATGTTACAGACATTCGTGATGAATCGGGTTATATTGAGGCATTGGGTAAAGAAGCGGCAGCCAAAGCTATTAACGAAGCGAAGAAGAGTGTAGCAGAACAGAACCGTTTTGGTGAGATTGGAAAAGCGGAGGCAGACAGAGATAAAGATATTCGTATTGCGGAAACCCAGCGTGATACTCGTGTGCGTACTGCTGATGCCAATGCCACCGCAGTACAAGGGGAAAACATTGCCAAAGTATCTATTGCCAATTCGGACGCAGAACGTCGCGAAAGAGAAGCAGAAGCAATGCGCCGTGCAATTGCCGCCGAAAAAGTGCAAACTGCCAAAGCGCTTGAAGAGGCTTACGAAGCAGAGCGACAAGCAGAATTAGTGCGCGCCGATAGAGAACGCGCCGCACAGACCGCCAATATTGTGGTAAGCGCCGAAATAGAAAAACAAAAAGTGATCATTGACGCAGAAGCAGAAGCAGAAACAGCCCGCCGCATAGCCAAAGGTGAAGCAGATGCCATATTTGCCAAAATGGAAGCGCAGGCAAGAGGTATTAACGAAATTCTTACCAAACAAGCCGCCGGATTTAACCAAATTGTGAAAGCCGCAAATAATGAAGCCGAAAAAGCAGTACTGATGATGATTTCTGACAAGTTGCCCGAATTGGTGAAAACACAAGTAGAAGCCATTAAAAATATCAAAATTGATAAGATTACCGTATGGGACGGACAAAATAGCAGCAATACCAATGGCAAAACAGCCACGGCTAATTTCCTTTCGGGTTTAATGCAATCTGTTCCCCCCTTAAATGACCTCTTTAACATGGCAGGGATGCAGTTGCCCAAATACTTGGGTGATGTGAAAGTGGAAGAAGAGCAAGAAACAGTTAATTCTGCAGAATAATAGAATTGGTAATTACGAAATATTTCCAAAAAAATGCTGCTTCTTCATAATCTCGTGTAGATATTTTCCCATAGATTGGTTTCTTGCAATTTGTAAATCAGGGTCTTCCTCTAAAATTTCTTTTGCCAAATTTCTTGTAAAGAGTACTAATTTTTCATCTTTTGCTAAATCTGCAAGTTTGAAGTCTAATTCTCCGCTTTGTCGGGTACCTTGCAAATCGCCGGGACCGCGCAGCCGCAAGTCAATATTAGCAATCTCAAACCCATCATTCGTATCTGTCATCGCTTTGAGGCGCTGTTTGCTTTCGGTAGAAAGCTCGTGTTTAGTCATTAACAAACAGTAGGATTGGTCTGCGCCACGCCCCACGCGCCCACGCAACTGATGCAACTGCGACAAACCAAACCGTTCTGCATTCTCAATTACCATCACCGATGCATTCGGGACATCAATGCCCACTTCTATTACCGTAGTTGATAACAAAATATTTATCTCGCCTTTTACAAAACGATTCATTACAAAATCTTTCTCTTTCGCTTTCATTTTTCCATGTACTATCCCAATTTGATATAACGGAATGGGAAAACAATCTGCCATGAGATCATATCCCGCCATTAAATCAAACAAGTCCATTTTTTCTGATTCTTTAATCAATGGATAAACTACAAATACTTGTCTTCCTGCTGCAATCTCTTTTTGCATAAAACCGAACATCCCTAACCGGTTTTTTTCGTACAGATGTCGTGTAACAATTGGTTTTCGTCCTTTGGGAAGTTCGTCAATGATAGAAACATCCAAATCGCCGTACAAAGTCATGGCTAAGGTACGCGGAATAGGCGTGGCAGTCATCACCAAAATATGAGGAGGAATGTTGTTCTTTTTCCACATTTTGGAACGTTGCTCCACACCAAAACGATGTTGCTCATCAATAATAACTAATCCTAAATTATTGAAAATTACGTTGTTTTCCAATAAAGCGTGGGTGCCAATTAAAATATCAATCTCGCCGGTTTGCAACTCTTCAAACAGGCTCTTTCGCTCTTTGCTTTTGGTAGATCCTGTAAGAAATCCTACTTTTACTGGCATATCTTTCAGCAACTTGGTAATAGATTCAAAATGCTGAGTAGCAAGAATTTCAGTAGGCGCCATCAAACAAGATTGATAGCCGTTATCTTTAGCAATAAGCATCACCAAGAGTGCAGTAATGGTTTTGCCGCTTCCCACATCGCCTTGCAACAGGCGGTTCATCTGTTTTCCACTTCCTATATCGGCACGAATCTCTTTAATTACTCTTTTTTGCGCGTTGGTCAATTCAAAAGGTAAATAGGTTTTGTAATACGTGTTAAAAGTCTCCCCAACAGTAGAGAAAAGATGACCGGAAGAGCGTTGTGTATGAACTAATTTTTGGGTTAACAAACGTAATTGTACAAAAAAGAGTTCGTCAAATTTTAATCGTAATAACGCTTTGTTTAACGACTCTTGCGACTCAGGATAATGTATATTTATCAAAGCTTCTTTGAGCGATAACAATTTGTATTTTTGAATGATATCGTCAGATAAACGCTCCGTAATTATCTCTTGAACCTGATTGAGAAGCGTAATCATTATTTTAGAGATGGAACGCGAGTCCAAGCCTGATTTTTTGGCTTTATCCGATGTATTATATAACGGTTGGAATGCCATGGATAACCCACTATTCATTTGTTTTTCAGGATCAAGCATTTCCGGATGCGACATATTCCAGCGGTGGTTAAACAAAGTGGGTTTTCCAAAAATGATATACTCCCGCCTTTCTGCAAGCATATTTTCTATCCATTTTAACGAGTTGAACCACACCAATTCAAGCACGCCAGTTTCATCGGTGAACTGTGCCACCAAACGTTTGGTATGACGTTCACCCACAGTTTCATAAGAAATAATTTTTCCTTTAAACTGCATAAAGACGCCCTCTGCCTCAATTGCAGAAATAGTATGAATTTGTGATTTATCCACATGGCGATACGGATAATAAAACAAGAGGTCTTGAAATGTAAAAATTTGGAACTCTTTTTTAAAGATTTCCGCTTTTTTGGGTCCTACCCCTTTCAAGTATTCTATAGGCGTTTCAAGGAGATTTAATTGCATTTTTCAGATAATTTATTTCCATTTCTCGTTCAAATGAATAGGTATCGCTTTTAAAATTACACAATTCGTAAAGTTGTAACGCTTTTTCAAGATACTTATTTGAATTGTCGCAATTATCGCTACAAGCAATATCAGACAAAAATTTTGCAAATGATTCCATATTTTCAATGTTAAATCCTTTAAAACTACAGATATACTCATTTCCATCTTCAATATTTAACGATAAAAAAGCATCCAAATCAAAATTCAAATCGTTAAACAACATTTCTTTGGTTTCTTCAATTTGGTTTTCCGAAGTAACAGCCAAGTTTCCTTTACCACCAAGAAGTTTTTGCCGCAAAGCACTCATTAATATTCCAATCTTTTGGATTTCTCTAAGTAAATAATCTCTTTTTTCCATGAATAAAAACTTTAGTTGTCACTTGAATTATTTTATTGTGCAAATAAACATGAAATTTTTAATAATGCTATTTTCGTACCAGCATAAAAATAAAATAGGGTGCGCCTATCAGGGCAGTGATGCTGCCCACCGGAAGTTCAGAATTAGACACAATGGTTCGTGCTAACGTATCGGCAACTAACATGAAAATAGCGCCTGACAATATGGAAAAAGCAAACAGAAGTTTGGTTTTGTTCCCCCAAATAATTCTTACAAGATGAGGAATGATTAACCCAATAAACCCAATTACCCCACAAATAGACACCACAGCGGCAATCATTACCGAAGAAATCAATAACGTGGTATAGGTAATTTTTTGAATATTAACGCCGAGCGATTGCGCCTGAATATCTCCCAATTGCATAATATTCAAATCTTTCGATAATAAAAAAACAAAAAATGTACAAATCAAAAATATCGGAATAAAAAAGAAAAGGTCTGGGTAAGAAACGGTGGCAAAACTGCCCATTGTCCAAAAGAAAATCTTTTGCATCTCTTGATGGTTCAATACGATTAACAATGTGAGTATGGAAGCCATTAAAAAATTAAGCGAAATTCCCGCCAACAGCATAATATAGGTAGATTTTATTTTTGAAAACTGCGTTATTCCCAACATGATTAACAGCGTTAAAAAGGCAGTTACCAAAGCAAAGGAGGTTACTCCAAAAAGATAAAATTCCAATCCGAAAATAAAAGCGAGCGCTGCGCCAATAGACGCCCCTGATGAAATGCCCAAAATATAGGGATCGCAGATAGGATTACGAAAAATAGACTGAAAAATAGCGCCACACAGCGCTAACGCCGCACCTGCAAAGACACTCATTAGAATGCGCGGAATGCGCAAATGAACAATCACAAACTCCGTAGATTGCGCTGTACCGATAAAGGCAGCGGCACTCATTAATCCAAGCAATAACAGGAGTAATAAAACAAATTGCAGCGCTTTGCTTTTCAGCATTATTGACAAGTTATAGTTTTACAACTTTCTGACTCACTCCGTTAATCTTCACAAAATAGATACCCGATGGCAAATGGGAAATATTGAAAACCACCCCGTCAGCCTTTGGCTGCCACCCCTCCAATTTATTGGAGGGGAATTTAGTTACTACATTTCTTCCGTAAATATCAAACACCTCAATGCTCGTAACTTGTAACTCGTAACTCGTAACTTGTAACTCTCCCGTAGTGGGATTCGGATACAAAGTAAATGAATGATTTTGAAGATTGTTATCTACTATTCCTATTTCGCTGGGCTTTATATAAGTTGCGGTAAATCTTTGAAAATCATAAGTAGGGATTTTACTTTGCATATTATTGTAATACACAGTTAATTCGGGCTCTTCATACCAATTCCACATAAACCATTTTTTGTTGGACTCAACATAATAGCCTTCTGTTGCATTATTATTATCATCATAAGAATAATTATATGAGAAATACTCCTCCCATTCGTCCTCATCACTTTCAAACCATGATTCTGATAATAAATTATTTTGAGAATCGCAGGTATATAATAATTTTATATCATCATACCATAGCTCATCTTCATCAATAAAACTATAGATATGGGTAATTGTTTGGTTTTCCAAATCGTATAAAACAGTTAATTTGAGTTCATCTTCCCAAATATCATCAAAGCCTTGAACCATTGCTCCGGTCAGTTGGTTTTGCTCATTGTAAGAATAAGTTACGATCTCATAATCTTCCCATTCCTCTTCATCTTCTAAATATTGATGACGTTCTTCAATGAGATTGTTTTGTTCATCATATTTGTAAACCATTTTATCATCCACTTCCAAGCCATCGTCCCAATCCGAATAGATTACCATTTCTATCATTCTGTTTGATGAATCATAGACATAAGTTTTCATTTCCCAATC
>JGI24702J35022_10000286_pt1 | contig 29578 bp, 29 predicted proteins | sample TergutTh196P4_FD_35022 | JGI IMG/M metagenome (IMG submission 35022)
TGTTTGTTAGTTCTTTGCATTTATAGAAGGCGTATTTGTCAATGGTTTTTAGTGTGCTTGGGATTTTTATGTTTTTTAGTTTTTCGCATTCTGAGAATGTGCTTTCACTAATGGTGGTTAGGTTGTTTGGGAGTGTTATGTTTGTTAATTCTTTACATTTATGAAAGGCGTATTTGTCAATGGTTGTTATTTTGTTGTGGATTTTTATGTTTTTTAGTTTTTCGCATTCTGAGAATGTGCTTTCACTAATGGTGGTTAGGTTGTTTGGGAGTGTTATGTTTGTTAATTCTTTACAATTATAAAAAGCGTATTTTCCAATGGAATATATGGAGTTTGGGATTTTTATGTTTTTTAGTTTTTCGCATTCTGAAAATGTGTATTCGTTTATGTTTGTTACTTTATGGGGAATAACATAGACGTTGTTTTTGATGCCAGCTGGATAACGTATTATCGTTTTTTTGTTTTTATCAAACAATATGCCATTTACTGATGTGTAGTGTTGATTTTTTTCACTAACATTTATGGCTAATAATGATGTGCAACCTCTGAATGCAGTACTGTTAATGTTTGTCACGCTATTAGGGATTGTTATACTTGTTAATTCGTGACACCAAAAAAATGCGTCTTTACCAATACTTGTTACACTGTTGGGTATTGTTATGTTTTTTAGTTTTTCACACAAAGCAAAGGCAGATTCATCAATACTTGTTACACTATTAGGTATTACTACACTTACTATATCTCTACGGAAAAAAGCGTTGTAACCAATTTTTATGTATCCATGAGGTATTATGATGTGTGTACCAGTTATTTGCTCAGCTTCATCTTGAGTTAACACTTTATTGATTTCAACAGCACCAGTTTTTTCGATGACTGGTGAATTATTACCCGTATTCACTACATTTACGGGTGTAACGGGTTTATTGATTGTATTTGTTGTTTGTACTTTGTTTTTCAAAGTATTGCTATGTATACCAATAATTGTGGATATAGCTTTTACAACAAATATTGCAACCTCATCGTTGTAAGTGTTTCTTAGCAGATCTATGTAGTATTTTTGCGTTTTTTTCGGGTTATTTTTATATTGTGTTAATCGTTCATAAGCATGTTCGTCCAGAGCGTACATGAAAGCATTAATTTTTCCTTTACATAAATCATAAGATATCTCACCAACAAGAAAATCTTTTAAAATATTATTTAAACGCTTTTTATCAGAAAAAATTTCATCACCGTATGTCGTCTTAATGTAAAGCAGAACTCTGATAATTTTATCATCCATTGTGCTCAATCTCCTCATCACAGCTGATATCTTATTTATTGCTAAGTACAACTAACATTTCGTGATATATTAAATATATTTTTATAAATCTTGGTGTTAAACATTTAACTGTATCAGCAGTAGTGAGGTTAAATTGTGAAAGACTTTGAAACAGGAGCAAAAATTCCACTTGAACTTAGCGGCGATGCAACTATTATTAGCCGCCTTGGTAGTGGTGGTCAGGGCACAGTTTATAAGGTATCTTTGAATGATAAAGAATATGCTTTGAAATGGTATCACCCTAATGGCATTAAAAATCATGAAAAATTTAGAAAAAATTTGAGAACTAATATAAAAAAAGGTACTCCTGACAAAAAATTTTTGTGGCCTTTGTATCTCACAGAAAAACAAGCTGAAAGTTTTGGTTATATAATGGAATTACGTCCAAAAGATTTTTCCGATTTTGCTGATATACTTAACGCAAAAGACAAAGACGGTAACAAATTAATATTTTCAGATTTACGTAGTATGATAAATGCTGCATTAAATATAGTAAATGGATTTAGACAATTACACCGAAAAGGTCTAAGTTATCAGGACTTAAATGACGGTAACTTTTTCATTAATGTCAACACTGGAGATGTGTTAATTTGTGATAATGATAATGTTGCACCTGACCAGGAATCTTTTGGTATAGGTGGTAAACCAGGGTACATGGCTCCAGAAGTTGTTCGTGGCAGTGTAAAACCTCATGCAGTCACAGATTATCATTCATTAGCAGTAATTTTATTCAAGTTACTTATCCGTCATGATCCACTTATGGGAACAAATTATGTAAATAGTGTATGCATAACTGAAAAGAAAGAACTAGAATTGTACGGTACAAACCCAATATTTATTTTCGACCCACAAGATTTTTCAAACAGGCCGTATGCGGGTGTACATAATAACCCGATTAAATTATGGCCCAAGTATCCTAAATATCTTCAAGACGCATTTATTCAATCTTTTAGTGAAGGTATGAAAAATCCTGATAAGCGTTTACCTGAAAATGAATGGCAAAAATTGTTGATCCAATTAAGAGATGACCTAATAGTTTGTTCATGCGGAGCACCAATATTTATTGGTAACGCCAATTTTGATTCAAACAATATTGCGGTATGTGTTTCATGTGGAAGAAAATTCAGTAAACCAATGAAGTTAAAAATAAAAACTTTTGAAGTTAATATGTTCCCTAAAAACAAGTTATATAAGTGTCATACGGTTGATAATATGGAGGGTAGCGATGATTATATGACCGAAACAGGCGAAGTAATACAAAACAAAAACAATCCAAGTATTTGGGGTATACGAAATACTTCGGAAGATACTTGGTTAATGAAAACGCCTGATGGAACAACAATATCGATACCGCCAAATGCTGTGGTTCCTATTGTTGATAATGTCGAAGTTACCTTTACAAATATACTTGGGAGAATACAAAAATAAGGTGAAAAGAAATGTCAGAGTTTATAGATGATCTAAGTTCTGGGATAGTAAAAAGAGAAATGGTTTTGTTCTTTGTAATTGACCAATCAGGCAGTATGTCGGGAGAAAATATTGGTATTGTAAATAATACTCTACGTGAAGTTATACCTGAATTAAAAACTGTTGGAGGTGCTGATGTTGATTTAAAAATTGCTGTATTATTGTTTTCAAGTGGTTATCAATGGATGCATACTGAACCTGTAGCTGTTGAAAATTTTGTTTGGAACACTATACAAGCAAATGGTGCTACAGATTTTGGTAAAGCCTGCAATGAACTTAACAATAAACTGTCACGAAACGGATTTTTAAAATCGCCATCTGGTTCAGTAGCACCTGCAATATTCTTTATGTCAGATGGTCAACCAACAGATGATTATAAAGAAGATTTGGATAAATTAAAAAACAACAACTGGTTCAAACACGCTATAAAAATAGCAGTAGCTATCGGAGAAGATGCAGATGCTAATGTGTTATCAGAATTTACTGGAACTAAAGAGGCTGTTGTAACTACACACACTGGTGAGGATTTAAGAAAAATGATTCGATTTGTATCTATAACTTCAACACAGATAGGCAGTAAAAGTCAACCTGTTGCAGATGGTACTATTCAAACAAAACAGGAAGATATGGTGCAACAGGTTCAAGAGTTTGTACAAACGGATCAGTCGCTTGCCGAAAGCAATGTTTCAACAGACGCAGAACACTGGTAACAACATACTATATACAAAAAGAGGCGGCGTCGGTATTGTTTAACGGGTTTAGCTATAGTGTACAAGGCGCAGGTCATAAAGAAAGACAGATAGTTTGCCAAGACTATGCTGCCCATTTTTTCAATAACAAATTTGGCATGGTTGTTGTAAGTGACGGTCATGGCAGTGAAAAACATTTTAGAAGTGATGTTGGATCAAAAATTGCTGCAGGTATATCGATACAAACAATAAACGATTTTATTGCACGCGAACCCGATTATATTGACACGATATTTTCTGATTATGATGAAATACTAAAACAGTTAGCAAGCAATTTAATATATCGATGGAGCAAAAAAATTCATCAACACTTTAACGAAAATCCACTTACAGAAGAAGAACAAACACTGTATGGTGCTGTTAATCCTGAAAAAATTACATATATCTACGGAGCGACGTTAATTATTGCTGTTATGACAAAAAATTTTTGGTTTGCACTTCAAATTGGTGACGGTGCATGTGTAACGATAATTGATAAAGACGTCGCTAAAATTTTTGTTCCAGAAGATGAGCGACTTGTATTTAATTTTGTTACTTCTTTATGTGACTCAGATGCCATTGGAAACTTTAGATACTATTTTAGTGAGATCAATGAAGAAAAACCCATGCCATTAGGCATAATTGTATCGTCTGATGGTGTTGTAAACTCGTTTAAAGAAGATAGTTTTTTAGATTTCAACTGTAAAATTCTTAATCTTTTTATTTCTCAAAAAAATGCTTCTGAAAAAGTTGAAAAATTTTTACCAATATTATCGGAAAAAGGAAGTAAAGATGATGCATCTATAGCAGGCATATATTTTACGTGCCAAACAAAAATCTCTGCATAAAACGTGAAAAAAATAAAACATTCCCAATTTTTACATCTATTAATTCAACACTGTCAATATAATAACCACAACTATGCCAAACACAAAAAACTACTTATCCCAGCCAAAAATAAATTACCCATACCAGTAAAAACTCATAAATTTACCCCACAAACAATGTAACCCAATTTTTTAACCAACAAACAAATTATAGATTAACAGCATTGACTAAACATTTGATAAAAATAAAAAATGTGTCTTGTATTGATAGTTTGAAATTGGATTTTTGAAGCAGGGTTATTGTTTTTCAATTTTTCATATTTGGATGTTAAAAACATGTGGTGTGGTTTCATGTTTATTAGTGATTTTAATGTGTTTTTTAGAAATTGTACTTGTATAACTAAATACTAAAATATGGGTTAAAAGTTGAGATACCAACTGTATTATATTTTTGACCAATGTTTTGCGAGAGCAGTTAGGGCATCTTCAAATAAATAATTTTGTGGTATTACATCAACTTTTATGTCAAGTTCTTTTAAGACTTGTGCAGTAGTTGGGCCTATTGCTACTATTGTTATTTTTTCTGCTAATAGTTTCCGTAGTTGTTCTATTGATGATTTTTCAGTAAGCATTTTAAAAATATTTTTTACACTAAGTCCACTACCAAAAAGAATTGCGTTAATACGCCCATTTGTAAGGTCTTCATAGAATTTGTTTATTAATGTTTCATCTACAGGCAGACCTGATTCGTAAACATGAATTTCTTGTACGTTGGCACCCATAGCTGTGAGTTGATTGTTTAATGTTGGAGCTGCACTTGTAGTTCTTGGTATTCTGATTACTTTACCTGACATGTTTGTGGTTTTTAAGACTTCAAGTAAACCATCCGAACTGTATTTTTCAGGAATTATATCAACTCGAATGCCATATGCTTCAAGCTCTTGGGCTGTACGTGGACCAACACCTATGACACAAGTTTTGGCAAGGCCATTTCGTAGCGTTTCTGTTTGATTTATATGTTGAGCAACTTCAAAGAGATGTTTAACGCCATTAGTACTCATTAGAACAACATAATCTACTATGCCTGTTTGTAATTCAGCGATGAATTGTTTCACTGGTTGAACGTTGTTTAAAGGTTTTATTTCAATAGCTGGTATGTAATATGGTACACCATTTTTTTCTTCAATGAGTTTACCAGCTTCTTCTGCTTGACCGATAGGACGTGTTAAAGCAATTGTTTTGCCTTTTAGTTGAGAGGTTGTTTGAACCATGATAGTTTCCTTCCCAATGTTGTTACTTCACCAATTATAATAACTGATGGTGGTTTCAAATTGTTTTCTTTGGATTTAGAAATGATTGTTCCCAGCGTGGCAATTATAGTACGTTGTTGTGGGAGTGTGCCGGATTCAACTATTGCAACGGATTTGTCAGGGTTGATTCCGCCTTTGATTAGTTTGTCTATGATATTTTCAAGAGATTCTACACCCATTAAAATGACCATGGTGTCAACAGCGTTAGCAATTTTTACCCATTCAACAGGTTTTTCTGCTTCACCTGCACGGTGCCCAGTGATAATAGCTACTGAAGCCGCATAGTCTCGATGTGTTAATGGGATACCTGCATACATTGGTGCAGCAATACTGCTGCTAATGCCTGGTATAACTTCAAAAGGTATGCCTTGGGCTACTAGTGCTTCAGCTTCTTCACCCCCTCTGCCAAAAATAAATGGGTCACCACCTTTTAATCGTACAACAATTCCTCCTTCTTTGGCTTTTTGAACAATCAAATTAGTAATTTGATCTTGAGGTACTTCATGTAGGCCTGTACGTTTGCCAACAAAAATACGTTCAGCTGTTGTAGGAACCATATTTAGAACCTCTTCTGTAATGCCTAATCGATCGTAAATAAGGACATTAGCTGTTTTTATTATTTCCACGGCTTTTACAGTTAACAATTTAGGGTCGCCAGGACCTGCTCCAATAAGATAAACTTTACCAAACGCCATACTTTTCACGCCATTCTTTTTCAATATCTTTTGCACCCTGCATTATTAACTCCTCACCAACTTTGAAACCTAATTCTTCAGCCTGAGCAAGTGAGCCTTTAGCAGAGGCAAAAATTTTCTTTCGCTCATTAAGAGAATATATGTAACCAGAAACAGTTAAAGTATCATCGATGCTTTGTCCAACCGCACCAATAGGCACTCTACATCCTCCAGCAAGTTTTAAAATCAAACTACGTTCTGCAGTAACTTCAGCACGCGTAGTTTTATCTTCTATACACTGTAAAAACTCTGTTAAATCAGTATTTCCTTCTTTAGTCATTATAGCAATTGACCCTTGTCCAGCTGCAGATGGAAATGTATCCAAAGATAAACGTTGAGTCATTTGATTGGTAATCTGCATACGCTCAAGTCCTGCTTCTGCAATAATAACACCCGTTAATTCACCATTTAATACTTTACCAATTCGAGTGTCTACGTTTCCACGTATTGGTTCAACTTCTAAATCAGGACGGACATATTTTATTTCAGCTAATCGTCTTAAACTACCTGTACCAACAACAGACTGATTAGGTAAATCTTCAAATTTAATATTATTTTTAGAAATAAAAACATCACAAGGTGAATCACGTTTAGGAATTGCAGCAAGCACTACACCTGTTTGATGATCCACTATTGGTACGTCTTTTAAACTGTGAACTGCAAAATCAATTTGACCAGAGGCAACTTTTTGGTTAATTTCTTTTTCAAAAATACCTTTAGTATCAATACTAAAAAATGGTTTACCTGATTGTTTATCCCCTTCAGTTTTGATAATTTTAAGTTTAAAATCTACTTCAGGATGTTTTTGACGAATCTGTTCAAGTGTACGGTTTGTTTGAGCTAAGGCAAGTTTGCTTCCTCTTGTGCCAACAGTGTAAATCATAAAGCTTGCTCCTTTGAGGCTGTCATTAAAGCTTTGTCAAATGCGTTGATGGTGTTGTTTATGTCTTCAGGTAGATGTGCTGTTGAAGTAAAGCATGTTTCAAATTGAGATGGAGGAATAAACACGCCTTGTTTGAGAAGTTCATGAAAGTATGTGTTAAACATTTTTATGTTTGAAGATTTAGCACAGGCATAGTCAGTTACAGGTTGATTTGTGAAAAATATTTGGTAAAGTGAGGCAATGTTACATATTTGTGTGGATATTTTATAGTTTTTTGACAGATCAGATAATGCTTTACTAAGTTCTTTAGTGGTTTTTTCTAGTTGGGAATAGATTTCATTCTTTTTTTGTTTTAAAATGTTAAGTACTGTGTAACCGGCTGTTGTTGATATGGGGTTCCCGCTAAAGGTTCCCGCTTGATATACTCCACCTGATGGGGAAACGTTTTCCATAATTTCGGTTTTGCCTCCAAAGGCTGCTATTGGAAAACCGCCGCCAAGTACTTTACCCATGGTTGTCATGTCGGGTTTAATGTTAAAATATTCTTGGGCACCTCCAAGTGCAAGGCGGAAACCTGTAATGATTTCATCAAAAATAAGTATGATGTCGTATTGGTTGGTTAATTTGCGCAGAGTAGTTAAGTAGTCGGGTTTTGGTAGTATTAAGCCGACATTTGCAAGTATGGGTTCAACAATTATTGCTGCAATATTTTGGCCTTCATTTTTTAGTGTTTTTTCTATGGCTGCAACATTATTGTAGGGTAAAACAATGGTGTTTTTTGTTGTTTCTTTAGGAATGCCAAGTGAGTTTGGAATGCCAAAAGTTGTAGCTCCTGAACCAGCTTTAACGAGTACAGTGTCGTGTGCGCCGTGAAAACAGCCTTCAAATTTTATGATTTTATTGCGTCCAGTATGCCCTCTTGCTGTACGTATGGCGTGCATTGTAGCTTCTGTTCCAGTATTAACAAGTCGTGTCATTTCCATACTTGGCGATATTTGTTGAATTAACTCTGCAAAGGCTGTTTCTTTTTCTGTTGGAATACCATAAAGAGTGCCGTCTTTAAGTTGAGTTTTTACTGCTTCTATAATTTCAGGGTAAGCGTGGCCAAAAATCATGGCTCCATAAGCGTTACAGTAGTCAATGTATATTTTATCGTCAGCGTCAAAAAGTTTGGATCCCTTAGCATGTTTGACAAAAAAAGGGTAAGGTTCAAACGCGCGGACGGGACTGTTTACGCCTCCAGGCGAAATTTTTTTTGCTCTTTCAAAGAGGGTTTGAGAGAAATTGTTTTCACTCAAGTATAGTTCAACCATGCGTTTACATTTTTAGCGTGATACGTGATGATCAGGTCAGCACCTGCGCGTTTAATATTTGTTAAAATTTCATGTATCGCTGCTTGTTCGTCAATCCACCCATTCAAAGCAGCGGCTCTTACCATTGAATATTCACCGCTTGCATTGTAAGCAACTATTGGCACATCAAATGTGGCTTTTGCAAGGCTAATAATGTCTAAATATGCTAATGCAGGTTTAATCATTATCATGTCTGCGCCTTCGCTTATGTCAAGTTCAATTTCACGTAATGCTTCTTTTGTGTTACTTTGATCCATTTGGTAACTTTTACGGTTTCCAAATGTTGGTGTGGATTTTGCTGCTTCACGAAATGGTCCATAAAATGTTGAGGCGTATTTAGCTGAGTAAGCCATAATTGAGGTTTGTTCAAAATTTGCGTCATCTAAAGCTTCACGTATTGCAGCAACTTGTCCATCCATCATGGAAGAAGGTGCAATAATGTCGGCACCTGCATCAGCTTGGCTGACTGCTATTTTACCCAATATTTCAAGTGTTTTATCATTTTGAATTTCTCCATCTTTAATTATGCCACAATGACCATGGTTCACATATTCGCATAGACAAGCATCAGTAATTACAACAAGTGATTCTTTGAATTGTTCTTTAAGAATTCTTGTTGCTTTTTGTATGATTCCATCTTTTGCATAGGCATATGATCCGTTTTCATTTTTTTCTGCAGGTATGCCAAATAAAAGCACACTTTTTATACCTTGTTCCAGAGCAGTTTTTCCTTCGTGAACAATTTGGTCAAGAGGGCAACGGCAGTAACCAGGCATTGCTGTAATTGGCTCGGGTTCTATGATGTTTTCATCAACAAAAATGGGGAAAATTAGATTACTTGGTTGAATTCGAATTTGATTTAACATAGTCCGCATTGCTTCTGTTATGCGGAGTCTTCTCATTCGCACATTTGGAAAGCTCATATTTTGTTGTAGCCTCTTTATTTTTGTACAAGCTTGAGGGCTAACTCTTTAGCTTCACAGAGATTACCCTCTTGTAATGCTTGTTGGATATCAACGTTATTAAGTATCTCGTTTAAAAACTTACTACGCGCACGCTGAACAGGTATGCTGTTTTTAAGTACTCTACGAAGATAGGTCTGTAGTTCAATTTTTAACAAATCTTCAAACGTAATTAATCTTTCAATTCTCTGTCGTAATTCCTTGGCAACAGCAGGACTTTTACCGCTCGTAGAAACCGCAATTTTAACATCACCTACACGTGCAACAGCAGGTAAAATAAAATCGCTCAACTCAGAATCAGACACACAATACACTATGCAACCCACGTTCTTTGCAGCCCTTACAAGCTTTGCATTTAACATAGAATTATTCGTAACTGCCAACAACATATCCGGTTTAGGATTTAACTGGTTAACAAACTGTTGAGTATCACTAACTTGTGTTTGTTGTAACTTGATTTTTCCTTGTTCTGCAAGATTTTTTATCTCATCAGAAAATTCATTACTAATAACAGTAATTTCAACAGGACTATCTAGAAAACTTTGAATTTTCCGATATCCCTCAACCCCGCCACCGACAACCACGACAGTTTTCCCATCAACCTTAAAATCAATAAACAACAATTTCACCATTAAACAAGTGGATCGTAATAGTTAGTTAAGAGTTTTTTAAATTTTTCAACAAACGCTACATAATCAACATTAACATGTTTAGGCACCTTTGCCAAACTAACAAGCAGATCAAGATCTATATAACGTTCAACAACATCTACTGCTTGAGCACCAAAATCGCTATAACAAATTTCCACCTCAGGAATCATACCACGCTTCTCAAATTTCATACTAGGCACAATACCAACAAGTTTAACACCCACATTTTCAAAAGCACATTCTATAATCTTTTTATCCTCATCATTAAGATAACTCGTACTCATTTTATTAAGAATAACACCCGCCGGATTAACCCCTAATAATCTTAAAACATTAACATAATTCAAAACATTAACCAAACCCCCCTCAATACCCTCTTTATCACAAGTAACAACAACAATAACAGGTACACCCAAAGAAGCAGCAACCTCCAAAGTTGAAGCGGGACGACTTTTTTTACTATTCAATAATCCTGTAAAAGCACTCATAGCACCTTCAACAAACAAAAAATTATGCAACTTACAAGCCTCATCAACCGACTCATGAACAGAGCACCATCCACTATCACTAATTTTAATTGAAGAAAAACTTTTAATCGGTTCCTTAACTAAATAAAGTGCAGGCACAGAATCCCTAATATCACCCCCAATCTTAATCAAACCAACATTGTAACCCCTTTTCTTCAACGCCCCTGCCATACCCGTAACAAGAAACGTCTTACCAGAACCACTGCCCAAAGCCGTAACCAACACCATCACAGACACTTTTTTATCAACAGTTATAGGTCGAATATTTGTGTTTATACCTACTTCACTTTTCATCTCTAAAACTAGTTTAGCATTAGCCTTACGAATATCCTGCAACTCCAATTGACTAATACCTAGCGACTTTACAATACTCTCTATAATTAAGGGATTTTGATCAAGCAGGGCATGCACAAAAACACCTACAACATTGCCTTCTTTGTTAGCAATACCTGAAACCAAATCCTGAGGTGCACTACGATAATTAGCATGTTTAATATGCGAAACCAGTATAGGTTTAGCATTACAGTGTAAAATGGTTTTACCGTAAGTATGACAATGGAAACCTGAAACTTCCGCTCCAACAGTTTCACAGATAAAACTATTGTCAACAATTTTAGCTTTAACTTGATCTGTACAAACAAGCGGTTGAAACTCTGCATCAATTAAACCTAAACCTTCACGAATAATAGGAATGGTGGATAAGCGTCCAACATCAGTTCGTTTTGAAATTACTTGAAGCCCTGAACAGATGCCGAGAATAAATTTTCCATCTTTTGCCATGTTTAAAATTTCTTTTGAAACAACAGAATTAATGCTTTGAGATTCAACTAAACTACCTCCTGGAATAATTAGCATGTCTAAAACTTCACTTGCAGGTTTCCCATCTATAAGTCCATCTGCACGCATTAAATCAGTGGGTAGATTTCCAAATTCTTCAAAACAAGGTAACGCGCCAGAAAGGTAGGCTAATCCAATTCTTCGTCTAATTGGCATTAAAAACTCTCCAGCGTTAATTTACGGAAAGCTTATATTTAAAGTTGCGTGGTTTACTCAGCCATGTATCCCTCCGCAAAGACAGATTACATAATCAATGTACGTATAACACATAAAACAGCTCGTGTTCCATTGATGGAAGCAGTAGTGTTTAAAGACAAAATACAGGCGTTAATTGAGCTTCAGTCTATGGAAAATGTTGCGGAATGCCTGATTCTACAAACTTGTAACCGCATTGAAATATATCTTGTAAGTGAAGAAGGTGAAAAAACACTAAATGCTGCTAAACAATATTTAGCTAACCGTGCTTCACACCAGTATGCTGAAGTGTTTAATGCAATAGAGACTGCGCTTAATCGTGAAGCATATGAACATTTGATGAGAATAACAACAGGTTTGGAGTCAATGGTTATTGGTGAAGAGCAAGTGCTTAATCAAGTTTGGGATGCCTATTTAGAAGCTGAAAAAGCAAAAACTGTAGGTCCAATTCTTAAGCATATATTTAATCGTTCAATGACTGTTGGGCGACGGATTAGAGATGCTACAGGAATCAGTAAAGGCGCGGTTTCAGTTGGTTCAGCAGCAATAGAACTAGCAGCTACTTTACTTGGTGATTTAGCAGACAAAAAAATTCTTGTTATGGGTGCTGGAGAAACAGGTACATTGGTAGCCAAAGCTTTAGCTAGGCGTTGTTTAAGTCCTATTCTTGTTGCTAATCGTACATATACTCGCGCGTTAGCTTTAGCTGAGAATCTAGGTGGTCAAGCGGTAAAATTTGATAATTTTCAAAATGTTCTGGTTAACATGGATGTAGTTATTTGTGCTACGTCAGCACCGCATCTTTTGTTAACTAAAGAGATTGTTTCTTATAGTATGAGTCAGCGTACTAGTCAAAATGATTTAATCATTATTGACATTTCTAATCCTCTTAATGTTGGGAAAAATGTTCAAGAAATTCCAAAAGTAAAACTTTATACAATTGATGATTTGCAGCTTATTGCGGAGAAAAATTTGGTTGAACGTCAAAAATGTGTTGAAAAAACATGTCAAATGCTTAATGATGAATTAATTATTCTTGATGATGATTTGAGAAAGCTTTCGGTGCGGTTAATTATTTCAACGCTTTTATCTGATGCTGAACAGGTAAGACAAAAAGAATTAACTAAAGCAATTAGTATATTAGGTGATGTTGATGATAAAAAGCGTAAAATTATTGACGATTTAACAAATGTTCTTCTTAAACAGACTTTTTTACCCGTTGTCGAGAATTTACGCATAGCTGCAAGCAAGGATGATAAAGAAGTAATTAATATTGCAATAAAATTGTTTGATAAAGAAGGGAAAAATGGGTTTGACAACGAAGATGCAAGATAGTGTTGGTTTAATTCTAATTGGGCACGGGAGTAAGTTACCTCATAACAGAGAGAATCTAGAGAAAATAGCTGCTATGATATGTAGTCGTGGCAAATTTAAAACTGTAGAAATTGCTTTTATGGTACGTGACACTCCAACTGTTAATGATGCAGTGGATATGATTGTAGAAAAAGGGGTATCTAAAATTGTACTAGTTCCTGCATTTCTTGCTGCTGGGGTTCATACTACTGAAGATATCCCAGGTCTTATTGATGTAAAAGAAAGGGAGCCTAAATTAAAAGCTAAAGGAATTGAACTTGTATATGGTGAACCTATTGGTAGTGATGAGCGGATTGCTGAAATTTTAGAAGAAAAAGCACTTAAAGCTTTAGGCCAAGAAGTAAGAAAAGACAGCGAAATTGTTGATGCTTATTCGGTTTCAGCAGCAGGTAAAATAGTGGATAAAAGTATGATGCTCATACGGCAGGCAATTAGTGATGATTTAGCAAAGTTTCCAAAATATAAAGTACCTATTGTTGAACGTGTGGTTCACACAACTGCTGATCCAGAGTTTGCTAAACTTTTAGTAATTAGTGATGACGCAGTTAAAGCAGGTGTAGATGCAATTAAAGCAGGTGCAAAAGTTGTAACTGACGTTAAAATGGTAAAAGCAGGAATAAATGAGGCTCGTTTAAAAAAGTTTGGAAGTCAAATCTACACATATATGAATGATGAAAGAGTTATGGATCTTGCTAAAAAGGAAGATTTGACACGTTCAGCTGCAGCTATGCGTTTAGCTATAAAAGACGGTTTGGATGGTGCAATTATTCTTGTTGGTAATGCGCCAACTGCAGTGTTTGAGTTAGCAGATCAAATTAAAGCAGGTAAAGTTAAACCTGCATTAATTGTTGCAGTTCCAGTTGGTTTTGTAGGTGCATCTGAATCTAAAGAAGTAACTGAAAAATTATCCATTCCATATGTGGTAACCCGAGGCCGAAAAGGCGGTAGCACTATTGCTGTTGCTGTTTTCAATGCGTTGCTTACTCTTGCAGAAGGTAAACTTTACGGTTAAAGGTGAATAGAATGGTAAAGTTTCTTAAATATGGTATAACAACGGGGGCAACCGCTGCGGCAGCAGCTAAGGCGGCAACAATAGCCGCTCTTAAGGAGCCAATAGATCGCGTAGTTATTCCTACACCTATTGGTTTACGTTTTGAAGTTCCCATAAAATCCAGTCGAAAACTCACTGAAGACACTGCAGAAGCAATTGCTATAAAAGATGCAGGTCAAGACATAGATGCCACTGATAAAATGGAAATTGTTGCATCTGTTAGACTTACCAATGATGGAAAAATTGTTATACGAAGTGGGATTGGAGTGGGTGTGGTGACTAAACCTGGTTTGCAGGTTCCTATAGGTGAAGGTGCAATTAATCCTGTTCCAAAAGCAATGATAACTCAAGCTGTAAAAGAGGCTTTACCCCATGGTAAAGGAGCTGAAGTAGTTATAAATGCGCCTGAAGGGGCAAATATTGCTAAAAAAACAACAAATGCTAAATTGGGAATTAATGGTGGAATTTCAATTCTTGGAACAACTGGGGTTGTGAAGCCTTTATCACTTGAAGCTTGCAGACGTTCTTTGGTACCACAAATTGATGTTGCAATTGCCAGAGGATATAAACGACTAGTTTTTGTTCCAGGCAATATAGGCGAAAAAATTGCTAAAAAAGTTTTCAACGTTCCTGAAGATGCAATTATCCAAACAGGCGATTTTGTTGGTTACATGCTAGATAAAGCTGTTGAGAAAGATATTAAAGAAATCATATTTATAGGGCATTCAGGTAAAATAGTCAAGTTAGCAGCAAACATTTTTAATACACATCACAAAATGGGTGATGCACGTAATGAAGTTATTGCGTCCTATGCTGGTGCTGTTGGAGCCTCAACGCAGATAATTAATCAACTATTAACTGCTAACACGTCTGATGAAGCATCAGAAATTTTAGAACCAACCGGTCTTTTAGAAAAAACTTATGAGCGAATAGCTGCTCGTGTTAATCAACGTATCAGTGATAAGGTAGAAAACAGAATAAAATTAAGCATAATTATCGTTGCCATGGACGGCAAAGTTTTAGGTATGGATAAAAATGCAAAGGAGAATACGCCATGGTTAAACTTAACATAGTGGGTGTTGGACCTGGGAGTGCAGATTACATTTCTCCAATTGCATATAAAACAGTGTCAAAATCTCAAATAGTAATTGGAGCACAACGTAGTCTGGATTTATTCAAAACAGATATACACGGTGAAATTCAGGTTCTAACAGCAAAAAATCTAAATGACTTACTCAAATATGCAATTGAATCAACAAAAAACGGTAAAACTGTAACAGTTCTATCAACTGGTGATCCAGGATTTTCAGGATTACTTAAATCAGTTCTAAATACTAACTTAATTGCTCCTGCCAGAATAAATGTAGTTCCAGGCATAAGTGCAATTCAAACATGTGCTGCTAAACTTGGTCTATGTTGGGATGAAGCTTGCTTATTTACTTTTCATCAAGGTAACATAAATACTGCAAAAAAAACTGAATTAATCAATTGTTTAAACGCTGGCAGAAATATAATACTTCTTCCAGATGCAAAAAATTTTTCGCCAAAACAAATAGCTGAGTATCTCATTGAATCAGGTTTTGACTCAGATATGTCAGTGTTTATATGTGAAAATTTGACTTTAAGTGATGAAAAAATTGTTGAGAGCACTTTGAAAGGGGTTTTAGGGGCAAATTTTGGTGCTTTATGTGTAATGGTTATCAAAGCAAAATGTGAGGCTGTATAATGGTGGCAATTTGGAATTACAAAACTCCGGGTGTACCTGATGAGTATTTTCTTACAGATGAAAATGTGCCCGGTCCAACTAAAGAGGAAGTACGTGTTATAACAATTTCTAAAGCTCGTTTAAATGAGGGTGACACAGTTATTGATGTAGGTTGTGGTACAGGCGGTTTAACTGTTGAGGCAGCACTGCAGGTTGGTACACAAGGGAAGATTTATGCTATTGATGAAGATGTTGTTGCGGTAAAAGTAACACAGAGTAATGTTGAAAAGTTTGGTGTTCAAGACCGTGTTGTTGTTAAACATGGTAAAGCTCCTGCTGGTTTGTCAGATTTTCCTGTTGCAAACGCTGTGTTAGTTGGTGGGACTGTGGATTTACGGGAAATTCTTCAAATAGTTCAAACTAAACTTGTGCAAAATGGAAGAGTTGTGGTTAATGCAATTCTTTTAGAGACTGCAACTATGGCTGTTGATGAGCTTAGAAAGTTAGGGTTTAAAAATGTTGATGTTACAAATGTTTCGGTGTCTGTAGGAAAACAAATTAAAAGTGGTACTATGATGTTAGCTAGAAATCCAATTACAATTGTTTCAGCATTAAATAGGTGAAATGTGAATTGACAGGTAAATTTATTGGTGTAGGTGTAGGTCCAGGTGACCCAGAATTAATTACGATTAAAGCTTCAAAAGCATTACAGGTAGCCGATATAATTTGTATTCCAAAGGCTAATGTTGATAAACCAAGTCTTGCAGTGACTATGATTACACAAATTCTTGAGAGTCGTAAAGTTAAACCTGAAATGCTTGAGCTTATTTTTCCTATGACTAAAGATGACATTAGTAATCAAGAACTTTGGGACAAAAACGCAAATATTATTGCCAAACAAGTAAATATTGGTAAAACTGTGGTTTTCATCACTTTAGGGGATCCCATGTTTTACAGCACATTTATTTACTTATATCAGAGTCTGCAGAAAGGCCATCCAAACTTAGAGTTGGAAATTATTCCAGGTGTTAGTGCCTTTAATGCATGTGCAACAAGTGCAAGAATTCCTTTAGCTGAAAAAGAAGAACTTGTAACGGTTATTCCATCGGGTCTTGATGAAAAATTAGTTGAAGAAGCAGCTAAATATTCCGACAATTTGATTTTTATAAAGTGCGCTTACCGCTTAAAAGAGTTAGTTCCAGTTTTGGAACGTGCAGGGTTTAACGAGAATAGCGTAATTGCACTTGTTCGACGTTGCAGTATGCCAAATGAGGCTGTAACGGTAGGCAGATTATGTGACGCTATGCATTGGAATATTAGTGAAGATTATTTTACAATTGCAATTGTAAAGAAAAAATATTTCATAAGTAATGATAAAGTGATGTATGATGAATAAACTTGCAATTATTGGAGCAGGCTCCGGGGATCCCGAATTAATTACTTTAAAAGGTAAACGTTACCTTGAACAAGCAGATATTGTTGTCTACACAGGGTCACTTCTAAATCCAGAATACTTAAAATACGCCAAACCAACCGCAGAACTCTATGACAGTGCAAAAATGAGTCTGCCAGAAATGTTAAAAATCATGGTAGACGGTATAAAATCTGATAAAAATGTAGTTCGACTACACGATGGAGACCCAAGTTTTTACGGTGCAATTCAAGAATTAATGGACGAACTTGACAAAGAAAGTATTGAATATTTCCGTATTCCGGGTATAAGCTGTTTATTGGGTGGAGCAGCAGCATTAAATCGAGAATTAACTTTACCAAATATTTCTCAAACAATTATCATTACCCGTCCAGAAGGTAGAACACCAGTTCCAGAGGCCGAAAGTATTAGCAAATTAGCACAACATCAAGCAACTATGGTTATTTTTCTGGGCACACCTCACATCGCAAAAGTTATGGTAGACCTACAGAAAGGTGGTTACCCAAAAGATACTCCTGTTTCTGTTGTGTATAAGGCAACATGGCCCGAACAAAAAATTATTAAAGGTACCATAGCTGATATTGTTGAGAAAGTAAGAGCTGAAGGAATAACTGAGACTGCTTTGATTTTTGTAGGAAAAGTTATGAACCCAAAAGTTTATGATTTATCAAAGTTGTATGACCCAACATTTACCACTGGTTTTCGCAAAGGTGAGGAACCAAATGTTCCCTAGAGGTATAGCTGTTATTGCTGTCACGCGACAGGGTGTAGAGACAGCCATAACCATAAAACAAACGTTAGATACTGAAGGTTTAAAAAACTCTGTTTTTGTGCCAAGAAAATATTATACAGGAAATGTCTGTAATTTTGTGGAAAAAATGGGGGATTTTGTAAAAGAAAATTATTGTAAATTTGATGCTATTGTTGCAGTTATGGCAACGGGGATAACAATTCGTGCCGTAGCACCATATTTAGAAAGCAAACTTACTGATCCTGCAATTGTTGGTGTTGATGCATTAGGAAAGTTTGTTATAAGTTTGCTATCTGGACATTATGGTGGAGCTAATGATTTAACTAAAATTATTGCCAAGGGTATAGGTGCAACACCTGTTATAACTACAGCATCTGACTCTATGGGAAAACAAAGTATTGATGAACTGGCCAAAATTTTACATTTAACTATTGAAAACCCGAAAAGTTTAGTACCTGTTAACGCGGCAATTGTTAATGGTGATCGTGTGGTGTTAGTTTTGGTGGGCGATGTAAAGATTCCTGTTGATGTTGTTGAGGGTTTTGAGGTTAAGTGGGTAAAGAATTGTGATGAAGCGGTAGAAATTGTTAAATGTTATGATGCGGGTGCAGTTGTAACTCGCGAGTTAGTAAAACTTGATTTTAGTAAACCTGTTACTTTGCTTAGGGCAAGACGTATTGTTGTTGGTTTGGGTTGCCGTAAAGATTCATGTTGTGAACATTTAGTTGAAGCTGTAAATGTTGCGTTGAAAACTGTTGGTTTATCCGCTGGACGAATTGACGTGTTTGCGAGTGTAGATATTAAACAAGATTCTGCTGCGATGCTTAATGCAGCTAAATTGTTTAATCTACCCTTCGAATTTTTAAGTGTCGAAGTATTACGTAGTTTAAGTCATCAAGATTTATCTCCAGACTCAAAGCTGGTTCAAGAAAAAATTGGTGTTGGAGGAGTATGTGAACGAGCAGCATTAATAATAGCGGGAAAGAATTCAAACCTGATACTCAAAAAAATATGCCTAAACGGGGTAACTGTGGCAATAGCCGAGGGCAAATAAGTGTAGTCGGAATTGGTCCAGGTAACATTGAATATATGACTCCAAAAGCGCGTGTTGCAATTGAAGAAGCAGATGTAGTAGTGGGTTATAAGACTTATATTAAACTCATCCAAAGTATAGTTCGCAAAGATGCAGAGATTATTTCAGGGACAATGGGTAAAGAAGTAGAAAGAGCCAAGATTGCCGTTAAGAAAGCTAATGAAAACCATAAAGTCATCATGGTTAGTAGTGGGGATCCAGGCATTTATGGTATGGCAGGNATTGTGTTGGAAGTTGCAGAACAAGAAAAAACACAAGTTCCTATAGAAATAATACCTGGTATAACAGCAGCATCGTCAGCTTCAGCTATATTAGGTGCGCCATTAATCAGTGATTTTGCCGTAATCAGTTTAAGTGATTTGTTGACTCCAATGGGAAAAATAGAAAAAAGGTTAGAACTTGTTTCACAGGCAGATATGTCTATAGTGCTCTATAATCCCCAAAGTCAAGGCAGAATTGAACCCTTAATTAAGGCGTATGAGATTATGGCAAAATACATGAACCCTGATACTATAGTAGGTATTGTAAAACAGGCAGGCAGAGAAGGACAAAAAGTAAAAATAACGACCTTAAAAAATTTACTCACAGAAGAAATCGATATGTTAACTACAATAGTAATTGGTAATACTGCAACTAAATTAATCAACAACAAAATGGTAACAGCACGAGGATATAACCTCACAAATTAGGTTCTGAAAAATTGTCCTGTTTTTTCTTTAGGAAAAAGTTTTTGGAAAAAATGAATGTTTATAAGGTAGTTGTATAATGTATGTGTAGGTTTGCCGGCCAGAGGGCGCGGGTTCCACCTGATCCCGTTCCGAACTCAGAAGTTAAACCGTGTTCCGTTCCCAACTGTAGTGCGGTCTTCGGCCGCGTGAAATCGGGAAAGCTGGCTGCCTACTTGTTTTATTTTTAAGTAAATTTGAGTTGATAGTTAGCATAGCTTTATTACTGAGAGGATATAGTTTTTTGTGAAGTGGTGTAAAACGTGACTTTAATTCCCACAAATGATATGATATCTCAATTAGTTTCAAATCTGTCCATTCGTTCGAACCAATTTTTTGGTGGTGGTGGTGATGGTTGGACATCTTACATAGGTATTCTTATGTATGGAGTAATTTTTGTAATGATGTTTTATGGTCAACGACTCCAAGTTCATATGATGATAAAAGATGTAGAAGGTAGTTTACATAAACTTAAATTTATTAAAGAAGAAGGTCGCAAAACGGCTATAGAAACATTAAAAGATGTGGGCAAACCAACTACCGATATTACATCACGTGTTGACAGGTGTCTAGATTATTTTACAATTAGCCCACAAAGTATGGATCCAGCGGGTATTGTTGCTAAACTTGATCATATACTTGATGTACGTGATCAACGTATAAAAGATGATGTAAAACTCATGATACCACAATGTGAAGGTGACCAGTTAAATAATATGGAAAATACTCTTGAAGCTGCAATGGCGTTAAACTATATCTACAAAGTGGTACGTCACTACTATATTCAAGGGAAAAAAACAATGAGCCTTTACGTGATTATGCAACTACAAATGATTTTACCAATTGTAATGAAAGAGGCCGAAGCTTATGGAGCAGCTTTAAAAGCTTTCTCACAGGGTCAACCAATTGGAGACAGTGTTGGTCCATTAATAGCTGGAAAATTAATGTATGGGCACGAAGTACGTGAAGTTTACAAAGATTGTGTTGTTGCCACAGTTCCATTTGAAGGTCGGACTGCTATAGTTATGAAAGCTAAAGGACCAGGCGGAAATGTTGGCAAACCCGGTGATGCAATAGAGACAATTATTGAAGAAAATGAAGGTAAGATTGCAATGTTGATTATGATTGATGCAGGCTTAAAACTTGAAGGTGAAAATGTTGGTGAAGTATCAGAAGGCATTGGCTCTGCAATCGGAGGTCCAGGTGTTGACGCATTCAAAATTGAAGAAAAACTAGTAAAATACAAAATCCCCATAAACGCAATCATTATTAAACAAGATATAGGCGATGCAGTTTCACCAATGCGTAAAGAAATTCATGAAGCAGCAGACAAAGCAATTGAACTTGTAAGGGAACTAGTCTTAGAACGAACAAAAGAAAACGATACCTTAGTTATCTTTGGTGTAGGTAACAGCATTGGAATAGGACAATAAAATAAAGAGGGAAAAACATGACACAAAATCAAACAGCTGCAAATAAAATTTCAACCTACATACTGCTCATAGTTGTAACAGTTATGGGGTTAGCCATTGTATCAATATTTAGTGCCATTTATGCTTACACATTAGATCAAACTATAGAAGCAGGTTTTCTGGCCTTAATTGGCGCATTTGGATTAGCTTTATCAGGTATGGTTCTTTACCAAAGCAAACGCAGAGTAGATGCAATGAAAATTGAAGCACCAAAAATGATGACATACATTGAATGTAAAAATTGTGGCACAAAAACTACACGTGAATTTCAACGCACCGATTTCGTCTTTAAAGAACTTGACGTATGCCCAAAATGTCCAGAACAAAAACAAATGATAGTTGGCATATACAAAGAAATAAAAGAAAAAGAAAAAACATATGCAATCTAACTAAAAATATATAACCTAACTTTTTTTTTAGGTTAAAACTTCACAACCATCTTCTTTTATCAAAAGTGTATGTTCTGCCTGCGCAACAGGTCTTTTACTTGCCTCAATAAACACGGGATAACTCATTATAATTTTTAACATTAAAAGTTCCTTAAACGCCTCAAAATGACGTTCTTGTGGCACAACACCAATTAACCAACGCTCAGCAAATGGCAGAGTTCTAAAATTTGTTTCTATATGCTTTAACAATTGTTTAGCATACACATTTTTAACAGATTTTGCACGAACAAGACGAAAAATAGTGTTTTGTGAGCCATCATCAACACGTCCAATAGCATCATGATGAGTAACGAAAGGTTCAACAGCAAAAATGTCACCTGCACACATTTTTGTAACAGCTAAAGTAGCAACATTAGGTATACTTGTTCCAGCATGAATTAAATACCTGCCCACAGAATGCCCCGTAAGGTTAGATATAGGTTTAAAACCGTGATTACGAATAACAGTTTCAATAATGCCACCAACACGACCAGTCGTCATACCTCCATGAACACTATCAATCACAGTTTTCAAAGCATGTTCTGCAGTCGCAGTCATACTTCTACCCTCAGGATTAAAAGACACCGTAAATGCAGTGTCCGTCACATACCCGTCAACCTGCACGCCCATATCAACTTTTACTGTTGCACCAACAGGAATTACACTCCTATCGCCTGGAGGCGAAGTATAATGTGCAGTAACCTCATCAATACTAACATTACAAGGAAACGCTGGTAACCCACCTTTACTGCGAATAAGTTCTTCTGCGCGTTCACACACATCTATCACGGGCATGTTTTCTGCTACATAATTCTTCATCTCTTCACGGGCTGCACACAAAATTCGCCCCGATAGTCTAAACTTTTCAAGCTCCTCTAAATCGTAAGGCATACAAATAACACACTAAACAAAAAACACAATAACGTAACTTAAATTTATTGGCGCAAATACAAACACTACAACAAGCAACACAAAAAATAATAACAAAAAGAAACTAGCTGCTTCCAATAAATTTAAATGTCTTCATTTAATCTTTATGGAAAAGACTAAGTTTCGGGAGGTAGCTCAGCCTGGCAGAGCTCTCGAGCCCGTTAACTCGCTTAACGGACGGAGATGCTGTAGAGGTCTACCCACGGTGGGCTTTGTTCTAGCCTGTCTAGGCCACAGAAACCGAGCTGTCGCAGGTTCAAATCCTGCTCTCCCGACCAAACAAAACCTTATGTCTGAACAGTTTTCGTTATTACGGTGATTTAAATCGAGATTGATTTCGGCATTTTTTTAGATTTTACTTTTCGGTTTGAACTGTCGATTTAAAGATTTAGAGTGCCTATATGGTAAATTGAATGTTTTTTGGTGAATGTTGTGTGTGCGGCGACTCAGGAAAAACTTGCTTTGGCGTTAAGCTGTGAGAAATCTAAGAGTTCTAAGGTATTTGCGGTAGAGTTGAGGTTTAATAGTGATATTGTGGAAGTGTGTTGGGTTGTATGTGGTGTGGTTTTAGGGTTTTGCGGAGTGCTAAGCCTGTTGTTTGTACGGTAAGACGTAGGGGTCGGTTGGGTATGTTGTTAATGTGTATCAATATTGGGTGAAAAACCAGATAAAAAAGTGAATTAACTTCTGTAAATGGTACCCTAATTCAATCGTAAAAGGATTTAAAAGTTGTAGAAAAGAAGAAGAATATTGGGCTATGAGTAAAGAGTTGTTATCGAAAAATCATGTTGTATACAGTGAAATCGTAACAATTATTGAGAGGGCTCGTGAGAACGTCTTTCGTGTTGTGAATTGCGAGTTAATTTTGATGTACTGGTAAATTGGTGCATATGTCAGCGGCAAGGTCAAACACAATGGTTGGGGTAAATCCGTTGTTGAGGACTTTGCACGGTTTATTCAAGTCAAGCATCCGATTTCAAAGGCTTCTCAGCTTCTAACATCTGGCGTATGCGCCAGTTTTATGCAACATATTGCGGAAACGAAAAACTCGCAACACTGTCGCGAGAAATTATATAGTCAAACAATTTGTTAATTATAACAAGAGCAAAAACTGAGGAAGTATGGACATTTTATTTACTGCTAAATCAGAAAAATAGTTATTCTGCACGAGAACTTGAGTGGCAGATTGATAGTATGCCAAGCACTGCACAATACCCTAATAAAACCGTTAAAACACTAATATATTCAATCTAATAAAGTCGTTAGAAGGTATGTAGATGAAAAATTGTATCGCATGTGGTATGCCCATGAATAACTCGGCTGATTTTGCAATGAATGATGAAACCAAAACCTATTGTGTTCATTGTATTCGTTCGGATGGGGTGATGAAGTCTTTTGATGAGGTAAAAGAAGGCATGACATACTTTATCATCCAGACGCAGGGATTGTCTAGTGAAGCAGCTGAAAGCGTAGCACTGTCTGCGATGAAAAATCTTCCAGCATGGAAAAATTATTTCACTTAAAGTCGCATTAATTTTTGCGATTACAATGCTTATCAAAAGTCTTCTTTTAGGCCAATTCGGTAGGCATAATGGAAGCAATAAGAACAATTACCTGTACCAATACAAGTAGTATCCAAAAACATTTACATCAACTACATCTGTACCAATCACAAAGGCATCACACATACCGAAAGGGGAATCATAATCAATCCGACGTTTCGCCAGATTTTCCCACTATGTTTGTGAGCAAAAACCCACCGGGATGTCTGTAAACTAGCCAAAGTTATGAACTAAACTAAAAACCAACTTATTCAAAATATTTAAACAATAAAAAACGTAAAAATACTTTTAAAACATGAATTTTTAGAATTGTTTGCAACAATAAAAATTCTGTGACCTATTTTTCAGACAATCTCCCGCGTATCTTTATTTTTCATCGACATCTTGGTTCGGTAGCCACATATAAAATTAATTTTAGCTGGAACATTTTTAACAAAAAAACTCCAATACCAATCATCATTAAAGGAATCAACAAGACAACAATCAACATATAAACCCAATCCACCAAACATCTCAAATACTCAACTTTACCTTTACGTCTACTCCATTGCAGTACATAACTCATTAAATAACAACTTAGTCTGTTCACTGTCACTAAAACTCAGATAGATGTCTTTAGCACCCTCACGCTCAATACGTATTGTAGGGGAACTATTTTTATGCACAAACAACAAAGTCTCTCCAAGACTATTCGACTGAAAATGTCCTTTCCAAACATCAAAACCGCCATACCCATTAACTCGCCTGCCAACATCAAACTCGCTCATACTTTTATCTAAAAGAGACACATCAACTATATCTGAAAAAGCAACAGTTACCCCATACATACCTTTAATTTGTATGCTATCCTCAAAAACATTCACTATAGGCTCATTTGCACTATAAATTAACACTATACCAACCGTAACAAGCACTATCACAGCAATAACAATAGAAACAACTTTACCTGCTGTAGCAGCTTTTGTGTTCATTTTTACATCCACAAATGTGTAACTATAAAAATGAATTATAAAAAACTATCATCATAAACTTATGTAAGAACAAGCATATTTTTTAATGCGCTAGTACGTGTTTAGGTAGATCATGTATAACTGAGATTCACTTGCTTGTCGAACACAATAAATTATGGATTCTGGTATAAACGCTTACCAAGTTCTAAATACACACTGAATGGAGTGTTTAAATTTTCTTTAGTTCTTTGAGTACGTTCTCTTTGGTTGTTTTGGTGAACTCTGTTGTAGCAAAAGTTTCTTTCCAAGAATCCAAAAACCACTTATCAGAAATATCAGATATAATTACCAACAGATTTTTTTCAATTATTTTATAGATAAGCAAACATTTTCTTAGCTATCTCTTTAAGGTCATTTGGAATGCCTATTTTTGATAGGTATCTAATTATTCTGCCGATTTCTGTCACCCGTAAGTTCATCAATTCAGCACGTTTAACAAAACGCAACAACCTTCTCTACTGCTTCATCAATTGCCTGTTTCACAAAATGATCTGATATTTTTGTTTCTCTATGGGGAAAATTTACTCCACCCATTTCTTCAAACTGATGAAAACCATATTCCAAAGCCTGCCTAGTTCGAATATTTGTCTTAGAGATTCTCTTCCAGTAAGCCGTCTGATATAACTGATCCCAATTGATTTTACTTCTATTCTTATGCAAAGTGGCAAACGCATCCACAAAAGCCCATCGCTGCAAACACGTAATCACATTATCCTCAATAATCTCTACAAACAAATTTCCAATTTTGCGGTGTTTGACCTTTGATAAATCCTTTGAGCACTCGATTTCAATTTGCCAGCCTTTTGTTTTAGCAAACTCTTGCAATGCTTGCCCATAAGATTTATCGTCTACTTTTAATGTGTAAACTTCTCGGTGAATAAAATCATTATTCCAAAAAGAAGCTGCTGTCTGGGCTGAAACAACCTTAAAATTCTTATCTGTTTTCAAAAAATCCCAAATATCCACAATTTCAGCTGGAACCCAATACCAACCCCACTTGACCCGCTGTATCAAGCCTTGTTTGGATAACTTGTTCAAGTATTCTTTGGCCTTTGGCTCAATGCTTTTTGTAGCCTTAACTCTAATTAAACTTCCTTGATAAGGGATCAATTTTCTAAGGAAGTCGGTCAAATAATTAACCATTTTATTCACCTTTTACTATTGTTTGGCAAACTACTTTAAGATGTACTTTAGGCGTTTATGGAATAGACACAATACCTTGTAATTACAAGCGGTGAGCTGGCAACAAATGAAAAGCTATAGCACATTTCAAATGCGCAAACAACATTGTAAGAGTATCTTTATTTGAACTCAAGAAAATCAACAATTTTTACACATAAACTTTAAGTAAGAAAAATCTTACCATGTATTCGTGAATCTAAATGGTCGAAGCATCAACCACCAAGGTTTCCTCCAAAGGGCAAGTAGTTATTCCAGCAAACGTGCGGAAAGCTGCAAGTCTAAAAAAAGGCGAAAAAATCCTCGCCATAGCAATCAACGACACCATAGTCCTTAAAAAAATCGTTGACAAATCCTTCCAAGAAACTCTAAGCCCAATATGGGAAAAAGTTAGACAAATGGGTCTTACCGAGGAAAACATAGATGCAATTATCGAAGAAGCACGTACTCAAGATAGTGCTTGACACCAACGTTTGGGTTTCAGCATTAATTTGGGGCGGTAAACCCGCAACGATAGTGGAGTCTGCTGAACAGGGAAGAATTGACATTTTCGTTTCTGAATCCATTGTCGAAGAAATTAGTCGAGTTCTAAACTACCCCAAAATTGAAAAAGTTTACTACCCTCAGATAACTTGTCAACAGTTGATGGAACAGATTCTGAAAAGTACAAAATTTGTGGAAACAACGACAGAGCTTAAAATTATTAAAGAACATCCAGCAGATGACAAAATCATCGAGTGCGCTGTATCTGCCAAAGCAGACTACATCGTTAGCGGTGACAAACACCTGCTCAATGTGGTTGCCTACCAAAAAACACAGATATTACCTGTTAATGAGTTTATGAAATTAATAGAGTAAAAGACTGTTCATTACATAACGTTCTGAAAAGCTAAAATTTATTGTCGTTCCCATGATAAGTAAAACACATAAAACCCATCAAAATATACCGGTAAAATTGTGTTAAAAATTGACATAAAAAATGTCAATTATGTCCGACCCTTAAAACGGTTCAAACCCGTTAGCTCTCCCGATCAAATAAAAACTCTGCATATGGACAGTTTTTTGTTATTGTGGTGATTTAAATTGAAATTGATTTCGACGTTTTTTAGTTTTTACTTTTCGGTTTGGGTCATCGATTTAAAAACTCGGTTATGTCATAAAGTGTTTTAATTAGTGTATGATTAAATGAATCATGTGTCAAAATGATTGCCAACGAATTCTGACATATTTGCAAGCAAACCAAACAAAGTTAACCGATTAGCAGATATAACAGATAATTTAAATATTGTAGGAATCACTAAATAACGCATATTTGATAAAACTAAATTAGGGTTACTGTTATGTGTGAAAATAAGAAAAAATTAACTAAGGAAAACGGGGCACCAGTTGCAAATCACACCGACGTGATTACGGTTGGGCCACGTGGACCGATGGTTTTGCAGGATGTTTGGTTTTTAGAAAAGATGGCTCATTTCGATCGAGAAGTCATCCCTGAACGACGTATGCACGCCAAGGGCAGTGGTGCTTTTGGCAAGTTCACCACTACATGCAACATGACCAAATACACTAAAGCAAATGTATTCTCCAAAGTTGGCAAAGAAACTCCAGTGTTTGTTCGTTTTTCAACCGTTGCAGGCGAACGAGGCGCAGCAGACGCTGAACGAGACATTCGAGGCTTTGCCATAAAATTCTACACCGAAGAAGGCAACTGGGACCTAGTAGGCAACAATACACCAGTATTTTTCATACGCGACCCTATCCACTTCCCAGACCTCAACCACGCCGTAAAACGCGACCCAAAAACCAACATGCGCTCCGCGCAAAATAATTGGGACTTCTGGACAATGCTACCCGAAGCCCTTCACCAAGTCACTATTGTAATGTCTGACCGAGGCATACCAAATGGTTACAGACATATGCACGGATTTGGCAGCCATACATACAGTTTATTTAATGACAAAAACGAACGTGTATGGGTAAAATTCCATTTGAAAACTCAGCAAGGTATTAAGAACCTCTCAGATGAAGAAGCACAAGCTATCATAGCTAAAGATCGTGAAAGTGCACAAAACGACCTGTTTTATGCTATTGAACGTGGAGAGTATCCGCGTTGGACTATGTATTTTCAAATTATGACTCAAGAACAAGCTAAAAACCATCGTGATAACCCCTTTGATATAACAAAAGTATGGAGCCACAAAGAATACCCCTTAATTGAAGCAGGTGTATTGGAGCTTAATAGGAATCCTGAAAACTATTTTGCTGATGTTGAGCAAGCAGCCTTTAACCCCGTTAACATAGTCCCAGGAATAGGGTATTCGCCTGATAAATTATTACAAGGTAGGCTTTTTTCTTATGGTGATGCCCAACGTTATCGTCTAGGTGTCAACCATACCTCCATACCGGTAAACGCTCCCAAGTGTTCTGTGCATTCTTATCATAGGGATGGTCTAATGCGTGTTGATGGAAATTATGGTGCAACAAAAGGTTATCATCCTAATAGTTATGGTGAATGGGCTGAGCAGAAAGAATATGCTGAACCGTCGCTTGCTGTGGAGGGTACTATTGACCACCATGACCCATACCTAAACGATGACTGTTTTTATCAGCCAGGTGATTTGTATCGTCTTATGACTGAGGACAAACGCGCAGTGCTCATCAAAAATACTGCCGCAGATATTGTCTCTGTTACAGATAATATCAAGTATCGTCATGCGGCGCATTGTTATCTTGCAGATGAAGAATACGGACGTCGGCTCGCTGAAGCATTATGTTTAAAGCTTGATAAGGTGATCCAGTTGTCCAAAATGTGCAGAGAGGAAAGACTACAGGCTACAAGCGAAACAGTGTGGAAATAATATAAATACCCAATTTATCAAAATGTGGTTAGAATTCTGGGTTTTGCCCAGTTTCTTGTTTTTTCCCAATTTGTTGGTGGTAGATATTTAGTTAGAAATTAAACGGTGATTCGTTTATTAGACCTTAGTCGTTATTATTTTTTGACGATTTTAATGAGAACCCACAAAAAAACATTAAAAAAACTCAAACAGACAACCTACCAGATATACGAAAATTA
>JGI24702J35022_10000287_pt1 | contig 29480 bp, 4 predicted proteins | sample TergutTh196P4_FD_35022 | JGI IMG/M metagenome (IMG submission 35022)
ACTTCGTGCAGCATGCCGTCTTTATCTTGAAATTTTGCATTATTATAATTTTTATCTCCGGACAATGTCCCGTCGGATTTAACATTTTGGCGAACGCCGGTAAACCCTTGCTCTCCTTTTGCAATTTGATTTTCAACAACGCCGTTTATAAACTTGTGGCTCATAATGTCGCCGACAACATTTATTCCCGTATCTTCATCAAGTTTTTTGCCAAAAATTGTTTCTTCCGTGCCGTTTACATATTTAAGGTTAGGGTCGTCTGCACGTTTTGTTCCGATAAGATTTTTTTCGGTCTTTTTCGTCACAATGCCGGCTTCATCAAGGGTATAGGTTGTCCGGACGCTTCCCGGCGAGTTGATGTTTCCGTCAACAACTATTGCCTCGTTTGTACCGTAAGACGCCCACTGGACATGGCCGTCTTTGCCGATACCTGCAATAACAACATCGCCTTTGTTAACATGCCCCAACGGTATATCGCTGCCTTCAAGGAACACATTGCCTACGGTTTTGAATATAAATTGATAGTCCAGCAAACTTTGCGCAAGATCGTTGTTTGATAAATTGAGTTTATCTTCTGAAACTATAAATTTAGAGCCTTCCTCCGCGTAAAAATCTCCGTCTTCATGTATGGCTGTTTTTCCTTTAAACATACTGTCTTTGCCGTTCCACTTTTGCGCCTCGCGTTCTTGCGGAGTTTGCGGTCCATTGTCATTTTCTTTATCATCGGCAATGCGTCCAGCTTCTTTTTTCTGTTCCTGAGTCATATTGATTTTTGCAGAATTAACGACTTCAAACTCATATCCGCCCATAGCTGCTAAAAAGGCAATGTCATTTTCTGTAGCGCCTGCCAATATCTTAACGTCGCGGCCTGTCATTGTAAACGTATTATTGTAAAGATATGGAGTTTTTCCGTCAGCTTGATAAAAATTTGCCGTAAGCTGCCCTTCTGTCGCGCTATTTACATCTGTATTAAAAGACATTCTTATGGTGCCCGCAACAAAAGCTGCGCCGCCCTTATATATTGTTTCCGTATTGACAAGAACAGGAATATCGGAATAAGTATTTTTTAAGCCTTGATACAGCGTAAGCTCATCATTAAAATTAAACTTCAGATTTAAGCTGTTTTCTTTGATTCCTGTTCCAAAATCCGCGCCTATGCCTTTAAATAATTTAGCCTCTCTCTCAGTTGTGCCGCCGCCCCAATAAATTCCCAATTCGCCGTTGTCTTTTGCCTTAAATATTACTTGGTCGCCTTCTTTTAAGATAATGTTTCCGCCATTTCCTGAAACATTTGCGCCTAAAGCGTTGACTGTGGCATTAACATCGCCATCTCTTGCCGCATAGCTTGATAAAGCTTGCGCATAAGTTGCAGGGATATTTCCCGCAAACTTTCCGCTAAAATCAAGTTCGCCGACATTAAAGCCTATTCCGGCATAATGATCCTGCACGCCTTTTGCCGCTGCAGACGGATCGTTATAACTAAACTGAGATTCATTTTCAACAAATACTCTGTTAACAAATTCGCCCGCCATCCATTGATTATCGTGCATTGTGTAAATGCCTTCGGTCGTAACCAAGTTGCCGTTTGACATAAGAACAGAGCCGCTTAAAGCCGTCGCGCCTTCGCCGAAAACAACAAGAGACAAGCCTCTTATGGATATATCTCCGTTGACATTCATAGAACCGTCTTTGTGTGTTGTTATTATAGCTCTTGTGTCTTTTGCATCCGGCTGCTGTCCGCCTGCTGCGCCGGCAACGCCGGCTTCGGAAGGTGCAAAATCAACCTTTACATTTTTAGCTTTGTTAGCTTTGCCGTGCAGAACAGCCGCAGGAGCAACACCGTCGCTTGATATTTTAAAACTCAAATCTGCGGCTAATTCTTGATATTGCGGTTTGCCGTCAGCGCCTGTTCCGATATAATGTTCAAATGTTCCGTTTATTGTTCCTTCGTCGCTCCAGTTTCCATCCGTATCTCTTGTGAATTGTAAGTTTATGCCGTTTGTAAAATGAACTCTTTCATTAGTAGACGGGCTTGTATAATATCCGTCCTGTTTATCGCTTGTAATTTTTATTGTTTCTGCGCCGTTGACGTTATTGTATGTAGTAGTTGTGGTTATATCGCCATTTATTTTTATTACTGTCGCAGGAGTATCATCAATAGAATAAAAGGAAGGTTTTCCGTTATTATAGCGGACTTCTAAACCGGAACCTGAAAGTTTGCCTTGTATTATATCGTTATTTGAACCGACTCTGTATTTTGCATGATTGCCAAGCAGGTCAAACTGTCCGCCCCAAACGCCTATTGTCCCTGTGAAAGTATTGTTATCTTTATTTAACGCAAAATCAGTAAGCGACCGGTAATTCATTTCATATGCTTCGCTTGCTTTGTATTTCTCAAGCTGCTGTGCGAAAGTAAATCCGCTTAAATTATTATTAGCAACATAGTTTTCAAAAGATTTTCTGTTATTTTCTCCCTGTTCGAAAACATATTGTATTGTAATCTCTCCGTCATCGAGCGCTATATTTGCAAGCGGATCATTAGTAAATACTCCTACAAAGGCATCATAATACATTCCAACTACACCCGTGAAATTGCCGTTGATGTCCGTTCCGCTTATATTCATTATGCCTGTATAGAAAGCACCGTCTTTGCCGTTAAGTCCGGATGCAAAAACCACGTTAGAATTTGAAATTTTAAAACTTAAAGATGAATATGTGCCGTAATGATTATATCCATCGGTTTCTAACCCTATAACATTTGAAAAAACAAAATCGTCACCCTTTTCATTCAATTCATATTGATAAGAAAACTCTCTGTCTGTTTTCTGAATGTCTCCATTTGCATTTTTAGCCCAGTTGTCTTTAAAATATTTGTCATTCCCCCATATAAGTTTGCCGTCTTTATCAAAATTTTTGATAGATAAATTAAATTTTTCTCTTTCACCTTCTACTATCAAATTGCCTTCATCATCTTTCGTAATAGAAACGTTTGTGGATATTGTTTTTGTAGTCGAGCCGTCGCTCCACTTTGTTTCTATAATTTCCATATTTCTTTCCATAGCGGCTGTGCGGGCTATGAGAGACTGATCGATCATAACATAGCCTTGCTGTTTTTCATCATAACGGGCAGTAGTTGTAATAGTCAGTCCGTTTTCGCCTTTTTGATACATCTGCACATCAATCTTGTCTTGTTTTATTTTTCCATCTTCGGAAAGAACGGATTTTGTAAAATAAAAACCATTATCGCCGCATACCAAGAAACTTTCTCCTTCCGTTGAAAAAGGTCTGTAGAAAGATGAAACTTTGTATTTATTGATAACTTCTATTTCATTGTCAGTCTGAGAAGCCCGTTTGCCGTCTAATATAGAATTGTTTACGGAATTTAAAACGCTGTATATGTCTCCCATCAGCCCTTGCAAAGTTTGGCGGGCAATTTGCGTGTTACCCTGCGAGTCGCGGAAATAAGCTTCATTTTGAATATAAGTTTTTCCGTCTTTGCCCGTTTCTATTGCCTGTTTTGATTTAAGATAGTCGTTGATATTAGGCATCAGCTTTATCGGCGATTCTGCGCCTTTTATGCCCCCTGCGTCATACAATATGTCTAAAATATTTAGCGCCCAGTCATAGTCTGACTCATATGTGCCATTAAGAAGATAGTTAAAATCGACATCCGTAAGCTTTTCTGAAAATTTACCTCCAAGCGAAGCCAAGTTGTCTAATCCATTTAAACCAAGTTTTGCAATGCTGCCGTTATCATTAAAATTGTATCTCACTATACCGGACGGTGAAGAAGCTTGGCTTACCATAAAGGCGAAACCGCCGTCTGGATTTTTGCCTATATTTATATAAGCAATTTGTCCCGTTTGAGAATTATATGCGCTGGTTATAAAGCTCGCAGGCTTATAGCTTCCTTTGCTATCTTCAGCTTCCGCGCGGGTATCCCAAACCATTCCCGCGTCAATGCGCCACCCGCCGTCTTTTCCCGCATTATGCAGCTGCAAGAAACCGCTTTGCCCCGCCGCAAGCCCTGACATTCCGTCAATTTTTTGATTGTCAATTCCGAAAACCGTTCTATCAAGCGTAAAATTCCCGTCTTTTCCGTAAGTTATATTTGAGTCCGTGACAGTAAGCGCATAACCTAAATCCTTGTTGATAAATCCCGTATGCATAACGGACGATTTAAGAAGTCCTTTGCCGGTCAAAACGCCCCACATTCCCACTATTCCGTTGATAGACGCTGATGCCGATAGCGCATAGCCCAGTTCAAATCTGTCATTTAAAGACATTTTTGAAATATTCAATTCAAAACTTCCTTCTTCCTGCGACCCGTTAAGCCCGTAAATTACGGTTGTATATCTTCCGTTTTCAAAAACACTTGACATAAAATTAAATAATTTACCGTTGTTTGTGACATTGTAATAGTTCTCGTATTGACCTTGTATTTCTACAACAGTCCCGTTTGAATATCTTCTTACCTTTTGACCGTCAAGCTCGCCGCCAATACCTGCGATAAATTTATTATCCTTTATATAACCCGTTCTGTAACCCAAAAACATTTCCTGCAAAGTGCCTGCGATAAGATTAACAAAAGTTCCCATAAAACCGTCGCTTGCGCCTGCAAAACTTTGAATAAGATCATTCAGTTTTTCCTTTGCGGGCTTCAAGCTGTTTTCTTGCCAATCATCTTTCAAGTTGTTAACCGCTTCGCCGCGGAGTATGCTTGCCATTACAAAAGCAGTCTTGCCTAAAACCCCGCCGTTGTCCGCAATATTGTATAAACCTGACGTAAAAGCGTTAACAATTCCTGCCGTAATGTTAAAAGCTAATGTTGAAAAACGTTCTATAGGCATAAATGCGTAAGAAAAAGCCGTAGATATAAAATTAGTAATGCCGCTTACAACGCCGGCTATTTTCGTCATCACATCTATAAACGTTGTTTTACCGTGATCGCTCAACGTTTTATCAGAAGCGCTACTCTCCTGTTTTTGGCTGTCAGTTTTTCCATTGTTCATATACTTATCATAATCTTCGCCGCTCATGCCCGTCATCTTTTTGAATACACTGCCAATATTGTCTGAAAGAGTTTTGTCAAAATCTTGTTCAATCTTATTTATATCAATGCCCATTTTGCTTCCAAGAATTTGCGCAAAATATTTAACATTGAGGTTCAAGTCAAAATCCCAGTTGTTAGAAGACGACATAAACATTCCGTCTCCTCCGAAAACTTCCGTATGCGTAAAACTTAAGGTAAAGCTGCCTTGTTTAGCGCTTCCCGTTAAACTAAACCCGTCGCTTACCGCTCTTCTTCCGTCGGAATAAACCTTGCCGGTATCCGGGTCTATCATACGCATGTCGGAATGATTGTAGCCAAGCCCCATTGCACTTACATTCATGCTCCAGCCCTGGCGGACAAAGCTGTATGCCGCGCCAAAAGACGCACTGCCGCGAGATCCGCTGACAGAAAAATTGAAGCCGACTGTCTGCCATAAAGTATTATAAGAGAATTCAAATGCCGCGCCGTTTTGCAAAGTTATTCCAAATGAATGAGTCCATCCGTTTTGACCGCTGTTATTCGGATCTATTTCCATAAATCTCGCATAATAGCTTATGCCGACGCCGGCAAACGTATAACTTCCGCCTACAGTCCAGCGTTTGCCGTATTGATTGTCGTCAGACCACATAACCGACACGCCTATGCTGCCATAAGAAAAATCAATACCGCCTTTTTTCTTTGTGTAATATTCGTATGTGTCATTATCTGCACCGTCGGGATCTTTGCCTTTAAGTCTTACCTTGCTTACGCTCTTAAATTCAGAATACCCTGCATAAATTCTGAAACTGCCGATACTTAAGTCTATATGCGGCCCCCAAGCTATGCCGAAATGCCCGTCTTCCCAGCCTATAGACATAAAGAAAAGATTTAATTTTAAATTCTTTATGGATTCTTTCGCTGTTTTTTTGCCAAAATCCCATATTTTGTCAGCTTTCTCCCAATCTCCGGTTACAATTCCTACCGCTTTGCTTACAATCCATGAACCTGCAATTAAAGCCGCCTGCACAATTAATCCTGCAAGCAGCATGATGGTTGATGCCGCTAATAGTGCGGCAGTTGTCACAGATGCGCCAATCGTTATAGCAGCTCCGGCTACAGCCGAAGCGACTGTACCGATAGCCGTGCCGGCAGCCCAGCCTATAATTCCTCCTGAGGCAGCGCCTGTTGCAGGGCTGGCTGCGCCAAAAGAAACAATGGTAACGATAACGGCAATTATAATGACCACAGCCGCGACTACGTATCTCCAATTTTTTTCTACCCAAAACCCAACGGCTTCAAAAACATTATTCGCTTGCTTTTCAATTCTGCCGTATTTGTCAAGCTTAAGAATTTTGTATTCCTTACCGTCATCGCCTGTATATGAAGTGGTTTTGTATCTGTTGCCGGCAACGCCGTTTTCGTCATACGATACCTTTTTGCCTTGAAACTTAAGAACAGCTCCTCCGCTGCCGACAGAAGCAAAATAAACGCCTTTGCCCGAACCGACAACTTTAACGGAACCGGACAGCACTTCATTTTGCATAATGTTTGAACCAGCCCTAAAGACAGCGCCCAAACCAAAAATTACCAAACTCCCGTTTCTTATAGAAATTGTTCCGTTTGTAACTTCATACCAGCCGTTTAAAACTTCTTTCCCGTTTTTGCCGCCTTTGACTTGATCGTTTACTATGGCGTTTGTGTCTGAAGCGTCCGGCGGCAGACCTCCGCCGGAGGAGCCGCCTCCGCTACTGCTGTATATTGTGCTGGAGCCTATATCCAAAATACCGTCAAAAATGTTTGCTGTAATATTTCCGTCTCTGTCCTCTGTAAACACGACGGAAGCGCCCGCGACAATCACAAGATTAGAGACTACAGTAGCTTCCCAGCTTTTTGGATCTCTGCTTTTATAATCAACGCTGATCGCCATAGGCAATTTTATATCTATTGAAAATGCAGGTTTGCCTTTGGAGTCAACTGTTCTTGAAAGGGATAAGATGAAAGTATTTCCAGCGCTTTGGTTAAAATCAAAAATATCGCTGCTGCCGAAAGAGATGTTTGCTCCGCTTCTTGTGGTAAGAATATAATTTATATCGCTAAAATCTATAACGGTTTCGTTTTCTGTATGAACGGTCCTGTTTATGTTGTATTTATTGTCTTGCGCATAGTCTGCTTTTCTTATGTAAAAATTGCCTATTTGGGTAAGTTCTCTTAACCCTTGGAAAGTGCCGTCGTCTTTCATCCAATAAAAGTCTATGGCTACGCGAGTGCCGTCTGGATTTTCAGCGCTTCCGGCCAAAATGATTTCGCCGCCGGGAAGCTGGTATTCGCCTTCGTTTTTAAGCCATTGATTTCTTGACGGATCCAAAAATTTATCTATTTTTATGTTTTTATCATAGGAAATTTTGCCTGTAGACGCGTCAAAATTAATCGTATAAGTCCTCATTGAGTTACCGTCGTAATAGGCTTGAGTCAAACTGCCGTTGGGAGGTCCTCTCAAAGGATTGGCTCCTTTCATAGCGTCGCCCACTGTAAAAAATACTCCGTCAGTGTAAGGGTTGCCGTAAGCGTCCGTGTTCAAGGTAAGAGAAAGCAGATCGTATCCCATGTATGAATACATATACGTTCCGCCGCCGCTGCCGTCCGGCATGAAATAAAGACTTTTGTCGTTTGGATTCAAGATGGTATCCCATTCAAAGTCAATGCCTTCGGGTTTTCCATTGCCAAATCCGAAAAAACGGGAGTCGCCGTATCTTGCGTTTCGCCAGAACAGATTTTCTTCTTCCAATGTCATTTCGGAGCTGTAATTGCTGCTGTAGCTGTTACTATATCCGTATGGGTCGTAGCCGTAGCTGCCGTAGTCGTAGCCATAGCTGCCCATCATCCTTTCGCGCTCTTCTGCCGACATTTGGATGCTACCTCTTACTTCGTATTTCTTTACGCCGATAAAAGTTTTGCCGTCAAGCGTTATCATTTCTATAATGCTTCCGTCTTTTTGGCGAAGCTCGTATCTGGTTTCTTTTCCGCCGTCAAATATCACCATCACAAAAGAATCGCCGGCATTTGGCCCTGATGTGTTTGTGCCGAAAATTTTTGCAACGACGATTTTCACAGTGTTTGTCTTGGCATTTAACTTTATGCTTCCGTCAGCGCCTATGATTATTTCCACCGCAGAGTTTCCCGCCATATTTTCCACTATGTATCCAAATCCCGTGTCTCCCGTTCTCGAAGCCGTAATGACGGTTATTGTGGCGGCAAAACCGTAAGCGTTTAAAACAGTTTCGTATTTGCCTGTCTGCAAATTATAGGTTTTGTATTCTATAGTCTGCAGGGCGTGCATCGCTTTATTGTATTTTGTTATTTTTATGACGCCTTCGACGTCATACATTGTGGTAATTGATATATTCTTGTTATCGGGATCTATAATTCTTACTTCAGCCGTTCCGGAAGACGCGGCAGCGCGATAAACGTATTGTCCGTTTTCCACAAAAACCTGCATTTGTCCCGCAATAACTTCGCCAATGCTGAAGAGGAAAGAACCCGTATGGAGTATCGTTCCGTTTCCTATAACGACAAAAGCGCTGTTGACTATAGAAACAACGCCTCCGCTTACAAGATAAGAATCCGCAGTCTCTATAATTTTTGCGTTTGTCCGGGTATTGTTTTCTTCCTCGGTTTCCTGAGCATCTTTAGGGGCGGCGTCTTCTTGCGATTCACCGTCTTTTTTCTTTTTCTCTTTTATGCTTTCAATGCCGTATTTTCCGGCAAAAGCGGAAGCGCTGCTCTTGGGTTTGTCTATAGTCATAGTCTGTCCGGCGTCAACGGTTATATCGCCGTTTAGTATAAATGCGCCGTTTGCATGCGGCGAGTATGTCCCTGTAAAAACTCCCGTAGCGTCAAGCTTGCCGTCTCTGTAGTGGGAATATGCTGCCGTTATATCGGCGCTGCCGCTTTCAAGCTTAAATTCGTATTGATACCCGCCGTCTTTCCATTCTTTTCCGGTAACCGTCCAACTGGCTTTTGCAGGTTTAATAAAAGTTATGGTATCGTCGCCTATTCCGGTTCTTGCCTTATGGCCTGCTTTATAATCGTATCCCATTCCTGCAAGTATGCCGTCTTTGCCATAGTCATACCACGTATAGCCGTATTTTCCTTGGGCGGCAGACGTTTTCCAATTTACGAAATCTTCCGCGCTAAAACCGGAAACATTATAGATATTGAGCTTATATCCGCCTTCCAAGTCGTGTCCCTCAGGATATGAAATTTGCTCGGTAAGCTGATAGTCTTTGTTCGTGTCAAAAACAGGATTAAAATCTTTGTCTATTTGAACGCCGGAAACTGTCCTTGAATAAGTTCCTTTGCCGTCGCTGTATGTAACGCTTCCGCCGGCATTGGTATTGATATCGGCGCCGTTTTTCCTCCAGTCCGCAGGATTTTTTATCTGCGCCGTTATCGTTACGTCCATGCCGTTTAATTTTCCGTTATAGCTTAATTGGTATGGGTTTGCGCTGTCGTAGGTATATATATTGGCTTTGCTCATATCAACGTAAAAATCATTGTTCATAAAAGCATTGTGATTTGCATAAATGCTGTTTGCGGTATTTGCATTTTCGCCTTCGTCAAACAAAGTTCCGTCAACCGCTCCGAATATTGCCTGCATTTGCTGCGTAAGCGAAGACTGCTGATTGCTTCTTGAACTGCCGGCAACCCAATGCGCATAGAAATCTTTGAGATCAAACTTATACGCTCCGGACGCTATATTTGCCCAGCTGCTTTGCGTTTGAGGCGCGCCGGATCCAAAAATCGCTCCTGCGCCTTCTCCGGTAACCGCCAAATCGGAAAGTCCGTTTAACATATTTACAATGTCTTGCGCCGTAAGATTTCCGGGATCTTGCGCTGCTGCGGCAGCTTCGGTTTTTCTGTTTATTACAGAATATATATTGATATATATTTCATTCCTTAACAACAGCCCTATCTGTCCTTTTGTCTGATTTGTAAATCCCAGATCTCTTAAAGCGTCTTGAAACTCTTTGATCTCGGCGCTCTGCTCCGTCTTTTTATTTTCATCCGCTTCAGACGGCTCTTTATAAGTCTGGTAGTCGTACTCGCCGGCATTATCCAAATATACGTGAAGCTGCGTCTTTTCGTTTTTATCCGTAAAAGAATTAAAACCTCTGCTTCTGTTGTAGAGAGATTCGTTGTTTCTAAGCTTCAAACGCTCAATATTTTGCATCGCTTTGCGCATAAGGTCTGCGGGACCGTCTTTGCTGCCTCCGCTTCCGCTGCCGCTGCTTTCTTCGCTCAGAAGCTCGGGGTGATAATTTTTAATATATTCTTCATAGGCTTCCTGCGAATTAAACAGGCAGTTGGGCTTAGTAAGGTCGTATCCGTAAACGGAAACGTCGCCGCTTTCAAGTATTGTGCCGAACTCAAAAGCCGTAAGCGCGCCGTTAGAATTGAAAACGGCAGTCATAACCTGTCCGGGAAATTTCAAAGGATTGCCGTCTTTATCCTTAGTATTGTAGGGATAAGTGTATTCGCAGGCGCGTTCCAAATATCCTATAGAACCGCTGAAAGTCATTCCGTTCCTGGTGGTGTTTGAAGAAGAGTAGCCGCCTCCCTCAACATATGTCATGGAAGCCGTCTGGCGTATTTTGCCGTCGGCCGTTCCGTATTCTTCAACAACTATGCGGTTCCTTAAATCTCCCTGCGCGACATTTAAGGAACCGCCGTTTGTATAGCTTTGATAAAATGTGTACCTGTACGCGCATTCTACTTTGCCGCCGCCGACATTTTTATAACCTGCAAGCTCAGCCCTGTACACCGGTTTGCCGTCGTCATCATACCTTGTCTCGGATTTTAAAACGCCTTTATGTTTGAGATAAGCTGCTATTTCGTCATAAGTGTATCCTTCGTCTATCATTCTTTGTACATCGTTCTTATAAACCTCAATGTCGCCTGATATTTCAAGATCGCCGTCCTTGCTGCCGCCGCTTGAAATGGTAATTGTATTTGTATTCTCGTCAACGGACATTTTAAGCTTGGCGGATTCAATGCCCATATCTTTGAGATACTGCTTATACTGTTCTTCAGTCATTATATCTTCGGGCTTTAAATTATATTCCGTAACGCTTAAGACATTGTTTTCTATCAAACCTTTATTGAACGACATTATGTCGCCTTTTGTGTCAAACACGGCTATAAAAACAGCGCCGTCGCATTTTACTGTTTCCGTCTGCCCGTCTTCGCCTTCTTTTTCGTATTCGTAAGGATATTTAAACTGCACAGCCCTTTCCATAGCTCCTACGCCGCCGATATCTTTTAAGCCGAACTGCGTTGCCTTGCCGGTGCCGGACGCATAAGTTATCGCGCCTGTCATTCTTGTTCTTTTTTGGCTGCCGCTGCCAACCGCTGCGTCGACCGTGCCGTATCTTTCAAAAACAACTTTTGTTTCGCCGGCTTTAGCGTCAAGAAATGTGTTGTTTGTATAATCCTGCTTAAACGTATATGAAAACACCGCATTGCCTTTGCCGTCATTTTCAACGCGCGTCGCGGTATAAATTTCTTTGCCGTTTTCGTCGTATTTTGTTTCCGTTTGAATTTTATCTTCGCTCTTTAATTTGGCTATTATTTCTTCATAGCTCCAGCCGGCCGCAAGCAAACCTTCTATTTCTCCCATAACCGCATTGAAGTCGCCGCGCACGCCTATCGTCATACCATTGTCAAAACCGATAATATTTGCAGCCGGATTTGTTCTTTCGGCGTCTATGCTTACTTCCCTGAAAAAATGCATGGACGCCGGCGCTTCCACGGAATACATCATTCCGCCTATAAGTATTCCGTCCGCAATATTTGAGCTGTATGCGCCTACGAAATCTCCGGTTTTATCGTCAAATATCCCTATAAGCACTTTTGCGTCATATCTCGCGCCTGTGGGATTTCCGTCCTTGTCTGTAATAATGTCGCCGGGGTAAGTGTACTGGACGCCTCTTATCGCTTTTCCGGCATTTGGAACTTTCAAACCGTCTTTTGTCGTAAGCACGGCGTCATTATCTTCGTCATACGCATAAGTAATAGCCCTCTGTATCGCGCACTTGCCGTCTGCGCCTTTTGAAAAATCTTCAACAACGATATAGCTTTCGCCGGCTTTGGCGTCGTAAAGCGCAGGATAGTCGCTGTTATCCTGTTTGAACGTATATTTATAAACGCTTTTGCCGTCTTTATAGTCCTGAAGTTCGGCTGTATAAATTTCAGCTCCGGTATTGTCATATCTGACTTCTTTTGACAAAAGTCCGTTATACTTCAGATACGCAACAATATCGTTATACGACCAGCCGGCTGCAACCCCATCGGCTATCGCTTTGGCGTCTTTGTCGCTTAAAGACTGTCCGCTGCCGTCTTTATCAGGGTTAATTGTAAGGTCGCCTTCTTTGCCTGCAGGTCCGTAATAAGTATATGAGTGGGTTAAAGGATCCCAGTCCATAATGCCTATAACGTTTCCGTTTTCGTCTCTGATAACTTTATCTTCATCTTCGGGCGAATCCAAATTAAGCGTCATTGCCAAAATATTTAGAAGCGTGAAACTTTTTTCAGCGTCGCCTTGCTGCTGCCCGTCATCTGAGTCATTGGGTTTGCCTCCGGGAATAATAGCGCCTGTTAAGTCGTATCTTGTAACATAAACGGTTCCGTCGGAGCGTACGCTTAATATCTCGTATCCGTTAAGCATGCCGCCTTCTCCTGTATAATCCAAAACATAACCGTTGCGGGCATGTGTTTTTGTAGGATTGCCGTAGTCATCAGTTCCTTTATTGCTCAAAGGTTCGTTGTTTTTATCCGGATCGTTGTCAACAAAAATGACCCTTCTTTCAAGGTTAACGTTCATTCCCGGCAGATTGATTTGCATGCCGCTGTTTGTTTTTGCGGGAATATTTGACTCTTGGCCTTCCGGTGTTTTGCTTACCGAATAAGTGTCTGCGGTTTTAACATATGTTTTTCCGTTTCCGGCATAATCCATATATTCCTCAATAACCAATTTCTGCTCGCCTTTGGCCACACCGGTCAGAGTAGTGTCATTTGAATAATAATCATCTCCGTAGAAAGTATAGAGTACCGCCATTTGCGGACCGTTGACTCCGGGAGTTCCGGGCAGATAGCCTACATTTTCCGCCACATACAGCAAATTGCCGAGCGGATCGTATTTGGCTTCTTTTTCAAACAAACCCGTCGAGCGCAAATAAGCCGATACATCTTCAAAACTCCAGGCAACGTCGTCAAATTGCGGATCCATATCCTTGAGCGTCCCTGAGTAAAAATCGTCCTTTGTCATGGACATCTTGCCGGCTATAAATTTAACGAGATCTTCCATTGTTGCAAACTGCCCTTCCGGTCCAAGCCGGCTTTGGTCTATCCATAAATCGCCTTCTTTGCCAATCGGACCCCACACGCCCACGCTTCCGTCGCCATTGTCAACAACTATGCCAAGCACTTTCCCGTCGTCGTCTTTTATAAATTCTCCTTTAGCAAGCTTTGCGGCTAGATCCGCTATAACTTGAAAAGGATTTGCCACGCTTGTCAAAGCGCCTATTGCGGCATCGGCAATGCTTTGCGCGGCATTTGCCAAAACAAGAACCGCGTCAATGCTTGCACTCTGCAGGATGCCGATAATGCCGTATATATATGTAATGGCATCGTATAATGCCCGTTCTGCCGCTTCCCCTACAACTTCCGGCAGCCCGAGTTTCTCTACAAGCGTGTTAAAAGCATCATCAAACATCTTTTGCGCATCGGCAAGCACCCCTTCAGCTTTTGCCGCCGTGCCTTTTACCGTATCCAAATAAGTTTTGGCTGTGCTTACAGCTTCTGCCATCAACACAAAGTAAGAAGCAGCCAAATTGTTTTTGTATTCTTCGTTGTAATGAGCAAGGCCTTGGTATTCTTTTCCGTCTTGCGCAACGGCAGGCAAACCTCTTTGAAGCTTTTCGTATTCTTCCCGGCTGAAAGTCAAAGTTTTTCCGCCGTTCATATTAGGATCCGTGACCTGATACGAAATATTTCCTTTAGCATCCACTGTCGCCGTTACGGAAACGTTTACTCCGCCTTTGCCCTCTTTTGCCGCTGCAAGAGCATCAGCTTCGGCTTTCATATTATGTTCTGCGGCCTGTGCGCGCAAAGACGCGTCTTGCGCTTTAATGCTGGCATCATAAGCTTCCTGCTCAGCTTCAGCCCTAGTGCCTTTTTTAGGAACTTTCACTTCATTTCCGTCTTCATCTTTCTTTGTTTCCCACTCGTCCGCAGAGCTTGCCCATACACGCTGCGTCTGCAGTTTTGGAACCACTCTTTGAACGGTCACTTCATAATAATGCACTACGCCGCCAGCGTCGGTATAACTTCTGGTTTCTTTAACGTCTTCCATTACATAGCCCATAACGGGAATATCCACATACTGCCCGCCGGTTTGGGCTTTCATTTCATCATCGGTAAGTTTTGTAATGTCGTTGTATGGCGCTCCTCCCCAACCAATCATTTTCTCGTTCATTGCCTCTGTTTCTTTAATCTTTTGCGAGTTCGTTAGCACTTTAAGACTGCCCGGCGCTCCCTCTATTTGGTAGCCTTTGTAGTACTCTCTGGAGCCTTCCGGTCCAACAAAAATGTCTTTTCCGCTGAGAAGATCGGAAAGCTGCTCTTTTGTAAGAGTTATCCCATTTCCGTCTTTTATAGAGCTGTCAAAAAGACTAAAGCTGCCGTCAGCGCCTTTTTTAACCGTTATAAAATGATTGCCGCTTACCTGAATGATCACCGACTCCGGAGAATCTGAGCTGTAGCTGTTTAGATAATCAATAATATCATCAACGCTTACTCTGTATCCTTCGTATCCGGAAGGCATCATTGCTTTTATAGCCGCGAAACTTACTATCAAAACGGTTTGCGCGGAACTTCCCGGTCCGCCGGAAGCGACAAGGATATTGTCTTTGCTGAATCTTCCTTCCGCTATATCTTGTAACACAAGCTCAAGACCTACCATATCAAAATCTTGCCTGTTTAAAGCCGCGGCAGCCGCCCTTGCCGCGGGAATATCAAAGCTTGCGTCCGGATAAGACAAATACTCCGTCAATGCCTCTATGCCTGCAAGAAAAGCTTTTTGTTTATCCGGAGACATTGTGCCGAAATCTGCAAAAGCATCCGAAAAAGCCTTAATTATTTTATCTCTCATAGCCGGCCCGAATTTATCGGTCAATGCGTCTATAATGTCCGAAACGCCGGTGTCTTGTATATTTGCGTCGGTTATAACTTTTTCATCTTTTAAATAAGCTGCGATCTCATCGGAAGTTTTGCCTGCTAAGATCATATTTTTTACTTCGTCAACAACTTCGGGCAAAGTCCCTTTGGGCAAAGTTATGCTTATGTCTAAAATTGTGTCGCCGCCTATATAAAAATTTACGCTTGTACTTCCGTCATTATTATTTTTTACCGTAATCCTATCGTTTTGCGTGCTTGAGCCGTTATCGGGTCTTACGGTTCCGGTTTTGGAATTTTCGGGATAATAGCTTCCGCCTGCATAGGCCGGATTTTGATACATTTTGCCGTCCTTGCCCTTTGCTTCTTCTCCTCTTGTGTATTTTTCAAATTCGCTAAAATTATCAAAAACAACCGAATTATTAAGATCGTTTTTATCAGTAACAGTCCAAGTTAAATTGCTTCTGTCTAAATCTTCTTGTTTGCTTTTTGGATCCACGCTGCCGCTTTGTCCTTTTACAGGCCTATAGTCATTTTGGTTTCTTCTTACTGTGATTTTATCATCTCCGCCATTTTCCCTTGTAACCTTAAAATTATCACCGCTGCGATTGCCCTCAGCGGATTTGCGTATATACCATTCTTTTCCGTTGATATCTATCGCTTTTTGTCCGTCTAAAAACAAGTTAAGATTTTTGTCGTCAAAATAGAGTGTTATTTTTGTTCCTGCGCTGTCCTTCTGTCCGTTAAGACAGGTAACGCTGCCGCCGCCAAGCCAATTACTCCCAGCCTGCACTTCAACAGTGTTGACATGCTGCATTATGTCAAAAGTAATCTCGCCGGTGTTTTCATCTTTGCTTTTAAATCTAACCATGTACTCCGAGCCGTTAACATCTCTTATCGCCACTGTCTGGTATTCCCCCATCCGATTTCGTTGTGAATTGAGCAGTTTTTCATATTCTTCTTTTGAAAAAGTATGAGTCTGACCGTTTATCATCAAAGTGTATGTAAAAACAGGCGTCCCTGTCACTTCGACATTTGCCAAAACGCCGCCATTATTATCTAAGACTTGTTCAGCGGCTTTTCTGGCGGCCTTACGGGCTTGGCCGTTTAATCCGCTTTCGGGGTCATACCCTTTGCGGACAGCGCCTGAAGTGTCTTCAGCGTCTTCGCCTCTCATCAGCTTGGCATATTCTTCTGGCGTAAACGTCATAGGCTTGCCGCCATTTTGATTCGGATCCGTTATCGTATAACTTTCAATTACACCGTCAGGGCGTGTGTTGGATTCAACTTTTACAGCGCCGAAGGCGCCATTGTATTTCTCCTGCATTTCTTTAAGGCCTTCCTGTCCGAATTTTTCGGTATCGCCTTTTCCTTTGTCTTTCCAGTCGTTCTCAGTCCCTTCCCTTTCTTCAAGACCTAGTTCCGTTAGTGTAACCTCGTATTGATACGTTTGGATTTGGCGGATAAAAATGCCCGAGCCTTCGGGCTGTTCCACAATAACTTCTCTGGTAGCCGTTTCCCATACGGTTTTTTGCGTTGCCGTAACGACCAAAACTTTTTTCGTTCTGTCCGTAGTTCCTTTCATATCGGACATTTTATCGTCGGTCAAAACGGAAACGCTTTCCGGATCTTGCTTTGCTTTATTGTTGAGGTTATTTTTTGTGGAATACCCTGCGGCAAGAAAATTTACATTGCCGTCTTCGGAGCCTTTATATCCCAAGTTTGTTCTGCCGTCTTTAGAAGTCGCTCTTTTGCCCGTTATAAGATTTTTGAAATTGTCCGCGTCGTATTTTACAGTTTCACCGTCGTATCTGTTGGGGTCTGTCACTTCGTAAGATACGTCGTATTTATTTTCTTTTGAATTCCAATCCTGACGCTTTGTGACGGTTATAAAACGGTTGCCGTCGACCCACAATATCGCGCTTTCGCCGGGGGCAAGCGAATCCATAAAATCTTCGACCGTCGTTGCGTATCCTGCGGAAGCTTTTCCGTTTTTATTAAGTACGCTGTTTAAGGCCGCCATAGAGGTGCGGACATATGTTTTCCCGTCGTCGCCCGTATAGGTTTCAACGGCAGAATCTTTATCCGCGCCGCCGGCTAAGGCATTTACTATGTCAGCTGCAAGAGCCGCCAAGCCCAAAGCCCCTGCGCTTATCGCGCCGCCGATGACCTGCTTTAAAGCCAAAGCCGCATCATTTACAATCTCAACGCCTTTGTTTATAAGATCCGTGATAATGTCTAAAACCTTTTGGAAGTCAACGTTTTTGCTTTGCGCGTCCTGTTCGGCAAGGTTAAGCTGTTTTAAAACTTCTTCTCTTGTAGCTCCCGTGCTTGTCATTATCGCGTTTATGGTTTTTTCATCGTAAGCATAATTTGTGACTTTTGCATTCGGATTGGTTTCTTTTATTTTTTCAAGTACGGAGTTGAAATCAATTTCTGCGCCGTACACAATCTGCTTTTTTAGCGCCTCAATGGTCTCGGCGGAAACGTTCGACACAACCTTTGCCAAACCGTTTTCATCATAATAAGTTACCGTCCCTGCCGTTTCGCTTGCAAGAATGGTATTTGTAAGTTTTGCATCGCAGTCTTCTTTCACTTTGTTAAGCGCGCTTTTCGCATTAGACAGATTTCCGTTGGCTTGTTGTGCCTGAGCACTCGTTTTCTTTTCAAAGCTTGAAATACTATTTTTGTAGCTGTCGTGAAGCTGCATGTAGTATTCCTGCTGGCTGTAGCCGCTGCCGCTGTAGCTGTCGTAGTTATAATTGTAGTTATAATTATTGTATCCGCTTTCGTTTTGCCGTTTATAAGAAAGATACTGCTCGTATTCCATGCTTGTCAAATAATTAAGTGCATACAGCATGCTGTTATATTCCGTAGCGGAATAATAATTGCCGTCAATTTTATCGGTTTTGCTGTAAAGGTCCTCCAGCTTATACTCTTTGCCGTTGATTACAAATTTATAATCGCCGTATTCGCCGCTCATTGTTATGTTGTATCTGGATAAGATGTCTTCAAGCTGTTCTTTTGCAGACATGCTGCTGTAGGAGTAGTAGGTGTAGTACCAGTCGTTGAATACGCCGTTTAATGCGTCAACAAGCGCCTGTCTTGCATCGGCGTATTCCTTTTCGCTTTGAGCTTTTTTAACATCGTACTCTGCCATGTAAAATCTGGTTTCTCCGGAAACAGCCAGCGGCCAGTCAAGCATACCGTTGGGCGCAAGTTTATTATCGCTTAAATAAGCCTTAAGTTCTCCGGTATCGCATTGGATGGTTTCGCCGGCAGAATCGGTATCGGTGGAATACCATATTTCATAAGAATCCTCTCCTGTTTTGGTAATAACGCAATAGTAGCGCTGGGTGCCCGATTGCTGCGTGTAGCTGGTGGAGCCCATTAACATTACGCTTTGCCCGATTTGCAAAGACGCTATAAGTTTGTCAACTTCCACATTGTGCATCATTGCACCGGCATGGATTTTAAGCATATCGCTTACTGCTCCGGCTGCATTGTATCCGATTTTTCCGTCCTCAAAGGTAAGTTTTCCGTATCCCTCAGCTCCGACGATAGTTTGCCCGTCTTCAGAAAATTTGAGTTTTAGATCTCCGTTTAACAAACCTGAAAACAGCAGTTCAAAACCTGCAGTCTTTTCGTCGATATTTAAAATTTTCGCCAGGTATTTCGCTTCCGGCGAAAAAGTCAGGTCTATTTGGTCAACGGCTTTTGCCAGATCGCTTATGAATTTATTAAAGTCGCCTTTGATCTGCGCCCTTACTTCGGGAGTATTTATTTTCTTGAGCAGCTCTTCGGGCGTCATTCCCGCTGCCTCGGCTATTTTGTTTATCAGATCTTTGTTTATTACGGAATTTGTCGTTTTGCCGTTAGCATCTTTTTTAACGTAATTGCCGTCTTCGTCTTTTGTCCAGTCGAAATAGCCGGTATGTTCTGCATTGTTTACGTCTTTGGCATTTTTTCCGCTCATTAATTTTTCAAATTCTTCTTTATTGTAAGTTATCGGCGCGCCGTTATTTTTTGAAGGATCCGTTATGGTATAAAACGTATTGCCTTTGCCGTCGGTTTCTTCTATTATTGTTACATCTCCCAGCTTTTTTTCAGAACTGTCGACGCCGATGCTTACCTCGCCGTTTGGTTTGTTCTCATAGGACAAACCTAAATATCCGTCATAAGCTCTGCCGTTTTTGTCGTGCGCTTCCTGCCCGTTCATTAATTTCTCAAATTCTTCTTTTGTAAAATCGGCGGTAAAGTTTAATGTTGTGTCGTTGACCGTATAAGTTCCGGTTGCGCCGTTGTACTCGACCTTAACTGTCGTCGGGTCTCTTTTCTGGTCTCTTGTATTTGCCGCAGGCGTTGTTGTTTCCGTGCCGGTTTGCGCACCCGAATCCGCATTTGAGTAATAATCTTCAACGGCCTTTGCAAGAGATTCTTGGCTTGCGCAATAACACAGCTTCCCGTTTGAATCTTTTTTGAAGCTTCCCCCATCCTTTATTTTCCCTGTGGAGTCTTTTTTTATGTCGATTTTATCGTCCATAATGTCGTTAAGGAAAAGCTCAAAACCCAAGGCTGCGGAACTTTTTTGGCCGGCTTTATCTCCTAATGTCTGTTTCAAAGCTTTTGCTTCCGTTCCGTCGAAACTTATATCCTGATCCGTAAGCTCTTTTAAAACTTCCGCAATTTTCTTAAAAGTTGTTCCTGCTTCATTGCCTTCGGATTTGTCTTTTTTGTTTGCCTGCTCAAACGCTTTGCCAAGCCCGCTAAGGACATCTTCTTCGCTTAAACCGGAAGCGTTTGCAATGCTTTCAACGTCAATGTCAAATTTTGAGCCGTTTCCGTTTTCGTCAAAAAACGTTACGGTTTTATCAACCTTATTGACAAGAACGGCATCTTTTAATGTATTTTCACAAAGCGCCTTTGCCGCATTAAATGCGTTCTGAGCTTTGCTTCTGTCTAAATCCGTTGCGTTTAACAGCCTGTTTTCTGCCGCTTTAAACACATCTATCACCGCATTTTTTAGCTTTTCCTGTTTTGTTTTCACTTCTTCTTTTTTCTCCGCTTCCGCTCCTTTTGCCGCTTCCAAATCTTCTTCCGTGCCGGCAAATTCCGTGGCTTTGGTTTCGTCTCCGTCTTCTTTTTTCTCATTCTCCTCAGCTTCTTCTTTTGTAACCAGATGCACCGTCGTCTCTTTTCCGTCTTCGTCCTTCGACGTATAATCTCCGTTTTTATCGGGCGCATCCTGATTTGCCAGCATTTCTTCTATAGCTTTTTCAGCCGCGGCTTTGGCTGCCAGCTCGGCTTCCAAATTCTTGCGCTCTATCTCTGCGTCCAATGCCGCCTTTTCGGCAATTTTCGCTTCTTCTTCGGCAAGTTTTCTTTCTTCTTCCGCCGCTTTTTCATCATTTGAATCTTCCGGATCGTCAACCCATACCATCTCTATCGTAGTTTGTTCTTCCATCTCCGTATAGTGGATCGTTACTTCATATGTATACTGAATTTCTTCGTCCTGCGTATAAGTGTATGTGCTTCCATCAACATAATCCCCGTCATCATTATAATATCCTTCGCTTGTGGCGGTATAAGTATTTGTTACGATTTTTGTGCCTATTCTCGTTTCCGTTCTCGTTTTGGCGACAGAAACGCTGCGCGTAACCGGCTGAGCCACATATCTTGAGCCTTTGATCGATTTCATTTCTTCAGAACTTAGAACGGAATCAGTCCCGACGGTATTTGCTATGCCCTTAGAATCGGTAAGAACTTTCATTTTTCCGTTTTCATCAAACACGTTTGCATAACCGGATGAGGTTTCTCCGGTAGCCGTTTGCGCTGCTTCGCCGGATAACAGTTTTTTCAGCTCGCCGGCTTCATAGGTTAAAGGACGCCCTGAATTTTTATTTGAATCGGTAACAGAAAAGTTATCGCCGTCTTTTTTTGTAACAGTTATAAAATGATTTCCGTCTACCCATAATACCGCGCTTTCGCCTTCCTTGAGCCCGTTCATCAGTTCATCAACGCTAAGCCCGTATCCTTCGGCTTCTCTGCCGTATGAACTCATAACTTCTTTCATTGCGGCCATACTCGTATTTATCTGTCCGTCTTTTATGCTGTCTTGCGTAAAAGCGCCAATTGCAATATCGGCAAGCAAAGTTTGAAAAGCAAGCAATCCTTTATCGGCAGCGTCCCCGCCCAGAACGGAAGACAATGCGTCGGTAGAACAGTTTATTATCTCCCCGCCGTTTTCAAGAAATTCTTTGAGTACGGTTACGGCAAGCCCGAAAGAGCCGCCTGTCCGAATTCCTTCTGCAACAGCGTCAAGTATTGAAGCTTGCGCCTCGGCTTCTTTAAATCCTGCAATAATTTCGTCTTCGCTCAAGCCCGTCTGCTCCATAAGCATTTTTGTTATGCTCATTATTATGCCGTCATATTCACTGACGGACGTTTTCGTTTCTCCTGCGGCCGCGCCTTCATTTTCTGCAGACGTTTCTGCGGTTTTCTCATTATCTTCCTTTACGCCGAAAAACTCTTTAATTTTATTCGCGCTTTCATTATTAGCTTTCTTCTCGGCATACGTCATTATATGTATTGTGATTTTATTTCCTGCTTCATCCGTTGAAGTATAATTGCCGTTTTTGTCGGGCTTAGCGCCGCTTGCAAACATTTCGTCCAAAACTTTTTCTGCAATGACTTTAGCAGCCATTTCGGATTCAAAGTTTTTAGCATCTATTTCGACCTGCAATGCCGCAACTTCCACAGCCAGCGCTTCTTCTTTTGCAGCCTTTCTTTCGGCATCGGCAGCTCTCTGTGTCTGCAAATCTCCGGAGTCCGGTATCAATACCGTCTCTATTCTGGTATATTCTTCTATGTCAACATATTGAATTTCAACTTCATAAGTGTACTGTACTTCCGTTTGCGTATCCGGATCCGTTTTTGCGGCTATTCTCGTCTCAATTCTTGCGTTTGTTACGGGGATCGAATCGGTTACCGTCACGGACACATATTTTGCGCCTTTCATCGCGCTCATGTCTTCGTCGTTCAGTTCGGCTTCTTTGCCTGCTATATACGAAATACCTTTTGAATCGGTAAGAATTTTCATTTTTATGTCGCTTTCGGTTATGGACATATATCCGGAAACCGCGGAACCGTCAACCGCTTTTGCCGCTTCTCCTGACATCAGCTTCGCAAATTCCGACGCTTCGTACGTTATAGTTTGCCCGGAATTCTTATTAGGATCGAAAACGGTAATATTTCCGCCTTCCGCTTTTAAGACGGTTATGAACTTATTGCCGTCAACCCATACCATCGCGCTGTCGCCTTTGTCAAGACCGTTAATCAATTGTTCTATACTGACTCCGTAGCCGGCAGTCTCTTTTCCGTAAGATCTCATGGCTTCGTTTATTGCACTCATGTTTGTCATAATCTGCGCATTTCCGGATTCATCGATCGCAACGCTGTCTTTTGTAAAAGCTCCCAATGCTATGTCCGCTGCCACTTCATGAAAGACAAGAGGCCCTTTGCTTACTCCGTCAGCTACGGAAGCAAAAGCATCCGCCAAGCAATTGATTATCTCCCCGCCTTTATCAAGAAATTCATTAAGCACGCTCATAGCAATCCCGAAAGAATTGCCGTTACGAAGCCCTTCCGACGCGACGTCTGCCGCTCCAAGCTTACTTTCCGCTTCTTTTAATCCGGTGATAATTTCATCTTCGCTTAATCCCGTCTGTTTAACCAGTATGCTTACGATATTCATTACTATGTCATTGTCATACCGTGAATCGGGATTTTTTTCTCCGTCAAGTTCGCTTGTCACGGCTGAAGGTTTATCTTTTTCGGTTTCGGTATTTTCCGTATCCGCTTCAATATTTGGCTCGCTATATCCGCTGCCGCTTAAATCTTCTGCCGAATCATCATTGTTTGGAACTCCTGATTTTTCATCGCCTACTGAAGACTTTTCACCGCTTTCCAAAGGCTTTTTATTGCTTTCAGACGGCTGCCGTTCGCGGGTACGTTTAGGGCCGTAAGTAGACACAAATGAAGATTGTTTTCCTGCAACTCCCCCGCTGTTAAAATATTCAATAACGCGATGCGTTAATTCTTGCTCCATACTGTCTTTAGCATCTTTGTTTTTTTCAGCCTCTCCGAATGTCGTAATTATGACTTTTCGCTGCTCCGGATCCCACGTGCCGATAATTCTTTCATTTCCGTTTCTGTTCATTAAAATAATATTATTGTATTCGTTTATTCTTATATCTCTCTGGTTAAGCATCATTTGTATTTCAGGAGAAAGCTCGTTTCCTAAAAGATCATTTTGATGTGCGGTTCCTATATTTTCATTAACGGGCGCCCCTATACCCTGATTAGAATGACCGTGGTGCATCCCTTCTTGTCTTGTCCGCTCCTGCCTTTCTTTTTCTTCGTGCGAAGGCGCGGAATACGCCGGAAGATTCGCCAGATTTATGATAAAACATGCCGCTACAAAAAGCGACACGCTCTTCATAAACACGCTTTCACCCCAGTAAGTTTTTAAATAATTAAGAATCTTTTCTTTGATCTTCATTTTAAGCCTCCGATAATTCTTTTTTTGTCATTTTATTATTCAAAATAAAAAAGAAGAATCCCGGCACTTTACCGCAACTTATGCCGAGACTCTTCTTTTCCATATCAAATTGTTAATACGGGCAAAATTAACGTTTTCTCTGCCCTTTCTTTTTCTTATTGAAGCAATAAATATTATAAAAAACGGTATTATCAATTTCTTCAAAATACCGTACAAGTATAATATGCATTTGTTATCCGCTTTAAAAATCTCCGGCAACAGTTCAAAACAAAAAAAATGCGAATTTTCTCCGTATTCGCTTATGCTTATGCGCTTATACAATTTATAAGCATTATTTATAACAGCATAAACAACATAGCTGTCACCCTCTTTATTATGTTTTTTATCTTTTTTTGCGCTGTCAGCAGGATGCTGCTTGTCTTTTGACGGAAGTATAGTGTTAAGTATTTCTACGCATATTTTATTTGACTTCTCCAACATTGAACTGCCGTATCTGCTGAAAACCTGCATTGAAGCATTTTTTGAAATATGCATAGCTATCATTACAAAGCTGTACTTATTGTTTTCATTATTTATGTGCGTGACAAAACCGTTTATACTCATGCATGCCAAAATAAAGAAAATAACAAATTTCCTTTTAAATAAAGGAATTTGCTCCGAGAATTTCATGGGGAATACCATACAGCTTTTTTTCATAGCCGTCTTTTTCCCTGTACAATTTATTTTGCAAATTCAATTAAGTATAAAACTATAATATATATATATATTATAACTGTGTGATAATTCTGTGCTTAATGAAAAAAATTTGTGAATTTTGGCAGCAACCTTGATTAAATTCATCTAGGGCGTGTTGACACATGTTACGCACACCCTAGGAATTTTGCAAAGTCCAAACCTTAAAAATGAGTTAATGGGGTCAAGCCCTATTTTCATTTCAAACCCTTAAGCAAGACCTTCAAGCCTTTTATCGTATACACTCCGTACCTGAGAGTTCCAGCATTTTTACACTCACCCTGAGGCTATTTTATCAAATTTTGCTACATAAAAGCTGTAATATATCCCTGTCTTTAGTTAAACAATTTATATATGCAGTAGGAACAGTGTCGCGGCGGTCATAAACTCCGTTATAAATCCTCGGTCTTGTACTCGTCATAGCCTTCGTAATAATAGCTTACATCGATCCCTTTCATAAAGACTTCGCGGTCATTTATCTTGCCGGTCAGTGCAGCCTTAAGAAGAGCTTTTATTTCAAGGTCTTTTACGGGACTGCGTTCCATTGCCGAAAGGTATTCCGACTTGTCCACCTTGTTCCAATCGACAACCTTTTTCAATTCTTTTTTAAGGATAAGGTCAAGCCATATCCGCGTGGAACGGCCATTGCCTTCACGGAACGGGTGGACAATGTTCATTTCGACATACTTCTCAATAATCTCGTCAAAAGTTGTTTGCGGCATTTTATCTATGTGTTTAAGCGCTTGTGGAAGGAACATCAACGAAGCGAAACGAAAGTTGCCCTTTGAGATATTGACCTCGCGCACAAACCCAGCAAAGTCGTAAATCTCGGAAAACAAGGCTTTATGGATTTGGGCAAGACCAGCAAATGTTCCAACCTTTATCTTGTCTATTTTGCCAGAGTCAAAAAGTTCCTTAACCGCCTGCTTGCTAATACGCTCTTCGGCTTTATTTAGCTCGACTTGGCTTGTAAGCCTAAGTTTGTTTTTAAGAGTTGCCATTTTATTTACCCCCTCTATGTCCGCGTTCAGCTTCTTTATTCCAATTTGATAGTACGGTCAAATGCAAGGTATTCTTAATCTTATTTGTAATTAACCGTTATTCTTGCGCCCCTGCTTCTTTAAGCATATCAGCTATTTCTATGTCACCATTTTGTGAAGCCAAAAATAAAGCGGTTTTGCCACTTTTATTTTTTATATTCGGGTCAGCATTAGCTTTAAGCAGCATTTCAACTACCTTTTTGTATCTGTTGTATGAAGCCCACATTAAAGCCGTGTAGCCGTAGTTATCTTGTATATTTGGGTCAGCATTAGCTTTAAGCAGCATTTCAACGATTTTTTTGGGTTCGTATCTTGTTATGTATGAAGCCAAAATTAAAGCTGTTCTGCCGTTTTCATCTTGTATATCAGGATTTGCTTTGGCTTTAAGCAGTATTTCAACGATTTCTTCGTGTGGTTCTTCTGAAGCCCGCATTAAAGCTGTTCTGCCGTTTTCATCTTGTATATCAGGATTAATGCCGGCTTTTATAAGATTTGATACAGTAATTCTATCTAACATTTGTTTTGATGAGTAGTATCCATCATTTTTTTTAAACCATTTTTCAGCTTCAGCGTAATCTTCTTTAACGCCTTTACCGAAATAATACATCTCACCTAATTTATATTGGGCTTCTTTAGATCCCTGTTCTGCCGCTTTCTTATACCATTTTTCAGCTTTGGCATAATCTTGTTTAACGTCTTTACCAGAATAATACATTTCAGCTAAATTATATTGAGCCTGTAAATATCCCAGTTCTGCAGCTTTTTTATACCATTTTTCAGCTTCAGCATAATCTAGTTTAACGCCTTTACCGAAATAATACATCTCACCTAATTTATATTGGGCTTCTTTAGATCCCTGTTCTGCCGCTTTCTTATACCATTTTTTAGCTTCGGTATAATCTTGTTTAACGTCTTTACCAGAATAATACATTTCAGCTAAATTATATTGAGCCTGTAAATATCCCAGTTCTGCAGCTTTTTTATACCATTCTGCTGCTTCTCGCCTATAGTCACGCCAACCTTCATATACCATACCTAACATATACTGGGCAGGAGCATACCCTTGTTCTGCCGCTTTTTTAAACCAATTTACAGCTTCTTCTTTATTTCTCCCAATGCCTTTATAGGTTGGCCTAGGCCAATATTTATCCTGGTCAAAATATCCGGAATAATACATTTCAGCCAACCTATACTGACTTTCGGCTTTGCCTGATTCTGCTAATTTTTTTGTTTGTTCGAAAGCTTCATCATTATTAGTAATTACATCTAACATCATTTGAATGTCTAAGTATATTGCTCCTTGTTCTGCTGTTTTCTTAAACCATTTCATACCTTCAGTACGATCTTGCTTAACTCCTAGTCCATAAAAATACATTTCACCTAGCCTATTTTGAGCATGAGAAACTACATCACGGTAAGCATATATTCCATAGTCCCTACTAGCAAGTCCATGCTCTAGCGCTTTCTTATACCATTTTGCAGCTTCGGTATAATCTTGTTCAACTCCTTTTTCACCGTTATCATACATCATACCTAATGCAAATTCAGCTATAGAAATTTGTCCGTGCTCTGCCGCTTTCTTATACCATTTTGCAGCTTCTGCGTAATCTAGTTTAACTTCGAAATATATACAGCCTAATCCATATTCAGCTACAGCAAGTCCCTGTTCTGCTGCTTTCTTATACCAATTAAAAGCTTCATCCAAACTTCCATAGTATATACAATCAGGCTCGGAAAAATAGTAATATATCTGATTGGCTAATTTAAATTGACTTTCGGCATCGCCTTCTTCTGCTAATTTTTTTATTTTCTCATGTTCAATAATTTCATCTAACATTCTTTGTGCGCTTCCATATCCCTGCTCCGCCGCTTTTTTATACCATGTTACAGCTTCAGAGTAACTTTGCCGGACGCCTTCTTCTAGATACATTTCAGCTAATTTAATTTGACTTTCGGCATTACCTGCTTCTGCTGATTTTTTTGTTTGTTCAAAAGATTCTTCAGTTTCCCCATCCGCATCACATACGCACACAAATACGCTGACTAAAAGGCATACTACAAAAATTAAAAGTTTTTTCATTTTTACATCCTATACTTAATTTTATTTATTTGTCGCCATTTTTTAAATTCAGGTTCGCTTTAGCTTTAAGCAAAATATCAACAGTTTCCTTATGTCCTAATACTGAAATATCAGAAAAATAAATTTCTTCATAAACAGATCTCCCGGACTGAACATTGTAAATATACCAAATAAGGCAGATAACATTCAACGCCACCGACGAAGTTACAATATGTTTTTGGTTGGAAAAGGCCATGCGTAATAATGGCATTTTTGCCCAACCAGGGTAAAATAATAAAAATTCCTTATTACTATTGCAATCACAATGGCAGTGATTTTATACAAAAAGATGTCTTAGAAAGAGCATATTTACAACACATTGAAAAACTTAAGATAGACCTAAAACTAATGAAACTATTTGAGAAGTTAGTTATTGATAAATTCAATAAAAAAACACAGGAAATGCAAACACAAAAAGAAACGGCTATGGCTAGAATTGAAACGCTTAAAAAAGACAAAAGTAAAACCATAGAGCTCATGAGAAAACACAAAATAAATGAAGATGATGGGGCAGAAGAATTAAACAAGCTAAATGCTGAAATAGAAAATATAGAAAGCCTGTTTGAAAACTCGGAAGATATAAACGTGAAAGAATGCTGGGAATTTGCAAAGTTTATCTTGAATAACGCGGCTAACATATGGAAAGTGGCTGATTTGAACACAAAGCAAAGATTACAGGGTTTAATTACGCCTTCCGGCTTCTATTTCAAGGAAAATTTAATTAAACCCCTAAAAAATCCTTATTTGCTAGAGATTTTTCAGAAACCAGACCTCAAAAACGAATTATGGGGTGGACGACGGGACTTGAACCCGCAGCCTTCGGTTCCACAAACCGACGCTCTAACCAGTTGAGCTACGCCCACCGACGGTGGAAAATGAACTTCCGACGACCTTATGTTCAAGGATCCCGCTTTCATAAAAGCGGGATCCTTTATATAATTTTAACTACTCTCTATTCTTTACTCGCTATACTCTCTATGCTTTGCCTATAAAATTAGTCCAAATATTCCCTCAAGGTTTTGCTTCTGGTAGGGTGTCTTAATTTTCTTATGGCTTTTGCTTCAATCTGCCTGACTCTTTCTCTTGTTACTCCGAATTTTCTTCCTACTTCTTCCAATGTGCTGGGATATCCTACGCCTATACCGTATCTCAAACTTATGATCTCAGCTTCTCTCGGAGTTAAAGAGTTTAAAACCTTTTGAAGCTCAAGCTGCAATCTGTACTGCTGCGTTTTTGCCACAGGGCTCGGGCTATGCTGATCCTCTATAAAATCCTCAAGTCTTGAATCCTCTTCTTCGCCTACGGGAGTTGCCAGCGAAACCGGCTCCTGCATCATTTTTAATATTTTTCTTATTCTGTCAGTCGAAAGCCTCAGCGATTTTGAATATTCTTCAATAGTCGGTTCTCTGCCTATATCCTGCTGAAATTTCTTTTTTATTTTAGTAAGTTTTGAAATCAGCTCTTTCATATGAACGGGAATTCTTATCGTTCGCGCCTGATCGGCAATCGCGCGGTTGATGGACTGTCTTATCCACCATGTCGCGTAAGTCGAAAATTTGAAGCCTCTTTTCCATTCGAATTTTTCAACGGCTTTTGAAAGACCGAGATTGCCTTCCTGTATTAAATCGGAAAGTTCAAGATTGCTTATTCCGACGTGTTTCTTCGCTATGGAAACCACAAGCCTGAAATTAGCTTCTATAAGTTTCATTTTATCTCTGTGTATAATTTCTTCCAGATCCCTTATTTTCTTATCAGTCTCTATCATAC
>JGI24702J35022_10000288_pt1 | contig 29450 bp, 24 predicted proteins | sample TergutTh196P4_FD_35022 | JGI IMG/M metagenome (IMG submission 35022)
AACCCCATTGGAACAGCAATTGTCTATGATGTTCCCAAAGGCGTTGACCATGTCGTTTACGCTCCTCATGTATCAGGTTATGTACTGATTAGCACCGGTAGCTTCTCTTTCAATAACATCGCTACCAACCAAACCGTTACCTTCATTTATCAACCGATCATGGATGCCATAACATGGTGGACATTGACCTTTAATACAAATGGTGGCAGTGATGCACCCTCTGCATTAACCGTGCCAGACCTTACAATCATAAACTTGACTGGTATGATTGCTGTTCCGCCAGTTGGTATGGTCTTTGTCGGCTGGTCAGATATCGCTAGTGGCGGAAGCATAATCACTAGCATCCTTATGGATAACGACATTACTTTATATGCACAATATACATTGGTAGGCGCAACAAATACTGTAACTGTAAATGGTAGCTATGCTACTGCTGGCAGTACTGGTGCGGGAACATATACAGCAGGTCAAACCGTCACAATTAATGCAGGGTCCAGAAGTGGTTATACTTTTGATGGCTGGACTGTTACCGCCGGTGGCGTAACCCTATCCAATAATTACAGTGCTACAACCACGTTCACTATGCCAGCGATAAATGTCGTCGTCACGGCAAATTGGAGACAGGTGGTTACTCCTCCAACTCTAACTGTTACGGTAAATGACAGCTATGCTGGTGTTGGAAACACAGGCGCTGGAGTCTATACTACCGGTCGAACTGTCACAATAAACGCTGGTACCCGCGCCGGATACACTTTCAACGGCTGGACTGTTAATATGGGCGGAGTGACTCTGGCTAACGCCAGCAACGCCACAACCACATTCACTATGCCAAGCATCAGCGTCATTGTGACCGCTAACTGGGAACCTGTATTAACCGTTACTGTAAATGCTAGTTATGCTGATACCAACAATACCGGAGCTGGAATCTATACAACCGGTCAAACAGTAACAATTAATGCTGGTACCCGCACCGGGTATATTTTCGATGGCTGGACAGTAAATGCTGGAGGAATAACCTTAGTTAACGCTAGCAACACAACGACCATATTCGTTATGCCAGACATTAGTGTCATTGTAACAGCTAACTGGATACAACTTGTCAACTTAACTACGACTGGCCCAACTATAACTGCTACGTCAACCTCAACGGTGCCTGTAACATCAACCCAAACTGTAGCAGTAACGATAACAGCGCCGCCAGACGAGAGATTTATTGATGTGGATTCCAACACAAATTGGTCAATTATTAACCTAATCTTAGCTATTGTAGGCGGAGTTCTAGCCTTAGCAACAGCTGTACGTGTTCTGAGCAAGAAGCAAAACTACGCTTGGATGCTGATGGCTATGATTACTGGAGTTGCCGGTATAGTCTTATTCATATTCAACACAAATATGAACGACCCAATGATATGGTTCAACAAATGGACTATTATGCACATATTCATCATAGCAATTGGGATTTTGGCTACAGTGCTTGCCATCAAACAAGAAACTGACCAACAGATCAGAAGTAAATAACCTTTACAACAAAAACCTAAAAATGGGCTGTGGATTTTTTTACGGTTCCACAGCCCATTTTTATATGGCAAATAAACTCAGTAACTCTACTAAAATCAAATATCGAAAGCAGTTATGCTACTCCCCTCCATCAAAACATAGCCATAGTACAACATTGGCCGTACGTGAAGAGTTACCACTTTTAGATGTCAGGGTATTGTTTGCAAAGATTAAAAGCAAGGCTTATTAGAGTTTAGCTCAACAAAAAGTGCTAACGTTATCTATATCTCATAAAGTATTTGTCCATCTCGGACAAATACTTTATGGTCATCCTGTTGGCGGAATGGTATTTCGGGGCGCTGATGACGCACTCTTGAAAACTGGGGACGTCATCTCCATACTCAAGGTTGGCAAGGTCTGCTTTGTACCCCTTCCAGTACTTGGCAACCGTCTTCCGGTCAACATGGTACGGCTTCGAAAAATATTTTCTGCAGGTAGTTGTTGTGCGATGCACACAGTTGTTTATTAGGCGTTATTTAGGCTATAATTCTCCATCTTTTGCAAGTTATCGGCTTTGAAGGAGAGTATTATATGACCAATCTTAGGATTCCCGGCCCTACCCCCTGCCCGCCCGAAGTACTGTCTGCCATGGGTAGGCAGATGATGAATCACCGTGGTGGCGAGTTTATGAAAACAGTACTCAGTGTCACCGAAAAATTAAAAAGAATGTTTCAGACTGACAACGACGTGTTTCTGCTCACAGGTTCCGGAACAGGAGGTTTAGAAGCCGCGGTCGTTAACTCTTTTTCTCCCGGAGATAAGGTATTATCGGTTTCCATCGGTGTTTTTGGTGACCGTTTAGCCAACATCGCCAAAACTTTCGGGGCTGATGTAACCGTACTTAAGAGTGAGTGGGGAAAGCCAGCCGATCCGCAAGCCATAAAAGCCTCTCTTGACAATGATCCTTCCATCAAAGCCGTGATGGTCACGCACAACGAAACATCAACCGGTGTTACCAATGACCTAGAAACGATTGCTAAAACCGTTAAACCCTATAATAAGCTACTTTTGGTCGATGCTATTTCCAGTATCGGTAGCATCAACTTACCAGTAGATGATTGGGGCATCGACGTTATGGTAACGGGTTCCCAGAAAAGCTGGATGGTTCCGCCTGGTCTTGCCATGGTAGCTATTTCCGAGAAAGGCTGGCAAGCCAATGCGAACGCTAAAATGCCGCGTTTCTACTGGGATTTTGCCAGAGCTAAAAAATCACTTGCCAATGGCGGACAAACACCTTGGACTCCGGCGGTATCAGTTATTTTGGCCTTGGATGTTGCACTTGATATGATGCTTAGCGAAGGATTAGAGAATATCATCGCGCGTCATATCAAATTGGGGAGAATGACACGTGAAGGAGTCAAGGCTTTAGGGCTCAAACTCTTTGCTGACGAAGCCTATGCTTCCAATACGGTTACTGCAGTTCTCGGTTCCGACGGTCTTGATGCCAAGGCACTTAACAAAATCATGCGAGAAGAATACGACATCGTTTTATCGGGCGGGCAAATGGAATTGGAAGGCAAGATTTTCCGTATCGGGCACCTAGGATGGGTTAACGAAAGAGAAGTGGAGGACGTTCTTGTCGCACTTAAAACCGCTTTGCCCAAGGCTGGTTTTGGCGGAGGTAATTAACCATGAATATGCATGTTCTGGTCGCAGATCCTTTGGCCCAAGAAGGGGTTGATATTCTTAAACAGTATGCCGAGGTAGATGTCCAAACAAAACTGCAACCGGAAGAGTTGAAAGCCGTCATCGGCAACTACGAAGCACTTATTGTGCGTAGCCAAACTCGCGTCAGCGCCGACATTATTGAAGCCGGAACCAAATTGATCGTTATCGGGCGCGCGGGGGTTGGTGTTGATAATATTGATACCGTCGCCGCAACAGATCGCGGAATTATTGTGGTCAATGCCCCAACCGGTAACACCATTTCCGCGGCAGAACACTCCATCGCACTTATGATGGCACTCGCTCGCAATATTCCACAAGCTAATTCATCGCTCAAAAACAGGGAATGGAAACGCAGTAGTTTTATGGGCATTGAAGTTCGCGGTAAAACACTGGGAGTGGTAGGGCTAGGGAATGTCGGCAGTGAAGTCGCTCGCCGCGCTCAAGGCATGGAGATGAAAATTATTGGATATGATCCTTTTGTCACTGCCGAGCGTGCCCATAAAATGAACATTGAGCTAAAAACACTGGATGAAATCTGGCAAGAAGCCGATTTTATCACTCTGCATGTTCCTTTAATTGAAACCACCAAGAATATGATCGGAGCCAAACAACTGGCGATGATGAAACCCACAACCCGTATCATCAACGCCGCCCGCGGCGGATTAATTGACGAAGAAGCTCTCGTTTCTGCCATTGAGGCGGGCCAGTTAGGCGGTGCGGCAATTGATGTCTTTGTTGAGGAACCTTGCACCCAAAGTATCCTCTTTAACTCCAATAAAATTATTGTCACCCCCCATTTGGGAGCTTCCACCAATGAAGCGCAAACCCTAGCCGCTACCGAAGTGGTCTATCAGATTATAGACGTGTTTAATGGAAAGCCGGCTAGGTACGCCGTAAATGCCCCTCTTGTTTCGGCCGAGACGTTACCTCTGATGGCTCAATATATGAATCTTGCCGATACCATTGGTAATCTTCTGAGTTATTTGGGCGAAGGTCAGATCAAAGCGCTTAAAATCAAGTATCAAGGTGAAGTTGCCACACTTGACTCCAAGCCATTGAAAGCCATTCTCGTCGGCTCGCTGTTAGGACGCATTACCAACGATCGCATCAATATGGTTAACGCCAGTATCGAAGCAGACAAGCGCGGAATAAAAATCAGCGAGGAAAAACAGCCTTCCTGTGAGAATTACTCCAATCTGATCAGTTTGGAAGCGGATACCAGTAACGGGGCAGTCACTGTCTCAGGCTCAGTAATGCGCGGTGAAAGCCATATCGTGCAAATAAACCAGTATTGGATAGATATTACGCCAACTGGTAGCTATTTCCTGCTTTGTGCTCATAAAGACCGCCCGGGACTGATCGGCGCTGTTGGCAAAATTGCCGGTGATGCCGAAATCAACATTAGTTATATGCATTTATCAAGACTCCAAGTACGTGGAAATGCCTTGATGGTTTTGGCATTGGATGACGCAATGCCTTCCGCTCAAATTAAACAAATTCTTGAACTTCCCGACGTCTATAGCGCCAAGTTGGTCAAGATTTAACATCCTTTGAGCCTTACAACAAAAAGGCCGCTGGTATCATCAGCGGCCTTTTTGTTGCCTGCCAATCGAATAACACCCTTTAATTATCCGATACCGAAGAATTATGCCTTGCGCTCTTCTTATGAACAAAAGTAAGGGTGGCAAAAGCTAGTACGGCAACTAGGATAACAGCATTAATAATCGTCCACCGATCAAGCCAAACCATCCGGTAACTCATGTTTTCCGTGATAAAGAAAACAACAAATCCGGCTATTGCCGCCACAATTGTTAACAGTAACCAGCTTAAATTCACGGGTCTGCGTTCTTTTTGAGTGGCACCAGCCCGTGTCTCCCGATCCTTCCTTTTCGCTTTTCTATTAGCACGTATGATAACCAATACCCCAATAAGAGCTCCTATCACAGACATTATTAGGTTAAGAAGAGCCCATTCAAGTTGACCGACGGCTGGTGCTATCACTTCATACAGAGCCGTTACAACCAAATCGGCTGTTACATAACTGAAAGTTTTATCCCATCCCACGAAGACATAACCCTCTCTTACCGGAATGTCCGGAGCGGTGGCACTCCCACCATAGGGCACCTGTTCTGTCTTAAGGGTTGTTTCATCCCAATCCACAAATATGACTGTTAGAAATTGAGAAGGTAGTGCAGTAGCTTCATATAAGGCATAGACTTCAATACTCGCGGTAACATTGGTAAAAGCCTTGTCCCAGCCAATAAATCGGTAGCCTACGCGAGAAGGCTCGGTTGGCGCTGTGGCACTTCCGCCGTACGGTACCTGTTCTATTTTAAGAACACTGCCATCCCAATCAACAAAAGTGACGGTAAGAATTTCCGCTGTCCATTGAGCCACGTATGTAGCATTACTGGTGACAATAAGTGTTGGGACCGGTGTCCAACCAGCGAACACCCATCCTGCTTCGCCGGTAACGGCAGGTGCAATCGGAGTGGCGTCACCTTGCCGTAACCCGGTGGTAACCTGAGCAGTGAAAGTGCCATGTGCTCCGGGCTCATAAGCAACCACATACATTGGAGGAGAGATTTCTCCCTGCCAAACCGCGTAGAGAATGACATTACTGTTGATTATGAAAGTAGATGGCGTAACAGCATCTCCATTAACAGCATACATTGGAACTGTCGCGTCACTGTTTGTTGACCAACCAAGAAAGGTATCATTTGCCTTAGCTAAGCCGCCGGTATTGGTCTTTACGGTTACAAAATTGCCAAAGTAGTATTCGCCGTTGTCTTGCGGGATAAATCCACCGGTATTTCCGTTGCCATCATAAGTCACAGTGTATTTCTCGCTCTCTTGCCATACGGCATATAGCGTCACATTGCCGGAAATCGGGAAGGAATACCCGGCTGAATAATGGGCTACGGGCGCTTGAGGATTAGTGGACCAGCCAAGAAAAGAGTGATTCGTTTTGACTAAATTACCGGTATTGCCCAAAACAATCACACTTTCGTTGTACAAATATACCTTGGCATCAACCGGAACAACACCGCCGGTATTTCCATTGCCGTTGTAGGTGACCTTATATGTACTCGGAGAAGCCGGCAGCATTAAGTACTTGAAGCTAAAATCAGCAATACCAGTTACCGGCTCGGTTACTGAGCTCATTTGGTATGCAATGCCTTTATTCACCGGATAGACAACTAGGCTTTCATCGTTAAATATGACGCCATCCTTACCCCAATAACGAGCAAGTCCTTTAGCGGAATTCAAGTTTGGTTCAAGTAACAAAGTGTTCCCCAATACAATCGCCGCGTCATTCTTGCCAAGAAAAGTGCCTCCTGTAATTCTCTCCAGTTTTCCTTTGTTCAGCCCGTTGCCGTTAATGGCTGAGGTCTCTCCGATGATTGTGCCACCCGAAATTAAACTAATCACTCCTGAGTTGGCAATCCCCTGATTGGTCAAAGATACAATTTCGCCGCCACTAATCGCGTCAATCTGCCCGTTCATGTAGTTGAAAATAGCGTATGATGTTTTACCGATAATGCTGGCTTGCCCGCTGATTAACTCAATCCTGCCAACATTTAGTATTCCCTGATTCCCCATGATTTTACCACCAGAAATCTGTGAGATAAGCCCGCCTCGATCGTTTTGTAAAGCAACCGTACCTTCGAAAGTCCCTCCGCTAATTTTTCCGACATAGCATTGCCCGTAATCGGTTATGAGCAATAAGCCAAAATTGGTGCCCTTAATATATCCGCCCGAAATCGTACCAATTCCTGTGGTGGTATATCCTTCACTTTCAAAACCATTCTCGACATGAATCGCCGAATTTCTGGGGTTGGAACCATTCCCGCTGAAATCGGTTCCCACACGTTTCGCCACAAACTCACCACCGCTTATTTCATTTACCCAGCCGCCACGAATGACAACCAAAGCGCAATTGCGAGAAGCTTCAAAATATCCCCCCGAGATTTCACCAATCTGTGAGCCGTTTTGCACGAATACCGCATGCCCATGGAGTTTTGTCTCATAGTCTGTTTGATAGAAACCTCCACCACTAATGCGCTGGATTATCGTTCCGTCACCGGAAAGATGAACCGCATCAATATTGCCGAAAAACTCACCGCCGCTTATTTCGCTGATGCTGGCACCGTTTTCCAAGCTTAAGGCTGTTCCTCTTATGTTCTTGGAACCATCGGCCTCAAAGCGCCCGCCGCTAATCATGCCCATAGCCTTATTTCCACTTAAAGTCAGCGCCTCTCCGCCACTCTTCAAACAAACGCCGTCTCTGACGCTTATTGTTCCATCGGTTACTTTGACTGAATGCAAAATCGTTAACGTATTGTGGTTGGTACCATCGCCCAAGGTAAGTTTCCCTCCGCCTTCCACAGTAAAGACCAAGGGGGGTGAAACGGACGCCATACTAACATTATGTTTTCCTTCGGCACCAACTATGGTTATATTTTCACTGCCAACAACAATACTGTCGGTTTCCGTTACGTCACCAATAACCTCCAGCGTAAACACAGCAAACCCCTGACCTTTGGCAGCGGCTATTCCATCACTGAGTGTCGGAAATAACTCACCGGTTTCACTAAGTCGTACGGGATATACGCCCCGGGAAGCATTCATCACTCCCCACGGAACCGTATATGAACGGGCACCATTGGAGAATACCAAGTTCGGTTCTCCGCCTGCGGTGTCCCATTTCACATTGCTGAGTGCTATGCCTTCAACATGGCTAAAGCCATTGGTGGTATCATGAATGGACTTGGGAATAACGAGTGAATCCACCTCAACAACAATGCCACCGTTACCCCAAACCTCATACTCTCCATTCAGGCAAGTTCCCGTCAAAAATGCCGCCAGCCCCCAATCTATGCTGATGGCAAAATTATCTGTAACAGCCCCATAGGCAGCCACCGTGCCGCCAAGCACCGCCACCGTACCTGCATATTCAACTCTAATGGCATAGCAATTATTGGTTGGAATCATACCAACTGTTTCCCCTACTGCAGCTATTTCGCCACCGGTTACCCTTACATTACCGTAATCAACATAAACGGCAGAAGAATTACGATAAGTGAGAATCTTTCCGCCGGACACCTTGACATCTCCTTCGCCAAGACGAATTGCACTGCGATGTCCCCAGTCACCACTGTTTTCTCTTTCGGCGATAATTTCACCACCAGCCACCATCACACAACCGGTATCAAAGGTAATGGCATCACAACCTGTTACGGCAATTTTCCCCGGTGCGTCCACTACGAAGGTCCCTTCACAGCTTTGCCCACTAATTGATAAACCTTGCGTGGTGGCTTTCCAAATCACTTCCACACCGGCCGGAATAGTAAGAGCAATTTGCCCTTTTTCATTGGTTTGATTCCCGGTAAGGGTTATAACATCACCGCCGATTGCCTGTGCGAGCGCCGTATCAAGAGCGCTGTTTATTTCCGCAACCGTCATTCCGCTGATGTTAATACTGTCACTTTTTGCTTCTAACGGTAAAGCGCCAATTAAGGCGACGAACGTTAGCGCCAATACCGCGAACCACGAGATTACCTTATTTCTTATCTTAGATTTATTCATGGTTTTCCTCCTCGCATAATGGTGTTAGCATATTCTACTGAGCAACACAGAGGTCAATAGGGTGTTTGGCAGTTTTTTCCAAATATTCTGAAATTCATTTTTGGCATGTTTTAGCCACAAAATAGATGGCATAAGAAGTAAAAGTATCATTTCCCGGCCTTTTTTTATGCAACAACTACTGGGTAACCCAAATGTTGTTATTGAATACCAATCGACATCAAGCTAGAATATAGGTGTTATATTGCTTAAAGAGAGTTTAAAAAGTGTCAATTACAAAAAAACACCCTGGTTTATTCTCTATTAACGACTTTGCCATGTACTCACGCACTACAAAAGACACCTTGCTTCACTATGACCGCATCGGCCTTCTTTCACCTGTTTTGAGAGGGAAGAATAATTATCGCTATTACTCAAGCGGGCAACTGGCAATCGTAAACGTCATTCGTACTTATCAAAATTTGGGGATGTCCCTATCCGAAATCAAATACCTTAAAGACAACCGCACACCAGAAGATGTTTATGCTAAGTTCGGTGAACAAATTAACAGTATTGATGCCAAGATCAGTGAGTGGGCACAGGCCAGAAAGCTACTTGTAACACTGCGCAGTTCTATCCGTTCAGTGTTAGACATTGATGAGCAAGCCATTACCGTTCAGTTCCTGCCTTCTGAAGCAATTGTACTTGGGAAACAAAACGATTATAGCCACGGACAAACTGATTATGATGCGTTGGAACTGTTCTACAAAGATATGAAAGAAAATTATCCCAACATCGGTTTAAATTTTCCTGTTTGGGGACTCTTTACGCAGGCTCGTATTGAGCGAGGGGATTGGGTATGGCCTGACCGCTATTATTTTTATAATCCCGATGGAAACGACAGAATTCCGGAAGCACTGTACGCAATCGGCTATATGCGTGGTGGATATGGGCAATGCGGAAGCTTATACCAACGAATTATTGATTACATTAATAAAAATGGTCTTGAGATTTGCGGAGATGCCTATGAGCAATACCCCTTGAATGAGTTGAGCATAATCAAACCCGACAACTATCTGATTCGCGTAATGATACCAGTAAGCGAAAGCAAGATAACCGAAACGTTACGTCAAGTTTGAGGAATTCTTAAAATTCGTATTGCTTTGCTTTAACCCTGCTCCGTTTGTAAACCTCTTGTACCTTTACCTCGACGCTTCCAATACCCTATGAATCCAAGGGCTGAAATTGAAAACCCTAACACAATAAGTGACAATATCAAGGCCTTTTGGTCATCTCCCGTTAGAATAGCAGTATAAATCGCCACCGGGATTGTCGTAGTCTTGCCCGCCACATTACCGGCAAGCATGATAGTCGCGCCGAACTCACCCAAGGAACGAGCTAAGGCCAACACTGTGCCAGCCACTACACCCGGCCAAGCAAGCGGAAGTGTTATGGTCCAAAAGACGCGCCATTCACTGGCGCCCAACGTACGTGCGGCATCTTCAACATTAGTGTCGACTTGCTCAAAAGCGCCTCGCGCCGTCATATACATCAGTGGAAAAGCTACCACTACCGCCGCAATCACCGTTCCCCACCAGGTAAAAACAACCTTGCTACCGAATAGAGCCAAAAATTTTCCGATAGGACCTTTCACGCCAAAAAGCAAAAGGAGGCCATATCCCACAACGGTGGGCGGAAGTACCATCGGAAGGGTAAACAGACTGTCCAATACGCTGTTAATCTTCCCTGGCCAGCGCACCATACCACGCGCTATCAAAATGCCCAGGAAAAAAGTAATAACCGTAGCTGTCAGCACGGTGCGCAGAGATACCCAAAGCGGAGCTAAATAACTACTAGACATCATTCATCATTATATCAGGGAAAGCTACTGTGCGACATACTCTCTTTTTGAATGAATACTCTGTCACCAGCCACTGCCATCATGCCGAGTAGCATTATTCTTATAGCTTTACCTCTATATCGCGTATATCCACCGCAGTTTCGGCGCGGTGGATATACGCAAGTAATTCCAAAAGTAGTTTATATTGCGACCTATTTTTCTATTCAGCTATTTTAAAACCATATTTTTCAAAAATGAGAATAGCAGGCTCTGAGGATAGAAAATCGAGATAAGCCTGAGCTTCCTCAACATTATCACATTGCTCCAGAATAGCTGCCGGGTAAACGATAGTAGCATTGACAGCGGCCGGTCCGTAGGCAACGATAGTGACATTGCTATCGCCAAGAGCATCGGAGAGATAAACAACCCCTGCGTCAGCATTACCTGTTGAGACCCATTGCAATACTTGGGTAACACTGGTCCCATAAGTAATCTCTTTCTTCATAACATCTTCGTAAATACCCAGTTGATTGAAAGCCTCTACCGCATAATCGCCAGCCGGGACAAGCACCGTCTGTCCAAGAGCGATTGTCCCAACATTGGCATTGGTGAGATCATTGAAACTGGTGAGACCGAGGGTACTGTCTTTGGGTACAATAAGAACAATTTCATTATTTAAAAGGTTTACGCGAGTGTCATTCAGTAAATAACCACCGTTTTGCAAATTATTCATCTGAGTGGCCGCCGCCAAAATAAACACATCGCACTCTAACCCTTGCTCTATTTGTGTCTGTAGGGCCCCGGAACCCGCAAAACTTTCGGTAAAAGTGATATGCGGATTGATGACTGAGTAAACGGCATCGATTTCACGAAGGGCTTTCTCCAAGCTTGCCGCGGCTGCGATATTAATATTAAATGGGCTGGGCGGTATTACCTCGGGGATATCGGTAGTGTTAATAGTTTTAGTAATAGTATCAGTGACAGTTATGGCACAACCGACACTCCCCACCAACATCACAGCCGACAAAAGAAAAAGCGGGATGGCTTTTTTAAATAAATTCATACGATAAGATCCTCCTTGTTTTAATATTTTAAATTTGAACTGCATAAAACCTATTGTGGTTTCATGCTCACTGATTTCCTCATTATAACCTTATTGGCGACCTTGTGAGCCACAAAGCAAATTTCACAAAAATTGCCTTTTACATCTATGATTAAGGTAGTTTTATTCACCTCCTCGACTGTCAGTGTTTAATTGTTTACTTTGCATATTTATGATACAGTCAATGCGTAGTGTTTTACGTTGTGTCTATTTTTAAGAAACATTACAACTTCAAATATAAACCATTTGATATATTTCGTCAAATATAGCGCTTTGGCTATGAAGGAGTTCGTAAGTGAAGCAAATAAGTACCCAAGATGCCATCGGTCATGTCCTTTGCCATGATATCACGCGAATAGCCAGAGGAGTCAGCAAGGGTACCGCTTTCCGTAAAGGCCATATTGTGAGGGAAGAAGACATTCCCGCCCTGCTTGCTCTGGGCAAAGAGAACTTATACGTATGGGAAGAACAGCAGGCCATGCTGCACGAAAACGAAGCCGCTAATATTCTGTACACAATCTGCGCCGGCAATCATATGCACCCTTCTGAAGTTAAAGAGGGAAAAATCGAGGTAATTGCCGACTGTGATGGATTACTTCTCGTCGATACTGAAAAACTTTTGGCCATCAACTCTCTGGGAAATATGATGATTGCAACACGTCACAGCGGTTTTCCGGTAAAGAAAGGCGATAAACTGGCTGGGACAAGAATCATCCCACTGCTCATCGAAAAAGAAAAGATGCAAAAAGCGCGGGATATTGGGGGCAGGCAGCCGCTACTCGCGCTGAAATCATTCATCCCCAAAAAATGCGGGATTGTGACAACCGGTAGCGAAGTCTTTCACGGACGGATTAAGGATACTTTCACACCTGTGATTGAGGCAAAGTTAGCAGAGTACGGAGCCAAAGTTTGTGAAAAGACCGTACTGTCCGACGACGCAAAGGCCATCACGAATGCCCTCGTTTCCATGATACAAAACGGGGCCGAAATGGTTATTTGTACCGGTGGAATGAGCGTTGACCCGGATGATCGCACTCCGCAGGCAATAAGGAACACCGGCGCTGATATTGTCACATATGGAACGCCTGTACTTCCGGGAGCTATGTTGATGCTTGCGTACTACCAAAGCATAATTCCTGTTGTCGGTTTGCCCGGTTGCGTGATGTATGCCAAGAGAACTGTTTTTGATATTGTCTTGCCTAAACTGCTAACGGATGTCCCCATAACGGCAGAATGGGTTTCAGCTTTGGGGCACGGTGGTTTGTGTTTAGATTGTGATATCTGTACTTATCCGAATTGCGGTTTCGGGAAGGGAGCATAATTACCAAGAATAAGGCGTACAACTACGGCCTTTGCTATTGCCGTTTTTGCTTTAAAAGCTGGGAACAAGACAGCTTTCGCGTTCCTTTGAATTGCGATTGTTATTTGTGAATACTATAATCAGCAATATATACTGTACGTAACAGTCAAAGAGGTGATCTATGGGAATTGCCGCACTGATTATAGCTGCCGGGAAAACCCCGCGCCGTAATGGCTTTGAACCGCTTAAAGAAGTGGGAACAATTCCTACGATTCAACGCGTTGTAAAAGTATTCAGGCGCGCCAGTATTGAACGCATCGTTGTTGTTTGTGATAGGGCTGACTATTCAACCGAAAAACTCGCCTCGCGCATGAATACAGTATTCTTACATAGTCCCAAAGACGCAGAAATGCTGGACAGTATCAAAGTTGGCCTCAATTACTTAGTTGACAAATGTACGGCTGTGTTAATCACCCATGTTGATATCCCCTTTTTCTCCGTTAACACTGTGCGACTGCTTATGAATACCGAAAAACCGATTGGCATCCCATCATTTCAAGGTAGTAAGGGGCATCCTATTTTCCTTCAAGCCGCTCATTTTCAATCTGTTTTATCATATACCGGTGACAATGGGCTAAGTGGTGCTCTTTCGGCCTCTAATCTCAAACACAATTATGTTGAAGTAGATGACGAAGGAATTATTATTGATACTCAACGCCAAGATGGTTTGGAAAAACTGCTTTCCAACAGCAATAACCTTGGGAAATTCTTCCCCGAGATACAAATTCGCATAGCTAAAGAAAGAGAATTCTACGGTCCAGGCACTCACCAGCTATTGAAACTAATTGATGAAACCTCGTCACTAAGTGAAGCTTGTAGGCAGATGGGTATTTCACTCAGTAAAGGCCGTACTATGATCGCGCTTATTAATCAACAATTGGGGCGCCGTATTATCAGAAGCAAAACTGGCAGCCTTTCTGGCGGAAAAGCCGGAGGATTTTCAATTCTTACCAAGGCCGGCAAAGAACTCATGCATAAATATGCTCTGCTTAATGCCGAAACTAAGCAGAGCGTGAACGAAATTTTCGCTAAATATTTCTGACAGGCAATTCAATGTCGTGCATTTAATCCTACACACAGGAATACTTTTTGCCTCTTTTTTGCACCACGCCTGATATGACCATGCAAACAGACCTGATTGTTTTGTGAACAATCCAACTTATCGGAAGTGAATCTGTAGTCTAGCCAAAAACCTAAACTCCGCATAAGTATATCTTGGACCACATATTTGATGAGGAGGAAGATGATGGCACTTAAGTCAAAAATCGAATGGACTGAAAGCACATGGAATCCAATTACGGGTTGTAGCAAGATTTCTGATGGTTGCCAGAATTGTTATGCTTCTCGATTAGCAACACGTCTTCAAAGAATGGGAAACCCTAAGTATGTGAATGGTTTCAAACTGACCCTGCATGAAGACTGTCTTAATGAACCATATTCATGGAAGAAACCATCGCGGATTTTTGTCAATTCAATGTCCGATTTGTTTCATGCAGATGTACCATTGGGATATATCCAAAGGATATTTGATGTGATGAACAATAATTCAAGGCATATATTTCAAGTTCTAACAAAACGTGCTGAAAGGCTAAGAGAGCTTGCGGGTCTACTGAATTGGACAAATAACATTTGGCTTGGTGTTACAGTTGAAAATGCGAAAAATAAAAACCGTATTGATTGCCTGAGAAATACACCAGCAAATATTAAATTCATATCCTTTGAGCCTCTTATTGACGATGTTGGACCGGTGAACCTAGAAGGTGTAGATTGGGCAATTATTGGTGGCGAAAGCGGATGGAGCGCTAGACCTATTCAGGAAAACTGGATTATCAACATAAAAAAGCAATGCGAAAAACAAGGTACGCACTTTTACTTCAAGCAGTGGGGAGGCACAAACAAGCGCAAAACCGGGCGAGTATTACTAGGCAAAACATGGGATGATATGCCAAATATACCGAATGCTTATTGCACCCCTTGAGGATAATGAACTGCTGGAGTTACTCAATGATGACAGCAAGTCCTTCTTTGGTGTAGCGCGGGAGTTATGTGTACCGGCAGACTTGCTGGACTTCAAGTTCAGAGTACTTAAGCACAAGGGCTATCGCATTGAGGCACCTTACATCGCGGGCAGGGGATTTTTGAAAGGAACGGATTTCGGATGATTGGGCAAAGTGAGGCACTTTATCCGCTGTGTTTAAACAATTCCGCCGAGCTTCAATGTGCAGTTGTTAACTGCACAATTAACAGGGACTCACAGCAACGCACTCTTGGATAAAGTAGAAGATCGCGATGTGTTCCTATGGACAGGGAATAGTATATTAAAGCCCCAGGACAGAGCATAGTCACAACTGCCGCCAGCAAGAGTATGCCCTATACAGCGATTGATACATCGTTTATAATATCCTTATTAGCAATACGTCCTACTGGATTACTTATTAAACATGAAATCTTTTCCAAGAGAATTGTGGGGGTTATTGTCACAGATGTACTTCTTTTGTGCGTTTTTTCTGCCAGTTGTCATCCTTGCCATCTTTGCTTATTATCAGATATCGAGTTCTCGGCGGAGGCAATCGTCCATTGGGTATGTCGGTAGCGCAGTTTTATTTTGCTATTCCGTAATTATGGTATTTGAGGAGCGAATAAGGGATTTCATTTCGAGTCATCTTGCAGATGCAACAATTTCAATTTATCGACCACCTCCCCCATTACATTTTGAATACCTACTATTTTTTAACATACTAACAATCATATTATTATTGCTTACATTAATTACCAATTCCAAATGCAAAGAGATGGTTAAACACCATAGTTTTACAACCTAACTGAAGAAAATGCAAAACTAGTTTTATGATGATCATATGAAAAAACGTATTGCGTCTTTTGCTTCAACACTACTAACACTGTCGTTACTATTGAAGAAGCTATCTCTTGCTGTTCTTATATTAGCGATGTTTCTCCTAGGTATTGGAGGGTGTAATTCTTGTTTTCGCGCAGAGCTACACGACTACATATTCCAAATCATATATGATGGTAATGGGCATAATTACGGTAGTGACAGTAATGGTTTTGGCGATAGATGGAGTACCACTAGCACCTATGTAGAAACGGTTCGTGGGCAAGTAGACTTAGCTAGAACAGGGTACGATTTTATGGGTTGGTCTATCGACCCGCTGTCCACTACTTCTCAATATGTAGAAGGTGATACTATCATTCTCCAGTGGGCTATTAATCCAAGCATTATTTTATATGCTGTCTGGATACCAAATATGGCATAGCAATGAGTCTTTCTTCTAACCGCTTACTTTTTACGCCAAGCGGTACCTCTGCCAGTTTTTGAGCCCTTATCTCTTCTATCCGCGCCTTAACTTTTTCTGCGCCCCCTTGCGGGTATCCTCAATTATCTCCTCTGGCGTCATGCCTTTCTGTCTTTCATAGTGCCATTCTCTTATCTTGTGGATATCATCAATCGTAAAAATAGGACTTATTTCTGGCTTCGGAATATTTCTATTATCCATTGCCAATACCTCGAAATATTCTCCGTAAATATCCAATAATAAGCATTTCAGGTGAACATAGAAATCGTACGGTGCAGTTTGTTAAAAGAGTGATAGAATAACGAGAAAGTGGCCTCTTCCAGCTAGCCATTTTTATGACTAGTTTTACCTGTTTCGCTCGTCAAAATATAAAAATACGCTTTTAAACCAGTCTGTTTGTAACTAGTCCACTCGGTAATTTAGGATGGAAATAAGTACTTTTGCGGGGCATCCTATCGGCCAGATCCGAAATCTCCTTAATAACGGCAGGCTGGAGAGGTTGAAGGATAAAGGCCAGTTGAAAATCGCCTGCACGTACTGACTGCACGGCACTGCTGCGGTCATGGTCAAATGCCAACCCATCTTCTGTTTCGGGTTGGATTTGTAACAATTTCTCAAGAATAAGGTGTTCGACCAAACTGACATCCATTTGTTTGTAAACGTCACTGTGGAAGGAAGGCATAAAGCTGCCGGCCTCTTCATAATCGCGTAAAGCCAGCAACAGCATCTTTTCATTGGACAAACCATACAAAGCAATGTGCGGCCGCTTCTCTGCGATTTGCCAAGCATCGACTTTGGACCAATCATCCGCACCGTTAAACGAAATCTCCTGCATTTCAAAGAATGAGTCCAGTGTTGATTTGAGTGACTCAAGTTTTGTAGGCGCAAGCCCTCTCAATACTCTATGCGTTGGGAGAAGTAACAAACCCGGGTCAGCAAAAGAAACCAACGTCATCATTACAAAATTAAAAGCTTCGCCGGGGAAATAACCTTGGTTTAAGGCAATTTGTTCGCGCTGGTAAACAAGCGCACTCTCATATCGATGATGCCCATCGGCGATATAGAGCGGTTCCGACTCAAAGGAAGCGATAATTTCTCGTTGTATGGCCGGCGCGGTAATCGCCCATACATTGTGCCATTCCCCGTCAAGTGTTCCCATGCGCATATGCGGCATCGTTATAGTTGCTTGCTCCAAGGCGGCCGCAATTCTTTGTTGTTCGTCAGAATACATCGCCAGTATCGGGCTCGTATTAGCTTTAATAGCCCGAATTAGATTAATGCGATCAGTTTTGGGCTCCCCCATTATTTCCTCGTGTGGACGCACCACCATACGGTGCCATTCCTCCAACCTCACACAAGCCACAATTCCCCTGCGTTTCCATATCTGCTTCTGATAAATGAAGTAATGGTCGTCAATGTAGATTGTCTTAGCCTTATCGCGTACCAAAATCTCATCCTCTAACCATTGCTCAAGGAAAGCGGTCGCTCTGCTATACTTATCATCACTGGAAGTGTCACCCGGATTTTGCTTACCATATTCAACGCGAACGTAGTTGTATTGGTTACGCAAGTAAAGCTCCTCTTGCTGCTTGGGATTGATTATGTCATATGGAGGACAAATCACCTGCGAGAGGTTTTCCACTTTCTGTGGGTTATAGCGAATACCATTAAAGGGGTGAAGTTCAGCCATTTAGCCCTCTTTCTGAGCTTGCTCAAAAATACTGATTAGCTCAATTTCGTTTATTTCCTTAATACCTAACGCACGTGCTTTTGCCAGTTTACCGCCGGGTTCCATCCCCACCACTAAGCAAGTTGTCTTCTTAGTGACATCACTTTTAGCCTGCCCACCCAAAGCCCGAATCCGTTCCTCTGCTACTTCGCGAGTAAAACTCTCCAGTTTTCCGGTAATCACGAATTCTTGCCCGCTCAGCAGTTGTCCTCCGACTGCCGGTTCTCTTTCGGTCTTGGTATTTACTCCGCAAGCTTCAAGTTTGGCAATAATATGCTTATTGTCCTCGTTTGCGAAAAAAGCCTCAATGCTGGTCGCGATTTTGGCACCGATTGAGGGAATACCAAGAAGCACGTCCCCGGAAGTTGCCGAAAGCTCAGCTAAACTACTGAAACGTGAGGCCAACAACTCAGCCGTCTCCTCGCCGACGTGACGTATGCCCAAAGCGTTTATCAATCTGGACAGAGGACGCGTTTTACTGTTCTCAATTGAAAAAAGCAGATTGTCTACCGATTTCTCTCCTAATCCAGCCAGCGCTATAAGCTCCTCGCGCTTTTCCCTCAATGCATATATATCCGCCACGTCACCCAGTAATCCTCCATTACAAAAGAGCGCCACCAGTTGTTCGCCAATACCGCGGATATCCATTGCTCCCCGCGAAACAAAGTGCCTGATTCGCTCTTCCACTTGCGCCGGACAAGCAGCGTTCGGACAATAGTACATAACCTCTGAATCCGGTTTAACCACTAAGTCATGGCAAACGGGACAGCGCGGAGAATTGCTCTCAGCTTCAAATAGTTTGCCCTTCATACTAAAGGGAGACGATCTAGTCGGACTAGCCACGGCGTCAGGGGTTGGTCCGACAATTTCAGGGATGACGTCCCCTGCACGCTGCACAAAAACCATGTCTCCCTCTCGTACATCTTTGCGCAGAATATCATCTTCATTATGTAATGTAGCACGACTAATGGTAACACCACCGATTACAACCGGTTGTAATATTGCCACCGGATTTAGCGTCCCGGTGCGTCCCACGCTGACGCAGATTTCTTTAAGGAGCGTACGCCCTTGAAGCGGCGGAAATTTATATGCAATCGCCCATCGCGGCTCACGCCCCACGTCACCCAGCTCATCCTGTATCGCCAGCGAATTAACTTTCATCACGATTCCGTCAGCCTCATATGGCAAAGAACTGCGCTGTTCTTGCCAAAGCCGATAATAAGCCTTGGCTTCTTCAATTGTAAAAACAAGCCGGTTGTTGGGATTAATCCTAAACCCGAGGGTCTTTAAATAGAGCATTGTTTCCCAATGCGTCATGGGCATTGTATGGCCGTAAGCATAACCCAAAGCATAGATATAAACATCCAAAGCCCTTCCCGCCGTTACGCGGGCATCAAGCTGGCGCACCGAACCAGCGGCAGCATTGCGTGGATTGGCAAACAGCGGAAGTTTCTGTTCCGCACGTTCACGATTAAGTTTTTCGAAACCAGCCTTAGGCAGATACACCTCGCCACGAACCTCAAATTTGGTGGGGAAATCTCCTATCACAGAGAGTGGTACACTACGAACAGTACGCAGATTATCGGTAATATCCTCACCCTTATATCCGTCACCACGTGTGGAGCCTTGGACTAACTTCCCGTTCTCATAGGTTAAAGCAATCGCTAAACCGTCGATTTTATGTTCACAGACAAGTTCAAACGTCCGTCCGTCAAGCAATTTTGAACAGCGATTAAACCAACTCCCCAACTCATCATCAGTAAAAGCGTTAGCCAATGAGAGTAACGGTTTAAAATGAGAGACCGCTGAAAAAGACTCCAGCGGAGCTGCCCCAACACGCTGGGTAGGAGAATCATCCGTAACAAACAACGGCAACTGTTCTTCCAGTGTCCTGAGTTCACGCATTTGGACATCATATTCGGCATCACTTATCTCAGGGCTGTCGAGGACATGGTACAAATAGTTGTTGCGGTTGATGCTTTCCCGCAAACTTTCAATGCGCTTTCGCGCTTGTTCTAAATCGGTTTCATTCATAAGAACTTCGCAAACCAGGTAGGCAAAGTATAGCATAGCCAGAAAAGTTTGGAATACCAAGCCAACTGAACACTTCTTGGATTGGTGAACCATTCAATCAACAGGATTTGAAAAAATCGACCTGAATTGTTTCAAAACCCTCCGGCGATTATTTTGTGATGTTATTTTTGTAAAAGATGGTCTGTACTGTATTTTTTCGCTTTTACACACTGATTTTCAGAGTGAATTGGACATTGAGCGCCTAATTTTTGCGCACTGAGCAATCTACAGCGGGTTGCCTTGAATCCGCTTTTCGTATTATCCTTAGAACACTATGAAACTGATCGTTGGTTTGGGAAACCCAGGCAACCAATATGCCTCTAACCGTCATAATGTCGGCTTTATGTGCGTGGCTCACTTTGCCAAAAAACGTGGCTGGAGCTTTGAGAAGAAAGAAGGACTGGCACGCACTGCTCACGGGAAACTCAACGGCGAAGAAATTGTTCTGGCGCGCCCTCAAACCTTCATGAACGCTTCAGGAGAAGCAGTAAAAAAACTAACCGTTAAATACCATATCAAGCCGGAGGATTTGATGGTTATCCACGACGATATGGATTTGAATTTAGGAATAATACGCATCCGACAAGGTGGAAGTTCCGCAGGCCACAATGGTATAGAATCTATCATTTACGAATTTGGCACAGCCAATTTTATTCGTTTACGAATCGGGGTTGAACACCCTTCAGAGGCTTTCACAAAAAGGAGCACTCAAGTTATTGGGCACGTACTGGGCGACTTTAGCGACGAAGAAACCGGTGTCATTAAGGAAGTTATCAATGAGGTTGATTTGGCTTTGACTACTATCGTGAGCGATGGCTTAGATTGTGCTATGAACCGATTCAATAAAAGTAACACTTCCCCTCCACCAAGGAGTAATCGTTTATTGGAGTGTGACGAAGTAAATGGATAAGCACGCTATCATGCACTTTTCCAATTTCACAAGAGGTCTATTATTTCAGAGAGTTTATTCTTAATGCTCTTTATAAACATCTTTTCTGTGGCTAATACCTAAAGCTAGCACAACAAGCCGCCCATTCTGAATATCACAGAGAACTCTGAATTTTCCAATACGATAACACCACTCGCCAGCATGGTTCCCAGTTAAGCTTTTGCCATGAACTCGCGGATTCTCACAACCATTTATATACTTCATAAGCCAAGCGACAATAATTTTACTGGTATTCTTATTTAGCTTAGATAGTTGTTTATCTGCTTTTGAGGTAAATTCCAGTTGCCACTTCATAGATACTTTGCCGCAATCTCTTCAGCTGAATATGTCACAGGATTTTTATCAAACTCCGCCTTGGCTTTTCTCCATTCACGCAAGTCAATATCATCTTCTATTGCTTCAAGAGCAGTATTAAGCATAAAAGAGGACATTGATTGACCGTGGATAATAGCATATTCGTTAATCAACTCTTTGTCCTCCTCTCTAATTCTCATCGTAAAAGTTGTACTCATTATCAATACCCCCATAATTGTATTATGTAGCAACAGTGTAACACAATCTATGATGATTTACAATGCCATAGAATTGCGCGATGGAGACCAGTCAGGATATTTGTTACAGCAGGTACCACAGCAGATTGTCGGCTTGGGAATAAATTGATGGAAAACGTTGATGCCGAACCTCTTCTCATCAGCTGTATACTGGTATCCTCAAGCCAGTACAATTAGGCAAATTAAGACTCTGTCCAACTGTACTGATAGCTTAACGCGAAGTCGCGTCTACTTTACCTACAAACCCATACATCTTATCAGGGACATTCTCATCGTATGCATCTCCCGTAAAAACATATATCGGCAAGAGATAACCATTTGAGGTACTATATTGGTAATTGAGTGCAACTCCAGTAATTTCCAAATTTGAGAATGAACGCATGTTCACTATACATTCAATATTTTCTGGATCGGGCGGAGTCGGGCTCGTGAGCCTATCCTCCATAATTTTGAGAGCTTTGCTGGCTTCTATAAGCGAAACGTCAAACGCTTTCTCATAGGAATATTTGTGCGTTTCCATTCTTAAAATGGTACCATTATCACCAATTACAACAGTAGCCCCGCCACTCTCAACTGCGACATCGTCAATCGCTATTGAGAACGTTACCTCTGTTCCTATCCGATAGGAATCCTCTAGCCTGCCAGTTTCAGAATTCAAAAATTGCACTCCTCCACGAGGCGAAGTGGTAATGCTGACAACATTATCAGGGCACATGTTATTGTCTTTGAGCCATTTTGTTGCGATTGCCACACATTCTTCATCTGAAGGCAAATTAGTTGGTATTTTCAAGTCAATATTGCCATACAAAAGGATATACCCGTTAAGCCAAACCTCAAGAATTTGCTCCCCGCTAACGTATGTATAAACTATTCTCTCTTCATTCCCTAATGGCACAGAATTGCCGGTAAAGCCTAGTTGCTTGGCGATATTTGAGGCATATTTATCATCAATCTTCGGGCGAACAATTTTATAGGCAACGATTGTAGGTATGGATTCAGGCAAGTCTGTCTTTAGTATTATATCCACAGGTGGCAAATTATATGTATCAAGTTGTACCACGCCCTTGAACACATATGGTATGTCATCTAATTTTGAACATGCGGACCCCGCAACGCACCCAATTACAAGCACGCCACAAACAAACACTGCCATTTTATTCTTCATAAAAACCTCCCTTATCTGGCCCATTACTTATAATACTCTTACTTCCATTACCAAGCACATAGTTTACAAACGCCTGAACTTTGTCTTTACCGATAAAAAAGCTTTTTGCCGTGCCAAGAATATTGGTTTGGAGGTAACCGTTTTCGCTCACGGCAATAGAAACATTTCTACATCCAATTACTTCAATATCAACGCCAACACTCATAAGGCTAACGAACCACATCGGGTTGTATTGATTATTCTCCGCTTGATTCGGAAGAGAAGTATCCGAAAGCAACATCTCCCAAATAATTGAATCGGCATCTATAGAGTACGTAGCCATAGTAAAAACGCCATTCTCAAAGTATTCATTGTGGATTGTAGTAAATACAAGGTTTTCACGCAGATTCAAATCATCAATTAAATTACCGAGCGTTTGCGGGAAGTAATAATGATTTACAAACGGGTAATAACCAGAATGTCCTTCATATTTTACGGCAACAGCACATTCTTTCGAGACTGACTTTATGGCGAAAACTTCACAACTTTCCATATATTCCTTATCACCATCACCCACATCGTATCCTCTTAACATGGCATTCCCAAGAAACATACCAACTTTGGAATAGTCAACTTCTAATGTGGTATATTCTGCTCCATATGAAACAATGCTAACGGTATATTCGAAACCATTAAACGTTAACAAGTTAAATTTCTGAGTAATCGTTTTCTCGTTCCAAGGCACAACTTTCGCTATTTCAGGGCTGCTCACGTTCCAATGGGAAGCCAATATCGGTATAGCTATAACCACAGCCAAACAAGTTGTAATCGGCACAAGCCATTTCGTCATATTCCCCCAACTCTTCCTTTGGCGCTCCTGAGGGACGTTGACTGGTGTATTGTCGGAGATCTGGTTAATACAGACTTTCCGGATTTGTTCTCTGTCTGATAATTCAGCACGAACAATAGATTTTATAAAATCATGCCTTTTCACTATAGCATACCTCCTTTTATTGCAAATGCGCTCGGAGTTCTTTTAATGTGCGATAAAGTTTGTGCTTCACATTCGATTCACTCATGGATAGCGTTTGTGCAATTTCAGGGATTGAGAGCTCGACATCGTAAAAGAGATTAAACACCTTTTTAACGTCATCGGGCTTTTGTCTTAAAAACTGTCTGGCCTTTTCAACAACTAATTGATTGATTACCACTTCTTCTTCTGCTGAAGAGACTTCCGCTTCTAGATCAGCTATGGAAACCTCGTCGCCATCCTCTTTCTTAAATGTCATTGGTATGAAAAGGCGTAACCTTTCCTTGAGCGAATAATGCTTATAGAGCTTATGTTTAGCGATTCTTAAGGTAATTGCGTATTCGTTTTGTATATAATCCACTCCGCGCTTACATAGCAATTTGTACAATTCCGTATATACTTCCTGAGCAACGTCACTTATATCATCAGTCTTTTTGCACCTTGCCGTGATAAATGACAACACCACTTTGTACGTGGAATCGTATATTTCATTAAACCTAGCGGTGATGTTTGGGTCGACCATCAATCACAACCTCTACTATATCCGTGTCGCAATCAAAGCAAATAGTTCCAAGAAAGAACTTAATTTTTCAAACAGCGCCGCAAAAACTCCTTGCTTTTGTTGTGTGTTTGGGAAGCAAATATCTTGAACCATCATATCCTTTGCCTAAACCTCATGCGTTGCCCGCACCACGATGAAAGAAAACATAGTGCTGATTTGTGCATAGAGCCAGCAAATATAGTATAGCCCAAAAAATCGTTCGTCCATGCATCCTTCTTATTTTGCCCTGTATACTGGCTGATGTTATAATTGGCTTGCCGCAAGGAGGTTATTATGCATGTTGCCAACAAGCAAACAATTATTGCCGTTATCGGAGGCTCTCAAGCCTCAGCAAATGAACTTCTTTTAGCCGAACAAGTTGGACGTGAAATTGCTCGTGCAGGGGCAATTTTGGTCTGTGGCGGCTTGACAGGAGTGATGGAGGCCGCTTGCAAAGGGGCCTTTCAAGAAGGTGGGCTCACCATCGGTATTCTTCCCGGAGATTCTCGTCTGCAAGCTAATGAATACGTAAAAATCCCCATTGTTACCGGAATCGGCTACGCCAGAAATGTTGCCGTTGTAAAAACTGCTCAAGCTGTTATCTCAGTCGGTGGTAGTTACGGTACACTTTCTGAAATCGGCTATGCTTTGGGAAGCGGCCTTCCAGTAATTGGTCTTGAAACCTGGCGTATTTCTCGCTACGGAAAAGAAAAAAATCCTTTTACAGAAGTAAAAACGCCCGCTGAAGCCGTAAAAATGGCCATGGAAATGATTGAGTGAGGGAATATGGACAGTATCAAGAAAGTACAAGCTTGGGAAATAATTGATTCGCGCGGCAACCCTACCATCGCTGTAGGGGTTGAACTTGCTTCGGGTGCCTATGGCGAAGCTGCAGTACCTTCCGGTGCCAGCACCGGGAAACACGAGGCTGTTGAATTGCGTGATGGAGACCAGTCACGCTATAACGGGTTGGGAGTATTAAAGGCCGTTGATAATGTTAATAAAATCCTCGCTCCTTCTCTAATTGACGCCGACCCAACAGAACAGCTTAAGCTTGATAACACTATGCTCGCCATGGACGGTACGGAGAATAAAGCTAAATTGGGTGCTAATGCCATACTTGGAGTATCGCTGGCAATAGCTCATGCTGCCGCAAATTCCTCCAAAAAACCCCTCTACCAATATTTGGGGCAACGAGAGAGTTACCTGCTCCCTGTTCCGCTACTAAACATCCTCAACGGCGGTAAGCACGCCTCTGATTCTACCGATTTTCAAGAGTTTATGATTGCACCAGCAGGAGCGTCAAGCTTCGCTCACGCATTGCGTATGTCAACCGAAATATACCAAGCGCTTAAAAAAATCATCAAAGGTCAAAACTTTAGTACCAACGTGGGGGATGAAGGGGGATTTGCTCCGTCATTACCCTCTAACCAAGCCGCTTTGGAACTTATTATAAGCGCCATGGAAAAAGCCGGCTACAAACCGGGAGTAGACTGTTTTATCGCGCTTGATCCAGCCTCTTCCGAATTCTATGAGGACGGGACATACGTACTCGCTCGAGAAGGAAAGCGCCTTAACAGAGAGCAAATGGTAGACTATTATGTCAAACGAACAGAGGAATATCCCATTATCAGCATTGAGGATGGCATGGCCGAAGACGACTGGGAAGGGTGGAAACTGCTTTGCGACGCGATTGGAGACAGGGTACAGCTTGTGGGAGATGATTTGTACGTTACCAATATTAAGAGACTGAGCCAGGGAATTGCTCAAAAATCATCAAACTCGATATTGATCAAACTCAATCAAATTGGTACTTTAAGTGAAACCCTTGCCGCCATTGAAATGGCTCGCAGTGCCGGCTGGACCGCTGTTGTCAGCCATCGTAGCGGAGAAACAGAGGATGTGACTATCGCTGACTTATGTGTGGGTATATCAACCGGACAAATCAAAACCGGTGCCCCCTGTCGAGCTGAGCGCACAGCAAAATATAATCGTTTGCTACGTATTGAAAGTGAATTGGGAAAACAAGCCCAATATGCTGGACTCGCATCATTCAATAACCTAAAAAAATAGAAACAGCGGCGTGAATAACAGCGGTAACGTCATCGGCATAACGACAACTGTCCCCAGTGAAATACTGATGGCAGCTGGATATTCTCCGACAGACCTGAACAATCTATTCATCGAATCTACCAACCCGGAAGAACTGGTTCGAAAGGCTGAGAGAGCCGGATTTCCTCTCAATACCTGTGCTTGGATAAAAGGGCTCTACAGTGTATGTCTTGAGCACAATATCAAAACTGTCCTATGCGTTACCACTGGAGATTGTTCCAACACCAGTATGCTAATGGAAGTCCTCAAGCTACGCGGAATAAACACTATTCCTTTTGCTTACCCGAATAGCCCCGACACGGCTAAAATGCTAGAAACTCTCAATGATTTGGCTTTCAGGCTAGGAACCACCTTAAAAGAAGCCGAACAAGAACGCCAAAAACTCGCACCATGCCGCCAAGCCGCAAGCGAATTGGACCGCCTCACTTGGCAAGATAATCTTGTCAGCGGGATGGAAAACCACTACTGGCTAGTTTCCAGTTCTGATTTCAATCAAAACCCTTCCCAATACTACACCGATACACAACATCTTATAGAATGCGCACGACAAAGGAAGCCTTATCCTAAAGACGAATTACGACTTGCTTTCGTCGGAGTGCCCTCAGTGTACGGAAAAGAGCTGTATCCTTTCTTAGAACAAAATGGGGCACGAGTGGTGTATAACGAGATTCAACGACAGTTCTCCATGCCTAACGCTTCTGGCACACTTGCTAAGCAATATACTGATTACACCTACCCTTATGGCATTAACGATCGTTTATGTGATATTGAAAGAGAACTAAAAAGGCGAAAGATTGATGGAGTTATTCATTATGTACAGACTTTCTGCCATCGTGCTATTGGTGATATCGTCTTTCGTAGCTATTTGTCCGTTCCCATGCTCACGATTGAAGGTAACAATGATTTCCGACTTAGCCAGCATTTAAAAACTCGTCTGGAAGCCTTCCTTGACGTGTTGTTGCAGTTAAGGAGCAAAAACAAACAAAGCGCCATCTAACCCTGCATTTAATTCCGATAACCATATTGTTGTCAATAGTTTTTGAGATCAAACTCAAAAACTCTATGAAATTTGAAAGTTTTTCAGTCGTTACGCCACCTTAACTAACAATCGTTCTACATAGCCACTCCCATATGTACGAATCATGAGGAGCACAACAAAGCAAATGAGGAAGTGAACCATGATATGTTTGTTCTTACTGGCAAACAGTCTCGCGTATAAATCTGACTTCAATAAGCGAAATGACCGTTTCATCCTCCAAAGTCCGCCACAAATGTGTTGACGACCACCATTTAGATTAAGCAAACCACAAAAGAGAGTCCTTATCCCAAGATTGCTTATTCAAAATTTCGTATGTAGAGAACAAATACTGAGCAGCGTATTCTGCAAGGTGCCCCTTCTTCTTTTTTCAATGCAGAAAACCTATCTCGCAATATGATAGAATTAAGCCGATTTCAACAAGTAGCGAATCTTAATTGAAATCGAGAATAACAACTGGAGGAAATAATGGCAATCAAGGTAGGTATTAACGGCTTCGGACGCATCGGGCGTTTAACTCTGCGCGCAATCAAACAATATCACGCCGAAAAAATTGAGGTGGTGGCAGTCAACGATCTAACCGATACCGCAACCAATGCGCATCTGTTTAAATGGGATTCCACCTATGGTCGTTATAACGGCAAGGTTAGCACTGCCGATTGCGCCATCAAAATTGATGGAGCACCTATTCAAGTCTTTGCCGAAAAAGACCCCGCCGCTATTCCTTGGCATGAGGTTAACGCTGATATTGTCATTGAATCTACTGGGCTTTTCACCAGCGCTGAAAAAGCAGCCCTGCATTTAAAAGCAGGAGCTAAAAAAGTCATCATCTCGGCACCAGCCAAGAACGACGATATTACCATCGTTCTTGGTGTAAACCATGACAAATACAACCCTCAACAACATAGCATTATCTCCAACGCTTCTTGTACCACAAATGCGCTGGCTCCCATTGGTAAAATTTTGAATGATAGCTTCGGTCTCAAAAAGGCCATGATGAGTACTATTCACGCCTATACCAATGACCAAAAATTGCAAGACACCGCCCACAAAGACTTGCGACGAGCTCGTTCTGCTTGTGAAAGCATCATTCCCACCTCAACCGGAGCTGCGCACGCCATCGGCCGTGTCTTACCAGAACTTAACGGGAAAATGCATGGGATGGCTTTCCGTGTCCCAACTGCCACAGTTTCCATAGTCGATCTAGTAGCTGAACTAGAGAGAAATGTCACAGTAGAAGAAGTAAACCAAGCCTTCAAAACAGCTGCCGAAGGTCCTATGCATGATATTTTGGAATACTGCACCGAAGAACTGGTGTCCAGTGATTTCAAAGGCAATCCTCACAGCTCTATTTTTGACGCCCCCTCAACAATGGTCATCGGCGATAACATGGTTAAAATCTGCGCTTGGTATGATAATGAATGGGGGTATTGTTGCCGATTAGGGGATTTGGTGGCTTTCATCGGCGCAAAGGGATTCTAACCTTCATTAAGCTTCTTTATCAAACCTACAGAATGAGCTACCTATATGATGCTTTCGTCGCTAAGCGTCGTAAAGATGTTATGTGGGCAAAACGCAAATGATGATTCGCCGGTACGTGTGGGTAGGTAGGTGATATCTTCATAACGACTTTTCATGAAGAACTCGCCAGTTACTCTGTATCTGGCAAGCCTGTATAAGTCCGGGAGTTTAGGTAACCAAGCAGACCACCTTTCTTTGCGTAAAATATTCGAGGCGCATAAGCATCGCAATAAAACGATTGGCTACACTAGAATAGTTAGGACGTTACCCCCAAAATTAAAGCCAACAGGATTTAGAGTTCTCCGCTAAAATATATAAGTGGAGGGCTTAAATGAAAGCCAAGCGTTACACAGAGGAA
>JGI24702J35022_10000289_pt1 | contig 29445 bp, 28 predicted proteins | sample TergutTh196P4_FD_35022 | JGI IMG/M metagenome (IMG submission 35022)
AGCATATAATACAAATAGTGATACTATAGATGATATGACCGGGTGGTATAGTAGTAACAGTAATGATATGACACATCAGGTAGGGTTGAAAGCAGTTAATGCATTTGGATTATATGACATGCATGGTAATGTGTATGAGAGGTGTTGGGATTGGTATGACTCAGGATACTATTCGAGCAGTCCATTATCAGATCCCATGGGAGCAGTTGTCGGCTCTGAGCGTGTGAAGCGCGGCGGGAATTGTGGCAACCATGAGTTGCACATGCGTTCGGCTGCTCGGTCTAGCCACCCCCCGTACACGGGCCGCGGCATTACCATGGGCTTTCGTGTTGTCCGCCCTTAGTTCTCACTTGTGCCGTGAAGTGTATCGTATGAATGACATACACTTCACGGCTAATTACATGGGAGTTACCGGAACGAATTGGTGGTGAGCGATACATTTAAAAGGCAACAAATAGTTGTCAGGTGTGAATACAGGAGATGACCGCAAGGGAACTATCGAAGAAGCGTCGAAATCAGGGAATAGACGATGTCAAAACTGTGGTCTGAAGCAATTTTTTGTCATATGATTTTTAAGAAAGGAGATGTATATGAGAAAAGAAAAAATATCAACAATACAAGAGTATATTAGTTTGATTGAAGAAGTCAAAAATGATAATGAATTAAAAGGAAATAAATCAGATTTGATTTTCAGGGGACAATCTATTGATAAACCTTTATTGCCTAAAATAGCAAGACTGAAATTAAAAGGAGAAAGAAAAAATATTGAATATCTTATATTTAAAGATTTCAAAAGAGGTGCAATCCCTCATGTTGAATTTAAACCTGAAAATGATTGGGATTGGTTAGCTTTGGCACAGCACCATGGCCTACCAACGCGATTGTTGGATTGGACATATAGTGCATTGACTGCATTATGGTTTTCTGTTGAAAAAGTAGCTGAAAATGATATGGGGGTGGTTTGGATTCTAGCCGGAGAAGTTGATGATTTTAACGTGGATACTGATTCTACAAGTCCATTCGCAAATGAAGAGACCAAGATATTTCGTTCTTCTGTTATAACGAGACGTATTTCTGCCCAAGCAGGATTATTTACTGTTCATGAGATTAATAATGGTGAAGTGATTTATTTAGAAGATAATCAAGGGTATAAAGACAAACTAACAAAAATCACTATTAAGAATAATCACTTTGCTCAAATACGGAAAAAATTACAAATGTTAGGAGTAAATAATTCGACAATATTTCCACATATTGATGGCCTTTGTAAACATTTAGAGTGGAGATATTCATTCTATAAAGATGAAAAAAGGGGATGTGAAAAAATTCTAAAACAGTGTTGGATTCAAAGGTAAAGAAAAAGAACTTGAATCTGCTCTGAATAATCATGGTATCCCGCGAGATTTTTTTCAAATGGACTATAATGATTTTTTAACTAAAAGGCGCAAAAATATATCGGTAATTATTAAGAAACTATATGATAGTATAAGTTAAAAAAATTATGCACTGCTGCTGATTTGGGCTTGGCTCAGTAATTTACTTCATTACCTCCCCACAACCATCCCCCGTATAGCTCTCACTCCCACATCTACCTCCTCAAATGTGTTAAAGTAACTAAAACTAAATCTGCATGTACCTGTTGGGAAAGTGGCAATTGTTTTATGAGCAGATGGCGCGCAATGAAGACCTGATCTTGTTACAATACCATAGCGTTCGTCAAGATGATGAGAAATTTCCGACGGCGAAAAACCTTCAATGTTAAATGATGTTATTGCAATTCTGTCTTTCAGACTATCGGTTCCGTACAGGGTTATTTTTTTTATATCGGATATGCCGTCTAAGAAGTGTTTTAACAGAGAGGTCTCCTTTGAGTTAATATTTTTTAAACCTGTATCTTTAATAAATTTAACTCCCTCATAAAGTCCTGCAATACCTATAGTGTTCAGCGTTCCTGATTCATATTTGTCAGGCATAAATTCAGGCTGCTTTTCTAAATCCGACAAACTCCCTGTTCCTCCAAAGATTAATGGTTTAATATATTTTTCAAGACCGCTCTTAATATATAATCCGCCTGTACCCATAGGACTAAGCAATCCCTTATGACCTGTAAAGCACAGTATATCTATATTAAATTTCTCAACATCAATCTCTACGCCGCCTGCTGTTTGTGCGGAATCTATACAGAATATAATGCCATGCTCTGACGCAATCCGCCCAATATTTTCTATAGGGAGGATTGTACCTGTAACATTAGATGCATGCGTAATTACAATGAGTTTTGTATTTGGCTTTATACTTTTATGTATATCCTGCGGATCTATCATACCGGTTTTATCGCATTTAACAACAGTTAATTGTACGCCTTTGTTTTCAAGTTCTCTTAAGGGGCGCATGACCGAATTATGTTCAATAGATGACGTAATTACATGGTCTCCGGAATTTAATAACCCGAATAGAACAATGTTAAGAGAGTGAGTAATATTTGAAGTGAAAGATATTCTTAAAGGATCGGATATTTTAAAGAGCTGCGCAAGTATCTCCCTTGTATTAAATAATATTTTCCCTGCCTCAACAGAGAGGCCATGACCTGATCTCCCGGGATTGGCGCCGATTCTATTGTTAAAGTCATTCATTCCTTTAATTACAGATTCCGGTTTAGGCCATGATGTTGCTGCATTATCAAAGTATATGGTCATATAGATTCTTATGGTTTTATTTAGCTTTCGCTTCGTTGTTTGTACATCGCAGTCAATGAATCTTGCAAAACTTTAGAAAAGTTTATATGATTCGCTTCGGCGAAAGTATTAAGCCATGCTGGGATTGTGAGGTTTTTTCGCACCGCTTTGTTGCCGTATTTTTTAATGATTTTCTCAATTTCCCGAAACTTCATAAGTTGACTATGCGCATTATGCGTATAGTTTGTCAAGAAAAATTCAAACTTAAAATCGTAGAAATGATTGACTTAATGAGGTGAGAGTGAAAAAGAAATCACGATTCGTAAATGTTTTAAAGCTCGGCGAAAAAATACAAGAAGACAAAAACTGAGCAATGAAATTTTTGGGAATTAAAGGAATTTGAAGATAGTAAAAAATGAGCGAAAAATTAACAAAAGATTTAGAGACCGATTTTAACGAAATTCTTTTAATTATAGAAAAAGCAAAAGAAAATGCTTTTAGAGCGGTTAATCACGAACTTATTTCCATGTATTGGGAAATAGGAAAGTATATAAGCGAAAAAGTAAAGTCTGATGTTTGGGGAAAATCTGTTGTCGAACAATTTTCAGCATTCATACAGAATAAATTTTTGGGAATTAAAGGTTTTTCAGCACAAAACGTGTGGCGAATGAAGCAGTTTTATGAGACTTACCAAGAAAATGAAAAACTCTCACCGCTGGTGAGAGAAATTCCTTGGACACATAATATGTTAATAATGGTAGGCGCCAAAAGCGATGAAGCACGAGAATTTTACCTTACATTAACACTAAAAAATAACTATTCCAAGCGTGATTTGGATCGTCAAATAGACAGTATGCTTTTTGAACGAACTATGATTTCCGACAAAAAAAACAAATTACTCGTTTCCAAAAATAGCGCATTGTCTGCTTTAAGGGATAATTACACTCTTGAATTTCTAGATATTCCAAGTGAACACAAAGAGATGGAATTGAGAAAAGCTATTGTTTCAAATCTAAAAAATTTTATTCTTGAATTTGGAAAAGATTTTTCTTTTGTAGGAGAAGAATATAAACTACAAGTCGGCAACACGGATTTTTTTATAGATTTGCTATTTTTTAATCGCGAATTATCATGCTTAGTTGCTATAGATTTAAAAACCGGAACATTCAAGCCTGAACATATCGGAAAGATGGAATTTTATCTTGAAGCATTAGACAGAGATGTAAAGAAACCAAACGAAAATCCAAGCGTAGGTTTAATACTTTGTGCAAGCAAAGATGATACAGTTGTAGAATATGCTTTAAATAGAAGTATTTCGCCAACGCTTGTTGCTGATTATAAACTGCATCTACCGGATAAAAAAATTCTTGAAGACAAATTACGAGAGTTAAGAGAATTAGCGGAAAATGAAAACTCAAAAGAAACAGAAAATATGTAGAGCCTGAGATGAGTGAAGACTTGGTGAGATTAGCAATCCCTTAACATGTAATTTATATTTGTAATATTTTTCAGAATTACAGAACTATAGTTACAAAAGGTTACAAATTATAAGTATAATGAATAATAATTTTTTTACTCAAAATTAATATTTGTTTTGATTTTATTAATTACATATTTTATAATATGCTATAAAATATGTAATTAATTATCTAAAGGGGGGCAATGATGGACAATATTTTAAGAATAAATATGAGTAGTCAAACATTTAAGACTGAGAAGAACAGCAAGTTTGCCGGCATGGGTGGTAGGGCATTGACAACAGCTATTGTTGCAGACGAGGTTAATCCCATGGCTAATCCGCTTGGCGAAGAGAATAAACTTGTTATTGCTCCCGGTCTTTTAAGCGGAACTATTGCTGCCATGTCAGGCAGACTTTCTATTGGCTGCAAAAGTCCTTTAACCGGTGGAATTAAAGAAGCAAATTCCGGAGGTCAGCCTGCACAGGTCCTTGCAAGATTGGGCTATGCCGCGGTTGTTATAGAGGGAAAAGCTCCGGAAGGTGAGTTGTATAAAGTAGTGATTAACAAAGACGGCGTAAAGATTGAAAAGGCTAATGAGTATAAGATGCTTCCGAACTATGATCTTATCGAAAAGATCAAAACCGCACATGGAGAAAAGATTGCATGTATATCAATTGGACCTGCAGGCGAGATGAAGCTTTCCGCATCATCAATAGCATGTACGGACATGGAACTAAGACCAACAAGGCATGCCGGTCGAGGCGGAGTCGGAGCTGTCATGGGAAGCAAGGGAGTTAAGATTATAGTTATTGAAGATGTAGGACTTGAGAATAGAAAACCTGCCGATGCCGATAAATTCAGGGAGGCTAATAAGAAGTTTGTCGAAGGTTTGCGATCTCATCCTGTTACAGGTACTGGACTTCCTGCTTTAGGGACAAATGTACTTGTTAATATAATAAATGAGGTAGGCGGGTTTCCGACAAATAATTTTAAGACTGGCCAGTTTAAAGGAGTCTCTTCAATAAGCGGAGAGACCATTGCCGAATTAGAACAAAAGCGGGGAGGTAACCCAACGCATGGATGCCATAGAGGCTGCGTAATACAATGTTCGGGTATATATCCTGATAAAGACGGAAAATTTTTATCAAAGCAGCCGGAATATGAAACGGTATGGGCGCATGGAGCTAACTGCGGTATTGATGATCCTGACGTAATCGCAATGCTTGATTTTTTAGATGACAACTACGGACTTGATACTATTGATATGGGCGCTGCTATTGCAGTTGCAATGGAAGCCGGTGTTATTAAGTTTGGCGACGGAGAAGGCGCTATAAATCTCATTAAAGAGGTTGGGAAAGGAACACCCCTTGGGAGGATTATAGGTAGCGGCGCAGCGACTACAGCTAAGGTATTTGGAGTAGAGAGGGCGCCTGTTGTTAAGGGGCAGGCTATGCCTGCTTATGATCCAAGGGCAATACAGGGTATTGGCGTTACATACGCTACCAGTACTCAAGGCGCTGATCATACTGCCGGTTATTGTATTACGGCTAATGTTCTTAAAGTAGGCGGATTTGTTGATCCTTTAAAAACCGATGGTCAGGTTGAACTATCAAGAAATCTTCAGATAGCCACTGCTGCAATCGACTCTACGGGCATGTGTCTCTTTATAGCATTTGCAGTTTTAGATCAGCCGGAAACATTTCAGGCTATGGTCGATATGCTCAATGCATTTTACGGACTTAATCTGACCGGCGATGATGTTGCGGCTTTAGGTAAAAAGGTTCTTACAATGGAGAAGGAGTTTAATCAAAAGGCCGGATTTACAAAGCTTGATGACAGACTGCCAAGATATTTCTATACTGAGAAATTACCTCCGCATAATGGAGTATTTACTGTAACAGATAATGACTTAGACAGTGTATATAACTGGTAGTATAAATTTATTAAGGAGGAGTCCTTGACTCCTCCTTTGCCATATTTACATGAAAAACGATATTATTTCCTTAATCAGTTATAAAGATAATTCACATATATTTACACCGGAATTTCAAAATGGATTCTTCATATATTCAAATCAGGGTAAATCGATCTTTGAGTTTTTAACCGAGGATTGTCTTATTGCAAGTGAATATATATCTGAAAATATTCGGACCATCATGATAAACGGCGGTCCTGTTGATGATATTTTCGGCACAAAAATTTCAGAGGGTAGTATTTGTGCACTGTCAGGCGCTCTCCCGGGTATTCTTGGCGCAATGATGAGAATGGGCAGCCCATATGCTGCAATGAGGGAGAGTATTACGGCAAAGACTAATGAACCCATAGGATCCGAAGAAAAAACGGTTATTCTTCTGAAACTTTTCAACATCGTACTGCATGATCTTAAATTAGATTTTTTGAAAAAGGGGATTCTTCTTGAAAAGGTGCGATTTTATGAACTATTCGTCAAGAATGAATCTGATTTGGATATAAACTGTAAAGAGTTACTCCTTAACTTTTTACCTATTGACAAGAGTTGCTTAAAGGATTATCTTTTAGCAGGTAATGATTTAGTAGAAATAAGGTATGAGATAATTAAAGATGAAGGTAAACGTTAAACTATTTGCAACACTTAGGGAAAAAAGGTTTATTGAAAAGGAATTTGAAGTAGATGAGGGTACAGTTGTTGAGGACCTTTTTAAGCTATTTGACCTAAGGAGTGAAGAGGTTACAATTATATTCATCAATGGAAGGCATGGAGATTTTAATTCTCCGCTTAAAGATGGTGACAGTATAGGTCTATTCCCCCCTGTTGGCGGCGGATGAGATTGATAGCTGATGTTTGATAAATTTATAAAAATGAAGAGAGGTAAATATGGCAATAATCGGGCAGTTCTACTTAAAAAAAACAGATAATGATAATATTGTCGGTGAATTTTCAAATAATCTCAGTGATGGAATCTATAGTATTAGCGGCGATTTGTTGGAAGATGGTGAAGGAGAATTTAACGGCACATATAGGGTAACCTGGCGAGAGAAGAATGAAGCTGTATTTACCTATTTAGAGATATCTTACCTTTATGATAATAATAAATTGTTTAAATTGATCTGGAAAGACAGTAAAAAGAGAGATATATTTGAAGGGGAAGGGATGTTGTGTTATGATCTCTTAATCGGCAATTATAGGAGTGCTTGAGATATAATCAATTTATTATAATTTATTTTTTATTAGCCAACGACCTGAATCGAACAGGCGACCTGCTCATTACGAGTCTAAAAAATAGTGAACATCATAATAATTTATAATAAATCAAGTTATTTTATGATAGATTATTACAAATTCGCTTTAAAACTAACAAAAATAAGAATGAAAAGTTGTGATACCTTGCTTTAGATTATAATAGATAATAATAGCTGTGCAAAAATCGTGCAAAATTTTTGAGGGATACTATCAATTGTTTTTGATGTTTATGAGAAATTTTGTTCTCTTTGAGGTTATCTAAACCAATTTACTTTTATATCTTCTTCTTTTTCTATTTTTTCAATATCACTATGATCGGAGGTTACTAATATCCATTTACCTATGATACATTCAGCTACGGCTATTGAATCTCCTAAAGGTATTTTATATTTTGATTTTATCCTTCCAGCCTCATTAAAAACTTTTTCCTTTAATCCAACAATAATTTTAATCGGAAATTCTTTTATTTTTGCTATTACCTTATTTGCTTCATCCTGATTATACACATTACATAAATGATAATATACTTCCAGTAAATTTATTTGATTGATTTTTATTATTACATTCCCATCAACTGCATCTTGAATTATTTCTTTTACATTTTTTGCTCCAGGTTCGCCTGCCAGTAAAGCTATTAAAGCACATGCGTCTAAAATAAATGTATTTCTCAATTTTCCATTTCCTTTTCTATTGCCTTTTGTTTAATAAAATCAGCCGAAGATAATTTCCCATCATTAAGCATACCAAATAATTCATTTGCATTTGGTCTATTTTTTAGTGGAGATAAAATTATATTACCGTTTTCTTTAATCATTACTATTTTTTTTGAATTAATGTTAGAAAATATTGGCTCTGGCAGTATTGCTCTGTCAATTATTATGCTTTTCATTGTTGTTTCCTCGTCATTAGTTTTTATTATATACCTTACTTAAAATATTGTCAAGAGTCTTTAAAACTGATAATGTCATCATTTATTATTTTTTAAGAAAGCATCCCGTTAAAAAAATAATAATCATATAGACCAAAGAGGTATATTCCCTACAGTGGTATCACATTGATGATTAGTTCTGTGAGTTTATTTTACTACTTTATCCATCCATAGTAGCATTATAAATCCTGCTTTTGAATAGGTCAAGTAAGATTTTATGAAGTGCTCATATGTTTTATATCACTAATGTTCATACGATAAAGTTAGTTCAGTATGAAAATAGAACGTTTGATTGTTTATCAAATTATGCTACGAAATATTAGACAGGATAGTGAAGATTTTAAAAAGAAGATTCAACAAGAGATTGAGAATCTTCATTCCTTATTATTTACTCAAATAAATCTTTAGGGTTTATATTCAGATGTAGGGTTGTTTGCTAATATGATAAATGATTCTATTATATATCAGAATTGATATGCCTATTTTTTTTCAAGCAGCTTCTTTATAGATTCCTGAGTTTGATTATTTTGAAAATTTACTATTTTTAACACCTCTTCAAGTATTTCTTCAATTGACTTATGCCCCTGAGTATAAAACAACTCTGAAGGAGAGACATGCAAAACATCTGCTATTCTCGATAAAAGTTTCGGGCTCGGATATTTTTTACCTATTTCAATACTGGCAAGATGATTAACACTGCATTCGATTTTTTCAGAAAGCTGCTCCTGAGTCAATTTTTGAGTTTTCCTCAATATTTTAATATTCCCGCCAAGAATACATTTAATATCAAACATAAAACCACCTTTTAGAATATAATGCGCTTTTTTTTGTTTATTAAAATTATCTAATAGGTGTATTTTTGACTTGACTTTGTTGTGTTTTATATTCTATTGGAATAATATTATCAGATGAATTCATTCTTTTAGAATAAATTTTCAGCAAAAAATTAAACAATGAGGTGATAAAATGAAAAAGATAATATTTATGTGCATTATATGCGGATTATCAATAGTATGCGGTAGTTCGCAAAAAGATGTTGCTAACAAAAATCTCGGCATAACTTGGACAGTTGTTAAATATAGTCCATTCGGTTCGAAAAATCCTTTTGGAGGTCTTGATAGTGTTTATGGCATAGCTTATGGCAATGGTCGCTTTGTTGTTGGAGGATTGAATTGGGAAATGGCCTACTCAAACGACGGCAAAATCTGGACTGCTGTGAAAGACAGTCCATTCATATTAGATGAGGGTGATTATAATGCTGTATACAGTATAGCCTATGGGAATGACCGCTTTGTTGCTGGAGGAGAACAGGGCAAAATGGCATATTCAAGCGACGGTAAAATCTGGACTGCTGTGAAAGATAACACATTCGATGATAATTCTATCTATAGTATAGTCTATGGTAATGGTCGCTTTGTCGCAGTAGGGAGCGGTAAAATGGCATATTCAATTGATGGCGAAATCTGGATTGCTGTGAAAGACAACACATTCGATGATAATACTATCTATAGTATAGCCTATGGAAACGGCCGATTTGTTGCTGGAGGGCTTTTAGGCAAAATTGCCTATTCAGATAACGGAATAAGCTGGAACGAAATAAAAGGTTGGGACACATTTAATGGCAGCATATTAGGTTTTAGTAGTATAGGGGATTTCCCAAATAGTATCAGGGGTATAGTTTATGGTAATGGCCGATTTGTTTGCGGAGGAGAACAGAGCAAAATGGCATATTCAAGCGACGGCATAAGCTGGATCAAAGTGAAAAACAGCTCAATAGTATTAAAAGATATAATCAGCAGCATAGCTTATGGTAATGGTCGCTTTGTCGCTGGAGGACAATACAGAGGAATGATAATGTATTCGGATGATAACGGCGAAACCTGGTCTGTCGTGCAAAATAACGAATTAGTTTCAAATAATATGAAGGGTATCAAAGGAATAGTATATGGCAACGGCTGCTATTGTTTGGTTCTCTACATTGATATTTTCTATAGTATCAAAGGAATAGTATATGGCAACGGCAGATTTGTTGCCCTAGGAGGAGACGGTAAAATAGCCTATTCTCCTGCCGATTAATTATTACCGGCTATGAAAAACTTTATTAATTAAAATTAAGGTTCAAAGCATTAATTTTTTATTATTGAAGGAGAATAATATAATATGAATAAGAAATGGAGTAAAAGAGCAATTCTTTGTATTTTTATGCTGACAGCTATATTCAGCATTTTGATTAGCGTTAGCTATAGCAAGAACAAAGGTAAGTTTGTAGCTATAAGATATGATAAAGTCGCATATTCTTACGATGGAATAAAATGGGAAGAGGCAATAATGTCTGCTGAAATAAGCGATGAGAGTGTTTGCTATGGTAATGGTAAGTTTGTAGTTATGTGTAGGGATAGTAATATAGCGGCATATTCTACTGATGGAATAAAATGGAAAACAACAACAATGCCGAGCGTAGAGTGGTGGAATAGCGTTTGTTATGGCAATGGGAAGTTTGTAGCGGTAACTATTGATAGTGATAAAGCAGCATATTCTACTGATGGAATAAAATGGAAAACGACAACAATGCCGAGTGTAAATAAGTGGTGGAGTGTTTGTTATGGCAATGGGAAGTTTGTGGCTATGGGTTATAATGATAATAAAGCTGCGTATTCCGAAGATGGAATAAAATGGGAAGAGGCAACAACGCCGAGTCCAGAGGGGTGGAATAGCGTTTGTTATGGCAATGGGAAGTTTGTAATGGCAGCTCTGTTTAGTGATAAAGCAGCATATTCTACTGATGGAATACAATGGAAAACAACAACACTACCGTATGAGTCACTTGGGCACTACGTTTGCTATGGGAATGGTAAATTCGTAAGTGTATCTGCTGTTGGCGACCAAGCTGCATATTCTTACGATGGTATTAAATGGACAAATACAATAATTCCGATTACAATAGATCCGTGGGAAGCGGTATGGAGAGGTGTTTGTTATGGCAATGGGAAGTTTGTAGTTATATGTAGGGATAGTAATATAGCGGCATATTCTACTGATGGAATAAAATGGGAAATCGCAACATTACCGGACAAAGGTTGGAAAGCAGTTTGTTACGGCGGAGATTAGACATTGTTCTTAATACAATCCAAACTTTTTGATGTTTGGATTGTATTTTAATTATTTAAAATTTAGTTAGACACATATGCAAGTGACATTAATAAATATTCATATTTTTTTCTAAAATAACCCACCATTTATATAAATAATAATGTAAGTTTTATCTGTCTACAAAATTCAGCAAAAATAAGATATATTCCCATCTTTAACTAATTATATATATGTTAAAATATGATAAAAGATTTACTTAACAGTTAGGTTAAGTGATTTTTTCTCTTAGGAGTTATAATTAATGAATTATCCGAATTTTATTAATTCTAAAATACTTTCAGAAAAACTTAATATGCCTGTTACAGCGATTCAACGTCTTGTGCGTGAAGGCAAACTTCCTGCTTATAAAATTGATAATAAACAGTACCTTTTTAATTATGAAGAAGTATATAAAATAATTATGAATCGTAAGGTTAATTAATTGATTTTTTTAACCGTTTATCATAGATTATATAAAAGCAAGGTACACATCTTTTTCATTCGTCATAGGAGAAAAAGATGGGAATAAAAATAAATAACAATCAAGACCATTTAGAAAAAGGTTTTGTAAGGTATGACTTTTATTTCAAAAACAATGGAATTCAACATCGAAAAACTATTAAGTGTAGAAAATCAGCAGTAGAAGCACATTTTTTAGAATGGCAAAATAAGATTTTGAATTCCACTAATAAGTCTGCCAATAAGTATAAGCTCTTTGAAATCTTAGACGAATATTTAGAATATTGTAAAGAAGTAAAAACTGATCGTCAATATACACAGGAAAAAACAGTGATTGATGAATTAGTCAAAAAGTTTTTTGATCCTACAAAGTTGTTAAATGATGTCAAAAGATCAGACATAGATTCTTTTAAACTTTGGAGAAAACAATTTACACTTAGTAAGTATAAAAAAGCAGAGAAAGTTTCAAACGCTACTGTAAATAGAAATTTAGCAGGTATTTCATATTTTTTCAATTGGTGTATCAAAAAAGAATATTATGAGAGATTAAATCCCTGCTATTTGCAAAAGTTAAGAGACAATAATTATCGTGAAGTAATGCTAACATCTAATCAGCTACAAGAAATATTTGATGTTGCAAGTAAAATTGATAATAGATTTTTGCAGATAATATCAATACTATTATTAACAGGTATGAGAAAAGGTGAGTTATTTTCTTTAGAGTGGTCAGAGGTAAATTTTGATACAAGAACTATAACACTTTCAAGATTTAAAACAAAGAGCAGAAAAATGAGGATAATTCCAATAAGCCCAGAGTTAAAAGAGTTATTATTGTCTATGAAAAATAACAAAAATTATAATTTAGTTGTAGGCGATTATACAGTGAATATTTTAAAGAAACAATGGGATAAACTTTTGACAAAAATTTCTTGCCCTGTAATAAATGACAATACTAAACTTAGAGTACATGATTTAAGACATATATTTGCACAAAGTTTATTGAATGCAAATGTAGGGCTTGAAGATATACAGAGTTTATTAGGGCATCAAGATATTACAACAACTCAGAAAAGATATGCTAATCAAGCAAGACCTGATCTAATAGAAAAAGTATCAAGAATTGATAATGTAATAAATATTAGAAAAATAGGTTAGCTGTGCAAAAATCGTGCAAAATATATTAACTTTTTATAGGTTGTAAAATTGGGCAATAAAAAGGCTTGATTGAATCAGGAGTTATTAGCCAACGACCTGAATCGAACAGGCGACCTGCTCATTACGAGTGAGCTGCTCTACCAGCTGAGCTACGTTGGCGATATTACAAAGAATTATGAAATACTTTATTGTGTCAAGAAAATTGTTGTAGAGAGAAAGAGATGAGATTCAGGCCGTGCATAGATATTCATAATGGCAGGGTAAAACAGATAGTCGGCGCTACGCTTAATGATAAAGGTGCAGTTGAAAATTTTGTGTCGGATAAAGGCGCCTCATACTATGCGGAAATTTACAGAGAGAATAGACTATATGGCGGACATATTATCATGCTTGGACCTGATAATGAGATTGAGGCTCTTCGCGCGCTTAAAACTTTTCCCGGCGGAATGCAAATAGGCGGAGGAATAAATCCTGATAATGCTTATAAATTTCTTGATGCAGGCGCGTCGCATGTAATTGTTACATCTTATATATTTAAAGACGGAAAGTTTAATTTTGCGAATCTAAAAAAAATTAAAGAACAAGTCGGGAGAGAAAGGCTCGTAATAGATATAAGCTGCCGCAAAAAGAATAACTGTTACTATGTTGTAACCGAAAGATGGCAGAATTTTACCGAGTTTATTATATCTAAAGATAACATAAAGAAACTTGAAGATTATTGCAGCGAGTTTCTTGTACATGCAGTTGATGTTGAAGGTATGAAAGAGGGAGTGGATTCCGAGCTTATAGGTTTACTTGCGGATTCTGTTTCTATACCTACAACATACGCAGGCGGAGTTAAAGATTACAATGATATTACCGAAGTTTATGAAGCAGGGAAGGGCAGGATCGACCTCACAATAGGAAGCGCCTTAGACATCTTTGGCGGCGCTATCCCATTTTATGAAGTTATTAAGAGAGAAGTTTTCTTGCAGGCGGATAATTATCCGCCCCTACGATAATGCTCCTCCATCAACGACTATGGTTGCGCCTGTTGTGAATGACGATGCGTCTGACGCAAGGTAGAGAACAGCTCCGGACATTTCATCAGGTTGAGCGGCTCTATACATAGGGATTTGAGGGAGTATTAATTTCTCCATTAAATCTTTGTTGTTTATCATTACAGATGAAAATTTCGTAGATACTAAACCGGGAAGCAGCGCATTAACTCTTACTTTTTTTGAAGCGAGTTCCTTAGCAAAAGATTTTGTCATGGAGATTACTCCTGCTTTTGTTATTGAGTATATCCCCTGCATAAGAGCAGGTCTTATACCATTGATTGATGATACATTGATGATAGATCCTCCGCCATTATTAATCATCATCTTTGCGCCATGTTGACTCATAAAAAAGTATCCTTTTAAGTTTACATCCACAGTCTTATCCCAAACAGACTCATCTGCATTTAATACATCCCCAAAATATGGATTTGTCGCCGCATTGTTTACAAGTATATTCAGCCTGCCGAATTTATCCGCTACCTGCTTGAATAGAGATGTAATATCTTCGGTCTTACCGATATTAGCTGCAATGCTGAATGCCTTGCCGCCTCTTGATTTAATTTTTTCTTCAACGGTTTTCAAGTCATCAATCTTTCTTGAAACAAGAATAACCTCTGAGCCGTAATCAGCTAATGTTACGGCAATGGATTCTCCTATACCACGGCTTGCTCCTGTTACTATTGCAATCTTATCTGTAAGGTCAAAGTCGATTTTCATAATATTTTCTCCTTCTATAAAACTATAAAAACTAATCAATTCTATTATTTTGTAAAGTAAAGAGATTAGCAATCAAAGTAAACATTAAGAAAAAAGCGGATATTGTCAATGATAATAAAATGGGAGATTGGGGGTCAGAGCCTGCAATTTGCTTTACTTTAAAAATAGATATATTATAATGATCTATTGTACAATAGTAGAATAATTAATTTTAATATAAGGTTTAGTATGGCAAAGGGTAATTTTAGAAAGAGAAGAAGAGGGATCAATTCTGAAAAGATTGAACTACTCCCTGCCGATATATTTCCTCAAGATGCTATTATGTATGAACATGAGGGGAGAAGAATTTCAAATATACTGCTTGAGTTTGCTTCACCGCTTGTAACTAATATAGATCAGGAAAATTTATTGCAATTAAGGTTAATGCTTTATTTTTCTGCTATAGCATGGAATTTTTCGTATTTTAAAGAGGGTGAAGAGAGAACAAAAGCCCTTGATAGATTTATTCTGAACAGTGAAATGTTTACAGAGGATAAAAGAAAGCAGATGCATACTATTGTGAACTCTTTCTCAATCCGAAAGCAACAGCAGTTTTGGCAGTACGATTTTATGTTTGTGAATTTTGAGGTAATAAAGGGAGAGAAGGATCGCACTATAATTGCAAGTGCAATACCATACTCATTAATGGATATTGAGAGTTTTTATGGTAATGTAAATTAATCCACTATAACGACCTGAATGAGGTATAAAATGAATCAAGATCAGGTAAAACAAAAATTGCTTCAGTTAGAAAAAGTAGATGTGGACTTTACAGTAATTTTTTCAGGGAAGAGAAGTAAAAAGGTTGATGGTCTCTATTATCCCGATAGGAGAGAGATGATCATTCACAACCATAATTTTTCCGATGATAATCAACTTATGTACACTGCAATTCACGAATATGCACATCATCTACAGTTTGCAAAATCTAATGCGCCTGTGAATGCCAGATCTCATTCGGTTGATTTTTGGAATATATTCCATTCATTGCTGTTTAAAGCAGAGAAGATTGATGTATATAAAAATATTTTTGAGACTAATAATGAGTTTAAAGAACTCACTGCAAAGCTGCGAAGTGATTATCTCTCAAAAAACAGTCATTTAATGAAGGAGTTCGGCGGCCTGTTAGTGAAGGGACGCGAGCTATGTATAAAATATCGTGTGAGCTTTGAAGATTACTTAGACAGGATATTACAACTCCATAGAAATGATGCTAAGACCATAATAAAGACCTATACATTAGATATAAATCCAAAGATAGGTTATGAGAATATGAAGACATTGACACGCATCAGAGATGATTATTACAGGGATGAGATTCAAGATTCATTTTTAGATAAGAATAAAAGTCCGGATATGATTAAGGCTGAGATTAATCCGAAGAAAGAATTTTCAAGCAGGCTTTCATTCCTTGAGTCTGAGAAGGAACGTGTTGAGAGATCGCTTGAGAGGCTTACGCAGCAGCTTGCTAAGTTAGAAAAAGAGATAGATGGTCTAAAAAAAGAGAGTAAATAAATGGAGGTAAAACGAAAGTAATATGAAAATTATACAATATTTTTATTTCATACTGCTAATTTCTATAATTTCATGCTCGGTAAAATCCGGTATAAGAAGTGATGAATCAATAAATTATGAATTATACCAGGGTAAATGGTATGAAATAGCCCGATTACCGAATTCATTTGAAGAGGGATTAATTTGTATTACAATGACTTATGCATATGAAGATGACGGGATAATGACTCTTACAAGCAGCGGTAAGAATAAAAATGATCCTAATGATACAAAGAGTTTTACAGCCAAGGCATGGATTCCCGATGAAAATGAGCCGCAAAAGATCAAGATACAGTTTGTATGGCCTATTACATTTGACTGTACACTTATACATATTGATGAAGCGAAAGGTTATGCCATAATCGGTTCTCCAAATAAGAAGCAATTATGGGTATTAAGCAGACAACCTATGATAAATGAAAATGATATTTATGAACTCAAAAGTATTGCAGAGAAAAATCAATATAATACCGATAAATTTGTCTATGTGGATCAAATTTGTGATTAGATAACTTTTGTTTACCATGTTGATAAAAAAATATAAATATTGTGGACAAATTCTTTTATAATATTTATATATCAACGATATCTATATCTTACAATAATTATATTATATGGAGTTATGTATGGCAAAGGGAAGAGATAAGGCAAAGTCCGAAGATAAGAAGAAAGCTGCAAAGAGTATTAAAGAGAAAAGACTTGATAAGAAAGAGAAAAAGTCTAAAAAAGAAAAATAAATGAGCGATGATAAATGAGCAATGATAAATGAGCGATGATAAATGAGTGATGATAAAAGAAGAAAAATCATTGAAGAATATTTGAAAACAGCTACTCCTGAAGAAAGAAGAGAATTAAATAGACTTTTAAAATCAAGAAAGGTGAATGAAAATAGTCTTGTGAGACAAGGACTAAATATTGATATAAAAAATAGCGCCAAGATTATGGCAGGAGAGATTAATAAGCAGCTTGGCGTGACGGAAAAAAGTATAAAAAAAATGGCAAAGAATGTTGTTGCCGAGATGGTCCTTCAATATAAACCTGATATTGCAGATAGTGAACTTATGGCAATAGTAAATCATATGGTACCGGAAAGCAGTAATAAAGCAAAGAAGATACCAAAGGAATTGTTAAAAACTATGATTGTACAATTTATATCATATAGCTCCGGTAATATGACTGAAAAAGATAAGGCGCAGTTGCCAACCGGATGGGTTGAAAAATATTGGGGATATTTTCCTGAAGATATTAAATATCTTATTAGAACATATTTAAAAAATGGAATAGATTCTCATAAATTTTGGCTTGGAATTGAAAATTCAATGAACGATTCTTATAGAAGTTAAGAATTAATTTTTAATGTAGTTTAAATAATTTAATATAAAAATATGGATATGATTTAATAAGTATGAACAGCTTCCAAGTTTTTTTCAATGAAATGATATTGAGTGATTCATTATTGCCACCGGTTAATAAAATCCGATCTATATTTGAAGATATTACACTTGATGACTTTATTGAATTTGTAGATAAGATTTTCTATTCGGAAGATTTTGAACTTACACAACTGTTCATATACTATATTGTTTTGTTTAGTGATATGGATCATATCCAAAAATATATTAACTCTGAAAAGTTTACTTTAGATAAACTTGAACAGCTTATACTGTTTACATTCGGCTATTGTACAATGTATGATCTTTCTGTTGATATAATTATTGATAAGATTCTTCTTTTTCTTGATAAGAGTAAACTCATGGAATTGGCATTAAATTCCGAAGTCGTAAATAATGACAAATTTATTCTCTTTATGCTGCTAACAAAATTTGATACTGATATGCTGAACAAATATTTTTCAAAGGTAAGGGATGTCTCAGGTTTTATTGATTTTTTTATTAGACTCCCTGATGATGTTTTAAGGTCAATAATTTCAAGAAATTATAATCTATTTCAATATATTATGCTCATGATGTCTGAAGTTGAAGCTCTCGGAACACTCTCTGTAGAGTTCATACAAAAATATAGCTTAGATCTTCAACAGTTCGGGAGATTGAATGATATTCTAAAAAAATATAAGGATAATACTAATTTTGAAAATGATAAGAATCTCCCTCTTCAAAAAAGGGATAAGTATAGACTTGCATTTCTTGTTAATATGGTTAGAGGATTAAATGATCCTGTACAGGCTGTAGAATATTATTCCAGTGAAAATGTTTTTATTGACGACTTGGAAAAAAGTTTTGTCCTTGCTGTTGTTACGGATCCGATGCTTAAAAATATCTTTAAAAAATATGAAACATTACTAAAAAATCAGTAGTATAAGATTTGCTGTTGAATGGGCGTATTGTAATACGCCCTTATAAAAACTAGTAATATAAGATTTACAAATGGATGAGATAATTAATTTTTGGATATATTCCGTTAACTGGCGTGAAAAGTTTATCATTACCGGTGATGTATTAATACGCTTGCTTTTTATACTTGCCATAAGTTTTGCGTTTGGGAAAATTATAAGCTGGATTGTATTAAAGATTACAAAAAGATATGTGAATAACAGCAAACATCTTTTTATAAAATCATTAATCGAACAACATGTAAATAACCGCTTTGTAATAATGTTTCCACTTATAATCTTGTATGTTTTATCAAATTTTTCTTTTTCCAATACTCCTGGATTCGAAGATATCCTTTTAAAGATTATCTTTTCAATTCTTATAGGACTTGGGATATATACATTTAATGCTTTTCTTAACGCTATAGATAATTACTATCAGGAATTTGAAGTTTCTAAAATAAACCCGATAAAAGGGTATTTTCAAATGGTAAAGATTTTTGTTGCCATGGTAGGTATAGTAGTAATTATATCCAATCTTTTTGATAAGCCTCCACTGGGTCTATTAAGCGGACTTGGGGCAATGACAGCATTAGTAATACTGGTTTTCAGGGATTGGATATTGGGGCTCATAGCCAGTATTCAGATAAATGCCAATCACCTGTTGGTAATAGGCGATATTATTGAGATAGAAAAAGACGGAATTCACGGAGAGGTAATAGATATATCATTAAGTACCGTGAAGGTGAAAAATTGGGACAATACAATAAGCATGATACCTGCCTATACTATTATATCAGATACATTTAAGAATTGGCACGGGATTAAACAATCCGGCGGCAGGAGGCTCAGGCGCATTATAAACATAGATGTAAATAGTATAAATCTCCCTGATGATAAATTATTGAAGAGAATCCAAAAACTTAAACTTCTCAAAGATCAAATAAATATGAAGGAATTATCCGTATCAATAAAGAAGAACCGCGATGAGAGGATAAATAGAAACGAATTGACCAATATCGGTCTCTTTAGAAAATATACCGAGCGCTATTTAAAAGAACATCCCGGTATTAATCAAGAAAAGAATATTATAGTCAGACTCCTTGAACCTTCCGGGAATGGCATTCCTTTACAGATATATGTGTTCACCACTTTAGTTGAGTTGGTTGAATATGAGCTTGCAGTAGCTGAAATAATGGAACATCTGATTTCAGTAGCTCCGGAGTTTGGGCTTAAACTATTTCAGAATCCCACAGGCGGAGATTTTGCAAAATCGATGAGACCGCATGGCTAAGTTGACACTTTTTTCAGGGAACAGATTAGAAGCGCTTGCAGATAAATTCGCAGAAATAATTTCGTCATCTCCGCTCCCTGCTATGGAGAGAGAATTAATTGTTGTTCAGAGCTTGGGTATGATGAGATGGATCAGCCTTGAGATGAGCAGACGGCTCGGCATTTGGTCTAATTACGAATATATTTTCCCTAATAAGATGACCGGTCTTATTCTTAATTCTTTTTTCCCTGACAGATGTGATAAGAGATTCTTTGATAAGGATATTATGACATGGAAATGTATAGATATTATTTTAAGAGAGAAGGATAATCCTCATTTCTCGGAAATATCATCATACATAGACAATGACATAGCAGGGATCAAACTTTATCAGTTAGCATCAAAGATTATAGATCTGTTTGATCAATATATGACATTCAGACCTGAGATGATAATACAGTGGGATACCGGCGCTATGAAAGGCGAATGGCAGCCCGAATTATGGCGCTTATTAACAAGTTCAATGTCGAATGATCATCCCCCTGCTTTACTTTATGATGTTTATAATACTATAAATTCAAAAGAAAAATTTGTACCGACTGATTTCCATAAACGTTTTACAGTATTTGGAATTTCATATCTCCCTGTATATCATATAAATATGCTGCGTGCAGTAGCAAACTATTCGGATGTAAATATCTTTATACTTAATCCCTCTCCCGAATATTGGGATAATATACTAACAGAAAAAGAGAAGCGAAAGATCATCTCCGCCTCGCCTGTTATTCCTGATGATATTACGGATTATCTTCATATAGAGGGCGGCAATGAACTGTTATCATCACTCGGACGTGTAGGCAGAGATTTTTTGCACAATCTATTCATGTCGGATATAGAAACCGAAGAGCAGTTTGTTGAACCGCAGAGGGATTCTCTCCTGTCAATGATACAGCATGACATATACATGATGCAAAACGGACCGCAAGAAGATGCAAAGAATATATTTAGCGAAGAAGATATTGTAAATGACAGATCAATCACTATAAGTTCATGTCATAGTATAATGAGAGAGGTTGAGATACTGCACGACTATATACTTGATCTTTTAAATAAAGATAGTTCGTTAGCTCCTTGGGATATTCTAATTATGTCGCCGAATATTGCCGAATATTCAAGCTGTATTCAAATGATATTCGGACATGATTCCGAGGGGATTCCCCGCATACCATTTAAGATTGTTGATAGAAAAATAAAAGACTCGAGTCCTGTTCTTGAAACATTTTTTAAGATACTCTCTTTGAACAATGAAAGATTTACCTCTGCATATATTCTGAGCATTGCAGATTGCATTGAGATTAGAGAGAAGTTTAATCTAAGCCGTGAGGATATGGATAAGATCGGGCGATGGGTTAAGGATTGCGCTGTTTATTGGGGGATCGATTCCCGGTTTAAAGAAGAGTTAAGTCTGCCGGGAGTTTATGAGAATACTTGGAGATTCGGTTTGGATCGTATGCTCATGGGAAGTATAATGTATGATGAGAATAAAATCTCTCTGGGGATATTACCGTATAGTGAAATCGAAGGGAGTGATCTTTTGATACTGGGGAGATTTATTTCATTCTTTAATTCTCTCCGTGACATTTATTATATGCTTAAAAGAGATTACACCATTTATGAATGGTCTGATGTAATTAACACAATTCTCGATTTACTCTTTGCTGCCGAAACATCATCGCAGCTTAGCGCTGCATATACACTGTCTCTTAAATTAAAGGATATACACAATGAATCCCGCTTCGATGAAAAAGTAAATGTAAGGGTAATATATGAATTTTTTGAGAAATTCCTGTCCGCTGAAAGTTTAGGCGGAGATTTTGCAGGCAGTAATTTAATATTCTGCGAAATGCTTCCAATGAGAAGCATACCCAAAAAAATAATTTGCATTATAGGGATGAATGACTCTGCGTTCCCAAGAAAGTCCGGGCCGCTGAGTTTTGACATGATGTCTGCATATCCTAAGCGCGGAGACAGATCAATAAGAGATGAAGACAGATTCCTTTTTCTTGAGACGCTTATATCGGCAAGGGAAAATCTCTATATAAGTTATATCGGTAAGGATATAAATACCGGCACAGAACTTAATCCGTCTATTGTTGTAAGTGAACTGATTGAGTATATAAAGAATTACTACAAGGTAAATGTTGCCGGAAAAAATATAGTAGATTATATTTTTAAAACACATAGAATTCAGTCATACAATCCTGTTTACTTTATTTCGGATAGCGGTTTCTTTACTTATCAAGGGTCAAAGCTCGACGGAGCAAAATCTTATGCCAAGAACGAAAAGACTGATTTCAAATTTATAAATGAAAGTTTGCCTACACTGACTGATGATGAAAAAAATATCACGGTGAATGAGCTTGCTCAATTTCTTGTTAATCCGGCAAAGTGGGTAATGAATAGAAGGCTCGGATTGTACCTGACATTGAGAAGCGACGAATATATTGCAGAGGAACCATTTACATTGGATTCACTTGATCTGTATAGATTAAATTCCGAGATAATGAAAGCATTACTAAGAGAAGATAAACAGGAAGATCATTTGAAATTTGTTCAAGCATCGGGAATACTTCCACATGGTAAACTTGGGGTTGTGGCCTATGAGCAATCCTTGTTGCAGGTGAAAATATTTTATGATAAATTCAAGTCTCTGCTGTGTAATAAGAGCCCTAAGAGAGATATATCCATTAGTATTGATGATATGAGTATCTCCGGAGCAGTTGATAATATCTATGATGGGAAGTGTATTTTTTTTAGATATGCATCCGAGAACAGCTTAGATATTTTGATTTCATGGATTACACATCTTTTACTGCTAAGTTCAGGTTCTTTTTCCGGAGAAACAATTTTATTATCAAAAACCGGCATAAAAAAATGGGGGGAGATAAATAATAGCAAACAAATATTATCAACTCTCTTGAATATATACAGAGACGGCATGAGGAAACCCATACCTTTATTCCCAAGAAGTTCATTGAAATATGCGGAAACCTTTTATGACGGTAAACCCGGCGAGCCCGGAGATCGAGCCTTAAAGTCGGCTGAGACATCTTTTAATAGCACCTATTTTACCGGAGATTCGGATGACCCTTATATAAGACTGTTTTTCGGCGAATCATATATTTTATCAAAACCATTTACAGATATTACAATGAAGGTCTATTCTTCCATTTTTGAAAATTTTAATAGCGATGAAATTATATGAATGAATTCAATGTAATTGAATCACCAATTAGCGGAACTAATCTTATTGAGGCAAGCGCAGGTACGGGAAAGACCTACACATTGAGTATAATATATTTACGCCTCATTGTTGAAAAAAAATTAAAGATTGAAGATATACTTGTAGTAACATTTACAATAGCAGCTACAACCGAGCTGCGCCAAAAAATTCGGGACAGGCTAAGGGAAGCGCTTGATGTAATAAACGGGAAAGATATTGATAATGAAACCATATCTCATTTAATGAAAAAGTATAAAGGTGATAAAGTTACCGAACAGATAATATTAACCGCTCTTAAAAGTTTTGACCAGGCATCTATATATACTATTCATTCATTTTGCAGACAACTGCTCGTAGATAATGCATTTGAGAGCGGCGTACTGTTCACCTCGGAGATCGTAAAAGATAATGATTTTATAAAACAGGGCGCTGCAGATCAATGGAGAAAGACTTTATATAATTCATCTCAAGCCATTGTATCATACGTTATGAATAACTCCAATGCAAACGAATTAGTTGAACTATATGCCAAGAGGCCGCTATCAACCGAGCTGATCATCAAACCCGAAGCCGGCGTTGCAAGTGAATCTCTTGATAGATTCTATAATCTAATATGCGCTTACTATAGTGAGCTGGCAGAGGCATGGCATACTGGAAAAGAAAATGTATCTGAAATTTTTTATAGAGACAATTATCTAAGCGGAGCAATATATAGAAAAGCTTCAAAGGAAGCGCTCCTTGAAGATATGGATCAATATGTAATATCAGCAAATCCATTAATTATTTTTGATAAGTTTGAAAATTTCACTACTGATAAGATAAAGAGATCTCTTAATAAAGGTAATGAGTATATTGAGAATAATGTATTTAATATCTGCCAAAAAATTTATACAACCTATTCGGAATACATTAACTCCGGATCGGAATTTCTTGTAAACATGAAGAAGTCATTTTTTGAAACAATGGATGAACTTATTCTAAATGAGAAGAGTATAAGTACCGGAACATCCTTTGATGATTTAATAAAGGCGGCGCATAGAGGATTAAGAGGAGCTTCGGGAGAGCAGCTTAAGGAGAGGGTCAGAGCCCGTTACAAGGCTGCGCTTATTGATGAGTTTCAAGACACGGACGATCTTCAGTTTGAGATTTTTAACAGTTTATTTAATAATAAGAGTACAATACTTTTTTTGATTGGGGATCCCAAGCAGGCAATATACAGATTCCGCGGAGCCGACATATTTTCCTATTTAAAAGCAAAAGAGAAGGTGGATAAGAAATATACTCTTACAAGCAATTGGCGTTCAAGATATGAACTTATTGAATCGGTTAATGATATTTTTTCCGGAAGCAGCAATCCCTTTGTTTATGATAAGATTGAATTTCATCGTGCTAAACCTGCAGTCCCGGACCAATCCGATAAGTTTATGAAGAATGGCATAGCAATCCCGGCATTTGATATATGGCTTGAACCGGAAGATGGTAATGACAAGAATCATACTCTTATTGAGAGATTATCTGCCGAAATATCTCTCCTTATAAACAGAGATGATGATACATTCGGTATAGGTGGAAAAAAAATCAACCCTAAAGATATTGCCATACTTGTCAGAAAGAGGAGACAAGGACTTGCTGCGCGAGAGGCTCTTTTGAAATATAATATACCGTCGGTTTTACGAGGAATGGATAATGTTTTTGAAAGTGAAGATGCTCTGTCCCTATATTTTATAATATCGGCAATTGCAGATCCTATGAATTTAAATTTTGTAAAAGCAGCCCTAGCCACGCGTATTATGGGATATAGCGCTAATATGCTCTATGAGTTTAATAATGACTCCTCTGAGTCCAATAGAACCGGTGATGTAGTAACAAGATTTTATGACTACAGGAATATATGGTTGTCGGAAGGTGTACTCAGTATGATCTCCGCGTTTTTGAAGAACGAAGCGATCCCGTCAAGATTATTTGCTATGACCGGTGGAGACAGGATGATGACAAATATAAATCATATTGCAGAGATACTTCATGAGAAGGAGTATAAGGAAGGATTCGCTCCGAAAGAGTTGGCCTTTTGGTTTGGTAATACAATCTCTAATCCGCCCGATGATGATGAATACACAATGAGGCTTGAAAGAGATGACGATGCCGTTAATATTATAACAATGCATGCCTGCAAAGGACTTGAGTTTCCAATAGTATATTGTCCGTTCCTCGGACACACTGCATATAGAGGAGAGAATTATATCATATATCATGATCCGGAATCAGACAATAAACCTGTAATGTATCTTGATACAAATGTAGATGATGATGTAAAAGAGATTAAAGAAACAGAAGATCTTGCGGAAGATGTAAGGCTTTTATATGTTGCCTTAACAAGAGCAAAGTCCGCATGCAGAATAATGCTTACAATAAATCGAAATTTTAAAAAGTCCGCTATTTATCATGTACTTTTTAAAAGCAGAGAGGATGTAAGTTTTAACAGAGAGTTTGCAGCAGGAGTATTTCGGGAGATTGCAGATAATTCAAATAGAAGAATCAGCTTTGATGATGGCGCTATCCCTGAGGGGAAACAATATATTGTTGAAAAATATTCCAACGAGATTACTGCAAGAGAATTTACCGGAAAAATTAAAGAGAGATTAATTACTCACAGCTATAGTTCGATTTCCAAACGACTATTGCAACATCAAGATCATGATGGGAAGGATTTTTTCTCAGAGTATCACTCGGAGTATAATATAAAGAAAGAGAATGGAATATTCGGTTTTCCTGCCGGCGCTGTCGCGGGTCTATGTGTACATGATATTTTTGAAAAAATCGATTTTACTACTAAGGATAGGGATTATGTAGATGAAAGATGCAGGGATATTCTATTAAAATATAGATTTGATCAAACGTGGAGTACACATCTGGCAGATATGTTTTTTAATGTAGTAGACTCTACTATTGATGATACTGGTATGAAACTTTCGGATATAGGTTTAGACTCAAGGCTGAGTGAACTTGAGTTTCTCTTTCCCATAGATAAATTTAATTCAAAGAGATTCGGAGAGATATTCAAGGATCAGACCGACTATTGTGACAGAATCTATAAAAAGCTTATAGATAACTACGCAGATGCAGGTGGTATGATGAAAGGATTTATAGATCTGGTATTTGTTTATGACGGGAAGTATTATATTGCAGACTGGAAATCCAATCACATAGGTAGCGATTATAATGATTATATACATAGCAGATTAGAAGAGGAGATGGATAAGCACAACTATTATCTTCAATACTATATATATACTACAGCGCTGAATCGTTATCTAAGGCATAGAATACCGAATTATTCCTATGAAGAACATATGGGAGGAGTATTCTATTTTTTCGTGCGAGGCATGAGTGGCATGAACTCTAACGCTTCAAGCAAAACCGGAATATTTATAGACAGACCCAAAGAGGATGTTATAGAAAAATTAGATAAGTTCTTTGTTGGTGAGTATTAATGAATTTTTCAATAGATGACATAAAGAACACAGGCTGCTTTGATGACATAGATATTCATCTTGCAGATTTTTTATCTAATATGAGCGGAGAAGGGTCGTCATCATTTTATCTTCTATGTCTGTTTTTAAGCAATAGATTGAGCAACGGCGATCTCTGCCTGTTTCTTGATGAAATTGCGGAAAAGCCGGTATCATATTTTTTTGATGATAATGATAATGAAAATGATCTGTCTAAGAAAATTATTTTCCCAAGTTTAGATGAACTAACAGATCTTTTAAATAAGAACAGAGTTGTAGGAGTAGAGGGAGATTATCTGCCCTTAGTATTAGATTCAAAAAAGAGACTTTATTTTCATAAATACTATTCATTTGAAAATTTATTGTCAGAGCATATTAAGGCATTGGCTAATGCCAGAACTCTTCCGGCAAATGTTTCGGAAATAGGGGCGACCTTTTCACTTCTGTTTCCACAATCCTCGGATGTAGATTGGCAGAGTGTAGCAGCATATTCCGCATTATCCGGAGGGATCACTGTAGTTTCAGGCGGACCCGGCACAGGTAAGACATCAACAGTAGTAAAGATACTTAGCCTGATTGTAGAATCAAAGATAAAAAGAAGCGAGGGTGTATCGATCTCTTTATCAGCTCCAACAGGTAAGGCTGCTGCCCGGCTTCGTGAAGCTGTGAATACAATTATTGCAGACCTGCCGATTAGCGCTGAAACAAAAAAACTCATACCAACAGAAACTTTTACTATACACCGTCTTCTGGGACCAATTATAAATTCACATAAATTCAGGCACAATAAAGAAAATCCTTTATCATACGATGTCGTAGTAGTAGACGAGTGTTCTATGGTAGACATCGCGCTCATGCTCAGACTTGTTCAGGCATTAAAGCCCGGCGCGCAGTTGATACTCTTAGGCGATAAGTATCAGCTTTCATCTGTTGAGGGCGGAGCAGTGTTCGGTGATATATGCGGCCGGGCAGAAGGAATATCAGAAGGAATATATAGTAAGGATTTCATTAATCATGGGAAGAAGTTTTTTAATATAAATATACCTGCTGTCAGTTCAGGCGCCGGCATTAACAAAATGAATGATGCCTTAATCGTATTAGACAAGAACTACAGATTCGGCAGCAGAAGCGGAATAGGTATTCTGGCAGAACTTATTAAAAGAGGCGATGCTTCACGCGTATTAGAAATACTTGAAGATGAGAATTATCCTGATATAAAATTTATTGATGCGCCTTCATTAAAAGACTTAGGTGATATATATAGAGAGACTATACAGGTTCACATTAAAGATCAAGATGCTTCAACTACGGATAAAATTTTCTCCCTTATAAATAATTTAACCATACTGACAGCAACAAGGAGAGGAATTTTTAGCGCCGACGGAATGAATCGTATGGCAGAGGAAATACTATATAGACTTGGAATTATTGATCCTATTGGAAAATTTTATCACGGCAGACCTATTATGGCGCTGCGTAACGATTACGCCTTATCACTATTTAACGGAGATATGGGTGTTACTTCCGATATGAACAATGTATTATTCAAAGATGCCGAAGGGAATTTTAGAACAATTCACACCTCGCGTTTACCTGAACATGAAACAGCCTATGCAATGACTGTTCATAAGAGTCAGGGCTCTGAGTTTGATAATGTGCTGATTGTTCTGCCGGATAAATGGAATAGGGTAATGACACGAGAGTTGTTATATACTGCTGTTACAAGGGCTAAAGAAAAGGTTATAATTGCCGCACACAGGGATATAATAAAAGAGACAGTCTTAACTCCTACAAAAAGGATGAGCGGACTTAAAGATAAAATATGGTCGTATGATTAATTGTTGTTTTTATAAACACGTAGGGGCAGACCTGTGTGTCTGCCCCTGCATAAAAAAATGGTTCTCTAAAAACCTTTTAAGAAAACCCCTAAGGCTAGAAGAACATAGCCAGCCAGTAATATCCACCATCCATAAAGAGACACAAATGGAATTGCAACAAAATAACCTATTACGGCAATAATTGCCAGAATCAAAGAAATAAGAAATACGATTTGTTTTGGCGCACTAAGTCTCATTATGTACTCTCCTTAAATTTTTATTATTTGGGATATAATACATTTACATTTGCATTACCTCACCAAACATGTACATTAATACATAACCGGCTAAAAAATCAAGAAAAATATTTATTTTATGTTAATTGTTGTTTTATAAACACGTAGGGGCGGCAACCTGCCGCCTGTACTATGATTAATGATTGCATGATCAATGGTTGTTTTTATAAACCCCAAGGATATATAGTATTGACATTGCATTAGTAATACTCTTGTCCATAAAGTTTTTGTTTTTATTGCCATACTGAAAGACCATCGTAATTACTCCTCCGAATAGCATAGAGGCTGCAATTTCAGGTTCAATATTGTCTTTAAAGACATTATTTTTGCATAATATTTCTATCTCTTTAGAGATTGTCGTTATAATTTTATCAATAAATTCTGTTATCTTTTCAGATACATCTTCATCTATTCCTGTAATGTCTCTAAATATAAGGCGGATTATTATCGGTTCTGCGGAGATTATCCCAATACATGAACTAAGCCTGTCATCTACAAATTTAATCATAGTACTATGATCAGGTTTCATTTTAAGAAACTCTTTAAGATCATCAGGATCAAG
>JGI24702J35022_10000290_pt1 | contig 29356 bp, 16 predicted proteins | sample TergutTh196P4_FD_35022 | JGI IMG/M metagenome (IMG submission 35022)
AAAACGGGAATCCATTTTTGTCGTTATCGTCGGACACATTTAAAAGCAGCATGGATACCCGTTTTCACGGGTATGACAAAATTGGGTTTTTAGAGAAACCCAATTAGATTTTACTGAATCGCACTTTTTGTGAACGAAGATTATAACCGCGCCTTTTAGGGCGCGGTTATGTATTTCAAGCGGGACAAAGCAATTTACACTTAAAACTGTGTCAATTCATCCATCCACGCATTATATTTTCTCCGCTACATGCCGTTATTCTTTGCTTTTGGGCAGATACAGTTTCACGAAAAAGTTGTAATTAAAACCGGATATGTCCCTGTAAATTTTCGCTTCCTTAATCTCAAAATCATCATAATTAAATTTTCCGTTAAACATATAGCCGACTTCAAAACCGACCGCAAAAAAATCAATCGGCCTGAATTCCGCTGCGCCGGAAATGTTTGGCATAATCTGCCATCCGTCGCCGGTTTTTTTCTTTGATCCCGATAAGCTGTGCAGCTTATATTCATAACTACTGTATGCCGCAAAAATGCCGGCGCTGCCGCTAACCGCGAACATTTCGTGAAGCTTAAACTTAATATAGACGTTTCCGGTTCCGGCATAAACGTCCGAAACAAGTTTCAGCTTGGAACTTGACAAATGATTTTTTCCAAGCTGGGAATAGCCAAGTTTCAACCCCAAAGTAATATTTTCATCCAAATCAAACGCTCCGCCTGAGCCCATGTAAAGATCTATTCCCCATACTCCGGCATCCGCGTCGCTTTTGTTATCCGGCACTTCAACGGAATTAAAATCAAAGTCCGTACTTCCCAAAATCTGCCCCCACCTTCCTGAAATAGCAACTTCCGCAAAAGACACGGACGCCGCAACTACAGCAAACGCAACGGCTAAAACTAATTTTTTAAACATTGTTCCTCCTTTGTAGAAGATGAGAAGGTGGGAAGTTGAGATGCTGAGAGGAGCTGTGGTCGTTTCTTCTTTGTCGTTATCCTTGTCTTTACTCATCTTCCCAACATCCCACCTTCTCATCCTCTGCCTTTCCTGCCTTTTTCGTCTTTTCCCATCTTCCCAACATCCCATCTTCTCAGCTTCTGTCTTTTACTGTTGTTTCTTCACGTCCGCGTAAATTTCCACTCTTCTGTTTTTCTTCATTCCTTCTTCGCTTTCGTCGGCTATCAGCTTTGATTTACCGTAACCTTTAACTTCAACCTTATCGGCGGGTATGCCGTTTTCCGTAAGCACGTTTGCCACCGCCTGAGCGCGTTTTTCGGAAAGATCCTGATTATATTCTTCCGTGCCGACATGATCCGTATGACCGTCAACTCTCATTTTTATCAAACGCGGCTCTTTGGCAAATCTTTGCGCCACTTTCGCTATCAATTTTTTATCGTGGTCGGTAAGTTCGTAAGAGTCAAACTCAAAAAAGTTCTGCCCAGCGTCAGCCGAGGTAAGCACGAAAACCGGTTCGGGTTTTGGCTTTGGCTCCGGTTTTCCTATAGGTCTCTTGCCAAAAAAATAAATCAGTCTTAAAGCAGCGTCAAAACCCTCTTTTTGTCCGCCAAAAGCGCGAATGCCCAAATCCGCTCCGAAATTTCCTATTTCAGCGCAAACGCCGATCTCGCCTATGCCTCTGAAACCCGTCATTTCAACTTCATCAAGCGGCATTCCGTAAACTTTCGCGCCTACTTTGCCGTCAAGCTCGTATTCTGCCGCAAGCCCTAAATAAGGCGACCAGATTTCGTTTATCTTATAATTTCCTCTTGCGCCCGCTCTTAATCTGTGCGAATTCATGCCGTCAAACGTTAAAGGTTCGGAAGTTGAAAGATCTGCGTCTTTTCCGTTTTGATGGACAAAGAAATATTTTCCGTAACCGTCAAGACTTATTTTTTCGTCAAGCTTAAAAATGCGTCCAACGCCTACATGTAAACCGTAATATAAAGCATCTGCGTCGTATTTTACGGAAGAGAACGCGCCGACATTGTCAGCTTCAAAAGTATTGTCCGCAGAACCTACGCGCAAAGAACCTTCGGCATAATAATAACTTTCCCCGCTCTCATTTTTATTAAAATCATAACGGCCAAGCAATCCGCCGCCTATATAACCGACATCGCCCGAACCTTTTACGTCGCTAAAATTTTTAAAAGTATTTTCGCTGTCAAAACTTCCGGAACCGTATTCAACAAACACGCCCGCGGTGAGCGCGCCGGGCTCAAAAACAAATTTCTTGGCAATACCGCCTAAAACGGAAACGCCGCTGTAATCTATATGCGAGCCGGTTTCGTATTTCGCTTTAGAATAACTTAACGCGCCGAAAACCGCAAAATCGTAAGTATATTCCGTCATAGACACCGCGTTTGCTATACCCCACGACGACGCTAAATCAGAACCGTCATTAAGCAAAGCAAATACCGCAGCGCCGCCTTCGGAATACGCTTTAGCCTGAGGATTTGTACGGGTGCCTCTCCCGCTGTTCCCGCCGCCTCCGGTGGGATTACCGGCGTTTTGCCCGTCGTTGACCGTCGCGATCAATTGCGTACCGGTATAAGTTAAATCCAAATCGTAAAGTAAAGCCGAACCGCCGAGACCCCAAATCTGCCCGTCTGTCCCGTTAACGCTGCTTCCGCCTGTGCCGCCCGCGGCAATAAGAGTTATTGAATCGCCGCCATTCAACTTATCTCCGGTAACGTTTACTTTAACGCTTGAGTTGTCTTCTATGCTTATATCCGCGCCGTTATTGTTAAGCATTGGGAATTGGGTGCCCTTCCAATACTCGGATTTTGTTTGGAATTCAAGCGTTTGGGCCGGAGTAAAATAAATTTCTTTGTTGGAATTTAATGTCGCGTTGATGTCCAAAATATTAAACCTTTCAAAACCGAAAGCCACCACATTTGTTGCAGTGTTGTTATCTATTATTGTAAGCGTGTCGCCGCCGCCGATAAAAATGTTTTTGAAAAACGCGCCGCTGTCGCTGCGCGGGTCATAAACTTCAATATCGGATAATGTGACATCTGTATCAATTTCGGTCACATCTAACATATTTACTATGGATTTGATCGAACCGGTCCCGCTGGGATCGCCGATTAATTTGTAACTTTTCGTTTTAACATAATCCGCTGATATTTCAATTCTGCCGTCCGGGCTGCTTTGGGCCTCAATTCCTTCGGCGTATATTTTCCCGGCATTTAAAATTGCAAGTCCGCTGTTTGAGGTTGGGGTAGGTGTGATAGCACCGCCCGCAGGCATATAGGATTTTATTATGATATCTCCGCTGTTTGCGTCAATGCCGTATTGCGAAACGTTCACTTGCGCCGTGCTTGCATAACCTGCGGTAATATGTAATTCACCGGTAATATTGTTGGAAGTGAGCGTCGCATTGCCGCCATATCCGTCGCTGGCGATTGGCGTTCCGTAATCTTCGGCTTTATTGCCACCGCTTACATAAATAGAATCTTTATGCAGATCGCCGTTATATACCGCACTGCCGCCGTCGCCTCCTTTGGAAGCTGTCCCGTCCTGGCCTTTTTGGCCTCCGCCGAAACCCGCTCCGCCTATGCCGCCCGGAGCACTTACTCCGTCGCTGCCGTTTAAGTTAACTGAAGTCGTTCCGTCTCCGATATATCCTCCGCCACCGCCGCCCGCAAAACTGTAGCCGTCTCCGCCATTATTTGAAATGTTTGTACTGCCGCCGCCGTCGGTATAACCGCCGGAACCGCCGCCGGGCGCTTGCGTCAAATTGCCGCCACCGCCGCCTATAATATAAAACTCCTGCGCAAAAATGTTCTGCCCGCCCAACAAAACCGCCAACGACAATACTGCAGCCGTACGCAATAACTTTTTCATGCACCGCTCCTTGTGTTTTAGATATCTTCAAACGATATTATTTCAATATTATTTTTATCAAGATAATTTTTAAGTACCGGATCGCAGCATTTTGCCGTTTCAAATTCTCTCCACATTTCGTTAAAACCCGGGTGCGTCATAAGTTCCGCCAGCTGAAAATTTTCGTCGACATTTCCCCAGTACCATCCGTTTATAAAATGAGGGCAGAATTTGATATTCAAATCAATCAGAATCTGTTTCATCTGCTGCGCAAGATTAAAATCATTATAAAACCACTCAAAAAACCTAACAGGCACGTTAAATTCTTTTGCTTTCTGAGCTACAAAAGGAAGAATTTCAGGGTGCATGTGCGCGTGATGATGCCCGTCAAGATGAGAAAGTTTAAACCCCGCGTTTAAAAACTTGTCCAGCTGCCTGTCTATAGCGTCAATAATTTGTTGTTTGTCAGGCTTAGGCGTTTTAAAACTGGCAACGGACATTAGATCGGCCACATCTTTGTTTACGTCGATAAAAGTATCCAAATCAATGTGCAGCCCTGTTTTCAAGCCGGGATTCTCCTTTGAAAGAAAAACCGCATCTTCAAAAGCGTCTCTGTCCGTCAGAACGGAAGCACTTTTTACGATACCGTTTTTATGGGCAAAGATAATACCTTCATTTACATTTTTTCTGTAACCAAAATCATCAGCATTAACAATAATTTTTTTAGCCGATTCCATTTTCCGCCGGCTCCTTTCAAATGTGTTTTTAACTGTAGACGACTCTGTTTTCACTTTTAAAATTAATGGACATCCGCTTGGTTTTTCAATTATTTTATATATTAAAATTTTATTCTGTATCCGAAAATTTATTATGTATTGCCGTTATACTATTTCATTTTTCACAAGAGTTTCCGCGATCTGAACGGCGTTTAATGCGGCGCCTTTTAACAAATTATCGGAAACGATCCAGAACGTCAGTCCGTTTGCTTTAGTCGAAATATCCTGACGGATCCTGCCTACGTAAGTCGTCTGCATTCCTTCGGCAAATAAAGGCATGGGATATTTTTTGCTTTCAGGCTCGTCTAAAAGCTGTATTCCATCCGCTTTCACAAACAATTCTTTTGCCTGCGCAGCGCTTAAAGGTTTTTCGGTTTCGATCCATACGTTTTCCGAATGCGAACGGAAAACCGGAACTCTTATGCACGTCGCGCTGACCTCTATCGAGTCATCGCCCATAATTTTCTTTGTTTCATTTGTCATTTTCATTTCTTCTTTGGTATACCCGTTATCGGTAAATACGTCTATCTGAGGTATCAGATTAAACGCTATTTGATACTGGAATTTGTTTGGCGCCGGAATTTCTTTATCTTCTGCCCACGCTTTTGCCTGCGCGGTAAGTTCGTCTATTCCCCTCTGCCCGGCTCCGGAAACCGATTGATACGTAGAAACTATAACTCTTTTGATTTTTGCCGCATCATGCAAAGGTTTTAAAGCGACAACCATTTGTATGGTCGAACAATTCGGGTTTGCTATAAGTTTTTTATCTTTTTTTAAATCGTGCGGATTTACTTCCGGTACGACTAAAGGAATATCTTTTTCCATTCTCCACGCGCTTGAATTATCTATAACGAAACATCCGTCGGCGGCAAAAGAAGGCGCAAACTCTTTTGAAACCGTCGCGCCCGCGCTAAAGAGCGCTATATCGACGCCTTTTCCTCCGTCTTTCGTTAAAAGTTCAACTTCTATTTCTTTTCCGTCATAAATAAGTTTTTTCCCAACGGAACGCTCTGAGGCTAAAAGCTTTATGCTTTCCACGGGAAATTTTCTGCTTTCAAGCATTTTAATCATCTCATTTCCGACTGCGCCCGTCGCGCCGGCTACAGCTACTTTGTAACGCTTCATGTTATTGACAACTCCTTGTCGCCGAGAAAAACGCGGCAATTTTAAATGACTTTAGAATGTGCTGACGCATATTATACCAAATACGAAACTTGCAATGCAAAAGCATTTCCAAGCAATAAAAATACAATGCGGGTTCTGACCGGCTTAAACAAAATCTCAATATTGGGAGCAAGCACGGGAATAATTCCGTAAAATATCGGACTGCTGCCGAAAATCAAAATCTCGCCGTCCTTGTAGCCTGTGGCAAGCCCCGCGGCAATGCCAAAATTAAAGTTGAAATCTTTCGTGTCTGCGCTAAGCGGAATATAATTTGCGGTCAGATAGAAAGTCGGCCTTTTGTAAGAATTGCAGTAACCGCCGCCGCGCAATTCGTATTTTTCGCCTATAAAATAAGATAATCCCATACCGGGATTTATTTCGTTAAGTTTTTCCGTAACGCCTACATGTTTTGACAGCAGAGTAAAATCCACATACAATTCGTTTGCCGCCCGGATTGTCGGCGAAAATGAAAATAAAATTAAAATAATTATGCTAAATTGCCGTAAATTCATTTTTTAACGGCAGTGAGTAATTTTAGTAATGAGTAGTTAGTAATTAAGGAGTGCGCTCCGCGCACCTATTAATAAGCGGGGCAAAGCCCCGCACAACAATTACTCATTACTAATTACTAATTACTCACTGCCTTTCTAATGTGTTTTCTCTGACAAAAATCATATCTTCGGCTATTGTTTGTATGTCTTTTTGAAATTTTTCCCAAGTCGGATCTATTGTCCAGTTGATTTTATCAAATTCTTTTTCGGGCATACCTCTTAAAACTTCCGCAAGCATGTCTAATTGAATGCCCGCATCCTTTTGGCTGGATTCTTTTAGAAGCTGCTCCCAAGCAAAACGTTCATTTAAAGCAATTGCCCGAATATCCGCCACGTCTTTTGCGGCATATCTGAAAAGAGCGCCCATTTTATTTGACAGCATATTTCTTATATTATCGGTTCTGAAAAAAACGGGAGTCGGCACAATATCTCCGAAATGTACTACAAGGTCATTAACTAAATCAATTTTTAACAAAATTTCCGGATTATCCCGTCTTACTTTAAACGAAGAAAAATTATGCGCCAAAACATAATCTTTTTCTTTATCGATAATAAAACCGTTTTTTTCTAACTCTGCAATGATTATTTTTACCTGAGTCTTATACTCCGCGTCATTTGTTACAAAAAAATCCAAATCGTCGGAATATCTGTGGTTATAATAACCTCTGCTTAGCGCGGTTCCACCTGTCAGATAAAAACGTGTCGCGCATTTTTTCACAATACTGAGTACCCCATCCTGAAGCGGATACAGGTTCTCCTCGTAATACTGAGAAAGCGAAGTCATGAAGCCCCCTTAATTGCGGACGAATTCTGCGTTTAAGCTGCGGAGTGTATAATTTTTTCAAAACTTCTACGTCCCATAAAGCCATTATATAATGCCATTGCAGTCTTTCAAGAGATTGGACAAGCAATGCTTCCCTGTTAAACCCGCCGGAACTTTCAAGCCTGCCCTCTATAACCGCAAGCATATCTTCCGGAGTATCTTTATAAAAATTCCAGTTCAGGCTTTTCATTAAATCTAATTTTTGTTCATGCGTTAAATGCATTGATCAAACCTTTTAACGGCAGTGAGTAGGTAGTAATTGGGTACCTCTAAAAATCCAATTTTGTCATACCCGTGAAAACGGATATCCATGCCGCCTTTAAATGTGTCCGACGATAACGACAAAATGGATTCCCGTTTTCACGGGAATGACATAGTGTAGACAGGGTTTTTAGAGATGCCCTTACTCATTACTAACTACTCACTGCCTTTTTTATATAAGAGACGCTATCAAATCGCCGGTTTCAGTCGTCGAAAGTCCCATTTTTCCTGCTGACATGCTTTTTATTTTGCCGGATTCCAATGCTTTTACAACGGCATTGTCTATGTCTTTTGCGGCTTTGGTTTCACCGAGAGTTTCAAGCATCATGGCTCCGGCATTTATTGCTGCAATCGGGTTTATTATGTTTTTGCCGGTATATTTCGGGGCTGAACCGCCCATGGGTTCAAACATCGAAACGCCTTCCGGATTGATATTTCCGCCTGCCGCAACGCCCATACCGCCCTGGATCATGGCTGCCAGATCTGTGATTATGTCTCCAAAAAGATTATCCGTAACTATAATGTCAAACCATTCCGGGTTTTTTACAAGCCACATGCAGGCCGCGTCAACGTTTACATAATCGCCTTTTACCTGAGGATAATCTTTTCCAACCGCGTTAAAAGTTCGCTGCCACAAATCTGACGCATAAGTTAATACGTTTGTTTTTCCGCAAAGCGTAAGTTTATTGTTTTTGTTTCTTTTTTTTGTAAGCTCAAAAGCGTATCTGACGCATCTTTCAACGCCAAACCTTGTATTTATGGATTCCTGCACGGCAACTTCCTGCGGAGTATCCTTTCTCAAAAATCCGCCTGCGCCGACATATAAACCTTCGGTATTTTCGCGCACTATTATCATATCAATGTCAGCCGGAGCTTTATCTTTCAAAGGAGTTTCTACATTAGGATAAAGCTTTACCGGACGCAGGTTGATATATTGGTCAAGTTCAAAACGGAGTCTGAGCAAAATTCCTTTTTCAAGAATACCAGGCTTTACGTCGGGATGGCCGATCGCTCCTAAAAACATGGCATCTAATTTTTTAAACTCTTCAACGACGCTATCGGGAAGAATTTCTCCGGTTTTGATATATCTTTCTCCGCCTAAATCATACGGAGTCCACTCTATTTTAAAATTATTTTTTTTAGCGGCAGCCTCGACAACTTTTACGCCTTCTCTGAGTACTTCCGGACCCGTTCCGTCTCCGGGCAACTGCGCGATTTTGTAAAATTTGGACATTTTTTTGCCTCTTTTTATTTAGAAAAGAATAAACTTATTTTTTATCTCTCTAAAATTTTTCTATATTTTTCTTCGTCCCATTCGTGGCCATTTTGCGACCAATCTGAGTTTGGATCTCTTCCCGGAAACGCTGTCCTGCAAAAAGCGTCTTTATTTTCAAAATCTACTACAGCATGAACATAATTATTGATGATCAAAACAGCTGCCGTTCCATCTTTTGTCCATGCTATTACAAGTTCCGAAGGAATATCTTTGTCAACGACATTTTTAACATTATAAATATGTAAAGCTTCCCGAATAGGTTGCTTATTAGCACCGGCATAATCCATATCTAGCGCATAAAAATATCCGGTTTCCGTATCGTCCTCAAAGACAACGTGATAATTATCATGCATTTCTGAAAGAGACTCAAGAAAAAAATCTTGACCGACTGTTATTGTTGCTTTCTTTCCAAGTATCATCTTTTTATATATCCCAAAAGTCCGCCTGCTTTAATGATTTTCTGCATAAATTCAGGAAAAGGCTGGGCTCTGTATTCTTCTTTTTTGGTTTTGTTTTTGATTATTCCCCGGTTAAGATCAATTTCAATTTCATCGCCGTTTTTTATCGCTTTTACGGCTTCGGGGCTTTCCAAAATCGGAAGCCCTATATTTATCGCATTTCTGAAAAAAATTCTTGCAAAGGAATTTGCTATTACGGCAGATATTCCGGCGGCTTTTATAGCTATGGGCGCGTGTTCGCGCGAAGAACCGCATCCGAAGTTGTTTTCCGCAGCAATAATGTCTCCCCTTTTTACTTTTTTAACGAAATCTTTGTCTATATCTTCCATGCAATATTTTGCAAGTATTGCAGGATCGGTAGTGTTTAAATACCTTGCCGGAATTATTTCGTCGGTATTTACGTTAGAACCGTATTTGTGGACTTTTCCTTTTAGTATTATATCGCTCATTTATTTACTCCCCTTTTAACGACAGAGTGGAAAGTGAAAAGTGGAGAGTGGAGATATTGTGTTTCGGCAGGACAAAGTCCCTGCCGAAACCTAATTATAGGTTTTCGCTTTGCGAAAACACATTATCTTCACTTTTCACTCTCCACTCTTCACTCTCTGGATTATATTTCGTCCGGCGCTGCTACATAACCTTTGATCGCGCTTGCCGCGGCTACCGCGGGGCTTGATAAAAACAGTTCGGATTCCGTGTGTCCCATTCTGCCTACAAAGTTTCTGTTTGTGGTGGCGACGCATTTTTCGCCTTTTGCCAAAATGCCCATATGGCCGCCGAGGCACGGGCCGCACGTAGGAGCTGAGATTATAGCGCCGGCATCCATAAATATTTTGAATAATCCTTCCGCCAAAGCCTGAGAATACACTTCAGGCGTTGCGGGAATTATCAAAGTTCTTACATTAGCGTTTACTTTTTTGCCTTTTTTTATTATTGACGCGGCAATTCTTAAATCTTCTATTCTGCCGTTGGTGCATGAGCCTATCACAACCTGATCTATATAAGTTTTCTTTATATCTTTCGCGGCTTTTGTATTAGACGGCAAAAACGGCATCGCAACCTGAGGCTGTATTTTTCCGCAGTCGATCTCTAAAGTTTTGCGGTATTTTGCGTCTTTGTCGCTTGTGTAAAATTTATACTTTCTCAGGGCTCTTTTCGCGACGTATTTTTCCGTAATTTCGTCGGGAGTAAATATTCCGCTTTTTCCTCCGGCTTCAATTGCCATATTCGCTATNGTAAATCTGTCGGCCATTGTAAGTTTTTTGCATACGGGGCCGTCAAATTCCATAGATTGATATAATGCTCCGTCAACGCCTATAAGACCGATTATATAAAGGATAATATCCTTCCCGCTTACCCATTTATTTAATTTGCCAGTTAAAACGAATTTTACAGACTGCGGAACTTTGAACCAGACTTTTCCCGTAGCCATTGCCGCAGCTACGTCTGTCGAGCCTACGCCCGTTGAAAAAGCGCCAAGAGCTCCGTATGTGCATGTGTGCGAATCCGCTCCGATTACCGCGTCGCCCGCAGCAACGATTCCTTTTTCGGGCAGCAATGCGTGCTCAACTCCGACATTTCCGCCTTCATAATAATGTTTAATTTTTTGCTCTTTCGCAAATTCTCTGACAAAACGGACGTGTTCCGCGCTTAAAATATCTTTGTTCGGCGTAAAATGATCCATTACAAGAGCAATTTTGTTTTTATCAAAAACCTTTTCAACTCCGGCTTTTCTAAATTCTTTTATAGCCAGCGGCGCCGTAACGTCGTTTGCAAGCGCAATATCTATTTTCGGCTCTATAAACTCGCCCGCTTCAACAGCCTTTTTTCCGCAGTGAGCCGCTAATATTTTTTCGGTGATCGTACTTCCCATGGCAGCTCCTTTTTCAACATTCCGCTTTTATTTTTTTATTGAATGTTTTCGCCTTATTTACCGCCTGCATATACGCTTTTACGCTGGCTTCGACTATATCCGTGGAGGTTCCTTTGCCGGAATAAATCATGCCGTTGTATTCGGCTTTTAACTGAACTTCGCCTAAAGCGTCCTCTCCCGATGAAACAGCCCTTAAAGAGTAATCGCTCAGCTTTAAATTCATTCCCGTGATTTTGTCTATAGCTTTGTACGCGGCGTCGACGGGGCCGGTTCCGCAGGCAGCTTCCTGCAGGCTTACGGATTTTATTTTTTCCGAAGTACCGGGCTTTGCCGGTTTTTCATTTTTGCTTATTTTTACCGTCGCCGTAGGTATCGTGCCCGTTCCGGAAGTAGCGCTTACGTACTCAAGCGAAAATATTTCGCATCCGGAAGCGGAATCTTCTTCGATCAAAGCGATTATGTCGTCGTCAAAAATAACTTTCTTTTTATCCGCCAATATTTTAAATTTTTCAAAAAGAAGTTCCATTGTTTCAACGCTGAGCTTATAGCCTAAATCTTTAATTCTCTTAAAAAACGCATGCCTTCCGGAATGTTTGCCCAAAACAAGGGAATTTTCCGGAATTCCCACGTCTTTAGGGTTCATTATTTCATAAGTTTCCCTGTCTTTTAACACTCCGTCCTGATGTATTCCGGCTTCATGGGCAAATGCATTTGCTCCGACGATAGCTTTGTTTACCTGCACGGCAATTCCTGTCAGATTGGAAACAAGTTTGCTTGTTTTATAGATCTCTTTCGTATTGATCGAATGCCCTACATTATAATATCTCGGCCTTACGGTTAAAGCCATTACGATTTCTTCAAGCGACGCGTTTCCCGCTCTTTCTCCTATTCCGTTGATCGTGCATTCGGTTTGTCTTGCTCCGTTTTCGATCGCGGCAAGAGAATTCGCTACGGCCAAACCTAAATCATTATGGCAGTGAACGCTTATTACGGCTTTATTTATATTCGGAACTCTTCTCTTTATTTCCGCTATTTTTGTGCCGAATTCCGCCGGCATCGTATATCCGACGGTATCGGGAATATTTACGGTTTTGGCGCCGGCGTCTATGACGGCTTCAACTACTTTGCACAAATAATCCATATCGGAGCGCCCCGCGTCTTCAGCCGAAAACTCTATATCAGGACAAAAACTTTTACCGTATTTGACGGCTTTTACGGCCATATCAAGAACCTGCGCCCTTGTTTTTTGAAGTTTCTTCTCAATATGCAGATCAGATGTCGCTATAAATATATGTATCCTCGGCTTTTTAGTATATTTTATTGCATCCCAGCACACTTTTATGTCTTTTTCCGAAGCTCTGCAAAGGCCGGCAATGACGGATCCTTTGACCTGCTGCGCAATCGTTTTGACCGCTTCAAAATCTCCGGGGCTGGAAATGGGAAATCCCGCTTCGATAATATCCACGCCTAAAGCCGCCAGTTGGTTTGCGACAAGCAATTTTTCTTTCAGGTTCATGCTTGCGCCCGGAGATTGCTCTCCGTCTCTCAATGTCGTATCAAAAAATAAAACTTTATCTTTTTTTTCCATGGTTAGATCCTTTTAATTATTTTTTTGGGTTTTTTATTATACAAATAAATAATTAATGACTAAGTCGCCTGGTTGATGAAGTTATGCTGAAGATTTTATACATTTTTTTATTCCGTTTTTTTATTTAACCTTCTTAAAATTTTCCAATATCTTCCGGTATACATCACAATGCCCGAAAGAGCATATAATGAAAAAAGTATGAATATTATATTTTGAGGAAACGCTATTATCAAAAATATTAAAAATATTATAAGTACCAAAAGCCTGAAAACTTTAGGCTTTGAAAAATTCATCTTTTTAAAAGACGTATAAGGTATATTAGATACCATCAATAATGAAAGTATTACCATAACGATCGGCATTGCCTTAAAAAATACCGGCATATTTTTCATCAGAACAGGGATCGTTTTAAAAGATAAAGCCTGTCCCGGTTCCGATAAAAGAAGTTCATAACTCAGGACAAACGATATTATAAGTCCGGCAGACGCCGGCGTAGGAAGCCCCATAAACGAATTATGCACCACGCCGTCTTTTGACTGTACGTTAAATTTAGCCAGCCTCAAAGCGCTGCACAATACAAATAATACGGCAATAGCTATCCCCAGTTTGCCCATAGTATTTAAAACAAGCTGGTACATCATTATTGACGGAGCGATCCCAAATGAAAGCAAATCGCTTAACGAGTCCAGCTGCACTCCGAATTCGCTGGTCGTTTTTGTCATTCTGGCTACTCTTCCGTCAAGCATATCGAAAGCGATAGCCAAAATAAGCATCCATGCCGCCCACGTAAACTCTCCGTTGATAGAAAAAATCATGGAGATGATGCCGCAAGCCATATTGCCGCATGTAAGTAAACTCGGAAGGATATAAATTCCTCTTTTTAAATCTTTCATTTGAGCTGCCTTTCTTTTAAATCGTTTTTATATTTTATATATTACATTTTTCTTATCTTCTAACTTATCGTCCCAAAAACCGTTACGCCTGAAACTACCTTGTCGTCTTTTTTAACTTTTATGTCAATATTTTTAGGCATATGAAGGTCAACCTGCGAACTGAACTTTATAACGCCTATTTTATCTCCGGTTTTTAAAACATCGCCCGCTTTTACCCAGGAAACGCATCTTCTTGCAAGAATTCCCGCAACCTGTTTGACCATATATGTGCCGTTTTCGTTTTCTATCGTTATTAAATTTTGTTCATTAACGATATGCGCTTCGGGTTCCATCGCTTTCAAAAACTTTCCGGGTTTATACTCCACGTTCGTAACTTTTCCGTCTATAGGAGAACGCTGTAAATGAACGTCTAAAACCGACAAAAATACCCTGACAACTTTTTCTTTTTCATTTTCGCTTACTTCAAGAACCGTCCCGTTGCACGGAGAAAGAATCAATCCTTCGCCCTGCGTGATTTCAATTGCCGGATCTCTGAAAAAATAAACGCAAAACAAAGCCGCTAAAATACACAAGATCCCTGCAATAAAAAGAATTCTTCCCGACCCCGCAAAAATTAAAACCAAGCCGATCAAAAGCGGGATCAAAATAAACGGCAAACCTTCTTTGACAATTGGCATAACATCTTCCTTTTAAAATATATTTAAAGAGAATTTTATCAAAAACGGAGTTTAAAGTCAAAATATGTTGAAAAATGAGCTTTTTTGAAAAAAGCTGACGCATAAATGCACAGAAGCATAAAAGCACAGTAAAAAGGCAAAAACCGCAAGAACAAAAGTTTAGAGGTTTAGCAATGACTTTTGCCAAACTGCCAAGCTTCTAAACGTCTGATCTTCCGCCGTTTTTCTACTATGCATCCATACATCCATACATCTATGCGTCTATTTTACCGCTTTTGCAAACAATGCCTCAGCCTCGGCTTCGCTGTTTATTGTTTTTGGCGCTCCGGCAGGCTTTGATATTGAAGTGTACACAGGTAAATCCAATGAGGATCTGTTACCGATCTTAAAATTACCGGAAGTCATTTTTGTATTAGCCGGCATATCCGAATTTTGGGCATAAACATTATTATAAATCAGGATAAAAAAGAAAAGAGCCGCAGAAAAAGAGAAAAAAATGATCATTTGCTTTACATTCATGACGATACCTCTTGTAATATATTTTTATTTACGGTTTAAAAGGAATTAAATGTTTTCCGAAAAAAGTACATTAGCAGTATAAAACCTTTGAGAGAATATTGCAAGCGGTTTTTTTGATAAATCTTGTAATTTTGCGGTTTTTTTACAATTTTATTATTGAAAAACATGTATTTTTAAGTTATATTTAAGATGGTAATTAATATGAAAAGAAAAATATCAGCCCTATCAGCCGCGTTTTTGTTTTTGGCGGGCGTATGTATTACGCCGGTTTATTGCTTTGTGTCGGATTTTATGATGTCTGAAAAATTTTATTCCGACACGAGTATAAAATCTTTTTCAAACAATACGGCTTTTAAAACTTCTCAGAAAATAAATTTTGAAGGGTTCACAAAAAACATTCTGCCAAACCATAATAAAACCGTTGATGTTTCGGAAACTTTAGCTTTGATGAGCGGCAATGCCGCAAATACTTATTTTACTTCCGCAAATTCTTTGCAGTCAGGCGATATTGCTTATAAAGATCCTTATATTTACGGTTCAGCTATGTTAGATCGATTGCGAGGCTCTCCCCCGCCATGGCAAACGGAATCAAAAATATTTATCTTTTTCATACTGTCGTATATAGGTATGCTTAGGGCTGTTTTTGTATTTTATAAAAAATCAAACATTTTTTATATTTTTAACCCCCTGTTTGTCCAAACGGGGGTTTTTTATTTGACGGTAAAACGGAGATGCGGAACTGCGGCAAAATCGAAACCGGTTCTTCATTATGTTTTTAAAAGCGGGTGCTTAAATGGGCATTAAAAAATTTATCTCTTTATTTACGGTTCTGTGCTTCTTAACAACCTTTGCCGGACAAAATTTGTCTTGGGCTGCGGAAGAAATACGCAGCAATGCAGGCATTGAAGAATTTAAGAAAATTTTTGAAACCGTGCCTAAAATACCCGCGGAGTACGGCAAAGTTACAAGCATAAAAGATTTCGGCAGTAAAAGCGTTATCGTAAATATACAAGATCTTCACTGCCATCCGCAAGCGCAGAAAAATATAGCAAAAATCATTGAAATTTTAGACGCGAATTACAATGTAACCAATATATTTGTTGAAGGCGCCTATGGCAAAATAGACACTTCGTGGCTTACAAATATATCAAACAAAGAACTGAAAGATTCTCTTATCGAAGAAATGTTTGAGCAGGGAAGACTTAACGCTTCCGAATATTACGGCATAAAAAACCAAAAAAGCGGTTTGCTTTTCGGCCTTGAAAACGAAAAAAGCCATAAGGAAAACATCGCCAGGCTCGGATATATTTTAGAAAACCAGGAAAACTATAAAAAAATACTCACGGAACTCAAAAAAGAAATCGATTATCTGGATATTAAATATACAAATAAAAGAAATAAAAGGTTTAACAGGCTGCTTGAAAAATATAAATCCGGAAAAATAAGCTCTGAAAAATTTTATTCTATCATAGGAAAATATGTAAAAAATATCGAAGAAAAACCTGAAAAATATAACAATATACTGCCGATCAATATGCAGGAATACCCTAACATACAAAAATACTTGATCCTGACGAAATATAATATGAAGCTCAATGTAAAGCAGGTATATTCGCAATTACAATCGCTTTTAGGGCTTCTTAAAACAAATCTTCCTTATCAGGCGTATAAAACTCTCCTTGACGAAACCGAAAATTTGTCAAACATGGACACTTTATCCGTCTCGCTCGGCAATGTGTGCGAAATTTTTGATATAAATTTGGATATTAATTATAAAGAACTTGACTCATTTTTTAAAATGCAGGCTTTGAACAGATCCGTTAATCCGATAGAAATGGTTAATGAAGAAAAAACTCTTATAGAAAAATTAAGAATTTCTTTGTCTTACGACCAAACCGAAAGCGAAATATCTTTTTTAAACGATTTTTATTCTGTTTTTTCAGATTACCTTGAAAGCAAACTTCTTTCCGAAGATTTTGCGTATTTCAGCAAGAGATTTAACACGTTCAGAGAACTATATGCCAAATATGCCGTAACGGATAATCTTAAAAACATAGAAAACGATTTTTCCGTCTTTAACGCTTATTATAATCTGAACAACCTTAGAGATTCTATTTTTGCCGACACTATATTTAAAAACTCCCAGCCGGTTTACGGCGCGGAAAACGTTTTGCAGTACAGGTCTGACAAAGAATGCCTTAAAGAATCCGAAGAGGTAATTATAGTCGTAACCGGCGGATACCACAGCAAAGGACTTCAGGAACTTTTAGACGATAAAAAAATAACAAGCTTAATAGTTACGCCGTCAATAACCACGGACACCGAAAAAGCTTATGCTTTATACGAAAAAATTATAAAAGAACAGGCTGTTTTCTTAAAGGAGGCTTTATCTTTTACAATCGCATCGCAGGCGGCAGCCGAGGAACAGTTTACGGCAATGATGAATGCCGGAGTAAAATTTTTAGAGCAGGCCGGATACTCGCAGGAAAACGTTAACTCATTGTTTAACGAATTGACAAACGCCGTCGGGACCAATGCCGTTAAAACGCCTGTTTTCGGCCAAAAAGAAACAAAAATAGAATTTACAAACGGAAATTACATAATTATCCAAAACAGCGACGGCAAATTATCGATCAGGGAAAGCTTATTTGACGAAAAAGCGGAAAAACCCGAAATTACGGCTGAAGATAAAGAAATTTTTTCCGTTGCGGGCGAGATGGCGCAGTCCGTTCTCGGCAATTCAGCGTCTTTTCTTAAAGGCGACTTTGAAATTGTATACGAACTTTTCAAAAACTTTTTCCATTTTGCGTACAAGAATAATTTAAACACCTTATCATTTGCTTACGGCATAACGCATGAAATCGACGCGTACCTCGAAGCGTTTGCAAAAGACAGATTTTCGCTTGACGGGGTGGATAAAGCGGTTATTGAGCGTATGCCTGACAGCCTTCAAAATTTTATATTGAACAGAGCAATACAAAATAATTCTGTTATTGTTGATTTAGACGGAGACGCCGTTAAATATGTAAAACGCGACTCTTTAAAAAACATATCTGCAAATCGGCAAGAACCGCAAACTACCGCAAAAAAACTTTTGGATGAACAAAAGCTTGCCGAAGAACACAAAGAAAAACTAACATTGCTGCGGGATTATCTTGACGCAATAAACCAAGGAAAAGACAGAGGCTATCAGCAAGGCGCCTTGATAGATCTTAGGAAAAGCGGCAAAGAAATTATACTTGTCGGCGATCTTCACGCAAGAGAAGATAATCTTGAAAAAATATTAAAAACAAACAACAACGAAGAAAAAATTAAAAACGGCGAAGCAGTAATAATTTTCCTCGGCGATATCATCCATAGCGAAGAAGACGATAAACTTGAAGAAACGGAAAGCTCTTTAAAAATAATGGAACGCATAATGCGTTTAAAAATATCCAGCCCCGAAAACGTGTACCTGTTAGCCGGCAACCATGATCCTATAGATCAGACCGTTGGGAAAAATTCAGTTCCTCAGGGTGAATTATACAGAAAATACATAGAATCCTTCGGACCGGAATATGCGGATCTGTACAGAAAAGCAATATTCGGAAGCGGACTGGCGGCTGTAGGCGATAATTTTGTCGCGACTCACGCCGGGCCGGTAAGACAAAACAATTTAACCGAAGCCGGTTTGATTTCATTGCTCAGCAGAGATACCGTTATAGAGAATTATAACAAACACCGGTCAGACGCCTCTTATGATATTGAAAACCAACTGCTGCAAGGCACAACGTCCGAACAAAGCGAAGCCGACGCATTTTTGGCGGCATTTCAAGCTATTCAGGAACTTAACGAAGGCTTTACCGAGTCTGATTCCGATATTGTAAATCAGCTGCTGTGGAACAGGATGGCGAATAATGAGTATTCCCAAAATGATATTGACGCATTTTTAGACGCGTTCAAAGTTAACAACGGATCTTTGATCGTCGGACACACGCCTGGAAGTTTAAGCGAAAACGCATGGCATACTTCTTTGGGAACAAAAGACAATCATTATATTATATATGCCGCAAATGACGATTTCGGTTATTTAAGCATTAAAGCCGACGGACGAAAAGATTTTGTAACCGTAACGGAAAATACGGATGCGGACAAAAAAGACGCAATGACATTAAAAGCCGGAGAAGCGTCAGAGGTCAGTTCCGATTTAATAAAGAAAGGCTTTTATAAAATTAAAAATATAACTTCCAAAGCAGGCGCATATCTTATAATTTATTCGCAAGGCGACGCGCGCATAGTGAGAATCAGTAAAGATAGAAACGGAAATTTAGGACTAAAGGAATTTATATATAACGGAAGCAGAATTAAAGACGATAAATATTTAACCGGAGAAGAATTAGCCGCTTTGGGAATTGAGGCGGCTGCCGGCAAAGGAAAAGACGAGATAATAATTGTAAACAACAGCAATACTGCAAAAATCGGAAAATATTCGCCGCCGTCTTCCGACATAAGAATTCCGTTTTCAGGGAAAATAGACGCTGAAACTATAGAAAACGATAAAATAACAGCCAGAAAATTATTCGGAATTTCCGGCAATGCGGAAATAGAAATTATTAATCTTGATGATGTAACCTTCTTTAACAATGTTCTTTATAAAAAAACAGCGCCGGCTGCAAAAAATAATATCAAGAGGATGATAATATACCCGCACAGCGAGAAAGTAAATGCAGATATGCTTACAATACCTCAACTTAGCGCCTTATATTCGGATATTTACGACAGTATGACATATTCTCTTATAACTAACAATATAAATGAAGATTTTGACTATGCGTTCAGGGAATTGTTAAAAAATGCTCTTGTTCACGGAAATAAATTAAATGTAAATAAGCCCATATTTATCGAATATGACGGATATTCTTTTTCCATATACAATGTTATAGGCGATACGGAAATATCAAACTTGCGGCTTGCTTTGTCAGCTGCCTCAGGACTTAACGGCGTTAATAACGGAATAGACAGCGTAAAGGAAAAAGAAACAGAATACTTGCAAGCGGAAACAATGTCAGACGGAGTAAAATATTATAAAGTTACAATTAAAGAAAAAATCCGCGCCGTTCATAAATCTGAAAAAAACTATAGAAGATACATCTGGACGGACGAAAATGAAGATGAAATAGGAACTATTTATGTAAATAAAAGAACCGGCTCGGTAACAGTATATGCAAAAACAGAAGTTTCTCAAGATGATATTATAAAAGCGTTAGAAAAAATGATAGCGGAAGGCGAAGAAGGGCTTGACGGAAGAGAAGTTACAGTAACAAAGCAAAACAGAGTAAAAGTAACAAAAATAATAACGCAGTCATACAGCGAACATTTAGAAAACCAAAAACCCGGCGCAATCTTTTCAGGCAGTGAAAAAATTGAGCTTCTTTCGGCGGCTGACGCCGGCGCTTTCGATAAAAGCCTTTTTGATAATTTCTTTTCGTCTCTGAGCGATGAAGAAAAAGACATGGCTGCAAAACTCATAATTTCGGTTACGAGCAATAATGACATCTACGTTACTCTTCCGGGAGACCTTGCCGTAGCTGAAGATTTGACGGAAGACAACATCGAAGCTTTAGAGTCGGTATCTCCCGAGCAGCTTATTGAAATGGCGAAAAAAAGTTATATCGACGCCTTTATTTACGATTCAGATGATGAAATACCCGAAAAAACTTTTAGCAAAATCGCGCAAGATATGATTGAACAACTCTGGACGGCTGCGCCCTCTGCCGCGGCAGGCGTTTCAAAAAAATCAAATTATTTCGACATATCGAAAGCTAAAGAATTTTTCGATACTTTGTCCGCCAAAGAAAAGGATATGGCTGTTAAGCTTATATCTTCCGCCGTATCCGGCAATACTTATCTGATGTCTCCGCAAAATACGGAAGTTTCATACAGGGAAGACTTTGAACATATCATTAAAGAATTGCCTGATCTTACAGGAAACAGATTAATCAGAACCGCAAAAAAAGCCGGCAAAAACAATGCTCTTTATGAAGCTATAGCAAAAAAAATGATAGCCGCGCTGTGGGTAAAAAGAACTTCAAAAGGAAATGATTTTTTTGAAAGAATCAGCAGCGCGATTAAAAATGATGAAGACCGCTCCATATGCTTTGTCTGCAGCGCAAACGCAAACAGAAGCGCTGTTCCTTATGTGATAATGCGCCAAATGCTTGAAGACAACGGAAATGTGAAATTTAAAGCCATTTCGGCAGGAACCATGACGGAAGACAGACACAGAACAAATCTCGGAAGACAGCTTGACCAGCAATACATAAACTCTGAAATTTTGAACCTTTTGGCTGACAAAAGCATTCTCGAATCTTTCAGGGCGGAAGAGTTCACAAACGCGCATGCCAATGCCGATTTTATAGTGGTAGCCGAAAGAAAACACAAAGATTACATAATTGAAAATTACAAAGATACAATAAAAGACATAGAAGACAGGGTTTTTGTATTTAACGAGATCGTGCCGGATTTAAACGATCCCGAATCGGTCATAGACATGCGCAGCGATCATAGCAGCAGAAAACGCCTTATAGAGCTGGCAGATAAATTTGTGAGCAGCTTTTTCGATACGGGCGCGGCATTGACTTACGCCGAAAACGGAAATGAAATATTTGAAGAATTAAAAAGAAGAATACAAACGGACATTCCCACAAAAATAACTTTCGTATGCACCGCAAACTTAAACAGAAGCACTCTTGCGCATGTCTGTTTTGAGGACAGATTAAGGAAAAACGGAAATGAAAATATATCCGTTTTTTCTTCAGGAACGAATTTTGACCGGCTCCGTTCTCTCGAGTCTCCGTTCGGGCTGTATCATCGTATGCAGCTTCAGTATCATTACGGTTTCGACGCCGATATAATAAATTCTTTTTCTCCGCGGCAATTTTCGCAAGAAGATCTTGATTCGGATTATATAATAGCGGCTTCCTCAAAACATAAAAACTACATTCTCAATATGCTTGAGCAATATTCCGGCAAACTTTCAAAACAGCCTAAGGTGCTGCTGTTTAGCGACTTTATCCCCGATATAAATAATCCCGGCTCCGTACTTGATCTTGAAGCAGACATAGACATACAGTACGATCTTCTTCCGAAAATATATGAGTTCAGCGGTCATTTCTTTGAAAAATCCGCATTGACTTCCGAAGTAATTTTAAACAAATGGTACAGCAAACTTTTAATAAAACTGTTCGGATATAAAGGATTGAGAACAGTTCAAGTCGCGATAGCGCCGTTTGCGGAATTGTTTATGAGAGATTCTTACGGCAGCAAATACGGATTAATGCAGATGTTCAGAATGTTCAGATCTGATGAAACCGAAGCGTTAAAAATGCTGAAAATGTTTGAAAGCACCCATAAAAAAGACGTCTCTGAAGGATTGAACGGTTTATTGAAAGCCGCAGGAAATACTTACAAAAAAATATACGGCGCATTAGGAATAAGCCTGATAGCCGACTTTGCGGCTATGATAACAATGATAGCGTTTCACGCAAAGTGGAATTACAGACATCCGGATAAGGCCATGGCAGCCGATTTGAAAACCGAAGAAGCTCAGGCTGATTTCTACAATTTGATAATAGGCGCAAACAAAAATACCGCGCCGCCAAATGAAAACATTCCGGCTTTTATGTACTATGTTTTCAGCGGACTGACTTCGATGAATATCGACGCGTTTTCGAAAAAACTGGGAATTGAAGGCGAAGTCAAATCAAAACTTGCATCGCAAAAAGACGGTTTTATGCAGTCTTTGCCTGAAGAACAAAGAAAGACATTTGAAATGATTGAAAATGCAAAAAACGTTCTTGAAACTGCGCAAGAGAGAAAATCCGAAGAAATTGACAAGGCTTACAATGATTTAAAATCTCATATCAGATCATATTTAAATAATGCGGTCAAACAAAATGCTTCTGCGGATTTACGTTCTGCGGAATTTTTGTTCTTTCTTGCCGCGTTTGAAAATTTGTTCGCGTTTACGGCAAAAGATTCCGGCTATAGAGAAGATTTGAATAAGCCTCTGGTGACGATAGAAATCGACTTTATATGGAACAATCTGCTTTCACTTTTAAACAACAGCGCGGATGACGATTTTCATTCCTATGTTCTTTTTGAAATTATAAAACCCTTTGCGCAAACAGTAGAACAAGTACGTATTTTTGATTCAACATATAACACTATTAGACCAAATGTTATCCAACCGGTACGCCTCTTCATGGATGATTATACAGAGCGCGCTCTTACAGCCTTCGCGGACAAAATAGAATCAATGGATGATCTTATAGAAAAATCCCCATTGCCGGAATATACGGCAAACAGTTTAAAATTATTTTTTAACAGGCTGGCAGACATACCGCCTACGGAAATGGAAAAAGTGCTTGCAAAACTTCGCGAATCCAATCGTATAATAAATCCCGATATTTTGAAGATGATTAATGAATTTCTTGCAATAACAGAACTCCGTAAATTTCTTGAAGAAAGAACCGCCCTGGCCGCAAACAAGCCGGATGTGACAAAATCAACGGATTATCAGAAAAAAATGACGGATCTGGACAAGAAGATTGCAAATATTTTAAATGTTTTCAACTTCTATTATAATGAAGAAATTGCAGAAAAAGCAAAAGCGGAAACCGCAGAAGCCTTCGGAGACGAGACCGGAATGTATACGGAAATAATATCGCGCCAAAGCAATACGCCTAAAAACAATGACTTTTTGCGCGGCGTATTCAATAACCGGCAGTTAGACATCAAACTCAGATTGTTCGCGCTTATGTATCTTAAAATAAACAAACAAAAGGTTGACGCTGCCGCCATAGTTGAGGAATACAAAAGCAAAGCCGACAGTTTGGATATTAAAAACGATTTTGACCTCAGGGCTTCAATAACCGGAGCGCAGCTTACATTAATGTCCGAGTTCGATCTCCTGAAAAACATAGAATACGACGCTGTACCGCATTTCAGCAATATATACGAAAAAATCGCGACGGCAGTGATCTTAAAACCGCAAATTGAGAAAGAAGAAGGCGAAAAATATACTACTGCAGCGCATGCCGGCTTGGTTTTTGATACGAACAATACGGATTTTTTTACAATCGCGCATGAGCTTGGTCACAATTATTTGCACATTATTGCCCCGAATATCGTATATTTTTCTGCTGTCGAAAAAACGATCCATGAGTTTTTTGCGCATACGTTTGAAGCTTTTTCTTTATCAATGTTGAACAAAAAGATATTCCCGAAAAGCGCTTTAGATTTTGATTTATTTACGGAAAAAAAATATCCGAAACAACAAAAACATGATGCCGGAAGAGGTATGGTAAGAAGCATTATCAATGTTTTCGGTATCATGAAAATGGAGCTGTCATGGCTGCATCTCATTGAAGCCATAGCCGGTTTTGCCGCGCAATCAGGAAAAGAATACCGGAACTCCCTAAAGTCCCAAAGCGAAGCATTCAGCAGTTTCGTAAACGCTTATTCAAAAATGCTTTCCGAGAAATATCCTGAAACGGACATTAAAACTTTTAAAGACAGTTTTAATTTTTTAAGAACCGAATTCGGCGCCATTATAGCGGAAAGGATCAATCTTCAAAATGAGCAGGACAACATACAGGGAGTTATTAACATCATAAGTCACGGACAGAAACTGCTGGATAATTCATCAAAAATCGCGAAACGGCTTTCAGAATACACCGAAGAAGAAAAAATGCAGATCCAAAGACTCTTTACACCCGAAGAATATGAATATCTGAAATTTATAGAATCTTATTATAATGAAAATGCAAAAAATCTTTTGCTGAATGTTATAAACGATTCTTCAAAGGACATAAAACACAGATTGTATGCGTTTGCTCTCTTGAGTATGCTTCTAAGTCCGGATTCAGCTAAAAATATGAATTTCAGCGGGCTTATCAATGATTTTGCCGATAAACTGGAAAACGGCGAGATCCAAATAAATAACAATTATGATTTACAGGCGGTTTTGGCAGGGCTGCATAATCTTGTAATGGCAAATAAAATCCTTTCCGGCAAAGACGAAAACACCATGTTTGACAGACACAAATTATATTTAGAAATTCTTTACGCTTTCAGAATAGATCTTTCCGGCGGAATCAAAGCAGAAAACATAAAATCGATCCTTAAAGGAATATATAAGAAACACAGAGTCAACATCAACAAATACGGAATTGATTATACCGCTTTGTTTTCTTCATTAAACTCTTTGCCTTTGCGTAATCTCGACGACTCTTCGGGAACGCTGGTTATTGACTCGGATTTCGAATACCTTGAAAACACGAATTTAGAAGAAAACCTGACGGATGAAGACGACAGCTTTGCCGCCATACTGCCGGAAAACAAAGAAATGGTTGAACAAATGATCGCAGCCGGCGAAAAACCTTTAAAAATTTCTTTGAAAGTTGTTGCAGCGGAGTTTGTCAGATCCCTTAATCCTTGGAAATTTATTAAAGATCATGATACGACCGGCGGCAAAATAGGCGCTGCAATCGTTTCCTTATCAACATATGCGCCGCTTGTTATGCTGTCAGCGGCATTATTGTTTACCCCCCTGTCTTTGGCCGTCTTGCCGGCAGTCGCGTCTCTTTTAGGTTCTGTTTTTGCCGGATTTATGCTGAATGCCGTAATACATACCGTAATGGATTTTATTTATATAAACGAAACCGCGCATTTTGACCAATACGATCCCGAACAGGAGATTGTCAATGACGGCAAATCAGGCAAAAATACCATAATAAATTACATAAAACAAAACAAATTTAAAACCGTCGCCGTTGTTTTAGCCGTATTTATGGTTGTGTCCTTATTTATATATCAGACAATACAATTCAAAAACACTGAAAGAGAGATTGCGCGCTTACAGCAGGAACTTGATAATCTGTATTTTCCTCCGCAAGCGGAATTTTTTGATAAATTATTTACCAAAGAAAGGATGCGCAACTTCGACATACCCGAAGATGACGCGGCATTTGAAAAAGCCAAGCAGGAGTCGATAGAAGCTTCTTTAAAAGAAGAAAACATTGAATTGATCAAGGAAGTTTACGGAAGATTGAGAGACGCCGGAATAACTTTTGACCGTAATTATACCATCTTTTTTATAAAGGTAGACGGAATCTATTTAACGAAAAACGCATTTTCGCTCCCCGAATTAAATCTTATATTTTTGCCAACGAATATGATAGATTTTGAAAATTTCAGCAGAGAAGAAATAATAATAAATCTGGCGGAAATAATCGCGCATGAAGGACAGCATATCGACGACTATTTGAACAATCCGTCAATGTCTTCCCTTGAAGGCGAGTTAAGATGCTGGGAAGCTGCGGCAAACGCAAGAGAAGCCGTAGGCGGAATAGATGAGATCAGCGAACAAGGCCGCAAAACCGTGCAGGCTTTTAGAATAATAGTAAATAAACTTGACGCTCTTACGAAAGCAGTATATGAACTCGGCATAGAAGAACAAAAAGAATATATAAGCGAAAACCCTGAACTTGATTATCTCTTTGTGGCAACAGATAATACGGGAGATAAAGATTTGGAAAATAAAATTCAAATAGCTCTTTATGACAGAAACTTAGGTGAAATAAAATACGTAATTTTATGCATGGTTGACGTCAGCGAAAACACATTGGGTTTCTTTATTAATGAGTATGACGAAATCAACTCCCTTGACTCCGATACGTCTGATGACGGCGCTGTCAGCGCAAACTCTATCCTCCCTGAAAATCTGGATATGGTAAACAAAATGGCGCATGAAGGCAAAGGCGCAGGCAGAATTTCGGCTGCTGTTTCTTTTAAAGAATTGTGGAAATCCCTTATCCATCCCGTAAAATTTATAAATGAACATCCCTCCGGTTCGGGAAAAATAGGGGCCGCAATACTTGCAGGCATAACTTATGCCGGCGTCATCGCATTATCAATATCCGCTTTATTTGTGCCGGTTTTGGCTGTCGCGGTTCCTGCGGCTTTATTTATCAATATAACAGCCCATATAATAATTGATTATCATTATATAAAAGCTTCAGGATTGATTGAAGCCGTAAACGAATTCGGCTCTGCCGCGGCGCTTACCGAAGAAGGCCGTGTGAACCTGATAAACCTGCCTGTTTATATTATCAGCGAACTTCCTGAAAATTACCAAGAGCTTGCTTTGAAAAACACAGGCGTAAGCCTTGAAGGCAATTATCTTTGGGTCGGAAAATTAAAAGGAGCTGTTGTCGTTTACGCAAAAGACATTGATCCGCAGATAATAGCCCAAGAACTGGATTCAAACAGGATGATCAATAAATTTATTAAGGAAAATGCGTCAAAAACCATTAAGAAATCGCTAAAAAATATTTCGATGACTTTTATAGAGGTTGATCATAATGCCGCTTCAAGATCAATAAATATTTCTGAAAACGGCAATATAAAAGTCAGTAAAGATTTGATGCAGGAAAATGCCAAAAGAGGCACTCTTGCCGAATTCTCTGCTTCTTTAAGGAAAGGCCATAATGCCGATGCAAAAACCTATTCAGACGGCATAATCCATGATATTAACGATATTGATACTTTGGAATATCTTACGGAATACTTAAGCCAAAAAGACAGCGATTTTCAATCTAAATATATAAACAATTTTGATGATTTGAAAGAATACTTAGGGAAAAAGGACAGCAGTCTTGCTGCTCTTTATTTAAGAATATTTAAAGAATATTTAGAACAGCATCAAAAAGTCGGCAACGGACAGATTATGATAAGCGATCCGGTCTATGACGAAATCATGAAAAATGACGGCAATATTATCGGGGACCTGTTTTCAAAATTCCTCGCGGAAGCGCGCAAAGACGGCGTTCAGGTATTTGTTATGTCAAAAGAAAAAAAAGATCAAGCTAAAGTTCAAAAATACAGGGCGGCAGGTCTTACCGGATATTCATATTTGATTTCTAAAGACAGAGGAGTACTCAATAATTTTGTCTTAGACTCAGAAACTGAATTCAAAATGGATGAATTCAACGACCTTGAATCTCTTGAGGAAAACATGAGAAAATCACCTGGAATTTATATAATACAAAATTCAATGTTCAAAAACGCGATAAACTCCGAACGCAGCAACATAGGCATAAACAATATTGTGAAAATTCTTTCAAGCGTAAAAATATTAAAAGTTTTCCACTCTAAACCAATAACGGCGGATTTTGCCCGCAGCGCCGCGAGAAATTTTGAAATAACGGATATCCCAAACATCAAAGCAAATAATGTTGAAGCTTTGCAAAATTTGATATCCGCAAAAGATTTTTCTGCGGCTGAGTTTAAAAACGCGCTTGGGATAAGAGAAAACGCGGTTGACCCTGTTTCGGTTTATTTAATAAAACTTGAAAGCCGGACCGTAAACATAAACGAACAGGATAAACGGGAAATAATTAAAGCGTTTATGCTCGGCATAATAGAAAAAGCTCTTGCCGCCGAGAATTTAAGAAAAGCGCATAAAGAATACGGCCTTAAAGACAGAAACCATGAAATTATACTCGGAAGGGCGCTTTTTGAAAAGATCCTGCACAATATAGGAAATGACAATCCGGATATTACCCCTGATTCTTTCAGAACTGTAAAAGAAGCCGAAGAAAAATTAAACGAAACGCTCGCGGCGCTTATGCCGAAAGCTTTTGAAAATAAAGACGCCAAAGCGATTAATGCCATTATAGAACTTATTCCCGCTATAGGTCAGGAAAGAAAAATGTTTGAGATCAACGATACGGTAAAACCTGCAATGAATATCCGCAATTACGAAAAAATATTGACTGCGGCATAAAAAATTTAATTTTTGACAAGCTCTTGTCTTTAATGAACCGCCGAGCCGCCGAACTTCAGGTCTGCTATTTTTTCTATATTTCCAGCTTGTACTTCTTTTTGATCTGTTTTATTTTCGAAGAAATGAGTTTGAGGGCTGTTTTTTTATCGGAAATTTTTCCTTCCTGCTGGGCTTCTTTTACAAATCTTAAAAGATCGCCAAGCCAGGGGCCGGGTTTAAGATCAAATTTTTTCATTAAAATATTTCCGTCGACAAGTTTGGGAAGAGGTTTTGCGTTTTTAACTTCATAATATTGCGATATGAGAACGCGCGCGGAATTTTCCTGCATTTTTAATTCTTTCGGCGAAAAAACTTTCAGCTTTTTATAAGAATGCCAGTCCGCCATTGAAAGAATAATCAGATCCGGAGTATTTTCACCTATATCTCTGAAAAATTTCAAAGCGGCTCTCTTTGTAACGATATTATTTTTTGTCAGAGTTGACGGACGCATGTGATTTTCAACAAGAAATTTCGCGTTTGCCGTATCCTTTTTACTCATTTTAAAAGACTGCGCAATTTCTTCAATCTTTTTAGCACCCTGTTCTTCATGGCCGAAAAAGCGCATTTTTTTGCCTTCTTTTTTTGCGGTCTCGGGCTTTGCATTGTCGTGAAACAATGCCGCAAATTTTAAAAGATTGCCTTTTACGACATTTTCGGAATAATTTTCACTGTCTGCAAAATGAGCTTCCAGCTCTTTATAATTATCCGGAAAATATTTTTTTAAATTATTTAAAATGTCTTCGACAGCCTCTAAAGTTTCAAAAGAATGCTGAAACAGACCATGAGGATGATAATAATATTTTTTCGC
>JGI24702J35022_10000291_pt1 | contig 29342 bp, 17 predicted proteins | sample TergutTh196P4_FD_35022 | JGI IMG/M metagenome (IMG submission 35022)
CGCTGTACGCAGTCGAAGCGAAGTCGATACCCCCTTATCGCTTAGTTGTCTGAAGTGGGTTTGGGTCAGTTGGCGTCAAGTGCATACCCAGGTTATTGGATCTTGATGCAAGAGGCCAATAATGGCGACTCGTAATTTGATTGTAATTTCGTTTTATTTCTTTTAGGAGGGCAATAATATATGGCAGGTTTTGCTAAAGCGATCTTGATCACCATCTTGGCGGCNGCNGCCATTATCTTGTTGTTCAACTTGGCTTTCTTCTTTCCNTGGTATCTGGAAATCATTGAAACCACCTTTCAAGTCTCACAGACGGTTGCGACTTACAATTATCTGGCTTATGACGATTTTACGAATGTACTTGAAACACTCAGGGAGAAACCAATTTTCATAGANCGGGCAGCTGATGTGACGATNGAGGCTTTTCATGAAAATGGGAAAGANGCCATCGAGCGGGTCGGCCCGCATGATGTAAATACATACTACTATCCACTTGAAAACGAAGAAGATAAGCCTTATACGCAAATGGGAAACTTAGTCACGATACAGATTTCCGCTAGTTATCCGTTTCGAATGCAAATGTTCGGTGCGCCTGTCACTCTTAGCGATATCCCAGTGACATTCACAATGACGACTTCAACCACACGCCATTATAAGGATCTACCCTATGACTTTGGTATTGATGGAGATTCCTATGATGATTACGATTATTGATAGGTGAACAAACATGGGAATAAAAACGCTTCTTTATATGTTTTTAGTCGCTTTTCTTGTTGTAATTATTGGTACGCCATTGGTTGAAACATTCATTTTGGGTAGGGACAAAGTCCTTCTGTCTTCAACCATACATAATTCCCTGCGGGCAGCCGAAGAGGCCAGTTATTCTTATATGTTTATGAGGAATATCGACGCGCAGGTGGATGAAGAAGTATTCTGTAATTGTTTTGCTGATACCTTCGCGACATCTTATAAAATGGATTGCGTAGATTATGGGAACCCTTTACGGTTTGTTCCGTATGATGATACATTCAACGAATTTATTGTAGATATCGATTTTTCGCCATCATTTGCACTCAGCGTGGAAGAAGGCGGAGCCCTTATAACAAAAGTGACGGTGACCGTCGAAAGTGCGTACAGATTTAGAACAGAATTAATGCGGTTTATGAATGATATCGTTGCTGATCCATTTGTGCTCAGAGCGGAGCGCGAATATACCATGAAAGTCACGAATTGAGGTGGTCATATGGATACTATTTTCATTACAGTAAAAATACCCGGTCAAGACGCGATGGACTTGAAAGTCCCCAATTATTTTACGGGAGAAGAATTTCTTTCAATTCTGTCTGAAGTTACCGGAGCGGATTTCTCCGAAAAAACAAAGATCCAAGCCGAACCTATAGGCCGAATATTGGACAATGCACAGACTTTCGAGTCAGATGGAGTCGACACTGGCGCTCTGCTTACGCTAATACAAAATGGGGGCGGTTAATTTGAATGTATCTAACGGTGGCTTGATTGCTCAAGCGAATGGTAACATGTTTTATTGCGACTTGCGCCAATACAGCGGTACGCATATTTTGTCTGAAGATGGGGCGCCCGTTTGGGATATGAAAACAGTGATGTGGTTCGCCGCCTCGGATGGACGCGGCATCTATTGCAGTAATCAAAGGGATTATGACTATTTGACATATTTGGACGGGAAGAATATGACCGAGTCGCGTCTTNTGAAACGCGCTTGTTTCAATTTGGTCATGTTCAACGACAGGGTCTTATTCATTGATGAAGANGATGGATTTATCTATGAGTATGATCCAGAGAAAGAAAAATGCGCGCTTGTAATAAAAGAGAAGGCACTTTCGTTTATCCTGTATTCAGATACAATTTACTTTGCTTCGGAAAATGGACTAAAGTCTTTCGATGCTCGCGGAAAGCGAATAAATAAGCTTCATAACTGCGCGCCCGTCTGCTTGAACTATTCGCAGGGGCATCTGATATTTGCCGACAAGGCGCGGGACTATGTAGTAAGCTGCTTTGATATTGAGCATGATAGACTTACAGTTATGGACAGTATATCCGCCCAAAGCATGATAACAAAAGAGGAGTACATTTTTGTTTCCAATCTCACTGATGATAATGCGATTGTTCGAATAAACATTAACACAAAAGAGTCAATCCGGTTTTGTGGAGAAAATACGAATAAACTACATATAATTGGGGATTATTTATACTTTCTCAATCAAAATGAGAATAACGCTTGGTACAAAATTCCTTTATCAGGCGGCCGCCCCATGAAAGTATTCAATCAATAATAATTTAAAGATTCGAGGAAAGAGGTAATTAGTCATGTCACAAAAGATTTTTCTGAATATTCCCGAGGTCGAGACGCAGGCAAGCGCTTTGCGACGCCATTGCGATAGGCTAAAGGACACGGGGGACAAATATCAAAAAATGATGGACGCGATGTCGAATGCATGGAAAGGAAGTAGCGGGAGGAGCTTTTCTGAGGCGGCGGGGCGCGTCGAAGCCGGGTTTGTGATAAATAGGTCTGTACTAGAGCAAATGATTTATGATGTTACGGCGACGCGCCAATCCATAACCGCTCAGGATACGCTAACCGCCAAATCAGTCGAGTCCGCGTCGATGACCACAAAATAACGAAATAATGATGTTAGGGGGTTTATATTATGGCTTGTTGCTGTACTAAAATTTCAAAATGCAAAAATGATATTTCAAAAGTATCAAACGCTAAAATTGCTTTGCAAACACTAAAAAGCAATAACGGAACCTTGGATGCAAAACTTTCCGAGTTGAGTGGGAAGATGCAGGAAATGGCATCTCCAGATAACATAGGGTCATGCGTTTCCTCTATTAGGAACCTTAATAAAGATTCCAGTTCAACAATTGACGCCATGATCAGCCAATGTACAAGCAAAATTTCTTCGTTGCAATCCGACCAATCAAGATATGAGAAAGAAGATAAAGAATATCATGAAGGGCTGAAAAAATAAGTATTTATACTCACTAGCGAAAGTATAGCTGGAGAACTGACAAATGGATAAACTGGAGATAAACATCCCGAAACTACAGGACACGGTGGCCGAGTACGGCAAGATGGTCACAGACGCTAAGGAGATCGGGAAATCAATATCAGAAACAAACAAAAAGCTCACTTCAACCGGGATATGGCAAGGCGACGGCGCCAATGCGTATAACGGCAAAAGCGGCCAGTGGAACAAGAATTACAAAGCGCATGAAAATACGGCTGCCAAAATGAAAGACGCAACGAAAACCGTTTTGTCACAGGCCGAGGACTTAAACCGCCAAGCCCTGGGATTTGCCGGAATAGTGGGCGGCTCCTCTGGCGGCGGGCCGAAGAACATCCTCACATATGACCCGAACGCGAAAACAGGCGCCGTGGGCGCGTGCGAAAAGGCCATCGCTCAAATCGATTCGCAGCTAGCCCAGGTGAAAAAAGCGGAAAACTCTTTGGCCGGGATATCAGGCCTCAGGGTATCTACGGATCTTTCGGCCTATCGCAAAGCGTTGAACGACCGAAAAAACAAACTAAACAAGCTGCGGCAAGCAATAATGAAGTACGCCTCAAGCGCTGAGGCGCTAGTTTCCACAGCAACCCGCGTGTTCGGGGGCATCAGCCTGCCAGAAGGCGCCATCGCCACGCTTAAATCCTGGGGAATCACCCATGAAGACATATGCGTCATGCTCAATGGGCTAAATATGGGCTGCTGCCAGTATGGCGGAGACCCCGTCAACATGGCCACCGGAAACTTCATATATGAAAAAGAGTATTTGAAGATAAAAGGGCTGTTCCCGCTATCCTTCAAGATGTTCTACAACGCGCTGGAAAGGCGCGTTGGCACACTGGGNACCGGATGGGTGCATAACTTTGCCGTATGCCTGAAAAAGGATAAAAATTCCATCGCGTTATACCTGGAAGACGGGCGGCAAGAAATCTTCTACGACAACGGCAACGGCGCATATTCCCAAAGTTTCAACAAACATGATATTCTCAGAAAAACAACAAAGGGGTTTGTATATCAAAATGCCAAGCAAATATCATACTATTTTGATGAAGAAGGAAACAATATCAAAGTAGAAGATCAAAACGGGAACTACGCAATCCTGGCGTATGACCAGGGGCGCCTAACGCGTGTGGAAAACAATTCCGGCAACTCACTTGACTATCAGTATTCGCCGGACGGGAAGCTTGTACAGGTCTCGGACAACACCGGCAGAAGAGTAGACCTCGCTTACGAGGACGGCCGGGTGTGCATGGTTGCCGGTGAGGAAGGGCAGGAGCAGCGGTATCAATATAATGAGAAGGGCAAGATCAGCAGCATATTCAACCCCCTCGGCGTAAACACCCTGGAAAACGAATATGACCGTGATAATCGGATAACCAAACAGACATTCCCGGACGGCGGCGTCATTCAATACGACTACCGGGATGAAGACAAGGAACTGCTCGTCACCGAACAAAACGGCAATGAAGTTGCCTATTCGCGCGACGACAGGATGCGCACCACCGCCGTGGTTTATGCCGACGGCGCAGAGCGGTATGCCTACAATGAGCAAAACCAGCGCGTTTGGCAGATCGACAAGAACGGCAACGAGACGCGCTATGAATATGACGACCAGGGGAATGTGTCCCAAGTGACCAACGCGCTGGGGGAGGCCGTCTGCGCGCAGTACAATGAAATGAACAAACCCACTAAGGTGTCCCTGTGCGGGATCGAAAGAATGGCGGGCAAGTACGATGCTCATGGCAACCTGCTCAAGATGAGCGACGCGCTCGGCCGGACCCGCTCGTTCTCATACAACGAAAACGGGCGGCCTACCCGCCTGACGCAGCCGGACGGCAGCTCTATTGAGCTTTCCTATGATGAACGCGGGAACATTGTCCGCGTTATTGATCAAAACGGCTCACAAACGCAATATGAATATGACAAGAACAACCGTGTCATAACTACCGTCGATCCAAACGGAAACAGGACATATTTCAGCTATAACCGCCGGAACGAGATGATAAAAGTCGTCAATGCCGAAGGGAGAGAACGCGCGTATGAATATAACCAAGCCGGCAAGCTGACAAAAGCCACGGATTTTGACGGCAGCGTGAGCCGATACGAATACAACGCGCTGAACAAGCCCACGCGTTTTGTTGATCCCAGCGGGCATGAAACCCGGCTGGAATATGACATCATGTGGAACGTGAGCAAACAAATAAACGCCAACGGCGCGGAGATGTGCTTTGATTACGACGCATTGCATCGCCTGATAAAAGTAACCAACGCTATGGGACACAGCGTACAATATGCATATGACCCCAATGGCAACCGCACAGCCGTTATCGATCCGCAAGGCGGGCAAGTACATCTGTCTTACGACGCGCTCAACCGGGTGGTGGGCGTGGCCGAGGCGGACGGGGCTAAGACCAGCGTTATATATAATGAGTTAGGGCAGGTCACGGCTGTGATCGACGCCATGGGGAACGTGCGTACATTTACCTACGATGCCGCAGGGCAAAAGACAGAAGAAACCGATCCGCTGGGCAACAAGACTACATACACATACACAAATTTGGGCAAAATCGCGTCAATAACCGACCCGATTGGCCGGGTCACAGTATTCGAATACGAGTCTGGCGGACTGTTGTCCCGGGAAGTGTATCCAGACGGGCGCTGGATCCGCTACGAATATGACGCGGCCAAAAACCTTGTCGCCAAGCAGGATCAAAGCGGATATACATTGAATTATGCTTATGACTGCCTCAACCGGATTATCAAAATTAGCAGCAACCAAGGCCAGGAGAAATGCTATACCTACGACGCTACGGGCCATGTGACATCTATGACGGACGCCAACGGAAGCACGACGCATTATGCGTATTCCCCGGCGGGGAAGCTTATCCGGGTCATCGACGCGCTGGGGAACAAATCTGAATATGAGTATGACGGCATGGGCGAACTGATTCAGGTCAAGCAATTTGAAGGCATTGACGGGGATTTGTCCGAGGCATTGTCTCTCAACGAAAACAATACCCGGATGACGGCCTATCACAGAAACCCTCTGGGGCAGATCGAGTACATAGAGGACGCGCTTGGGCAAAAAGAAAGCTACGATTACGACGCCTTTAGCCGCGTGACCGGCAAGACGGACAAGGACGGATATCTCACACAATACGCATATGGGCACAATGGGCAACTTGAGCATATCCAGTACGCCGACGGCAGATCGGTACGTCTGAGCTACAATCCGCTGCGCCAGCTCACCGAGATCCAGGACTGGCTGGGCATGACCTCCATAGAGACCGACCCGCTAGGCCGGGCGACAAAAGTGAGGGATCACAACGGCAAAGAGGTGCAACATCTATACGGCGCCGGGGGCGAGCGCTTGGAGACCGTCTATCCTGACGGCAAAAAGGCTGAGTATCTCTATGACGGTACCCTACGCCTGAGCCAACTTAGCGATGGGGAAAACATCGTCTCCTATGCATACGACGAAAATGGCCGTTTAGGCGAAAAACGGTTTTCCAACGGGATGCTTACACGTTATGACTACAACAACATGGGGCTGCTGTCTAGCTTGACGCACAGCGACCATGAGGGCGTCCTAGATCAGTACACGTATTACTACGATCTCATGGGAAACAAGACCGGCATCGACAAGTTCCGGCGCGGGCTGGAGGCCGACAGCGGGCAGTTTGGCTACGGGTATGACGCTTTGGGGCGGCTGGCTGACGTGTCCAAAGACGGTACGCTGCTACGCACGTACGCTTACGATCCCTTTGGCAACCGCACCCGCATGGCCGAAGGCGGGGGACAGACCTCATATTCATTCAACGCGCTTAATCAACTTCTACGCGTTGAAGCGGCAGATCTGACCCGTGAATACCAATATGACGCCCGGGGCAATGTGACCGGGGTGCTGGAAAATGGGCTGACTAAGCACACCTATGAATTCGGGGCGCTCAATAGGTTAGAGAAAGCGGCCAATACTGACGGACAGGTTTCGCTATATCAGTACAATGGATTTGGTCAGCGCGTGGGCAAACAGATTCCAGGAGGACTGGATCCAACGCAGGATATTAGCTATGTGTTAGATTTAAACAAGCAGTATCACAACCTGCTGCAGACCTACGACGGCGGAAAGACAAAGACTTACCTCTGGGACTTCAACGTGGTAGCCGAGAGCGGCGACGAGGGCGATAGGTTCTATCTACAAGATGAGTTAGGTAGCCCGTTACGCTTTGCCGGCGTTGATGGCAAACTTGTGGACAGCTATGCTTACGACGAGTTTGGAAATGACCTTACCGGGAATCAAAGTGTCGCACAGCCGTTTGGATATACAGGGTATCGTTATGACAATCTTGCGGAGACATATTTTGCCCAAGCTAGGGAGTATATGCCGGATGTGGGGAGGTTTGTCAGTGAGGATATGGTTCACAGTGATGTGAATTATTACATATACTGCAATGGCAATCCATTGAGATTCATCGATCGGAATGGTTTATGGAAAGAGGATGTACATAATGGTTTTAATAACACCGATAAATATGGCACATATTACTGGGCAAAAGGTATTGGATTTTCGCAGGATTTTTCGCAGCAATTGGCGTATTACAACGCTGCTACTGATAAGAACTTGGGGACTAATCCCTTTCCAATTGTGGGAGATCAATCATATCACTTTAATACAACGCCTTTCTATTCAGTAAATCAGATAGATACTAGGCAGCAACACGCTGATGAGAATTTACAAATAGCAATCGAATTGTGGAATCAGGGCCGCGAGGATGAAGCTTTACAAGTATTGGGAATGGGATTACATGCGTTGCAGGATATTGAAGCGCACGGAAATGCTGATGTTGACATAATAGCTGTTTTAGGCTTTTCACCCATCGCATATCTACTTTATGGCACTCGTGTTTATTCACATGTCACCCTAGCTAATATTGACGATACAAAATATGACTGGACGAATGAGGGAAGAACGAGCGTTAAGCTGTCTGAAACACATCAAAGGCTACGGGATACAGAAAAAGTTACAAAAGAGTATTTAACTGAATTTGCAGCCGCAACAGGGATAGAGCTCAGCCCCGAATTCCAACACACTGGTTGTAGTGGTCGTAGCCATAGCGGCAGTGGCGGCCGCTGGAAGCAAGCATTTCTTTCAAGATTATAGTAGTATATAATATTTGTGATTTCTAATTTTTATAAGTTAAGGATGTGAATTTTTGTGAAAAACCTCGTTGAATTCATTGCTGAGCCCAGAACTTGGTTTTTTGCTCTAGTTATAGTAGAAAACATTGTCATTGTGATACTTTTTAAAAAACGAGGAACGGGATCCATTGTTTCAGCCGGGAGGATACTGAGTTGTGTCGGTTTGTGCTTCGCTTCGTTTCCAATAACGTTTATTGCCTTTGCGCTATTATCAAACAACACCTATCGAACATCAAAAGTCGATTTTTCGCCTGTTTCTGAATTAAGTAGCAAACAAATTGATCGTTTTGAAGATGTTATTGACATTTTCCTGAACTATGACTTCATCACAAGATATACGATACAAGAAAATGAGAAAGATAGTGATAGTGATTTAAGCAAGGAATACAGGATTTCGTGGTGGCGGCTAGAACCATTTGAAATGTTGAACATAACTATAACCTTCTTTAGAGATGAGCAGGGCGCCATTGACGAGATTCAAGGCTATCGGGAAAGGGATGAAAGACATACTTATATCAAGAATGACAACAATACGGAGGCGGTATTGTTTGATTCTAGAATGTTGAAAAGTGCCAGCGCGTTTTATTTCCCTGACTCAGAGAGATATCTCAATAGCAGCATACGCATTGGGAATGCTGTTATTGGGTTAGGTGAACAGCCAAAATACTATAATCTTGATAAAAATGTTTCTACCAAGTTTATTAGGCTAATATGTGAATTAATGAGCAACTAGGGTATCATGCGGCCAAAAGTGTTTTGCGCATGGAAATATCACTATTTGGCCGGTATATCCGGCCTCAGGGTGTCTTCGGATCTTTTGGCCTCTCGCAAAGCGTTGAACGACCGGAAAAATAAACTGAATAAGCCGCATCAAGCAATCACGAAGTACACGTCAAGCGCTGAGGCGCTAATTTCCACAGCTACCCTTTTAAGATTATAGTAGTATAAAATATTTGTGATTTCTATTTTTTATAAGTTAAGGATGTGAATTTTTGTGAAAAACCTCGTTGAATTCATTGCTGAGCCTAGCACTTGGTTTACTGCTCTTGTTATAGTGGAAATCGTTTTAATGGTGATACTTTGCAAATATTGGGGAGTTGGTTCCTCTTTTTCACTAGGGAGGATGCTGGGTTGTATCGGTGTATGCCTATCTATGATTCCGGTAACTTTTCTTGCCTTTGTACTATTGTCCAACAACACATATAGAACATCAAAAGTCGATTTTTCACCTTTTTCTGAATTAAATAGCGAACAAATCGATCGTTTTGAAGATGCTATTGACATCTTCCTGAACTATGACTTTATAAAAAGCTATACAATAGATGAAAACGAGAAAGATAAAGATTTGCGCAAGACCTACAATATTTCGTGGTGTCGGCTAGAACCACATGAAGTGTTGAACATATCTATAAAGTTTTTTAGAGATGAGCAGGGCGCTATTAACAGGATTCATAGATATCGGAATAATGATAAAAGACATACTTATATCAAGAATGATAACAACACGGAGGCGGTATTGTTTGATTCCAGAATGATGAAAAGTGCTTGCTCGTTTTATTTCCCTGACTCAGGGAGATATCTCGACAGTAGCATACGTATTGGTAATGCTGTTATTGTGTTAAGTGAACATCCAAAATACTATAATCTTGACAAAAATGTTTCTAGTAAGTTTATTAGGCTTATATGTGAATTAATGAGCAACTAGAGTATCATGCGCCAAAAAGGGTTATATGGAATTAAACAAGTTACTTGAAACAAAATGATATGCGATTTGAAGAAAAAAGATAAAACTGGCTGGTAAACTGACACGTGCATAAACTGGAGATAAACATCCCGAAGCTGCAGGACACGGTGACCGAGTCCAGTAAGTCATAAAGAGGTAACTAACGATATGCAAGTTGGGAAAATAATAAATAGGATAGTCGTTCCGCCGCTAGCAAAAGTAGGTTTTCATAAAATCCCATCCGGGAAATCAAGCGAATGGATATTCGCCCAATCTAAAGAGGAATTTCAACACATGATTCAGATTCGGGCTGAAACAATACGATTTCCTTCAGGCCAGGAGTGCAAGTTAGCCGTTTCATTCCATTCTACCGCGCCAAATAGTGGATTTGGGGTGCGTCTTGCCAACATCCTGGAAAGCATTCCGCCAGAACTCAAGGATGATGTAAGATTTTTCGTGACAGATCAGCAAGTCGAAGAGTTTCTTGCCATTACAACCGAGGCTACTATTGAATCAGTCATCCCCATATTTGACTGCTTGGATCGTCCGATAATTGTTCCATCAAAGCAACTATATGAAGAGCTTTCCATAAACACCGAGCAACGAGCAATATCCTTTATGGAACATAATAGTCTATGTTTTGCAAATGACGTGAGTGGCTTAAAGAAGATGATACTAAAAACAGAGGAAATAATAAAAGCAGAGCAGTTTTCCCCACTTGAGGAAATCTCTGAATTGCTGCTAGATGCCACTGCATATGTTGGTGAGCTTGTTAGGAAACTACACGCGGGGCAATGGAGTTGGGATCCAAATTACGGACGCGTTTATTTGTTAACTAATGTTGGAGGCTATAAAAGTTGCATGTCAGGCGCCTTGGGAATAACTTTTAGCTATTGGGCTAGACCTGAAATATATAGCGGTAGCATAAGATCAGATTACAAAGAACTACTTCATAGGATGAACATCGAGAGTTACTACGAATAAACCATGTTTCACTGCTACTATTATAACCACAAAGCAGAACCATAATTTGTCCGGCAAACTCTTCACTTTGAAATGCCCTCCATATATCGTTTGAAAATCACAGCGGCTTCGGCTCGCGTTGGGGCGTCGATCGGAGCTATATTGTTTCCGGAGCGTCCTTCTATTAAACTTTCGGCTACAGCCCATTTCATCGCTATCAGCGCCCAATCGGATATTTCTGTCATGTCAGTGAATTCTGATAAATCAGTCGACGCGTTGACATCCAGTCCTTTATCTTTAGCGTAGCGATAAAGTATAACAACTATTTGTTCACGAGTAATTGTATCGTTAATACCAAAGTACCCATTACCGTAGCCAAGCACGATACCGTTTTGAGACGCCCACAAAATTGCGTCAGAATACCACTCGTCCTCGCTCACATCCAGGAATGGAATATCACCGCTTACTTCGGGTTCACCTTCCAATCGATACAGAATAGTAACTATCATCGCGCGGGTAAGAGTATTACTGGGGGAGAAGCTAATCGAACTTGTACCTTTCATCAATCCAGCCTCAGTAGCAAACTGAACTGCGTCATAGAACCAGTCTGTATCGCTTACATCGGTGTATGGGTTGTTCCAAGCGGCTACGAGCGGCGGGTTTTCGTCAGTTACTATATCATCGTTAGTTAAGACATCAATCGTAGACGTGGTTCTGATATATTCGGAACCTTTGTCAGAAACTGGCGCTAAAATGGTCCAGTTGGCAATAATATTGGCTTTATCATCCTTTGCGTCAACGATGCGATCACTTTTGAGTTCTGTATTGTTTAACCACCATCCTCTGAATACATTATTTCCATAACTTGTTGTTGGTATATTGTAGTTTGCGCCGACAATTTGCGTGTTATATTTCACAGTGTTAATAGCGCTTCCGCCCTGAGGGTCCCAACGAACAGTGATTATTTGCTCCCATTTGGCATATAGTGTTATGTTATCTGTTACTCTGTCGGTTTCGAAAACCCATTTGGCGGTGAGCGCTGCATCTTTGTACCAACCCAAAAAAGAATTACCTTGTATTTCTTGCACCTTTGGTTCCTCAACAAAACCAAGATGTCCCACTTCTTGCGGTTCTATTTCGGAGCCGTTATAATAAATAAATGTTACTGTAAATTTATATTGCGAGATGGTTAGATCATCTGATGTGATTGGCAGGTAGTTGTTGTCGCCCGCCATGGTGGCTCTTACCATTATATTGCCATCGCCTGTGATCGTTACCTTGCCATCGCTATCCACAATGCCGGAACCAGAAACTACTTCAAAGGTTACGACGCCGCTTGTTGAACCTCCCGTCACATAAAGCTGGAAAGGAGGGGCGCCAGATACCAGTTTGATAGCCAGATCGACCTGTTGCGCCTTATCTATCACAATGGTTTGCTGCTCTGAAGTTACAGCTTCGTATTTTTCATCAGCGGCTTTAGTTGCAGTCACTATGATAACGCCTGCTCCACCAATGGTTACTATGCCATTGGAGGTCACAGTGGCTTGCCCTGTCACCAGTGTGTATGTTACCGCGCCAGTGCCACTACCGCCTATAGTAGTCAATTGAAAATCCATGTCGCCATATTTCTTGCCTGTTATGGCGTTCACTTCAAGTGAAGCTTGCTGTCCCTTGTTGATAGTAATGGTATATTTTGCGTCTGCGTTCGCACCTGAAACAGTGTCAATAGCAGTAACAGAAAAATCGTGTGCGAAAACGGCTGCAATTGGGACGCCGGAGATTACCCCCTGTGATGATAGAGTAAGCCCTTCCGGGACTTCATCGGAAGAATACTGGTATGATCCACTACCGCCTGTCGCCGCCATTACGTTTGCGCTGTATGCTATGCCCGCTGTACCGTCTGAAAGAGTTTGGTTGCCAAATGTCAATGGCGCTGGGGCAAACACAGCATTTATTATCACGTTTGCGCTTCCCATAACGAAAGACGCATTCGACGCAGATGTTTGGTTCGTGATGGTTACGCCACCGCCAATCACTTCCCATTTGCTGAAAGCGAACCCGGCTTTCGCTGTAACCATGGGAAGACTGACTGTTGCGCCCTGTATCACCGCTGGGGGATTGGTTACCGTACCCTCGTTGGGGGCTGTGTTGTTTACCTGTGGAACCGATACAGTCGTTGTATATAGCTGAGCATACTGCGCAGTGATTGTGAGATTCCTGGTTATGTTGTTAAAACTCTTATCCCAGGTCACCATATATCCCTCTCTTACTGGCAGGTTTGGAGCTGTCGCCGAACCTCCATGTGAGACTTTTCTCTGTATTTTGAGTATAGCTTTATTTTGACTGTCCACAAATGTAACATTATGATATGGCGCGTGAACGCTACCGCTCATACTTGGGACTTCCATTGGCGTATAGTGACTATTAGGATATGTTCCATCGCCCAATTGACCATCATCGTTCCTTCCGCTTACCCATAGAGAATTTGAGGTAGTATGAATCATGGTGTGATAACCACCTGCCGAGGCTATAGCTACACCGTCCATAACCCTAATTGGGCTAAGCACATTATTTCCGCTTCCGCCATTCCCTATTTGTCCGTAATTATTTCTTCCCCACGCCCAAAGGGAACCGTCGGATTTAACAGCTACGGTGTGTTGATTTGTTGAGACAGAATCCACGTTATCCATGATTTTTACTGGTGTTTGGCTATCTATGGTATTCCCATTCCCCAATTGTCCAGAATCATTTTTGCCCCACATATAGAGGGAACCATCGGTTGTGATAACTGCGGTTGTACGGTTCGCCGAAATGTAAGTTACGTTCTTGTTAATATACGCGTTGTTGATTTCCACCCAACTGTTCCGGTCTGTCATATCGCCAGTTCCCAATTGACCGTACTTGTTCTGTCCACGAGCCCAGAGAGAAAAATCAGTTTTAATGATAAAGCTGTTGTCTTCACCTGCCGCAACAAATAGTACATTACTCATAATCATCTTTGGCGTTGTGATATCAGATGTTTTTCTTGTATTTATTTGGTCAGTGTCAAAAAAATCAAGTTCATTGGCGCCCCATTCATAGAGATCGCCACTAGTTGTAATTGCCATCGTTCGGAAGTCAGAACATGAAACGAAGGCCACGTTATCCATAACTTTATATGGAGCGCTTACAGCAAGCTTTTCATTGCCATCAGCAGGGCATACTTGCCTTCGGTTATTCAATCCCCAAACGTACAGGGAGCCGTCTTCTGTAATAGCGGCAGTATGAGCGCCACCTGCTGAGACAGAAATTACTCTTTTATTTTCAAGACTAATCATCAACGGGGTTGTTTGCCTGTAATTAATTCCAACTAGGTTGTTCCCTATTTGTCCGTGGGTGTTACTTCCCCACATGTATAGCGAACCGTTAGTTGTGATTGCCGCGCTGTGCCATGAACCGGCGCTGATTGTCGCAAAATCCTCTCGCTTGGCAAAAGCAGTTTGTTTCATAGCCAACAAAAACGCAACAAAGAGAGTCAGAATCAGCATGAAAGATGTTAGTTTTCTCCTAATTTGTCTTTTCATTTTTCGCATTCCCTTTCCCACTAATTGATATAGTTTATTCGCTAGTCCAACGTATGTCTGTCAACTCAATGGCTTTTGTCTATATCCCCAGTTCGAATTCATCCAGGAGGTTTGCGCCTTTGTCTAGGGCTTCCAGATATCGCCTGATGATCATCGCAACTTCTGCGCGGGTTGCGGAATCCCTTGGGACAAGTGCTGTTGGTGTCCGCCCTTGAATAATCCCAAAAGCTACAGCCCACTTCATAGCTTCCAGCGCCCATTCGCCAATGTCGTCTATATCAGTGAAATTTAACAGCTCAGACGACGCGCTGATATCAAATTCCTTTAAAGCGGCATAACGGTAGAGAATGGTTACAAACTCTTCTCTGGTAACATTATCATTCCAGCCAAAACTGCCATTGGCATACCCATAAACAATACCATTCTCAGCAGCCCAAATAACCGCTTCGGTATACCATTGCCCGCTCTGAATATCCGGGAATCGAACACTGCTTGAAACAAGCGGCTGGTTTTCAAGCCTGTAGAGGATGGTCACCATCATTGCGCGCGTCATAGCTGTGTTGGGAGAGAATATGTTAGCGGCTGTACCTTTCATCAAATTTCTTGTTGAGATAAACCTGACCGTATCGTAGAACCAATCGTTGTCATTTACATCAATGTATGGGTTTTCCCAGCCGTCTGCCTTTGTTGGATTATCCGGAATTGTTTTTGCCGCAGGTGGAGTTGGATCAGGAGGATCTCTAGGAGGTGTATCCTTTGGAGGGGGGATTACTGTGGACAGAAGAGTATAGTTCTGCGCTGCTTTTGTCATATTTGTACTGCTTGGATCGCGGTTACTGCGGAATTCCGCTGCAATTGTGTGGATACCTGTTCCGAAGTTAATGAACGTTTTAGCGCGAATTGTAATTACTGTACTACCTTCCTTAGCGTCATAATCCTGATCTATTAACATTTCCATTCCATCAATGAAGAACTTCATGAATTCGTTGTAGGTTTCTTCACCAATTATAGTAAATATCTGATTACTTGGAAAGGTTATTATACTCGGAATGGGTGTGATGGGTATGATGCTATAATCATTATTATTTAAGACGTTAGTGTCAGTGTTTTTCAAAACTTTAAGCGTAAATGTCCCTTCTGATGGAGAAAATATACTGTCGCCGTAATCAACTCTTACGGAAAAAGTAAACTTGCCACATTCTGTAGGCACACCGTAAATTTCACCAGTTGGTAACAGATTTACGCCATCTGGAAGTCGTTCGCTTTCCTTTTCAACAAGTTCAAATGTGACTTTGTTCCAGGTATATTTGTTGCTTGTTCTAAGCAAAGCGGAATAGGGTACGAATTTGACTGCTTCAGGTACAGTTTCAGTTATTAACCCAGGGTTACCGGAAAGACCGGAAAGATAGATAACCAAGGGTTCCTGACCTTCCGCTGTGATGGTCAGTGTACCAGTTATATCGCCAGTACCGTCAGGGAGCAATCTGATTTTTGCCACATTTGCCAGTTCACCGTTTGGAGTTCCCTCGTGGGATGTCTCAGTGAACGGTGCAAGTGTATTGTTTCCAGCGCCGCCCACAGTCCAGTAATCATCCAGCTTGACATTTGTGGCGTCTAATTTAACACATATGCCGTTCAGCGGTTCGTCGCCAATGTTCGCGATAAAAATATCGTGCATGTTTTCATATAAAGCATCCAGAAATACCTCTCGTTTTTCAGGGTTAAAGTCCTCTTGGTCATTCTCTTCACTGAAAGAGTAAACGGGACCGTTAACAAACAGCTTTGAACCTCCAAAATGCTTTTTAACAAAAGACACTGAATAATTGCGAACGATTTCTTCGTTTGACGCGATAGCAGTATACAAAACCGAACCTCCAGAGAAATTTTGTGGAGAACTTCCATTACGCTGCTCTTCAGCCGCCTCTTCATTTGAGCCGGCAAAGATTTTCACTCTTGGATCATTCCAAAATGTTGGGGCTAATGAAGTAAGACTGTCTTCTTCGTCAAGTTCGTCAAGAATTAGCAGCGTCTGATATCCCATACTGTAGAGGCTGTCATGAAGGAAGGGAACAGTGTAGGTGTCCAGTCCAACCGCGCCGGTCATCCGAAAATACGTGTCATCAGAACGAATATCAGGTCTGTCAGGATTGACGCTTCTGTAGATTCCGTCGATAGCTTTTACATTGACTTGATAAATACGCCCATCGACCAAAAAGATCGTGAAATCCACGCCATTACCACTATAATTCCCCAAGTAGCCGGCATTATAATCTTTGGCATTATCAGGGAATAAATCGTCTTTAATGTCACGGGTGTTTTCTGCGGATTCCAGCGAATCATAGAGTCCCACAACTGCTTTGAGTATTCTGGAATGATCAGTTAACCCCTCATGAAGATATTCCAATGCAAAGTAGTATTCCCCACTAGCTGGGTATTCCCTGTATAGTGTGTAGGAAACTGTCGTATATATAACAGAATCGCGCTGTTCTGGTTCAGAAGGGCTATGATTGGAATACACAACCTGTCGTTGTGAAGACTGATCATATAATCCGTAATCATAATATATGCCGTTATTTGATGAGGAAAAGTGCACTTCAAATTGATCAAGGCAAATTATAGCAGCATCTTTTTTAAAAACTATAGTGAATTTTTGCGGTTCACCCCAGTCGCTAAAATCCGCTTTCCATCCCCTACCAGATTCATTCAATATGTCATCTGATATTTCTTTTCCCGCAGCCGCAGCAGTTTCAAGTCCACTTTCACTCCATTGTCCACTATAAACAAGAAGATCGTATGTAGCGCTGAAAGCCTCGTTGAGCGAAAGATATAGGATGAACTCGCTTTCAGGCGTATAGGTGGAAGGAATGTGCAAATTGTAAACCAAATTATTATTGTCTTTATCAAAGTTATATTCAACTTGTGCGTTAACTCTTTCCCGATCCGATTCTGTATACACACTAAAATTGTAAAAATCAGCGCGGGAACTTGTTTCCACGCTGACAATATATCTCTTGTTATTTGGATCGAGCTGATTTGCGGTACCCACAATTAATTCTAACTCAAATGAAGTCTTCCGATTATTTCCTTCTGGGGACAGATCTATGGTATCTGTCTGCTTGGCAATTTCGAATCTGTCATCATCGCTGCCGCTTGACCTCTTAATCCAAACCACCGCAGCTTCGTCTTCGGCGATTTGATCCTGGGAGAGTTCACTCAGCACTGTGTAAAATTTGACCTCCCTTAATGACGCGGGTGGATAGCTTTTCAAATCTAACGTAACGTAAGTCTCTTGTAGCGGAAGAAGGGATTGCGGTCTAATTCCTGGAGTGGGCAGAAAGACTTTTGGCTCTTGTTTTGCCGCAACATATTCATCACCGATGGTGACGCCAATTTGTGACAGGCTTGGTTTATCTCCTGCCATGGATGATACAGTGAAGGTATGACCGCCAACAGTGACTGCGCTATCAGGTGTTTCAAACCGCTCTACGGTTGTCACGCCATCTACTTGGAACTGCGCTTCGTAGGGAAAGAACGCGTTGTTTTCCAACCGGATGTTATAATTTCCGTCTGCGTCAAACAGCTTTTGGGTTGCGGTTTCCTCTCCTGTAGTGCCCACAACAATCTCTTGTGTCCCAAGGTTATAAATAACAAAAGACGCCAAATTGTCATTAGCTATCGCCAATGGCAAAGCCGGGGTAACCAACAGTAATACGCACAGGAGCAAAGGTAGAATTCGTCTAGCAGTTTTATTAAGCATTTTTTTCCTCCTATTTTTTGAAAATATCGCAGGTATCACTTGTCTGTACCCTGCGTTGAAAGTTCTTTATGCGCTATATTAATCAGTTCATCTATATAATAAATGCGGCTATGCCACAGATTTCCTGTTTTGTTGTCAAAAATGAGAGTTCCTTCGATTTCGTCGATATCTGTGAGCTGCGGTAAAACAGCCAATATTTGGCATTCAGCCTCGTCTAGTAACTGACCGTAACGGTCGCCGTCAGCGGTGATATATTCGCTAATGAGATAGCCGCTTACATGGGAAAAATAAGTTAGGTACGCCTCCTTTTCGAGTTCGCGTATTTTTTGGCCTGTTTTGATATTATAGGCGACTGGAGTACCGTGTCCGTATATTTGGGAGATTACAGCCACATTCCCGGCAAAAAAGGCTGCGCAATCGCCGGGAGCGTCCACGTCAAACAGTTTTTTCCCTTCCCCATTATACACCGCCCCATTGTTTCCGCTAGGTTCGTTCCCAACAGCAAACAGATAGCTGCCGTTAATATGAGCTGCGCCCAGCAGTTTTCGGCCATTCAAGAAAGTTTCGTCAACAACCATTCCACAATACGCCGCAAAATCACCTACAGCAGAAAAAGTTTCCAAAGTAGTCCCTGTATCCAAATCTACCAGTTTCATTGTCCCGTCTTTTTCGAAGATGCTTATTCCATAAGGCGCGTAAAAGACGGAGGATAGGCCTGTTTTTTCATACAGCAGCTTACCGTCATCCCCAGAGTAAATGCGTAGCGCATCTTTGGCAATACGCTCATCATCCCAGTAAATAACTGCGAGATTTCCGCTCAACTTGCTATACTGCTGATCATACACCCGCTCGGCGTCGGGGATAATGGTTTCAGTTAAAAGTACTCCATTGCTGTCGTATAACTGAAAATGATCGAAAGCAAATAGCATGACCCGAGTACCCGCTGCGTTGATACGCGCCTCATCATGAGTAAAGGCGGGATCATAAGAAAACACGTGTGAGTTAGCGTGGTTTTCATACCGCATAACACGTATTAGCGGAGAGTTCCGGTTACCAACAATAGCTGTATCCCCCTTAATACAGAGGAAATCACAGGAATATTTGCCGCTGGAACCAGACAGCCGCTCTGCGTTCTTAAAAAAGTGATATTGTTCATCTTCGGTTGAGACAAGCGCGTTATTTTCATCGCAATCAAAAGCACGGACATATTTGTCAGTGAAGGCAACTTCTTGTTGTTCCCCAGTTTCCAAATTGACGCGGACTACAGTATCTCTATATGAAACAAAGACGCCGGATTCGTTAGTTAGTACGCCTATTTTACTGGGCAATTCAAAAGCGGCTGTTTGCTCTAGCGCATCCATATCAATGGCGGCAAAAAGTGAGTTGTCAGTCGCAGTGGCTGAAAAAGCGAAATAGTTCCCGGAGAAACCGCCTTCAAAATGGAAATACTCTGATTCGTCCAAGATTTCTGCATCCCGCTTACCATTTCTAAGATCAAATATTGACAATGACCCGTCCACGAAGCTGACTGCTAAAAGGCTTCCATCTCCGTTTAGGGCAAATAGGTTGTCTTGGGGGTTGGCGAAACCGTCATTAAAAGCGACACGCTGATATCTGTCCCCAAATGGGATTATCTCTTTCTTAATTCCATCTTTGCTATAGACGACCGCCTGATTTTGATCCTTAAAAACGGAGGCAATGGTGTTGCCATCAGCGGCTAAGGCAATGGCGGTGGTAGGATCTCCAGTCCATAATATTTGTTTTTTGTTTATGTCATAAACGCTGAGGCCGCCTTCTCCCGCATAAACCAAGGTGCTGTTATCCATGAAAAGCACTTCAGCCAATGATGAATTTATTGAGGGTAAAATGGCAAGGATTTCTCCCGTTTCGATGTCAAAAACTTTTAGGGAGACTTTCGTTTCAAAAGAGTACATAGCGGCGACGGTATTTCCGTCTGGTGAGAGCGCAATGGTGAACGGCGCCGACGGAAGTTCGATTGTTCGCAATGGCTTAAATCCGACGGTCAGATCGTAAATACCCAGCGCATTAGTCAAAGCTTTTTGCGCTTGCGGCGTATATGGAGGGATAAAAATATTGTCTTGCGNAGGTAGCGCCTCTAGCGCAAGAGATAAAGCGCGCTGTACGTCGCCTCCGCTCANCGCTTTAGTCGATTCCTCCGCCAGGACAATGGATTGTTTGGTACGTTCCATGCGTCTTAACCCTGTGAATACTGTGAATGCCCCTAATAGTAGAAACACCGACGCTATAATTGCGGTTACTCCTCGCAAACGCCTGTATCTTCGGGACCGAGGGTCGTTTCTATGTATATGCATAAATGCCGCTAGCATCTTATCGGCAGTTTGAAAACGCAAATTCTTATCAGGCGACATCGCTTTATTAATGATAGCAGCCAAACCTAAAGGGCAGTCTTCGACGGTTAAGGGTATGACATCGGAGGCATATCGTGCGGGACGGCGACCCGTCAGAAGATGATAGAGCGTCGCGGCCAGTCCGTATATATCAGAGCGAGCGTCTAACACAATCGGGTTGTCGCCACCATGGGAATCAACTGTTTCCGCAGTATTTGCCGTCTCAGATACCGACGATGACTTTCGCTTTTTCGACGCGCTGCTGGATGAATAACCCTTTCCATAATGTTCTGGAGAAGCGTATCCCTGGCTGCGACCGACCGAGACCGCGCCATCTTCGCCCAATGCAAGGGCGATATTGAAGTCAATCAGCTTAACGTCGCCTTGCGGCGTGAGCATGATATTCGCGGGCTTAATATCGCTGTGTAGAATGCCGTACGGCGGTCGAGTGTGTAAGTAAACCAATGCCTCTAATAACTGTTTAGCCCACCCCACTATTTGCTGTGACGAGAACCGTTCACCTCTATCCAGCGCTTTATCGAGACTCTCCCCTTCAATAAAATCCATCACCGTATATACGTTTTCGTTTTCAATGACAAAATCGTAGATTTGCGGAATATTTGAATGGCTCAGGTTTTTCAAAGTTTCCGCTTCTCGCCTGAGCGATGACATTGCGCCCTGTGACAACGTCCGTCGATCTGTTTTTAATACAACATTTTTATCTAAACGCAAATGCCGCCCTAAATAAATGGTTCCGCCACCGCCTGAACCAAGCTGCCGCGATATTTCATATAGCGAGGCTATCATTTCCATAATTGTTTCCCAACTGGGTTTAAACTATGGCTTTTTAAGCCATGGTCTTTTTATTTCCCTCAAAAACGTATTCCACGCCCGCGTTTCCGAATGAAACTTGATCTCCGTGCCTAAGCGGGAATGGTTTGCCAGGTATTATGCTGTTCCCATTAACAAAAGTACCTGCCCGTGAATTTAAGTCCGTAATCGAATATCCGTATGCAACACGCTCAACAGCGGCTTGGCGGCGGCTCACAGTTTTGGTAGTTTTTTCAAACTCAAAATCGCACTGTTTTCGTCCAATGTTGACATCAAACCTGCCAATGACATATGGTTGGCCTTCCTTGAGTACGAGTGGGATCAGCTCTGGTAGGCCGGGAAGGCCAATGAGCCGTAAATACGCGTCCGCTTGCGCGCATAACTCTGTGTCGCGTGATGCGGGGAGTACATCGGTAATTACTTGTTCATACTCAACGACATAAGCCGCAGTGAGCTGAGCTCTATTTCGAAAGCCTGTTTTTTCATAAATAGATGTGACGTGGTTTTTGATTGTGCCTTCAGATATATATAGCGTCTTCGCAATGAACTCGCTACTCAACCCTTTTGCTATCAACCCACAGATTTCAAGTTCCCGTTTAGTAAGATCTCGACTGAAATTTGGCTTTTCACTCGGTATACTTCTTTTTTTCATCTTACCACCACCAAGCAACTGTATTATAAAACGGACATTTAAAATAATCAATAATACTTACAAAATATCCTCTAAAATTCCAGAAAAATGTGAAAAAGGTCATGGAAAAATAGGAAAAACACCGCATAGGAAGTACTCTTAATAAAATGTATAGTAATGTATAGCCATTTCCTGAGTTTTCAGAAGACAGGGTCAATAAGCAAAAGAGAAAGAAGGGAGGGGCGCATAAGGAAAAGAAAGGGACAGGGAAAAAGGAAGGAAGTGTATGTTTATAAAAGTGACGCTATTATACGCGCTAAAACCAGTAAAGAAGTCAATTAAAGTATAGGAGGTACCATAATGAAAAAGTTCATTTCCTTGTTATTAGCTTGCATCCTCGCTTTGGCAGCGACAATAACCCCAAATAGTTGGGCGACGCCCAATGAAACAAATGGATTCTCGGATGAAGGCATCACACAGGCATCCAATCCGGAGACAAAAAAGGAAATTGATGATGTCCTGGAAATATCCGATGAGACTGATTGGGATTCGTATGACTTGACGGATGTATTCTCAGGAGAAGACATCTGCCAAGAATCCGGCCCGGAGACAGAATTTGAAATGGTTGAGAGTATCGAAGAGACGCCAGGCTTGAAAACTTTTGCGCTCAGCAGTTATTTATTTACTGTTGGTTCCTGGAATTTAAGGGGCAGTACAGATTATTCTTCCATTGGAGCATTGCTTAATAAGCAAACTCCCACTCTAGTTGGTTTGCAATATGTGGCGAACAGCACATTGCTAAATAATATCCGGATAGCGGCTGGGATGCTAGATTCCCAATATTTAGCAACAACGTCAAACCAGGGTATGGGCGTGTTATTTAACTTAACGCGGGTTTCTAGTTCTTCGTATGACTTGCCAAACGCCAACAACTGGGAAGCAAGAAAGCTACAAAAGCTAGTCCTGAGTTTATCCGATGGACAATTGTTATCACTCTATAATACGCATCTTGATCATCATGTTAACAGAAACCTGCTGACAAATCAGATGACATTTATTGCAAATCAAATGGTAAATGACACAAACCCCTACAAAGTCTTAACCGGATGTTTTAATACCGGCACGCTTACGGATCTATGGTCGATTTTCACAAACAAAGGGCTTGTCACAACAAATGGTACAAGCGCTATCAACATAGTTGTTTCTCCAAATATTAAAATTATTAGTACACGGTCTGTTGAGACTTCTTTGTCATCCATAAATCCAATTTTCGCGACCCTTGAAATCAGCAATGTCACTGGTGTTGCCGTCTTGCCAACAAGCGTTACGCTAAAACCAGGAGAAACCAGACAGCTCTCGGCAACCGTTCTACCATCAAGCGCCTTAAACCAGAATGTGACATGGAAGAGCAGCAACCCATCTGTGGCTAGTATAAGTGCAAATGGTTTAAATTGCTTAGTATCCGCTGTCGGTTCAGGGACGGCAAAGATTACTGTCACAACCGAAGAGGGAGGCTATACAGCCTCCTGTGATGTAACAGTAGGTAATATTACCTGGGATGCTGACGGTGGTAGCGTGTCTCCATTGATTTCGTCACTGACGGCAGGCGGCTCTTTTGGGACAACGCCCACGCCTAGCAGGGCTGGTTATATTTTTGGCGGATGGTATACAGGCAAAAATGGAACAGGCGCGCCAATCACAAAGGCTACTCTCGTCCCTATGGTATCCACCACATACTATGCCTATTGGACGCCGACTGATTGTGTAAATATAATATGGGAAGCTGATAACGGCGCGACTCCAGTTAGTATGGCAATGATCATTGGTGAGAATATTAATGATCTGCCACCTACGCCGGAACGGAGCGGTTGTTCGTTTAGTGGTTGGTACTCTGACAGGTTCGGCAATGGAGAAAGGATATACTCAGACTCGCCCACGCCATCAACGTACGCCATCTATTACGCTAAATGGACAGTCGTTGTTGCTTTTGACGCAAGTCCAGTTGCGGCGTCGCCTGAACGGATGGCAATGACGGCGGGTATGCCGTTTGTAGATTTGCCTACTCCGGAAAGAGACGGTTATTTCTTTAGTGGATGGTTCAGTGGCGCTGGTGGTACAGGCGCTCAGATTCTTCCGTCCTCTATTGTGGCAACCAGCGCTGTTTATTACGCAAAATGGACGTTGATCGTTTATGTATCAATTACGTGGGACGCTGACGGAGGTACTGCAACGCCGGTAAGCCAAACAAAAATAGCCGGGATGCCAATGGGGGAACCGCCTGTTGCCATACGTTCCGGATGCACTTTTGCCGGGTGGTATACAGGAAAGAACGGCATTGGAACTCAAATCACCGCCACTACTACGGCGCCGGGCACCGATACTAGGTATTACGCCAAGTGGACGGCTACAGTTACATGGAATGCCAATGGCGGCAGTACACCGGCTACCTGGACTGCTAAAACAGTAGATGTCGCGCTGGGTCAGCAAATGCCTACTACAACTAGATCTGGATATGATTTCAAGGGATGGTATATCGGCAATAACGGTACAGGCGAATTAGTCACTCAAAACACGGTATTGAAAGGCAATGCTATATATTATGCCTATTGGGCGCAAAACAACTCGACTTTGCGTATTGAGGGGAATAATACGCCAGGTACTTTGGCGCCAGGACAGTCTTTTTCTATTAGTGGGACAATCAATTCTAACTATATAATCAACAGTGTCAGAGTTTCGGTTTATAACATAAATGGTGTTGAGGAAATTTACGCGAGCGCTACACCCAATTCGACGTCATATAGTATTAAAACAATCGACAGTTCAATAAAATTCGGCCAACTCTCGTCAGGCGACAAGATATATGTAATCACTGTAAAAGACTCGTCCATGAGTACAGCGAAGACATTGGTATATAGCTCATTTACGGTTCAACAGGCAACAACAACAGGCGCTAATCTTGCCGCAGTTACCATGGGCATTGGGTATATTAATCAAGGTAGCTCCAAGTACACCAAGGTATGGAAAGTGAAAGAAGGTTCTAAAACACTCAAAGCATGTGGATGTAATATGTGCAGTGTTACTATGTGCGTCAATTTCATAAGAAAAACAAATTATTCGCCAGAAACACTATTCGATGACGCCATTAATAAGTATAAGTTGGTATACAATGGTAATGGCTCGTGGGGGCCAACCCCCGTAAGAAACATGGCTATTAACTATAGTCTGAATCCGCAAGCATGGAAGACAGATATAAATCAAGTAATAACAGCCTTGAGAAATAATATTCCTGTTATTCAAAATGTACAAAAATGGGACGGCAGGTATATGAATGGACATTATATAGTTCTTGGAGGCCATAAACGTGAAAATGGGGTCGATATGTTTTTAGTTTTCGATCCTGGTAGAGCAGCCAATAGTTATGATGCAGCAAAACCAAAACAAGGTTGGTATTCGGCAAGCACAATTAAAAGCATACTGAAGTATGGGTACTTGATTTGCCAATAACAAACTGGTATTTAAAGTCATGCCTGAATTCCTGATAGGTAAAATCTATAAGTCACTAGCATATAATATAGGAGGTTTAATTATGAAAGAGACAAAAAGAAAACTAAGAAAAAGCATTATTATATCTGTTTCATGTGTGGTATTGCTCTGTTTGCTTGATTATTCCAGCGTGCTTTCCTATGCTGAGGAACTATTCGCTGTAGGGGTGGAAGCTATGGTTGACAGCAAAAACATGGAAGAAATGCCTATTTCCAATGCAATAGGACTTTCAGAAGGGGATTTCAATGCTCAGAATGTTGATGCGGAAGATGAGCATCCTTCATATAGCGAAGATAGTGCCTTTATCGGAATGGTTATTGAATATAACGCGGATGAATTGTACTACATACCAGAATTTGCCGATGTTGATTATGGTATGGAAACATATTTGACTGCTCATGTGTATTATTCGGGAGGATTGTACTATGTCCCAGATCCGTTTTCAGTTACATGGAGATCGAACGATGAGAAAGTGTTTTGGGTTGATGATGGCGGTATTCTTTACCCAACAGGTATTGGGACAGCAAATCTGACCGCTGAGTATACTAATCCTACGACTGAGGAATACTTTACCATAACACAGGCAATAACTATCCATGAAGGGAGCATTGTAGAGTTAGTGTCGGATGAGGACAACATTACAACGTTTTTGGGCATAGACCAGTATACGCCAGTATACGCACAATCCTCAAACGGATTCTACTACGATATAACATATAGTGAAGAACTGAATACTGCATTTACCGACCCTAATGTTGCGAATTATTGTGAGGGTGTACTTGAACCAAAAGCATCAGGTAAAACAACATTGATTGCAACGATGTTTGGTTTTTCAACAGAAATTGAAGTTAGCGTTGTCAATCCGGAAAAGCTCGCAATCGCGGCTTCGGAAGATTCATTGATAGTCTATATGGATATGCTGGAGTACGTTAGTATTGTGGCCAGTTCCAGCGGTTGTTCAGTAGATGTAACAGAATATACAAGTTGGGATGTGCTAAATCCAAGTGTCGTTGAGGTAGTGGATGGTTATGTCTATGGAATGAACTTTGGGAGTACAACCATCACAGCATCATATGGCGGTGAATCATTGTCTATTCCTGTGGAAGTGGTTCCATACCCACTCGGAGTTAAAGTCGGTGGTAAAGTCAGGTCATACAATCCAAATGATGATACGAGATTGCAACTTATGCTAGGAGATGAGCTGATTCAAGAGATTTATATCCCGGAAGAAGACGGCTCAGGGCAGATCAATCAAGAGTTCGCGTTTGAAGGCATTCAACCCGGTACATACACCTTGGTTGTTTCAAAGAAAGGACACACAACCTTCACCGCGCGCAACATAGTCGTCGGCGAGAATGATGTTGATCTGACGCAAGATCCCCGTGAAGATGTACGCTTGATTTCCCTGAAGTACGGTGATATCAAAGGAGACGGAGTGCTTGATGACGCCGGCACAAGTAATGATATTAAGAACGGAAGTGTAGATGCATCAATTATCTCACAGCAACCTTCAGAGAGTGAACCCACAAGCAACCCAGAAGGCGCCGAAACTATCGTTGACAAAGAATTACCGCGGGCAGGGAAATGGATCAACCCATATGTTGATGTAAACGATGCCGACTGGTTCTACAACGCGGTCAGGTTTGTCTCTGAGAACAATCTGATGAACGGTACCGCCGCCGACAGATTCTCCCCCAATATTGCCATGACACGCGCTATGATAGTAACAATCCTATATCGCCTTGAGGGGCAACCGGCCGTTACAGGCAGTATTCCTTTCCCAGATGTCCAACAAGGACAATGGTATACAGACGCAGTGATTTGGGCAACTGGGAACGATGTTGTATATGGTTATACCGACGGCACCTTTGGGTGGGCTGAGGTTGTTACCCGCGAAGAACTTGTAACTATTCTCTACCGCTATAGTATCAAAAAAGAGTTTAATATCAGCGCCTCTGCTGATCTGTCAATCTTCACCGATATGAAAGACATTGGAGACTGGGCGCTCGATGCCATGAAATGGGCTGTCGCTGTAGGGGTCATTCAAGGGCGGACACAGACAACAATAGTTCCCAGAGATTCTGCGACCCGAGCTGAGGTTGCTATGATTTTCAAGCGTTATCTTGATTATCGAACAATACCTTGAAGAATTCTATTTTGAAATATAGCAACACAAACATCCATCTCGTATCGCTGTGGTAATCAGCGGGAGTTCACACACACTCCCGCTGATTACCCAAGCCAACTATTCTTGCTCATGTCTACGCGCCCGTCGGGAAGGAACGTCACGCCTTCATCTTTGAGCATCGCCCGCCGCTTTTCAGCGAATACCCCGCCGGCGATAGAGCCGTCAGACATGACGACACGTTGCCAAGGTAGATTCTCCGGACAGCAACGCATAGCTCGCCCGACCTGACGCGCCGCGCGTGGATACCCCAGCAAACGCGCAATCTGCCCGTATGAAATTACTTGCCCTTTCGGTATTTGCGCCAATATAGCATAAACCTGCTCAAAAAACCGATCCATTGTAACGCTTACCCTTCAATTATGGTAACTGCTCCAACCAGGTTGAGCCAACTAAACAAAAATCAATCAAGATACCCTCGTATGTGTTTTTGACTAACTTTCTGGAAAGTACACCGTTTTTTGTATTTTCGTTTTTCCTATCACTTCCAAGCCAGAAGTATATCATAAAGTGAGCGAATAAACACGAAAAACGCTTTTTAAATGCTATAGTAGAATTGCCATAGTGACTTTAAAATATATTCCGCTCAGAAAATAAATTCCATTTTATTCCAACTATTCTATAAACATAATGGAATTTATTAAAGCCGTTCATACTGAAACAGCGCAAACTGACGCCAATGGCGGCTTAATAAGAGTAACCGAACAATTATTGCCCACAGAGGTAGATTTAAGGTATTATATTCAAGTTACGAATGGATCGATACGAGGAGAAGCAGCAGTGAATAAATAATAAAACACATACTTGTATTGATCTGTTCCGTTTTGTGCCTGTTTCTGATTGCTGGGATATTCTATTATTATCTACCAGCAACATATACAAGAATTGGAGAACTGATAAATGGATAAACTGGAGATAAACATCCCAAAACTACAGGACACGGTGGCCGAGTCCGGCAAGATGGTCACAGACGCTAAGGAGATCGGGAAATCAATATCAGAAACAAACAAAAAGCTCACCTCAACCGGGACATGGCAGGGCGACGGCGCCAATGCGTATAATGGCAAAAGCGGCCAGTGGAACAAGAATTACAAAGCGCATGAAAATACGGCTGCCAAAATGAAAGACGCAACGAAAACCGTTTTGTCGCAAGCCGAGGACTTAAACCGCCAAGCCCTGGGATTTGCCGGAATCGTGGGGGGATCCTCAGGCGGCGGGCCGAAGAATATCCTCACATATGAGCCGAACGCGAAAACAGGCGCCGTGGGCGCGTGCGACAAGGCCATCGCTCAAATCGATTCGCAGCTAACCCAGGTGAAAAAAGCGGAAAACTCTTTGGCCGGGGTATCCGGGCTCAGGGTATCTTCGGATCTTTCGGCGTATCGCAAAGCGTTGAACGACCGAAAAAACAAACTGAACAAGCTGCGGCAAGCAATCACGAAGTACGCCTCAAGCGCTGAGGCGCTAGTTTCCACAGCAACCCGCGTGTTCGGGGGCATCAGCCTGCCCGAAGGCGCCATAGCTACGCTTAAATCCTGGG
>JGI24702J35022_10000292_pt1 | contig 29325 bp, 32 predicted proteins | sample TergutTh196P4_FD_35022 | JGI IMG/M metagenome (IMG submission 35022)
CGCGGCTATCGTCTCGAACGCGTTGCCGCTCCCGCCGTTGTTCCTCATGTCGGCGTCTATAGAACATGCCATCTCTTTCTCGGAGATGCCGTCATGTAACATCTCGGGGATGCGTGACGCGGTCTTCGATGATATTTCGCACGCTTTCCTTATTTCCGATATCTCTTTTTCATCTTTGATCGACATCACGCCGTCGATGTTCGACGAGACATCGACGAGCTCCGCGCCCGATATCCGTTTCAGGTACTCGGACGCATTGTATGTGACCGACGGGCCGCATATGCCGATGCGTTCGTGCCCTTTCAGTAATTTTAAGATGATGCCGTTGCGTTCCTCGCGTGTCCGGTAAACGTGCACATTGCCTTTCCCTTTCTTTGCCGTGGTCTCTTCAAGCGGACCCGTCACAACATCAAGACAACCGTCCGAGATTATTGCGAGCGATCCCTCGAACGTTCCGGACGATTGTTCGGTAACATACCAGAACGTCAGGTCAAGGAACGGCGAAGTACCGTTGGAAATGACAACGGCGCCGACGTTGACGCAGCTTTCCGATATCCTCTGCGCTCTGGACATTTGCGTCATATGCCTACCCAGTCGTTCCTGATTATTCTCTTCAGCGCTGATATCGCGGAGAGCGCCGCAAGGTGGCTCGTTGACGGATTCGACGGCGACGGCACGTTGTTCGTCTTGGATATCATATCTCCGAACTCTCCTCGTACGATAAGCTCATGCGAGTTCGATCTGGTCTTCGGATCTAATATTATTTTCACTTTCGTTCTGTCGAATCCGACGCCCATGATGCTCACGGCGGCGGCCACGTTAATGTTCTTCGGGAATAATTTTACCGCTTCTCTCGCGTATCCGTCATAAATGACCGTGGGTTCGCTCACCTTGGTGATGTCTATCCCCTTCTCTTTCAGATACGGAACACCTACCAGGCTGTCTGGGCTTTTTGTTGTTGTAAGTAAGACCTCATCAATGCGTCCCACCGACGCGGAACTGAGACCGTCGGTGCCGCAGAGCGCCCCCGACGGCACGAGTATGCGCGCTCCCGTGTTTCTCGCTGTTTCGTAAACACTGTTCCTGTAATCATCATCCACGAGCGCTCCGACGGACATTATCATTATATCAACGCCCCTGCCGACAACCTTCGGAACGATCTCCCTGGCGGCGGCCTGGTTCGCCGCCTCTATCACAAGATCGCAATGATACAGTTCCTGCTCTATTGAGCGGACGGCCACAGCCTTGTTCAGTTTCGACGCAAGCGCATCGGCCGCCTTTCCGTTAAGGTCCACGAGATATATTCTCTTGACCTCTGTCATACCGTCGGCGGCCTCCGCAAGTTCGCCGCCTATCGACCCGCATCCTATAATACCCAAACGCATAGCGCCAATGACCACCGTACACGTATTAATACATTATTTTTGAAAGGCCATAAGAACAGTCTCCGATTCTTTCCGTGGTCTCCGGCGGTCATGAGGCGGTACCGGCGAAACAGAGATTAAGGATGTTCGCGTTCTTCGGGTGATGAGATACGAGACGCTTGAGCATACCGCCGATATCCTTGTAAGATGTAACGGACGCACAATGGAAGAGTGCTTCGGGAATGCGGCGTACGCGATGTTCGACCAGATGATAGACGTTGCGGCGGTCGAAAAGAAAAAAAGATTCTACGTGACCGTGGAAGCGGACGATATCGAAGACCGTCTGTATCTGTTCTTATCGGAGCTCCTTTACATGCTGGACGCCGAGTCGTCGGTGATGTCATCGTTCGCTGTAACGTTCAGCGGGAACAAGGTGTTGTGCGAATCGTACGGTGAGACGCTGGACAAGGAAAGGCACATGCCTAAGACGGAGATAAAGGCGGTAACGTACCATATGATGGAAATTGATAAGGATACGCCGTCCGTGACGGTGCTTTTCGATGTGTAGCTTCTTCACCAATGGCAATGCGCCCTTTCATGGACAGGCCAACGGCCTGTCCCGTCACGGATGTGCCGGAGGTTTTCGGGCTACCACAAGTATCTCCTTTGCCTTAATGTCGGTCGGGGTCAAAGGCTCATCCCACCTTCCCGCCTGAACATACTCGCACGTTATGATCTCAAATCCCCTGTCGGCGATCAGTCCTTCCAATTCGGCGCGGCGATATCTCTTATCGCGTATGACATACTCAACGGAAAGTTTCCCGTCGCCGTGGAACTGCTCTTTCCTGAACACAAGTCCCGTTACGGTATCTATCGCGTAATGGTCCGGATCGAACACATTGCCCGTTCTCTGCATTATGTCGCCGGCCTCAAGATCGAACAGTATCTTCGGATCCCTGGATATCGGACCGATGTTGTTCGGATGTGCCAGATGTTCGGTCAGTTCCATATTCATCACGGACATGAACATATAGCCGCCCGGTACCAGATGATCATAAAGATTTGAGACGATCCTCATATTGTCCTTTTCATCGGGGAAAGACCCAACGACGTCATAGAGGCACAGGGCAAGATCATATTTACTGTGCCTTCTGATCTTCCGGCAGTCTGCCACGGAGAAGGACACGTTGGATAATTTCTTCGCCCTTGCTTTGGCTGTCCGTATGCTCGCGGCTGAGAAATCCACGCCTCTGACCTTTATCTCAGAATATTTTGATGCGATCTCCACTGAATGCCTTCCCTCGCCGCATCCGAAGTCAATGACGTTACGAACATCTGTGCCCAGACGTTCCATGGTTTTGAAAATATGGGCAACCTCTTCCCCGGTGTGATGCGCCCACGGCTGATCTCTGACCTTCATCCTTCCGTATGCATCCCTCAGCCTTTGTTCCGAGAACTGAATGATGTTCATGAAATTTTTTTCATAACCTTCATGGACCGGCTGGTCATCGAACGTAAAGGCCAGCCATTCGTATCCAGGCAGCAGGTTTCCGAGTTTCCAATTGCCGTTGAACACCGATCTTGTAAGTTTCTCAATGCCTTGCAGATCCACAAAGAATTCAGTGTTTACCATCGATCTTTCTTCGTCGACCAAGTAATCCTTTACGAAATGAATTTTGGAACCTAACCACTTGATGTCCTTGATGTGCTTTGAGATCTCCGACGGCAATACTTCACGAAATGTCGCAGACTCTAGCGTCTTCACTGTCAGAGGATTTGCTGTCGCAAGGCCCCACGCACAGTCGTTGGAGAAACCCCAAATGGAATGCAGAAGTCTGCTTCCGATGCCCTTTCCCCTGTAACTTTCATGGACCACGAGCTGCAGCACCCATGTTATGGACCTTCCGTCTATTGTTTTTCGGACATAAAATGCGTGTGCTATCACCTTCGAGTTCACTTTCGCGAGAGCGACGTAATGGTCGTCAGCCATGTAGTGCCTCTCATAATACGGGACAGACATGCGTACCTTATGACCGGCTTTTTCTTCTCCGGCGTATTCACTGTATTTGCCATAATTTTCCGAGAACAGCTCAGAACACTGTTCAAGCTCTCTGAGGGACATATCCGTTGCCTTTTTGGCTTTATACAGTATTTTACCTTTTTTCGAACTTTTAGGCATTCTGTTCCCTCATGATGTCATGTGCAGTAAATATATGATATGAACGGTCGAAGATGATCGTACGGACAGGAGATGATGTAAAAATTCATTCGATCAGGCATCGTAACGTAGAAAGAGATACGGCACATACTGCAGGCGGTCAAGGTGTCCGCATTCACATTCACAGTTAAGATATATACTCAGAGGTCATAGCGGCGGACATGCTGAGATTGGGTTGGTTCTCCACTGGCAGGGGCCCGGGCTCAAGGAACCTGCTCAGAACCGTCATGGACAAGAGAGCGAACGGCGGCATTGACGTTAACGTTGAGTTCGTCTTCTGCAACTGGGACAACACCGAAGAGCCCAATCCTAAGAAAGAACAGAGGGAACAGTTCTTCGACATGGTGAAAGGATACGGAATACCGCTTGTGACATTATCATGGAAAACGTTCCGTCCGGACCTTTGGGACAGTGATCAAACGGAATGGAGGAACGGCTACGGAAGGGAGATGAGAAAGCTTCTGTCAAAATACGATTTCGATATCGGTGTCCTTGCCGGGTACATGCTGTGGGTGGATGACGAGACGTGCGTAACGTACGATCTGATAAATCTTCATCCCGCGTTGCCCGACGGGCCGAAGGGGACATGGCAGGAGGTCATATGGCAATTGATCAAAGATGATGCCAAAGAGCACGGCATAATGATCCACCTCTGCACCAAGGAATGGGACAGGGGTTCCGCATTAACTTATTGCGGATTCCCCATACGCGGCGCAGGATACGATGAGCTTTGGTCCGGCATGTACGAGAAATTAAGAACGAGGACATTGGACGAGATAAGGAAGGCGGAAGGCGAGAGCGAGCCGCTCTTCGCAAAGATAAGGTCTGACGGTGCGAAGCGCGAGCTTCCGCTGATAGTCGCGACGATAAAACAATTCGCCGACGGGAATCTGAGAATGAAGGGGCAGAAGGTATTTTTCAACGGCGTGTTACTGGACGGCCCGTTCGATCTTTCTTCCGATGTGGATGATACCGCTGACGGTGAGTGAAGATGGAATACGACCACATGGAAGAGCTCGGGTTCGTTGAGGATAAACAGCTCATGTGCGGCGCATCCGGTCTTCTGGGATCGATGAACGCCATGAAAAGGATGTGCGACCGCTTCATACGCAACGGCGGAAAGCTGTATGATATAATGACCGCATACGACAACATACTCTCATTCGAGCTGAACCGCGAGGACCGGAGGTCAGGGGATTCGTTAAAGACGCTGATACCGCTGCTGAAGGCGGCCGGCGTCACCGACGGCTCCCTTCACGCTTATTTCGTGAACGATATGAGCGTGATGCCCGGCTCCGATGTTATTCGCTATCTCAACGGACTGATGACGACGTCCGTCGTCTCCGAATCGTACGAACATTACGCGTCGGTGCTTTGCGATGCGCTCGGGATCCCGGCGGACGGGATATACTGCACCGCAGTCGCATTCAACGACACGGAGATGGAAAGGCAGGACGCAAAGAAGTTCAGGGACATCTCCGCCCGCATATCCAAGATGGACGTGCCGAAGGTGTCGTCGCGTGACGGCACCGAGTTCATTGACGTGAAAGATGATATGATACTCGATACGATAGACGGCATAATTGAGGAGATGGAAGAGACAGATTTCATTTACCAGCTTGAGGAGATAAAACCCGTAGGCGGCAACGAGAAGGCGTTCGAACTCATGGACATGAGGCGCAGGACGTCGGTCGATCTGGAGAGCACCGCATACATCGGAAACAACGGAACGGACTATCCGGCCATGGACATCGTAAGAAGCAACGACGGTCTCGCATTATCGTTCAACGGCGACGCGTACGCGGTGCGCGGTTCCAACGTTGCGGTGATGTCGCCGAATTCCATTGTCGCGGCGGTCATCGTGTCAAAATTTTATGCCGAAGGGATGGAAGGCGTGTATTCGATGATAGGCTCATGGGACCGCGATAAACTTTCTAAAGCGGAGTTCTCAGACAGGCATCTGATGGACGCGATGCTCAGGACGTTCCCGTCAAAGCTTCCTGATGTTACGATAGTGGATGATGATAACCTGGACAGCGTGATAAAGGAGAGCGAGAGGTACAGGCGCAGGATAACCGTGTGACGCCCCGTACGAACGTAAAAAAAGTGCTCACGCCGGGATTCGAACCCGGGTCGAAGCCTCGAAAGGGCCTCATGATTGGCCGCTACACCACGTGAGCCTTGACAGCCCATTATGGAAATACTTAATAATGATTTCCTTCAGAGGAACGGAAGTTTCACGACCGTCGCTTTTGCCAGGCGCCCGCGCACATCGATCTCCAATTCGCTGCCCGGTGATGACAGCGGCATCGGAACATAACCCAGCGCGATGCCCTTTTTCAGTATCGGGGATAATGTGCCCGAAGTCACGTACCCTACTTTTTCGTTATCTCTGAATATCCCGTAACCGTGCCTCGGGATGTTCCTCGCGTCTGTCACGAGGGCGGCGAGGACGCTGTAATTCTTATTATCTCTCTGAGCTTCAAGCGCCTTCTTTCCGATGAACTCGTGATCAAATTTCACCACCCACGGCGGGCCCGTCTGAAGTGACGTCTGCGAACCGTCGAAGTCCGTTCCCGAAAGCAGCATCCCTTTTTCGAGTCTCAGCGTATCCCTGCACCCGAGGCCCGTAAGCATAAGATCATCACCGCCCTCTTTCACAAGGGAGTCCCAAAGAAGGTCTGCTCCCTCTTTCTCAACGAGTATCTCAAATCCGTCCTCCCCCGTGTATCCCGTTCGGGCGAACATGCACAATGTCCCCTCATCCGATGTTCCGAGGATGTCCTCTAAGAACGGACACCGTCCGCCGCCTATTGATGCGATACTCGCGTTGAATCTTTTTATGCCCGCGATATCATCGTCCGTGATGCGCTGCGCTATGTCCGCCGCCTTGGGGCCCTGTATCGCCAGGCAGGCGATCCTCGGCGAAACGTCGATGATCTCAGTGTCCGCATGCTCAAGACCGTTCAGCCACGACAGCACGATATCCTTGGTGGACGCGTTCGGCACCATAAGATACGTTTCATGGCCGAGGCTGTAAACTATCGTATCGTCGATGATCGTGCCGTCATCATTCAGAATATGCGAATATATCCCTTTGCCGGGGACCGCAAGCTCTATGTTATTTGTTATGACGCTGTTTAAGAATACTTTCGCGCCGCTCCCGCGTATGATGATGTCTCCCATATGTGAGACATCAAACAGTCCCGCGGATGTCCGCACGGCGTTATGTTCATCGATTATCCCCGAATACTGAACGGGCATCTCCCATCCGGCGAACGGTACCATCTTTGCACCGGATGCGATATGTTTGCCGAAGAACGCAGTCCTTTTAAGGTCCATGTCCGCACATCCCGTCATTCTATTTAAGGAGCCTCTCAGGTATCTTCTGATGTCTCCACAGATCTTCCGTTGTCTCAGGTTCGCGTATCACGTCAATTTTACCGTCACATACGAGGACCTCACTGCATCTTGGTCTTGAGTTATACGTACTGCTCATCGAGAACGAATATGCGCCGGCGTTGTATATTGCGATCACGTCACCTTCCTCCGGCATCGGAAGCGCACGGTCCCTCGCCAGAAAGTCGCCCGTCTCACATATCGGCCCCACAACGTCGTATTTGCCCTCGCACGCCTTGTTGAATTTGTTCGCGATCGCGACGTGATGGTACGAGCCGTAGAACGCAGGCCGTATGAGCGTATTGAATCCCGCGTCCGTGCCGATGTAATTTTTCACTTCCGTCCTTTTCACGTCGGTGCATCTGGTAAGCAATATAGTGCTGTCGCACACCATGTACCGTCCGGGCTCAATTGCAACGGTCCTGACGGACGTTTCATTGAGAATTATGTCCGTGACCGCTTCCGCTATCTCTTCGGCGTCGGTCACCTGCTCGTTCGGCCTGTACGGCACGCCGAACCCGCCGCCCATGTCTATGAACTCAAGATCGATATCATGATCATCCTTTATCCTGTTCGTAATTTCCGTCAGTACGCTGACCGCATCGGTGAACGGTTCGATGCCCTGTCCGCCGGAGCCTATGTGCGCATGTATCCCTATCGGTTCAAGACCGAGCTCGACCGCCCTTCCGTACGCATCCGCGGCAGTGTCCGCGGGAATGCCGAACTTTGTGTCCTTTGCGCCGGTGTTCACTTTATCGCAATGCCCCGCGCCGACGCCGGGATTTATCCTGACGGACATTTTGGCGTCAGGCCTTATCTTTGCAAGACGCTCTATCGCCGATAACGAATCGGCATTTATCATAACTCCTAGGTCAGCGACCGCCTTAAGCTCCGCGCTGCCGACGCTCGTTCCCGTGTAAAGTATGCGTGATGCGTCGAAACCGGCTCTCATCGCCGTCATCACCTCGCCGATCGAGACGGCGTCAATACAGCTGCCTTCCTGTTCCAGTATTCTCAGAACGGCCAATGATGAATTGGCTTTGCACGCGTAATGCACACGTGCTTCCATGTGTTTCGCGAACGCGTTATAAATTCTTTTGTAATTCTCTCTTATTATGTTCTCGTCCGTAACGTAAACGGGCGTTCCATACCGTTCGGCAATGCTGTCGGCGCGGACGCCGCCGAACATCATATGGCCGCCGTCATTCTCAAAATCGCGCATCTTACTCACCAACGAACTTCGTGTGAAGCGACCTCACCACGCTTATCGCTTTGTCTGTGGGAACAACGAAATTGAGCGACACGTCCGACGCGCCTTCCGATATCAGTTCGACGTTCGCGCCGGCGTCACGGACGGCGCCGAATATCTCCGCCGATACGCCGCACTTCCTCAGAAGGTCGTCGCCTACGGCGCATATGAGCGCCATGTTGCTCTTTACGTCAATTCTTTCTATGTCGGCGGGATCGAGAAGGTTAAGGTGTCTTAACGTCTCTTTCACGTCGAGGTTGTGGATAAGCAGCGCCACCGTCGATAACGAAGTGGATATCGCGTAAACTATGACGCCTGCGTCCGCTATCTTGTCGATGATCCCGGCGACCATCTTCGGTCTGTACGCTATTTCCGCGGAGCTTACGGTTATTATCGAAAGGTCCGCTTTCATTGCGACGCTTCTCAGCATCTCGTTCTTCGGCGACCGCAGGTGATGTATCAGCGTTCCCTGATGCTCCGGTTTGAATGAATTCCTCACTTTCAGAGGGATGTGCTTCGTTCTGACCGGTTCTATGGTCCGCGGGTGAAGAACCTTCGCGCCGAGATACGCCAACTCGGCGGCCTCGCCGAAGTTCATCTCATCAATCATTATCGCCCCCGGGACTATGCGCGGGTCCGCGGACATGAAGCCGTCGACGTCCGTCCATATCTCAAGACAATCGGCATCGAGCCCGTTGGCCACCACCGCCGCTGAATAATCCGAACCGCCGCGCCCGAACGTTATCGGCCTTCCGTCGCCGTCCCGTCCGTAAAATCCGGTGATAACGGGGATCACGTTACGCATGATGAGCGGCCTGACGTTCATCATGAGACCCGCCGACGTTCTCTGAAGGTCCGCGGTCCCCAGTCCCGGCGGACCCGTTGCGTATATTCCCGCTTCCTCCGACGTCAGCGCTATTGATTCGCGTCCCATTGACATAAGCACGTATGACAGAAGCAGCGATGAGAAGCGCTCGCCCTGCGATGATATGTTATCTCTGAAATACGCGTCCCCCGCGTTGCCGCTGTTAAGAAGTTCTCTAAGACGGTCGACCCTTTCATTGAATTCTTTAGTGAACTCTTTCAGCAGCTTTCCGTCAAGAAGTGCCGCGGCGGCGTCCGTGTGCTTCTTTATCAGTATCGATAATGCGTCGTCAGCGCTCGCCCCGTCCGTCTCAAGGAATTGTATGAGATGGTTCGTCACGCCTGACATCGCCGACACCACGGCCACACGTCCTCCTTCGCCGTTCGCTATTATCTTCGCCGATCTTGCGATCGCTTCGGCGGATCCGACGCTCGTGCCTCCGAATTTAAGGACAGTTATCATAATCCGAGTACCTCGCTCATGTTGTGCACCGTCCCGTCCTTCTTTCCGTGTATCCATCTCACCGACGCGACGAATCCTCTTGCCAGCGCCTCCCGCGAGTTGGCGCGGTGCTTAAGTTCGATCACCTCGCCGTTCCCCGCAAAAATCACCGTATGGTCGCCGACCACGTCCCCGCAGCGTACCGAGTGCACGCATATCTCCTTCTTCCTGGCGCCGGTCATGCCTTCGCGCCCGTAGATGACGTCGTTTATGCCGGTGACCTTCGTCATTCTTCTTACCGCCTCCGCAGCCGTTCCCGAAGGAGCGTCTATCTTCTGATTGTGATGGGCTTCGATCACTTCTATATCATATTCCTTAAGCACCGCAGCCAACGATTCGCACATCTTCCAGAACACGTTGACGCCTACCGCGAAGTTAGGCGAAAGAACGGCGGAAGTGTTGTTCTTTGTCACTTCGTCTTTCATTTTCTGTATGACGGTGTCAGGTATCGACGTTGTTCCGATGACCATGTTTATGCCTTTCGCCGGCACCTTCGTTATAACGTTGGACGCGGCCGCCGCTGATGTGATGTCCACGTAAACATCAGCGTTCTCCAGTACCTCGTCAAGACCGTCCGGTCCTCTTGCTATCACGTTCTTATAGATCTCGGTGCCTACTTCCGGTTCGGTCGGCGCGATCATGGCGCCTACGAGTTTCATATCATCACTTTTCGTTATCATGTCGCAGACCATGCGCCCCATCCTGCCGGTGGCGCCTCCCAAAGCTACGTTGATCATTTTATCACCCCTGCCTGCATTGTATCAGTCCCATCGTATTCATCAAAGCGTCAACGGACGCGCGGTTCTTTTCCGTCAGTTCCGTAAGCGGAAGCCTCAGCATACCGGAACCGTAGCCCATCCTCGCCATTATGTACTTTATCGGTATGGGATTCGTCTCAAGGAACAGCGCGCTGAAGAGAGGAACAAGCTCGTTATGTATGCGCAGCGCATCGTCTGCACGTCCCGTCATGCACAAACGGACCATCTCCGATACGCGGCCGGGAACGCAGTTCGATGCAACGGATATTGTGCCGTCGGATCCCATTCTCATCATATCGTACGTGATGTGATCATCACCGGAAAGGACGGAGAATCCCTTCGGCCTTCCGCTGAGTATCCGGCGCACCTGCTCAATATCCCCGCTGGCCTCCTTTATCCCGGCGATCCCCGGAAGTTCCGCAAGCCTAAGCGTCGTCTCCGAAGTTATATTGCTCGCCGTTCTCCCGGGTACGTTGTATATGATAAGCGGTATCTCCACCGATCCGGAGATCGATTCGTAATGCCTGAATATCCCTTCCTGCGTGGGTTTGTTGTAGTACGGTGAAATCGATAATATCCCGTCGGCGCCCGCGTCCTCGGCGCTCCTGCTGAGAGCTATCGCCTCTGACGTGGAGTTACTTCCGGCGCCCGCTATGACCTTAGCTTTCTTCGCCTGGTCCACCGTTATCTCCACAACGCGCAGATGCTCTTTGAAGTTCAGGGTGGCGGACTCGCCCGTCGAGCCGCAGGGCACGACGGCGTCTATGCCGTTCTCTTCCTGGAATGTGATCAGTCTCCGTAACGAATCCTCGTCTATCTCTCCGCTGCGCGTGAACGGCGTGACCACGGCGGTCATCGTACCGCGGAACACTCAACCAACCCCGAAATGTTCCTTCAGTATCAGTCTCGTCCTTGTGCTGAGGATGTTGTCGTTCCGGCGCATCCTTTCGATTATGTCGTTAAGCTGCTGCGACGATTCCACGTCGACGATCGCGATAATATCCTGATCGCCGGTCACTTCGTAAACTTCCGTGACACCCTGATTGGCAGAAAGCAATTTTGCGATCTCGTCGGTGTCGGTGTTCACGTCTATGCGTATCTCGACCATCGCCTTCACGTTCCTGGAGCTCGTTTTTATTGTGAATCCCTTGATCATCCCGTCGTCCATCATCCTCCGGACGCGGCTCCTGATGGTCCCTTCGGACACCTGAAGCTGTTCGGCGATCTCCACGAACGGGCATCTTGAATCCTTCTTGAGCACCTCGATTATATGTTCGTCCAAATCGTCCATAGTAAACATCCCTGTTTTTTTCAGATTTCGTAGTATTGGTTCCGATAAGCATAATAAATGTATTTAATGCCTCCGAAAACAATAGTTGCATAACGAAAACAGAAAATTATTCTTTAAGGCGGTCTGAAAGGCGTTACAGGTAACATACGAATATTTTTATCGTCCCGTATTCGGGACGGGGTCAGTACATCCTCTCGCCGTCGTTCGGGTCCTTGATGTATATGTCAAGTTTCGGAACTGCGATGACAACGCCGTTCTCACGGTACTTTGCGTAAATGCTCTCCCTTATGTCGGCGGCTATCGACCTGTGGTCCTCGAAATCGTCCACGAAACCGCTGACGCGTATGGTCAGCGATGATTCGGAGAGTTCTTCCACTCTAACCTTGGGTATCTCTTCCGAACCATCCTGCAGTATCCTCGGATGCTCCGTCATCGCGGCAAGCGCCAGTTTTTTCGCTAACGCGATGTCCGTCCCGTAAGGAACGCGCACAAGCACTATGATGCGGTACGCAAGCGATTCGGCGGTGACGTTTATTATCGTTGACGATACGACCTTCTGATTGGGCATCGAGAATATCTCGGAGTTGCCCCAGTTCCTGAACGTGGTGATCATGAACCCGACGTTCATCACGCGTAACGTGTCATTACTGTCATCGAGGCGTATGAGGTCGCCCGGCCTGAACGGACGATTAACTAGTAACGTGATACCTCCGAAGAACTGAGCGAGTGTGCTCTGCGCGCCGAATGATATCGCGAGACCGATTATACCCGCTCCGGTGATGATCAGCATCAGATCGAACCCGAGCACGCCCATTATGGCCGCGACGGCGGCCATGGCCACGACGATCTTGCCGATCACCATCAGAAGCGGGGTCATCGAGTTGCGCACGTCGTACTCATCGTCGTCCTCATGCGCATGCTTCTCCCACATGTCCAGCAGCGCCGCGTATATCTTAAGGAAGATCCACGCGCCCAGCACGATGTATATGACGTATGCGACGGTTGTGACCATATCGATGATGTACTCGCCCACGCCCAGAACGGGCAGGCAGACGGTGATGCCGTACAGCAGAAGTATCATGAACAGAGGCCGCTGTATCTTCCTGAACACGGCTTTGCGGTCCTCCTTCCCCTTCTTCCTGAACAGTACGGGCATGAGAATTTTCGGTATGATCACAAGGGACGCGAACGCCGCTATCACCAGCCATATCATGAGCGTGACGGCCGCCGCGTAAGGGGCTGTGTCGAACGGTTCCGGCAGCGGATTGTCCCATATCCCCATTATCCGGTTGTACTGGTTCTCCGACGCTAACCGCGAGGATATGTGCACCGTCTTGTACATCGGGTGCTCGCCGCCTGCGGCCGGATCGTACTCGACGTTCGGGTCGTATACGATGAAAAGGAACGTCGCGTCGATGTTGCTCGTCGAGCCCGTATAGCGGTCGGCGGTCACCGTAAGCGTAAGCATCGTATGGGTGCCGTCTGCGATCTCCACCGGTCTCGTGTCCGACATCGAGGCATGCACCGAGCCGTGGCTGAACGTGGCGCCGATGAACTCCACGCAGCGTGTACTGCCAGAGTTGTTGTACAAATGAATGTAGATGTCCCTGCTCTCGCCCGCTTTGAGGCTTATCTCGTCGTATGAGCTCGGGGAGAAAGAGAACTCGACTCCCAATACTTTATCGCCTTTCGCCTCATCGGAGAGCAGCGGTGCCGCGATCGTCACGGCCATGACCAAGGCAAGTATTAACGCCGCTCTCTTAACATGCATTAGCACCCGTAAATCCTTGTTAATTATATCTTTTTCCTTCGCATGACCCGGCGTCCGGGGCACCGGCGGTCCCGAACACCGGCGAGATGAAGATTACATGTAATTGTTCCTTTGAAATAGTGAGAGCGTATGACCTATGGCGTGGAAGAGACGTTAACGGCAATATGTTTCATCGTCATGACAGCGGTGCTTGTGTCGGCGTCGGTGCAGGACATAAGGTCAAGAGAGGTATCGGACATACATTGGGCGGTCATCGGCATAACGGGCACAGCGGCGCTGATACTGACGTCGTTCGTTGATATCACGTTGGAAAGAATTATGATATGCGCCGGTTCCGCAATGATAATTTTTGACATACTTCATGACAGGGAATGGCCCCTCCGTTATGATATTCCGTTCTATGCGCTGATGGTGTTGTTGTTCGCGGTACCGATGATGACGTCATTCGATGACATCTTTGTCAGAGATTCGGCGGCGATACCTCTTTGTTACATCATCTTTTTGGCGATGTTCTTCTCCGGCGTGATAAAGGGCGGGGCCGACGCAAAATGTCTGATATCATTGGCAGTGATATTTCCGGCGTACCCGTTAATGTTCGGTTATCCGATGATAAGCGTACCGTCATCGCTGGTATCGGTGATACTGTCATTCCCTATCGCGGTGATGTTCCTCGCGTCCGTGCTATCGGTGCTTGCGATGCTGCCGATGATCCTCAGGAACATAACGAGAGGGGACACAAAAATACCGAACATGTTCCTCGGCCACAGGATGGACGCCGTCCGCGCCGAAAAGGCGCACGTGTGGCCTATGAACGCTGCGGAAACATCAGCGGGAACGGCAGCGGACGCCGACGGGAAGATATGGGTCACGCCGAAGATACCGTTCATCGTTCCGATAACGGCTGCCGCGTTATTTGTGACGTTCATCGGCAACCTGCTGTTCCTGCTGTGACAGGATGCTTAGCGGTCCCCGCCGGCGCCGTTCCGTCACAGCAGCCTCAGCTTCTGACCTTTGTCTGTCGGATTATCAGGGATCGTGTGCCCGATCCTCCCTTCGTCAATGAGCTCCGACACCGACTCTCTGAGATCATTGGTTATTCCTGCGTAGCCGAGCTTTTTGGCAAGGCCGCTCTTTGATATCTCGCCTTTCTTCAGGACGCTCACGATCGCATCTTTCAGTTCGGACCTGCTGCGGTACGGTCTTGGGGACCGCAGGGTCATGTACCTGATATCCGTTATGGTCCCTTTGCGCACAACGCCGTCATTCCTGAACGTACGGTGCACCGGTATCGTGACAGTAAGGTAACGGCGTTCGGAGTCCGTTTCAAAAACAGGCGTTCCCGAGCCGTTCTTCTTCAGCTCTCTCAGGATGCGCGGTATCCCTGTGTTGCGGCCTTCCGCCAGTCCGAGCTCTTTGAGCATATCGCCGATGCGTCTGTTCCTTGTCCGCTTGGAGATCATCACACATCTCCCGAGATCGTCGTCCGATATGCTCCTGTCCGGCCCGGGACAGCTCGTGACCTCCATTTTTTCGGGAGTGAACACAACGGTTATGGGCTCCGGGACCTGGTAGCTTTTATGATATACCGCATTCGTCAGTATCTCCTCTACCGCGCCGTAAGGATAGTTGAAGAATCTGTCGGACTCAGCGCGGTCGGGATGTTTGAATATCTTTTCCTTTATCACATAGTTCTTTATGAAGGCGAGAGCGTCCCTGAGCTGCCGGTCCAGCGGTCCCGTGAACGTTTTTTCCATCATGCCGTCCCCCGTGGGATCGGGCTTATCGACCACTTCGATCCTGGCGTACCTGAAGAAATTGTCGGGACGGTCGTTAAAGAACATCAGGCCGATGTTAAGAGGGCGTGTGTCCTCGGGCGGGCCGGCGGCCACATGCATGGCCTCGGCCAAGGTGCTCACGCTCATGTTCTTCGACGGTTCGCAGAGGTCGCTTCCCGCCTCGCACAGGAAGTTGCTCATCAGCGGGTGGCGCAGATCGCCCATCGCGGCCTCCCGGTTGATCCTGTCGTCGAAGGGCACGTCGGAGGCGATGGAGAACAGTTCCTTCAATTCATTCTCGTCGGCACGGACCGAACTGGACATCTTGCGTATATAGCGGCTCATCTCCGGCACTCTCTTCGCTGCCAGTACTGACTGCTGTTATTTACTACTATCTTTTACTACTGTTCTTTACTACTATTCTTTACTGCCGGCATTTACCCCGGTCTTCCGGCAACGGAACTGTCCGCAGGATGCCCGCTCAGCGCACGATGTATAATTTATGGCCGCATCCTTTGCACTTCAGCCCTTCGAGCGCCACCGCGTTCACCAGATATCCCGTACGCCGTATGACGGCGGCACCGCATTCCGGGCAGTAGGTGTCGCTTCCCTCCTCCGATATTATGTTGCCCACGTACACGTTGTTCAGACCCATGTCCGTGGCCGTGTCCATGGCACCGATCAAAGATTCGGGCGGCGTCAGAGGGACATCGTTCATCACGTTATCGGGATGGAATCTTGTGAAATGCACCGGAACGTCGGCAGAAAGATTGTCCAGTACCCACTGTATGAACTCTTTGATCTCCTCGGCGGAATCATTGTGCCCCGGTATCATAAGATACGTAAGTTCAATGTGAACGCCCAGCGAGAACGCCGTCTTAACTGTATCAAGAACATTCTGAAGCCTTCCGCCGCAGATCTTGATATAAAATTCATCCGTAAATCCTTTCACGTCTATGTTCATTGCCGAAACGTGCTGACAGAGCTCGCGTAACGGTTCCCCATTGATGAAGCCGTTCGTCACCAGGATGTACGTCGCGTCGGGGGCGCATTCCATCACATCGACCATATATTCGAACCATATCGTCGGCTCGTTGTACGTGAACGCTATCATGTCGACGCGTTCTTTCCTGAACATCTCCACCAGTTCCTCGGGAGATTCGTACGTCGCCCTCTTCTTTCCGGACGCGCTCTGCGATATCGAATAGTTCTGACAGTGCTTACAGCTCATGTTGCATCCGATGCCGCCGACGGAGAACACTTTGCCTCCCGGTCTGAAGTGATAGAGCGGTTTCTTTTCGACGGGGTCGACGCATATCGACGATACTTTGCCGTAAGTGTACGCGACAAGCATATCCTCGTCCGCGCGCCTGGAACCGCATCTGCCGAACTGCCCGACGGCGATGCGGCATCGGTGCGGGCAGAGCCCGCATATGTACGCGTCGTCATCCTTTTCGTAGAAGCGCGCCTCAACCCTTGGTGAAATGCTCATATCCTTTACTCTCCATTTGTTCGCTCTTTCCGTCCGCGATCAGATTCGTTCGGTTACCCTCCGTTACCTTTCCGATGATGTGAACGTCCATATCGGAATCATGAAGAACGCTCAGATGCTCCTCGCGGAACGTGAACATCAGCTCGTACTCACCGCCGCCGCTGAGCATAAGTTCCTTTTCCGGTATGTTAAGGGTTTTGCATACGCTTTCTACGCCTTTGCCCTTCGGAAGCGCCTCCCAAAGGATGTCCATGCCGACACCGCTGCTTTTGCATATCGCCGCCGCCGTTGCCGAAAGGCCGTCGGATATGTCCATGCATGACGTCGCTATCCCTTTCTCAGAAAGTATGATCCCCTCTTTCACCCTCGGTATCGGGCGCTTCACGGCGTTCAGCGCATCCTTCTCGTCAATATTGTTCAGCGCGGCGTACCACCCCGCTGCCGCCGATCCCAGACCTCCGGTGACGGCCACGATATCGCCGGGCCTTGCGCCGCCGCGTGTAAGTACGCGATGATCGCATATACCGACGGCCGTTCCGCATACTGAACCGGGACCGGGCTTCGTATCCCCGCCGAGAATGTCCGCGTTCACGAGGGAGGAGCATTCCATTATTCCTTTCATGATATCGTAAAGGCATTCCTCGTCCGTCTCCGGCGGGAGAGAGACAGCGGCGAGTATGCCCACGGGCCTCGCGCCCATGCTGGCTATGTCGCTGAAGTTCACCGCAGCGGCCAGCCATCCGAAGTCCTTCATCGTCATCCCCTCGGCCAGATGCTTATCGAACGAGACGATGTCGGTGCATATCACAACTTTCGTTCCGTTCACGTCCATGCACGCCGCGTCGTCGCCCGGTCCGATGTACGAAGAGCCTCTAATGTCCTTTAAGATGCGGTCGATGAGCGCACGCTCTCCGACATCCTTCAGCGATGCCACGTATTCGCGATAGCATGCGTGTTAAAAAACCCTTTCAACGGCCGCCCTTTGCTGAGACGCTGACATAAATGATTAATACATTCTTTGTGTTAGATATCGGCGCAATGAAGATCGACATCAGATACGGTAAGGACGGGACGCAGAGCGCGGACATTCCTGACAGGAACATGATAGGCATATTCTGTCCGAAGGACGTCAGATGCCCGCCCTCCGACGAGGCGATAGGCGACGCCATCGACGATCCGACGGACAGCGTCTCGCTCTCGGATTTCCTGAAGGGCGGAAAGGACGTGGTGTTCATCGTGAACGACGGGACGCGCCCCACACCGACGTCAAAGGTATTGGACGCTTTATCGAAAAGAATGGACCTAAGGTCAGCAAGATATCTGATAGCGACGGGGACGCATCGCGATATGACGCCGGAGGAGTATGAATTTGTGTTCGGTTCGCATTACGATGTTCTGAAGGACCGTATCATATGCCACGATTCGAAGGCATCCGAATGCGTTCATCTGGGAACATCAAAGAACGGCACCGACATGGAAGTGAATAAAATAGCCGTCAACGCTGACCGCCTTGTCATAATAACAAGCGTTGAACCGCATTATTTCGCCGGTTACACAGGAGGAAGGAAATCATTTCTGCCGGGGGTCGCATCGTATAAGACGGTGGAGCAGAACCACAGGCTTGCGATGAGGCCGGAGGCGCAGTCGCTCATCCTTGACGGAAATCCGGTGCATGAGGACATGACGGACGCGCTGAACGTCGTCAAAGGGAAAAAGATATTCTCGATACAGATGGTGCTGGACCGTCATCAGAACATATACAGAGTTGCCGCGGGCGACCTGAACAAGGCGTTCGGTAAAGCGGTGGAATGGGCCAATGAGGTATTCTCCGTACCGATACCGGAGAAGGCGGACGTCGTCATTTCAGTGGCACCGTACCCGATGGATGTTGATCTGTATCAATCGCAGAAGGCGCTTGACAACGGAAAATGGGCGCTGAAAGAAGGGGGAAAGATAATAATGGTGTCCAAGTGCAGGGAAGGCGTGGGCCACGCGACGTTCCTGCAGCAGCTCTCGTCATCCAAGGACCCTAAGAAGGTTCTGGAGAACTTAAGCAAAGAATACAAACTGGGATATCACAAAGCGGCCAAGATGGCCGAGATAATGGTCTGGGCGGACGTGTGGGCGGTGACCGGTCTTGACGATGAGCTTATAAGTTCGGCGAACATGCGCCCGTTCGGCAGCGTCGCCGACGCCGTCGCGGAGGCGCTTTCCCAAAGGCCGGACGCACGCATACTGATACTGGCGGACGGAAGCGTGACGATACCGAGGGTGGTACAATGAGCAACATAGAGATAAAGAACCTTGAGAAGGTGAGGCAGGCGGTCAACGTATGCACCATGTGCGGATTCTGCAAAAGCGTTTGTCCGTCGTTCAAAGCGATAAGGTGGGACCCTTCCGCGGCGCGAGGAAGAGTAATATTGTCATACGGTCTTCTGAACGGCGACATACCCGCTGATAAATCTGTCATAGACAACATATACACATGCACCACATGCATGGACTGCGTCAGAAGATGCCCGTCAAAAGTTGACGTCGTCGACATCATAGAGATGTGCCGCGCCGATCTTGTGCGCAACGGCCACATGCTTCCGAAGCATAAGACGGCGGTCGACAATATACTGGAGAACGGTAACCCGTACGGCGAGAAGGAGACGATGGCACAGCGTCTCAAGGCGGTTCCCAAGAAAGCAAAGGTCGGATATTTCCCGGGCTGTTCGGCAGCATTCAGAACACCGGAGACCGCGAACGCCGCGTTATCGATATTAAAGAAACTGAACGTCGACAGCACCGTCGTCGACTGCAAATGCTGCGGCAGCGTGATGCAGAGAGTGGGCTGGGATAATGACAACGTCGTGAAGATAATGAAAGATAACGTGAACGCGATAAAGGAGCAGGGCGTTGAGACGCTGATCCTGTCGTGCGCCGGATGCTACAGGATGTTCAAGGAAGAATATCCAAAGCACACGGAGGTTCCGTTCAGAGTTCTTCATTTATCGGAGTTCCTCGCGGAGCGTGATCTTAAACTAAAACCGCTGAAGGCGAAAGCGACGTATCATGACCCGTGTCATCTGGGAAGGCACGCGAACGTGTACGATGCGCCTCGGAAAGTAATAAGGATGATACCGGAGCTCGAGTTCAAAGAGATGGCGAACATACGCGACACCGCCCGCTGCTGCGGCGGCGGAGGAGGCGTGAGATCGGCGTATCCGGAAGAGTCGAAGAGGATGGCGGAAGCGCGCATAGAGGAGGCGGCGTTCGCCGACATCATAATAACGGCGTGCCCGTTCTGCGTCAATAACCTGAGGTTCGGGATGGGCGACAGGACGATAAGAGTAGCAGACCTGGCGGAACTGGTGAACGAACTTCTATGACGGCGACGGAGTGGCGCAGATATTCGTTAAAGTACGACGCACCGAAGATAATGGGCATCATAAACCTAACGCCGGATTCTTTTTCCGATACGGTACGGTACTCGGGGAAAGAGGCGGTGAACCGTATATTCGAGATGGAGGACGAGGGCGCCGACATAATAGACGTGGGCGGCGAGTCCACAAGGCCCGGTTCTCTTCGTGTATCGCCTGCCGAGGAAATATCGCGGATCATCAGCGTGATAAAAGAGACAGCGCCTTCCCTTAAGGTACCGATATCGGCAGACACCATGAACCCTGAGACCGCGGAGGCGGCACTGAACGCGGGCGTCGCCATGATCAACGATATCGGCGGTCTGAGGGACGAACGTATGATGAACATCGTCGCATCAGCGGGCGTTCCCGTTGTTATAGTGCACATGCATGGCGTTCCGCAAACAATGCAGGACCGTCCGATGCACGGGAACGTCATAGAAGAGATATCAAAATTCTTCGATGACACATGCTCAAAGGCCGCCGCCTCCGGCGTAAGCAGAAAGATGATGATCCTGGACCCGGGGATAGGGTTCGGAAAAACGTCCGAACAGAACATCCGCATGATCGAGAACCTGCGGACGCTGAAGAAAGGATATCCGCTGCTCACGGGAACATCAATGAAGTCGTTCCTGGCATCCGCGTATCCGGGAATGCCGCGTTACGAGGCGAGCATCATGTCAGCAAAGGAATGTATCCGCAACGGCGCCGATATCGTAAGAGTGCACGATATTAAGGGAACTCTGAACGCGTTAAGAAAGCAATAATATCTTCACCGCATACGCGGCCGCGGCGACGCCCGCGATCACGATGCCCATTATAACGTAAAAACGGGTGTCAAGCCTTTTCGCCTCGCGTATGTCCTTTGCGTACTCGTCGGAGCAGCCGTCGGAGCAGAAGTGCTCTCCGAACGGGACGGGATCGCCGCAGTTCTCACAGTGCCCGTGCTCAGGAAGTGCTGCCATGCCGGCGCATACGCGCTGTCGGGTTAAAACTTTACGCACGGCCGCCCCGGACCGGAAAGGCATCACAGTGTTCAGTATGCACTGCCACTTACACTATAATTGTAATAGTTAGAATCAATTTTATACTAGAAGCACATCGTCAATGCGATGATGCGCGCGAAAGAGTACGACACGGACCGTTTCGACAGGTCAAAAAGGATCGGGTGGCTCGATCTTGACATGGTACGAAGAGCACGGTGCCTCGTCGCCGGCGCCGGGGCGCTGGGCAACGAGGTCGTGAAATGTCTTGTGCTGTCGGGGTTCCGTGATATCACCGTTGCGGATACGGATCACGTCGTTATCTCAAATCTCAACAGGTGCGTGTTCTTCAGAGGGTACGATGCGAACAGCGGAACAAAATCGGAGATACTCGCGGAGCGCGCGTCCGAGCTCGACCCTGATGTAAGAATTGCGTCAAGGAACGTCATGGTACAGGACATCAGCGACTGGGATTCTTTTGACATAGTGCTCGGATGCCTGGACAACATATCAGCTAGACTTCACGTGAACGCGCACGCCTGTTACAACGGAATACCGTACGTGGACGGAGGGACGGACGGGATGATAGGAAAGATACAGGTCATCCTCCCGGACGGTCCGTGCCTCCGGTGCGGGATGAACGGAAGCCATCTCGGCGTCATGGAGACGCGGTTCAGCTGCACCGGTAAGGCGTCTGCGTTCTATGTGCCCAAGACGGCCGCCGAGATAACGACGACGTCGATAGTGGCGGCGATGCAGGTCAGGGAGGCTCTGAAGATCTCATCCGGCCGCAGGGACCTTTGCATACGCGACGTCGCGTACTACGACGGCGTCTCCGGCGAGATGTCCGTCCTGAGCGTGAGAAAGGACGGAACGTGCGAGAATCATCCCTGCGGCGGTCCATGCGATAATGCGTGTAAAAATAACATTACAGAGGTGTAAGAAATGGGAATACATATATCGGTGAAGAACGCAGCGTTGGGCGTGACGCTTAAAATGGACATTGCGCCGAACGAGACAGTGTACGACATAATAGAGAGCGCCGCGGAGTTTTGGAAAAAGGACCCGAAGGCGTACGTGCTGAGGAAGGGAAAATCTCTGCTGACCGCCGCCGACACGGTGATAGAGGCGAACATCATGAACGACGACGTCCTTGAGCTGCTTCCCGACCCGGAGGGAGGGTGAATGGGGCTTCCGGGGGAGGTCCTCCTGAGAAGACTGGCGAACGAGCTGCAGAGGTGCTCCGGTTACATTGGGTATGATATTGAGTTCGATCCCGGAAAGGTCACGTTCCCGATGGAGATAACCGTGAACATGACCAACGTTCCCGCATATGCGAAGACGGACGGGAACATAGTGCAGATAAAAGATCATACGTACAAGGTTATAATCAACGGGGAATATCCGTACGAGAAGCCGAGGGCACGGTGGGAGACGCCGATATTCCATCCGAACATCATGCCGCCCGAGGACGGGGGGTACGTGTGCATAAAGCTTCTGGACAAGTGGTCCTTCGGTTCAACGCTGCTGTCGTTCATCAAAGGGGTGGAGCACCTTGTCGGCAATCCCAACGCGATGAACCCGTTCGGCACGGACGTGTGCATCGAATCGGCCGAGTTCTATCTGAGCAACGAGGCAAAGATAAAAGCCTCGGTAAGCTTCGGAGGTCACTGATGCCGCGCATAACGCATTGCACCGACGCCACCGTACCGTATCGCCGGAGGCCGGCGCACGCCGATGTGTTCATTTCCGACTCTGTTATTTCGGATATGCTCGATCACGCGGAGCGCGGCGCGTCCGGGAACGCCGANGTCATGGGGCTCCTGGCGGGGAGCGTCCTCAGGGACGATGACGGCATGTACGCGACGGTCACCAAAGCGGTCACCTCGGGACTGCTGTCGGACGAGGTCAGCGTGCGCTTCGACCACGATGACATGGTGACGCTGTTCGACGAGCTGGACAGGCTTGATTTCGAGTACGTTATTGTGGGGTGGTATCACTCGCATCTCGGCATCGGATGCTTCATGTCCGATACCGACGTAAGAACGCACTCGTCAGCATTCGGCGACACGGGGTTCGCGGTGGTCATCGATCCGATAAAAGAGGAGCTGAAAGTTTTCAAAGGCTCAAAGGACGGTCCCGAGGAAGCGTCGATGGTCGTCGCCGAGGATCAAACCCAGATGGCGTGACGTTTCCTCATATCCGATTCCGTGAGACCGAGACGTTCCATTATGTCGGGTATTATGCTGTCGAAGAACACGATCGCCGATTCTTCGAATATCGTCCCGAGCGGCGCATATCTCGGTCTTTCCTTATCTCTGGCCATAGGCAGCTGAATGATCACGTCGGACGCTATCGTCAGCTTCGTATCAGTGCCGGCGGTGACGGCGATAACCCTGGACCCGATGCGCCTCGCTATGTTGGCGGTCTGCACCGCCGACATCGTATTGCCGGTGTTCGATATCAGTATCGTGAGATCGTCCTTCGTTATTATCGGCGTCGTCATCTCACCCACGAAATGTACGTCAATGCCGAGCTGCACCAGCCGGACGCAGAAGAACTGTCCCGCCAGCCCCGATCTTCCGGAACCGTATATGAACACCGTTTTCGAAGAAACGATGCCGTCGATCAGCTCTTTGACGGCGGCGGGGTCGACGGACGAGACGGATCTCTTCACAGCGTCGGTCAGATAATCAAGCGACGGCATCATTCTTCCTCTTCTTCCCCGAATACGGCCGCCTCGTCCTTCTTTTTGGCCCTCATCGCTTTTATGACCCGCTTCGTCAGAACGCGCTCATGTATCACTTTCATGTACATCGCGTCGTGCTCCAGTAACGGTGATCCGGATATCACGGTGACGTCCTGCCCGAGGTCGGCCAACGCTTCGCCGAGAGGCTCGAACTTGAGGTCGCCCTTTTTTATCGGTGTAAGGCGGCGTTCATTGCCGGCGAAGTGCTCCACGCCCGAGAACAGTGTATGAATGCTGCCTTTGCAGTACGGTGCGATCGCGTTAAGAACATCCGTGAAGTCGGCCGGCGTGACAAGCGAGCCGTTAGTGCGCGCATGGTGATGCGGAAAGTTCAGGACGGGCACAACACCGTCCGCCTCGCCGCAAAGCGAAAGCACCTGTTCCAGCGATCCGAACGCCTCAAGGCGTCCTGTTATCTCGATCCCGAGATGCGTCTTTATCCCGGCGTCCTTCCACCATCCCATTATTTCCGTCACGTTGTCAATGATGTTCGCGTCCGTGCCTTCCGTATCGTCGGCGTCATCGTAAAGACCGAGGTTCGTGACAACGACGTCCCCTCCCAGCGCGTTCGTGATTATCCCCGCGTGTCTGATATTGTTCAGGCATCTTTCGGTAAGCTCATTGTTGCTTCCGAGGTCCATGTAGTACGGCGTGTGCAGCGATACTTTCACATCAAGCCTCTTCGCCATCTTGCCCATCGGTATCAGCGACGCGTACGAATCGGCGACGCCGGAGGCCATCATCACGAGTATGTCATCATTCTCTATCGGCTCCTTCGGGTCGCAGACCGGCGTGTCGTCACGTATTATCTCAACGACAAGCCCCTCTTCCAGATCTTTGATGCACAGCCCGATCTCCTCCTCCTCCGGGTACCGTTCGACGGTGCCCGCCCTTACCATGGGTATCTCGATGGCGGTAAGGCCAAGGTTATGAACATCCTCTATGCCGTCCTTGAGCGTGCGGCCTTTGCACGACAGCGGGATTCCTGCGGGACCGAATCTTATCATATGCGTACCTCAGAATGACTACAACCCAAAACTTCGGGCTACTATTTATTATATTGTCAGGCGGTGCCCGTGCATTTACGTGACCGCATGTCCGCGCGCAATGCCGGGCGCACGGATACCTTTATAAATAACCTGCTCATTGGAGCGTTACCCGATGTCGGGAGAGTCAGAACTATGAAGAAAATCTTCAAAACAGATCCGAGCCTCCTCGCCCTGATCGACGATCTTAAGGCGAAGGAGAGAGAGACCGGGGCTGCGATCTGGCGAGACATTGCGAAGAGGCTTGAGAAGCCCAAAAGGAATTGGGCCGAACTTAATCTCAGCAAGCTCGACAGGAACGCCGATCCGGGGGACATTATTTTGGTCCCCGGCAAGGTGCTGGCGGCCGGAAGCATAACGAAGAACGTGACGGTGGCCGCGTACAGCTTCTCCGGAAAGGCGGAGGACGCTATAAACGCGGCCGGCGGAAAGACGATGTCAATAGCAGATCTAATGGCAGAGAATCCGAAAGGATCCGGCGTCAGGATAATGAGGTGATCATATGGTGACGGTCATAGACGCAAAAGGACACATATTCGGAAGGCTGGCGAGCAACGTCGCCGAAAGGATACTCAATAACGAGGAAATAGTCATCCTGAACGCGGAGTCCGTGATAGTCACGGGCCCCAAGGAGATGGTGTTCGCAGAATTCAAAGCCAAAGTGGATCGCGGACAGATAAGGAAAGGTCCGTATTACCCGCGCAGGGCGGACCTTCTGCTGAAGAGGGCCATACGCGGGATGATACCGTGGACGACAACGTCCGGACGGGAGGCGTACAGGCGCGTTCACGTCTTCGTCGGGTCGCCCCAGCAGTTCAGCGATGTCGAGAAACAGACGATCGAGAGCGCAATGAGATTGAACACCGGCAAATACACGACCCTGGGCGCCGTCGCAAAGTTCCTGGGTTCTAATGTGAGGTGATCCCGTGGAGACAGTCAACACAAGCGGAAAGAGGAAGACGGCCGTCGCAAGGGCCGTGGTCAGGGAAGGCACCGGAAAGGTAACGATAAACAAGATACCGTTGGAGATATATTCGCCCGAACTCGCAAGGCTCAAGGTGCAGGAGCCGCTGGGCCTCGCGGAAGATAAGGCGTCAAAGGTCGATATCGCGGTCAACGTAAGCGGAGGCGGCGTGATGGGTCAGGCGGAAGCTGTCAGAACGGCGATAACGCGCGGTCTCATCGATTTCTTCAAGGACGATGAGCTCGAGGCGATGTTCAGGGCGTATGACAGATCGTTCGTCATAAACGACACCAGACGGAAATTACCGAAGAACCCGCTCGGGCACGGTGCGCGCGCGAAGAGGCAGAAGTCATACCGTTAGGTGAGATCATGATAATACCGGTAAGATGTTTCACATGCGGGAAGGTCGTCGGAAGCTCGTACCCCGAGTACGTAAGGCGGACGTCAATGGGCGAGGCGCCGCAGAAAGTGCTCGATGACCTCGGCCTGGAACGGTACTGCTGCCGCAGGATGATAATATCTCACGCCAATCTCATAGACGAGATATTGCCTCTGGGCTGAAACCCTTTACATCAAACACCCTTATCTCGGGCCTGTGGGGTAGCTTGGTATCCTTGTAGCTTGGGGTGCTATTGACTCCGGTTCAAATCCGGGCAGGCCCACTCTTTGACACACTGTCTATGATGCGATGGTTCTCTGCAGAATTATTCTTCCTCTGACCGTGACGTGACACTCGGTGCGTCATATGGTGTCCGGGGTCAGCCGTTCATTCACCCTTTTTGCGCGGACGTGACGCACGGACGGCCTCCCAGTGTCCGGTCTTGTCGCTCCCCGCTCTTTTTATCATGCCGTCCGCGGCCATGGATGAAAGATGTCTTCTTACGGTCCTCACGCTCAAGCCGAGCATATCGGCCATTCCTGCGGCGGTCGTTCCCGGATCATGGGATATGATCTTCAGTATCTCTTCTTTTATGTCACTCTCTTTCCCCGAAGTATATGCCACCTCGTCCGCTAACTCGTCAGCGGCCATCCTGATCATCAGGAGCATGAATTTTATGAAAGCAGAGATGTTGCCCTTATGCGCTTCGCCGAGCGAACTGTAATATTCTTTTTTATTCAGGTTTATCCAGCTTTCCACGGGAAGATATTTGAAAGCGGGACTCCATTTTGAAAGCATGAGCGAATGCCACAGTCTGCCCATTCTCCCGTTACCGTCGACGAACGGGTGGATATATTCGAACCGGCAGTGAAAGACACAGCTCATGATCAGAGGATGAATGTCAGTTTCCATGCACCAGTCCGTCAGTTCGCTGATAAGGAACGGCACATCATCATGCTCCGGTGCAATATGAACGGCCTCAGCGCCCCTGTACACGCCGACGCCGCAGTCACGGAACTCTCCCGGCATATCAACAAGACCGTCCATCAGTATTCTGTGCGCATTCAGCATATCTTCGACAGAGAATGGATCGTATTTGTTTATGAGATCATATGCCTTTTTTGCGTTCTTGATCTCGCGGATGTCCTTAGGGTCCCCCGCGACGCGCTTGCCGTCTATGATGTCGGTCACCTCTTTCAAAGAAAGTCTGTTACCCTCGATCGCCGAGGTGGAATGAACCGTCCTTATATTCTTGCCGCGACTGAGTTTAAGGTGACGAGAGGTTGCGACCTTTTCAGGAATGCGGTCAATGAGCACCGCGATCTCCGATACGAGGGTAAGTATCTCATTGTCTATGATAATGTCAGGTCTGTATGTCATCTTAATTATGGTAAACAGACTGCGGATATAAAATACAGTGACATTTACAGTGACATTTACAGTGACATTTACAGTGACATTTACAGTGACATTTACAGTGACATTTACAGTGACATTTACAGTGACATTTACAGTGACATCTGCGCATTCATAGAACACCGTTCATAACGATTCTTTCTCAGACGGCGATCCAGATAATTCCGTTGCATTCCGGGCGTACGTTATCCGCCGTCGTCCGCCGCTGTCTCATCATGTTTAGGATGCGGAAGCTCCGCGTCGGTGTAATCGGGCGCGTCCGATTCCTTTCCCTTCTCCGGGAACAGTTCTTCGAACACAACGGAGCGGTTCTTCTCTATCTTTCTGTACGCATGCGAGACGAGAGGCGGCGCGATGACCGACGTTATCAGCGCCATTAAAATTATGACAGTGAATATGTCCGGGCTGAAGACGCCGTACGTGAGGCCGATGGACGCGACGATTATTCCGACTTCGCCCCGGGGTATGAAGCTCACGCCTATCAGGTGCGCCGAGTCCTTCGACAGCTTTCCCTTTCTGGCGCCGATGTACCCTGCGACGTACTTCGTCACTATCGCAACGGCGACCACGAGGCATAGCATTGGCAGGACGTTCATCGTCACGCGGTCGGAGCTGAACTGCACCTCCATGCCTACCCATATGAAAAAGAACGGCAACAGGAAATATGTGATCACATTGAAGTTATGCTCAACGGGCAACGTGTCCTTGAACTCGGCGAATATCATTCCCGCAAGGAATGCGCCTATTATCGCCGCCAACCCAATGTTCACGGAAAGAGCCGCAAGTCCCATTGAAACTATGACCGCAAGGCCGAGCGCGCCGAGCTCGCCCACCGGCTCCGGGTCGCATGCGCACGCGGCAGGGTCGTCAGTCTGCATCTTTTTCATTGTGCGCTGCTGCATCCTCCTCCTCCGGCGCGCCGCTATCTTCTTCACGCGGGAGATGAAGAAGAACATGAACAGGACGAAAACGGCAACGATCACGGTGTTGATGACTATTGACACGGTATCGGCATCCGGCTTGACGGCGCCCATTATGACGCCGAGCAGCGCCAGACAAAGGATGTCGTCTATTATTGTGGCGCTCACGATGAGCTTCGCCTCGTTGGTGTTCATGCAGTTCATGTTCCTGAGACACTCAACACCGACGGCGGTGCTTGTGCCGAACAGGGCGGCGCCGATAAGGAGCGCCGCATTGAGGCTTATCGACTCGTGAAGGAAGAACAGGAACCCGCCGATGAAAGGTATGATGACGCCGAGCACGGCGATGTAGATCGCCGTCTTGCCTACTTTCATCATATCGCTGAACTTCGTCTCGAGACCGACGCCGAACAGCAGGAATATTATTCCAAGTTCGCCCATGATATGGAAGAAGCTGACCTCGTTTGGGTCGTTGAACCTGTCCACATGGAATTCAAGAAGGTCCTGGAGCGGGGTGTAGAAGATGAGCACGTTGATGAATATCAGCCCTGCCACGATCTCTCCGATGAGCTTCGGCATCTTGAATCTCTCGAAGATGCCGCCTAATACCTTTGCGAATGCGAGCAGCAGGAATATCTGCAGAATGATCGCAGAGATCTCATCCATGGTTACGGGTGTGTATATGCTCTTTGCTTTTATTGCTTTTCACCGTTATAGAGCATGCGCCCGCCCGCAGCATGCGCGCCGGCCGGCCGCGGAGGCGCGTCCGTGCGGACGGACA
>JGI24702J35022_10000293_pt1 | contig 29280 bp, 25 predicted proteins | sample TergutTh196P4_FD_35022 | JGI IMG/M metagenome (IMG submission 35022)
CCAGCATCTGGTCGGAAGTGCTGATGACGCGCGAATTCATCTCATAGGCGCGCTGCGTGACGATCATGCTCACCAGTTCCTCGGCCACGTTGACGTTGGAAGTTTCGACGTAATGCTGGTTGATGACCCCCGCAGCGTTCATGCCCGCCTGTTGGGGCGTCGCCACGCCGGAGGAAGCGGTTTCCAGAAAAAGGTTCTCGGAAACGGCCTGCAAACCGCCTGGATTGATGAACATGGCGATCTGGATGGTTCCGATCTGTATCGGGGTGACGCTGTTGGCTTGCACGACGGAGACGGTGCCATCCTTGCCCACGGTAATCCTGACGGCGTCGGCGGGGATGTTGATGTTGTCGGCAAGCAGGTAGCCGCTGGCCGTCACCATGTTGCCCTGGTTGTCGCGCTGAAACGCCCCGTCGCGCGTATAGGCGGTCGTGCCGTCCGGCAGGGTGATCATGAAGAAACCGTCGCCCTGAATCATCAGGTCGAGATCGCCCCCGGTTTGCAGCGGCGCGCCCTGGGTGAAAATCCGCTCGGTCGCCACGGTTCTTACGCCAGCGCCAAGTTGCAGCCCGCTGGAAATCTGGGTCTGCTGCGTCGATTGCGCGCCGGGCTGGCGAATCATCTGGTAGAGCAAATCCTCGAAAATCGCGCGCTGGCGCTTGAAACCGTTCGTCGATACGTTGGCGAGATTGTTGGCAATCACATCCAGCGAGGTTTGCTGGGCATCCAGGCCGGTACGGGCCGTCCAGAGCGAGCGGATCATGTTGGGGAATCCTTGTTGTCGTTATCGTTATCGTTTTCGGCGTGCTATCGCGGCGCGATCACCTGTGTTGCGGAACGGTCGTTTTCCTGTGCGTTGGACATCATGCGTACCTGCATTTCGAACTGGCGCGCGAGGGAGATCATCTGCACCATCTGCTCGGCAACATTGACGTTGCTCGTCTCCAGGTAGCCGCCGGCGACTTGCACTGCGTCGTCTGCCGGAGCCGGCTGCCCGTCTTGCAGACGGAAGAAACCATCCTCGCCACGCACCAGTTCATTCTCGGGCGGGTTCACCAGTTTCAGGCGGGCGACCTCGGTGGTGATCCCGTTTTGAATTGCGGAAATGGTCCCATCCGCGCCGATCACGATCACGCTTTCGGGTGGAATCGTGATCAAACCGCCATCGCCCAGGACCGGCAAACCCGCGTGGGTTTGCAGCACGCCATTAGCGGAAACCTCGAATGAACCATCGCGGGTATAAGCCTCGCCGCCCGCCGTCTGGACGGCAAACCACCCCTTGCCTTTCACGGCCACGTCGAACGGATTGCCGGAAAACTTCAACGGCCCCGCCGTGAAATCCGTGGCGATGCTGGCATCGACCACGAAGGAGCGTGAGCGCATGGCCTGGGTCTGCACCTCCACCGCGCGCATCTTGTGCATCTCGGTGCGATAGCCGGTGGAGTCGGCATTGGCGAGGTTGTGGGCAACCGCCGCCTGCTGGCCGAGCGTACTCTTTGCGCCGGTCATCGCCGTGTAAATCACGCGATCCATGTTGTCGTCTCCCGGCAGGCCGTGCCCGTAATCTCCTGCAAGCCCGCCGTTTCTGGTTCAGTTCAAGTCACGATCAGCGCAGGTTCACCAGCGTCTGCATGATCTGATCCTGGGTGCGGATCGTCTGCGCGTTGGCCTGGTAATTGCGCTGCTGGATAATCATGTTCACCAGTTCCTGCGTCAGATCGACGTTCGACTCCTCGACCTGTCCGCCGGAAATCAGACCGTTCAACCCCGTGCGCGGCCGTCCGACGATCGGCGGACCGGACTCGGGCGATTCGACCCACAAGTTGTCTCCGACGCGGGTCAAACCCTGATTACTGCGGAAGGTGGCCAGCACGACCTGGCCGAGGTTCTTGGCCTGCCCGTTGGTATATAGCCCCTGGATGATGCCGTCCTGACTGACCGTTAGCCCCGCAATCTGCCCGGTGGTGTAGCCGTCCTGCCAGAGATCGGTCAAACCGAACTTCGAGCCGAACTGGGTCAGATTGGTGAGGTCGATGGTGATATTCAGCGCCGCCGCGCTGTTGGTGAGCGCCGCGTTGTAAGCGATCTGGACGGGTGTGGTGACAGGCTTGCCGTAGGCGTCGAAAGCCAGGGGCGTGCCTGCCGGGGACAGCGTCGTGAGGTCGTTATCCAGCATGGCATACGCCTCCCAGGCGCCAGGAGCCGTCTTCACGAAATAGACCATCATCGAGTGCTCGCCGCCGAGGCTGTCATACACGGGAATCGGCACCATCCAGTTGTANGAATCCATGTCGAACGGATCGAACGGTGAATTGATCGGAAGATCGTCATCCGCATTGAGATTGCCGGAGCGAATCTGNACCGATGAGGTGGGTCTCGGGTCGATGTCCCCCAATGGCACGAAAAGCGGCTCGACGATGCCCCCGGCAAGCGGAATGAAGCCGTTNTCATCCGCCCTGACGCCCATCACCTTCTCATGATTCGGCGTAATGATGAAGCCTTCCTTGTTGATGTCGAACTGCCCGTTACGGGTATAAGCCGTCGAACCATCGAAACGCTGGATGACGTAAAAACCGTTGCCGATGATCGCCATATCCAGCGGATTACCTGTCGTGGTCGGTATGCCGTCTATGAAACTCTGGTAGACCGCCGCAATCTTGCTGCCGTAGCCGATCTGGATGGACGAATTCACCCCGGTGAGCGCCCCGGCATACACATCGGCAAAAATGGCGTGGGAGGACTTGAAGCCTACGGTACTGCTGTTTGCGATGTTGTTGGAGATGACATCGAGTGCGCGGGAGGACGTGTTCAGTCCGCTCAAGCCTTGTGAAAATCCCATGATGTTTCTCCTTTCTCAAAGAATCTGTTTAATGTCATCGAGCTTGAAAATGCCCAATCCGCCGACCTGCAAATCGGTTCCGTTCGGGCCGCGCACCACACTCGTCACCGGCCCGAACTGCAACGGTTTGACGGCAACGAGCGCGCCGTTCAGGGTTGCGGACACGCTCACGGAGTACATCATCCCCTGCGCGGCCTCGGTGCCGTCGTCGGTCAAGCCATCCCATACATAGTTGTGGCTGCCCGCATCCACGTCGGTGAATTCGAGCTTCGTCATCACTCGTCCGCTCGCGTCATACACCGTGACCGTCACCTTGTCGGCGGGCGCATTCAGATCGAAGCCGCCGATCGCGCCTGCCTCGGTCAATCCGAGACCCTTGCCATCGACCAGCACGCCGCGTCCGATCATTGCCGTGCTATCCATCAAATCCCTGGATTCCATCAACGACTGCACCATCTTGTTGAGGCGCTCGATGCCGTCGACCGTGCTCATCTGCGCCAACTGCATGGTCAGATCCGCGTTATCCAGCGGATTCATCGGGTCCTGGTTGCGCAACTGCGTGGTGAGCAGCGTCAGAAAGCGGTTCTGCTCATCCTGCATCAACGTATTGCTGACGGCCTCCTTGCGGCCCAGCCCGGACAGAACACTGTTAACGGTGCTGTCTGTAGAAACACTCATTTTCGTACTCCTGCTAAAACCGGCGATTTCGCCGGTCGGGTCATTTATTGACCAATCTGCAAGGTACGCTGTAGCAAGGTCCGTGCCGTGTTCATCACCTCGGTGTTGTTCTGGTACGAACGCGAGGCGGAGATCATGTTGACCATCTCCTCGACCACGTTGACGTTGGGCATTTCGACATAGCCCTGCTCATTGGCGGCGGGGCTGTTCGGCTCATAGACGAGCCGCATCGGCGCGGCGCTCCTGACGATCTGCGTCACCACCACGGCGGTTGAAGCGGAGCCGCCCCCCGGCAATTGCCGGGCGGCAAAAACGACCTGTTTGCCCCGGTAAGGTTGGCCGTCCTCGGAGGTGACGCTATCGGCGTTGGCGAGGTTGGAAGCCGTCGTATTCAGGCGGATCGACTGCGCCGTGAGCGCCGAGCCGGAGATATTGAATACGTTGAGCATGTTGGCTTCCATTGCCGTTCTCCGAATGTGGCCTTTAACGGTAAGCGATGCCGTGGCGGGCGCGAATCCAACCCGTTACTGGCCGACGATGGCCGTCTGCATCGAGCGCAGCAGGCCGTTGATGAAAGTGACACTGGCTTCGTAATGCACCGTGTTTTCGGCAAAAGCGGCGCGTTCCATGTCCATGTCCACGGTGTTGCCGTCCACGGCCGACTGCCATTCCATGCGATATCGCGTAAAGGTTCCCGGCGAAAACTCCACCTTGTCGCCCAGATGTCGGGCATGGGTTTTCATCAACGGCAACGGTTGTCCCCACTGCCCCCGACCCAGTGCCGCATCCAGCGCATCGCGGAACAAAATATCGCGCGCCTTGTAATGCGGCGTATCGGAATTGGCGATGTTCGACGCCAACAATTGCTGACGGTACGCCTGAAGATTCAGCGCCGTCTGGTGAACCTGCAAATCTCTTTCGAGCAGATTTTTCATTGCCTCCTCCTTGCCCTCGCCTCACGATGCAGTTTCCATGCCAGCTTTTACGTGAGACATTATTTTTCACCCTGACGACGATGTTAACCCTTCCCTCTTTGCCGCATTGCACTGATAAGACAGGTAAAAAAGCGCCAGTTTATTGAAATAAGGCATGTAAAACACTCGCTGCAATGCGGCAAAAATTTCCGTATGACCTCATCGGTTCTTGCCGCCATCACAAAATGTAACATCATGTATTTATTGAGTTTTCATATACAAATCCATCAAAACACTGGAAACATCATTCAAAAAAATTTCATCGCCATTCAAATAGTCGTGACATTTTTCGCATGTCCGGGTGTGACTTTTTCATCGTTTTTCATGCTGCATCACGGAAAAATGCAGCCTGGTTGCATTGACTAAAGAAACTCCTGTTCAGAGCGGGGTTCCGGGATTCAATTCAGTTGGTTATGGTGGTCAACGAAAACAACCGAGCAATTCCCCACCCCTGGAGAGATGGCAGGCGAAGCCTGACGGGGTGGTCGCGGCGTTGGGGGTCGCAAATCACCCCGACCTGCACGATATGTAAGCATATGTAAGCACTTGAACCGAAAATGCTCTATGGATTGAAGGCGTGTTGTCGCTTTAGCATCGAAACTCTGTACCGATTCAATGGTTTTTGAATTGTTATGTCATTATATTATTCGATCATATACGCGTTTTCCGATATGCTCTGTGTATTAAAAAAGCAAAAATAAGTCGACATTTTTTACGCCTCCTACTTATAAAGACAGGATAGCTTTTTATAATCAATATATTACTCCTATGTAACGACCATCGACGACAGTCAACTCGGCAACAACCTGACGTTTGAAGGGCTCAATATCAGTTTTACGTCAGACGACCATCTGCACGCCATCATTATCAACGGAGTCCAATACTCAGATTTGTCCCCTCAAACCCATAACGCCACCTGGTGGCATTGGGACCATACCTCCCTATGGATAACCGACATCGACTGGAACCTCGATGCCTCCAACACGATCGAATTCATTGTGCACAATAACGCCACGCCGACCTTCGAAAACCATCTTAATCCGGTAGGATTGTCAGCCTCGATTCAGGCGGTTTACCAAACCAGCCCGGTCCCGGAACCTGCCGCATTGCTGATGTGGTCGCTGGGTGGCGTGGTTCTGACCGGTACTACCTGGATTCGTAAACGCCGGATGAAGAAAACCGCCCGTTCCTGAGAGCAAACCGCACGAGTTAGAGTGAAAGACAGGTTCTTTCACTCTAACAGGTTGCTCAAAAACTCCGAGAGTACGCGCAAGTCGACGGGGCGTCACCGTCATTCTGCGTGAAGCGAAGCGTAGTCACTGCATTGACATGGCCTGATGCGAGTATGCACAGGGGTTTTCGAGCAACCTGTTAAAATTATGCTTTCCCGTTTTATTCGGGACTTATATATTTAACTTATAAAAATTCGTTACTTCTTCGCTCTTGGCGTATCGAAGCATTTGATCGACACCCTATTAGGAACCGTGACATCGTTGATGTATTTGACTGCACAACGCACAACGTTCTTAGGGAGCTTTTGCACCAGAACAACAGCACTCTTCATATATTGGCAGATAGCCCAATAGTCATGCTCTTCAGACGTGGCAGAGCCTGTTTCATAGTGGGTGATATAATCCCCCTTGGGCAGCTTTTCAGTGGTCGGAATGTCTAAGCCAGTCTGAACGGTTGGATACTCTAAGAAAGAGATGCCAATATATTCCAGCCACTGCGGGTCGTTGTTATTGACGATTTTCCAGCCATCTACTGCCTGTGTTTGTACTTGTTGTTGAATAGGCAGTTGCTGCGGGCATTGAGGAACGGAGACTTCTCCTGCCCTAACACACAACGAAAAAAAACTCAGAGCAGCAAATGCTTGAGAAAAAATAAATGGCCGTATGTTCATAATATCACCGAAAAGGCTTCACCGTTATTACTGGGGTTAATATAGTTTCCGCTCGCATCCTTTCCACGGTTTGGAAGCAGCCTCAATATGATTCTGACAGAAGGATTTCCGCCAAGATACTGTTCAACTATATTAATGCGGATATTTCCAGACGAGTCCGTTTCATATCCAGCATAAAACCCCGCATGACCATCATTGCTTATAAACCTTTCGTTTTTGAATGTGGCGATAGCTGTACCATGCGCGATCGCGCCACCATTTCGGATCGTTTCGATGACGTTTGGGCCTTCAATCCACGTCGAGGACTTGCGGTTTTGTAGCGCTGGAATGTAATGCTTCACCAAGGAAACGCATTCCCCTAAGTAGTTCCCTGCTACGTCCGCGACGTAAGGTTTGCCAACCAGCAACATCGGATTCAGATAAACATAAGAGCCAGGCATCATTTCCCTCCTCAAGCATGTTAAGCGGTCAAGCGTATGTACTTTGCAGCAAGCGTAGCCTGTATAAGCGAAGCGCCATCCGGGGGTTCTAGCTTCGCATTGGATAAACCAATCCCTGGACGGCGCTTCGCTTATACAGGCTACGTTCACTACCCGTGTTCAATCCAGAGGCCAAAACCATATTTCTCTGGGATTTGCGTCAAAATAGCAACCTGAATGACAAATTTGTGAGCGATCTGATGGCTCAATCAGATCGATATGACCCGTGTTAGAATCCCAAAGTTTGTGGAAAAAAATGACGCCTTTTTTTGTTTTCGTCGCTTCTATCGCTTTTTCCCCAGTCAACGGTTTTCCAAATGAATTAGACTTGCTCAATTCGTCCGCAAGCGTTTTCGCGCCTGTCCCGATATAACGGCCCTTATGAGTGCCGTCTTTTACCTGCAATCGGCTGATTGGTGGTCCAAAGTAAGCGCCCGACTTGATCAAAGCCAAACTCATGCGCACGGCACATGTGTTTTCATACTCAGGATTTTGTTTCTTCAGTTCTTCGATGTCATAGCCGATCTCTTCGTAGACATCCTTCCCTTCTTTATAATTCTGACTATTTCCATCGCTGGAATAATGGTTGGATTTCAGAATGGCAAAGTTTGGTTTTGACATTTCAACGCTCCTTTTTGCATGAGGGAAGTCCGTTTTCTATAATTCTGCTAATAACATAAGCAGCACGCTCATCATAACGAGATGGATCGATATTTCCCAAGCCTGAATAGACTACCTCACGAACAGTTATGGGTTTAAACCTGTAGTAGCTACACCACGTCTTCCCCTCGATGGCATCAACCACGCCCAGTAAAAATGCATAGGCTGTGCTTTGTTCTTCCGATCCTATATTTTTGTAAGGAATCAAAAAGCGCCTCAGCGGGAAGTTTGGCACAAAAATATTGTCCCCTTGTTTAACTACCCACTCATTCGTAAGCCCCTCTCCAGTCAAGGTGATATTCTTTTTATACGGGTCATATTTTGACGCTGGTATAGAATCGTTCGGGACAAATGTGCTCGACAACTTTTCCCCTTTATTACAGGGATACTTTTTCTCCAAAATTTCAGCAATAACATATGCAGCACGCTCATTATAACGCGGCAACTTCATTTTTTTCACACTTTCATTAACTGCCTCGAAAATCGTGCTGGGTATGTAATCACCACGAGAGCACCACGTTTTTCCCTCGAAAGTATCAGCCACGCCAAGTAAAAATGCGTTAGCAGCCTTTTGTTCTTCCTGATCTTTACTGTAGTAGGAAACCAGAAAGCGCCACAAAGGAATACTGGGTACAAAAATATCTCCACCCTGCCTTACACATGGTTCACCCGTAGCCCATGATGTTCTCACCAAAATACTCTCTTGAAACGTTCCATCCTCTACATTTTTCGCAAGGCACCCCTGAGCAAACGCACCCGGCAACGCCAACAACAAAGACAATGCCAACGCGGCGTGGCGCAAAAACCTGTATCCCCCACCTGAAGGCTTTTGAGTCACCCCATCCGTCATTTCGAGGATTCCATGACACGATTCAGGAGAGCCTGTGGCTTCATGAAACGCTTGCCTCACTTCACTTGCCCCATGTTCAACCCTTCCCATTTTTTCCTCGTGTAAAAGCATCGGCATCTTCAACCTAAACTCCGAAATAGCGTAAGTCTATCCCGGCGTGAAGTATTGAACAAGCCGCAAAGCGCAACGGCAATCTCCCGATTCATTCAGTCCTTGCATGCACTCGTCAATCATGCTGCAATTTCATCCGCCGTTATCCGTCCGTACTGCGAGACTCGAAACCCATGTCAGGACAAAGCAAAACGATTGCCCGCCTGCCCTCGCGTCTCGCCGTGCTTTCCGCCCTGCTTTTCATTGCTGCCAGCGCCATTGCCCAACAGGCATCCGCCCCGATCGACGCGGCAGCCCGCACGCTTGTCGAAGAGAATACACGTGGACTTCCCGGCGAAGTCACCATCGAAATCGGCCCACTCGACCCCGGCAATCGTTTGCCGCCCTGCCACACGCCAATTGCCTTCCTGCCAGGTTCGACCCGCGCCTGGGGCGCGTTCAGCATCGGCGTGCGCTGCGAATCTCCGGTTGCCTGGACGATTTACCTACAGGCGCGTGTAATCGTCGTCAACGACTACCTCGTTGCTGCCCGTCCCCTGTCCGCCGGGCAAATCATCGGCCCTGCCGACCTCGAACACCGGCGCGGCGACATTGCCGCCCTGCCCGACAACGTGCTCACCGACGCCAGTCAAGCTACGGGACGCCCCACCAGGCAGGCGCTTGCCCAGGGCACCCCCCTCCAGGCCCGCATGCTGCGCATCCCGGAGGCCGTGCGGCAAGGCAGCAAAGTCACCGTTTTCAGCCAGAACCAAGCCTTCCGGGTTTCAAATACCGGGCGCGCGCTCAATTCTGCCGCGCCGGGCGAAACGGTCAGGGTGCGCCTGCCGAACAACCAGGTCGTCACCGGCACGGCGCTCCACGATGGCACCATAGAAATCGGACCATGATGCCCGCCAGGTATCGCACGGCAAGCCATGCCGGTACTTACTGCCGACATTTTAAAAAAATCTGCTAAAGTTCTCCGTCGCCATGCCGTAGCCAGCAACACAAGTTTTCAAAGCGAAAGCCTTCTTTTACCGGAGTTCCCATTATGAAAGTCGAAAGCCTTGGCAAGCCAGTCGGCCCGACTCCTCTCACTGAAGCGCGGTTACGTCCGAGTTCTGCGCCTATCGCGAATACCGGGGAACAGGTACAGTTATCGCCGCTCGCTTCGGCCCTGCAAAAGGCCGAGGCCGCCCTGGCGGAAACGCCGTCGGTAGATCGCGCCCGCGTTGAAGAAATCAAACAGGCCATCCGTGACGGCCACTTCAAGGTGGACGCCAATCGCATTGCCGATGGGCTCATCGCCGAAGTCCGGCAAATGTTCGAGTCAACAGTCGGACGCGGGTAATAGACGACAAACCGCGTTCGACGGTGGGGATTGCGAGCCAATAACGCAATCCCCGCCACTTTTACGTCCGGCGGCAAAGATAATCATGGCACGAAGAATGCTAGGTTGAGCTTGTCTCAACTCTTGCTGCCGGTACAGCCATGCACACCCCCAACCCCCAGGAACTCCAGCGCATCGCCCTCCTGCTCGAAGCCGAATCCAGTCAGCTCAGGAAATTTCTCGATCTCCTCGAACGCGAAGAAGCCGTGCTCATCTCCGCAGACACGGACGGTCTGCTCTCGATCACGAAGGAAAAAAACGAGCGTTACCGCCAGTTGCAACACCTGCATGACGACCGTTCCATCCTGGCCGCCCGTCTCGGTCACGGCAGGGGCGACACTGCGATGCGCGCCCTCTGCGCCAGGATGCCCAGGGCGCTTGCGCGATGGGACGAAGTGCTCTCGCTCGCCGCTCAGGCGCGCGAACGCAACCACATCAACGGTCAGCTCATCTCCAAACACTTGCAGCACAATCAGGCCGCCCTCTCCGTCCTGCTCACTGCCGCCGACCATCCGCAACTCTACGACGCGGGCGGTCATTCGCGTCCGAGCGGCGGAGGACGCATGCTCGGGAGCGCATAATCGGTTTTATCGCCGGGCGTTCAGGCAACCGAACACCACGACCGCGCCCAGCATCGCCAGTCCGGCCATGCCGCAGGCCAGGCCGAGTTGACTGTGCCATAGCCGTGGAACGAGCAGGGAAGCCAGGAAGGCGTTGAAGAGGGTTTGCACACAGCTTTGGCAGGAAGCCGCCATTCCCCGGATTTCCGGAAACATGTCGAGCAGCATCAGGGTCACGGTGGGCATGGCAATGGCAACGCCCAGGTTATAGAAAATGAAGGGCAGCACGGCAAGCGGCAGGAAAGACGGCCAGAATCCGGAAACCGTCAGGTTGATGAGCGCGCCAACGCCCATCATCACAAAAGCAAGGATCAGGGTGCGACGTTCGTCCCAGCGTCCCGCAATGCGCCCGGAAATCCATGATCCCATCATCATTCCGATCATGCAGGGAACGAACAGCCAATGGAACTGGAGTTCGTTCAGTCCCAGGTGTTCGCGGATGAACGTCGGCGCGGAAAGCACATAAACGAAAAAACCGCCAAAGAAAGCGCCTATCCCTGCTGACAACAAGAGAAAGCGGTCATTGGAAAAGATGCCTTTATAGCCGTGAAACAAGACTCTGACCGTAAAGGGCTGTCTTTTTTCCGGCGGCAGGGATTCGGGCAGTTTTTTCGCGCAAATCAGGCACAACCCGGCAGCCGCCAGCGCCAGAAAAACGAAAATGGCGCGCCATCCGGCCAGCCGCAGTATCCAGCCGCCGATGATCGGCGCCACGGCAGGCGCGATGGCGAACATGAGCGCAATTTTGGCCATCAGCCGTTGCGCGCCGGGGCCTTCATAGAGATCGCGCACGATGGCGCGGCTGACTACCATCCCCGCCCCCGCAGACAAGCCCTGCACGGCGCGCATTCCCCAGAGCATTTCGATGCTCGTTGCCATCGCGCATCCCAGGGAGGCCAGCGCGTAGACGCCCAGCCCGACAAGAATGACCCGTTTGCGTCCGAAACTATCGGAAAAAGCGCCATGCCAGAGCGTCATCAGGCCGAAGGTGAGCATGTATATGGAAAGCGTTTCCTGCATCGCCCCCTTGTCTACGGCAAGATCCGCGATCATTTCCGGGAATGCCGGCAAATAGGTGTCGATGGTGAATGGCCCGATTGCCCCCAACGCGGCCAGTATCAGCGCCAATCCCAGTTGAGGAGAACCTTTGTTCATGTCGTGCAGTCAGATCGTGGCATTGCATCCAATACCAGTGTCAAGCGCCAGGGTACGCCAACCGCGTCCAATCATTGATGAACAGGATTGCCCAGATTCCTGTTTTGTCGCTTGACCCTTGGCATATCCTGGCCTCCCGGCAACTCAAACGTTGAACAAAAAATTCATCACATCCCCATCCTTCACCACGTAATCCTTGCCTTCCGCGCGCATCCTGCCCGCTTCTTTCGCGCCCGCCTCGCCGTTGTACCGGATGAAATCCTCGAAGGCGATGGTTTGCGCGCGGATGAAACCGCGCTCGAAATCGGTGTGGATGACGCCGGCGGCCTGGGGGGCGGTGTCGCCGACGTGGATGGTCCAGGCGCGTACTTCCTTCACTCCCGCCGTAAAATAGGTTTGCAGGCCGAGGAGTTTGTAGCCCGCATGGATGACGCGATCCAGTCCAGGTTCGCTCAGTCCCAGATCGTCGAGAAACGCGGTTTTGTCTTCGTCGTCGAGATCGGCGATCTCGGCTTCGAGCGCCGCGCAGACGGGCACGACTACGGCGTTTTCGAGGGCGGCGTAATCCTCGACGGCCTTCAAGAGCAGATTGTCGTGAAAACCATGCTCGTCGACGTTGGCAACGTACATCGTCGGTTTCATCGTCAACAGGAAAAACGGTTTCAGCAGCGCCTTTTCTTCGTCATACAACTCGGTAGCGCGGGCGGGACGGCCTTCGTTCAGCACGGCCTGCACTTTCTGCAGCACGTCGAACAACCGTTTGGCGTCCTTGTCGCCGCCGGAGCGGGCGACTTTTTCGATCTTGACGATCTGTTTTTCGACGCTGGCAAGATCGGCCAGCGCCAACTCGGTGTGAATGGTCTCGATGTCGGAGACCGGGTCAACCCGACCCGATACGTGCACGACGTTCTCGTCCTGAAAACAGCGCACGACATGTGCAATCGCGTCGGTTTCACGAATATTTGCAAGAAACTGGTTGCCCAGCCCTTCCCCCTTGGAGGCGCCAGCGACAAGTCCGGCGATGTCGACGAATTCGACGATGGCGGGCAGGACTTTTTGCGGCCTGGCAATTTCGGCCAGTTGCTGGAGACGCGCGTCGGGCACTTCGACAACGCCAACGTTTGGCTCGATGGTGCAAAACGGGTAATTGGCCGCGTCGATTCCCGCCTTGGTGAGCGCGTTGAAAAGGGTGGATTTTCCAACGTTGGGCAAGCCAACGATGCCGCATTTGAGACTCATGGGGTTTCCTTGTCGGCAGGGTCGGAAACAGGGGCAGAAGTTTCCGGGGATGGAGCCGGTTTCGGGGGTTTCGGGGGTTTCGGGCGGGTATTCAGGCGTTGCGTGGCTTTTTCCCAATCGCCGCGCGCAAGCAGCGGCCAGGCGGTCAGCGCGCGGTCGATGGTCTCGAAAATGGCCACGCTCTCTTCCTGCCGAGGGGGTTTGAGGACGTAGTTCGTGACTTCGTTGCGGTCGCCGGGATGGCCGATGCCGATACGCAAACGCCAGTAATCCGGGCCAATATGCGCGGTGGTGTCCTTGAGGCCGTTGTGTCCGCCGGAGCCGCCGCCGAGTTTGAGGCGCATCTGTCCGGGAGGAAGATCGAGATCGTCGTGAATGACGAGAATCTCATCCGGAAGAATGCGGTAGAAGTGAGCCAGCGCGACAACGGCTTGCCCGGAACGATTCATGAAGGTTTGCGGCATGAGCAGCCACAACGGAGGACGAAAATCCTCACGCACCGGGGCGACAAAACCGTGGAAACGGGACTCGAACGAGAACCGCACGCCCAGATCGTTGGCCAGACCCTCGCAAAACCAAAACCCGGCGTTGTGCCGGGTTTTGGCATATTCCGCGCCAGGGTTGCCGAGGCCGACAACGAGCCGGGGGGCGGGAGCCACCGTCGACATCGTTTGCTCGCGCCTGAAGCAATGCGGACTCAGGCCGCAGGCTCGGAGTCGTCCTGTTGTTCGTCGGCGGCCTCAGTGGCCGCGTCGAGGCGGCTCTGTTGTGCGCTGACGACCACGGGATCGAACTCGGCGCGATGCGCAAGCTCCACGCCCTTGGGCAGTTTCAGGTGCGAGATGTGCAGCGATTGGCCGGTTTCGAGCGCGGTCAGGTCGACGGCGATGTACTCGGGCAAGTCCCTGGGCAGACACTTGATCTCGAGATCGGTCATCACATGAGCGATGAGGCAGCCGCCGAGCTTGACCGCCGGGCAGGTTTCGCTGTTGATGAAGTGCAGCGGAACCTTCATGTAGAGAGCCTGCTCGGCGTCGACGCGCTGAAAGTCGAGGTGTAACGCCTGCTGCTTGTAGGGATGCCATTGCGTATCACGCAAAACCACGGTTTCACTGGCTCCGTCGATTTCCGCAGTGAGAAGCGTCGAGTGGAAGGCTTCCTTCTTGAGCAGGTGAAAGAGATCGTTGTGATTCATGACGATGGGCGTGGCTTCCNTGTTGCCCCCGTAAATGATGCCCGGCAACTGNCCGGCGCGACGCAGGCGGCGGCTCGCACTCGATCCCTGCTGTTCGCGGCGGNTGGCCTTGAAGGTGATGCTCATGTTTTACAACTCCTGTAAAAATCCCGCCCGCGACCAGGCGGGGATGAAAAAAAAGTTCATCCTTCGGTAAAGAGAGAGGAAACGGACTCCTCGTTGCTGATGCGAAGCATGGTGTCGGCAAGGATGGTGGCTACCGAGACCTGGCGAATGAGCGGACAGGCGAGCGCATCTTCGCGCAGGGGAATGGTGTCCGTCACCACGAGAGCGTCCAGCGAGGATTGGGTGATGTTCTCGACCGCGTTGCCGGAGAGCACCGCATGGGTGCAGTAGGCAAGCACTTGACGCGCGCCGTGTTCCTTGAGGGCATCGGCGGCTCTGCACAGGGTTCCCGCAGTGTCGACGATGTCGTCCATGATGACGCAGGTGCGATTTTCGACTTCGCCGATGATGTTCATGACTTCGGCTATGTTGGTCTTGGGACGACGCTTGTCGATGATCGCCATGTCGCACTCCAGCCGCTTGGCGAAGGCGCGGGCGCGCAGCACGCCGCCGACATCGGGGGAGACGACCAACAGGTTCTCGTAATTCCTTTGCCTGAGATCGGCAAGCAGCACCGGGGAGGCGTAAACATTGTCGACCGGAATGTCGAAAAATCCCTGTATCTGATCGGCGTGCAAATCCATCGTCAGCAGACGGTTGACCCCTGAGGCCTGGAGCATGTTGGCCACGAGCTTGGAGGTGATCGGAACCCGTGCGGCGCGCGGGCGGCGATCCTGCCGCGCGTAACCGAAGTAAGGAATGGCGGCAGTGACGCGGCGGGCCGAGGCGCGCTTGAGGGCATCGACCAGCACCAGCAGTTCCATCAGGTTTTCATTGGTGGGCGCGCAGGTCGGTTGCAGGATGAAGACATCTTCACCGCGCACATTCCCATGCAGTTCGATCTGCGCTTCGCCGTCGGAAAAACGCCCCACTGTTGCCGCACCGAGCGAAATGCCCAGCCGACGGGCGACATCCGCTGCAAGTTTGGGGTTGGCATTGCCGGTAAAGACCATCAGGTTACCGGATGGCATGAGATCTGCTCCAGTGGCGATTCAGTGAAAACGAACCGCGCGATCACTATTGAGAAGAGACACGGGCAGACCCGCAGGTCTGCCCGTCATGAACAGGGCTGGGGAGGAAGGACTCGAACCCTCGAATGCCGGAATCAAAATCCGGTGCCTTGGCCAACTTGGCGACTCCCCATTCAAAAATCGTTTACATCTTCAGACCGCAGCATCGGATGCCGCGCCAGGCTCGACGCTTGCCATGCCCGCCAGCGCGCCGGACATTGCCCGACGATTCGCGCCGCATGTTCAGGCGAATCAACCGGGGCAAAAACACATGCGCCCGAGCCGGTCATTCGCGCCGGGGCAAACTGCCCAAGCCATGTAAGCGCGTCCATCACTTCCGGAAAGAACCCACAGGCAACCGGCTGCAAATCGTTGCGAGTGCGGTCAAACGTGAACCCGCTAACTTTAATCTGAGGCGTGTTTCGCGTCAAGTCTGGCGAAGAGTAGATTCGTGCAGTCGGCACGCCGATGCCGGGAGCAAGCACGACGTAGCAGGCCGGAGGCAACGCAATCGGTTGCAGGATTTCGCCGACGCCTTCGGCGAAGGCATCACGCCCGAAGAGGAAGAAAGGCACATCCGCGCCCAGTTCGATGCCGATCTCGAGTAGCCGCGCCAGGCCGAGCCGCGTGTTCCAGAGGCGGTCGAGCGCCATCAGGGTGGTCGCAGCGTTCGAGCTGCCGCCGCCCAGCCCGCCCCCCAGGGGCAGGCGTTTGTGCACGGTGATGTCAACGCCGAGCGGGCAATTGGCGGCCCGCTGCAAGGCGCGCGCCGCGCGCACGCAAAGATCGGTTTCCTCCGGCACATCGGCAACGGCATTCATGCGATGGATTGCGCCATCCTCGCGCACGGCAAAGTCGAGCGTGTCTCCCCAATCGAGCAGGCGGTACACGGTTTGCAGCAGGTGATAGCCGTCGGCGCGCCGCCCGGTGACGTGCAGAAAAAGGTTGAGTTTGGCCGGAGCCGGACAACCTTCGAGCCGTTCGGGCGAAGGCGACACCGGCGGCATCATCCGGCGGGGAGGCGTCATGGCATCTCCGTTTCCCAACGGTCGACGACCAGCCGCAGGCGGAATTCTCCACGGGAAATGTCGACGAGGCGTGGCAGGGATTCGGGAGATTCGTCCCGGTAGCCGAGGTAGTCGATGATCCAGCCCCGGTCGATGAGCCGCGCAGGACGGCCCCGCGCGTCGAGCGTGCGCACTTCGGCATCTCCGGGCGGCGCAGCCTGTACCCAGGCAGCCAGCCGCTCGGGCGGCAGCCCGGCCTCGACCGCGCCGGGGAGCAATATCGGAATGAGATCGGCGACTTGCGGGGCGTATCGGCGCTCACCGTTGGAAAGCAGAACCTCCGCGCCGTCTGGCCAGGAATCGACCTGGGCAACGATCTGCCCAAGCGGGCTGAAGACCGTCCAGCGATCCATTCCGATGCGCCGCTCCCAATCCAGCCGCCCCGTGGCGGACTGATTGCCGTCGCTGGCGGAAAGGCGACCCGAGAGCGAGAAGACATCAAACGCCTGCCGCGCCACGGGATCGGACGGCGGCGCTGCCGGATTGAGGACGCAGGCTGTCGTGAGAAACCCGGCGACCAGGATCGCCATCCAGGTGCGAAGGGCGCCGCAGAGGGTGACGATCCGGCGGAACAGGTTCAACGCTTTTTACCCGATTTTTTCTTCCCCGGAGCCTTCTTCTCCGGAGCTTTCTCTTCCGGAAGCTGATACAGGCGACGGATCGTCTCTTGCAGGGTGGCGTTGCCGGGGTGCTTTGCCTTCGCGTCGTCAAGAACGCTGCGGGCTTCGTCGGCACGGTTCAGCCGCCACAGCACTTCGCCGAGGTGAGCGGAAATTTCAGGATCGGCGCGAAGGGTATGGGCTTGCTGGAGGTATTCCAGCGCGCCATTCAGATCGCCGCGCTTGAAGCGCACCCAACCCATGCTGTCGAGGATGTACGGATCCCTGGGAAGTATTTCCAGGGCGCGCGCAATCAACGCCTCGGCCTCTTCCAGGCGTTGACCCCGATCCGCCAGCGAGTAACCCAACGCATTGTGGGCATGCGCATGTTCGGGAACCAGGGCGATGAGCTTGCGCAACCGCCCCTCCATCGTCTCGTGCATGCCGATGCGCTCGGCAAGCATGGCGGACTCATAGAGCAGGTCATTGTCGTTGGGACTCTTTTGCAAGGCTTTGTCGATGAGATCCAATGCCTGTCGGGCGCGGCCTGCATCCATGAGCAGTTGAGATTCGGCAAGCAGGTAGCGGCGCTGAGTCTCAGGATTCGGGGCATCGTGCAGGAGCTTGCGAGCCTGATCGAGACGGCCTTCCTTTGCCAGACTTCTGGCGCTGCGAATGCGCGCTTCGGGAGCATACCCGCCGGGACTCACGGCATCGAACCATTTTCGCGCGGCGGCGTGTTCATTCCGCTCGGCAGCGATCTTTCCGAGTTGGAGCCGGATGAGATCGGCTTGCGGATGACCGGATGTCAGCAGCTTTTTCAACAGCGGTTCGGCGGTGGCGGTATCGCCGAGTTCCGCGGAAAGCATGGCGACGGTATAGAGCAGGTCTCGGTCGTCGGGCATCGCGGCGAGCAGGGTATTGAACTCATTGCGCGCGGCGGCGAATCTGTTGGCGGCAATCAGGCTGCGGGCGTAGGCGATCCGGAGTTCGCGGTTGCCCGGCTCGCGCGCCAGCGCCGCTTCGAGCATCAGATTGGCCTGATCCGCCGCGCCCGACTCGACCAGGATATGGGTCTTGAGCAACAGCGCCGGGAGCCAGTTGGGGCGCAGTTCGAGAGCGCGACTGAGCGCGCCTGTCGCCTCCATCGGGCGTCTGGCGATCATGGCGGCCTGGGCGCGCGCGAAATGCGCTTCGGGATACGTGAGATAAGGCTCGGTGACGCGATTGACGAGATTGCGTATCACATCCTTGTTTTCGATTCTCGACAGGGCGCGGTTGAGTCCCAGCAAATTGGGAGCCAGTTTCCCAGGGTTCTGTGCCAGGGTACGCGCAAGGGCTTCCCGGACTTTCTCAATGGCGGGGCTGTGGCCGCGTTCGACGTAATCCACAAACTGGCGAGCTTCTTTCGAGTTGGGAGCAATCTCGACCCACAGCCGAGCGGACTCGGCGATGAGTTGAGTTTCCTTCGAGCGGGAAGCAATATACGCGGCGCGATGGGCAATGCGTGGATCACGTGTCTTGCGCGCAAGCGCGATATAAGCCTGCGCCGATTCCCGGAATTGGCCCTGCGAGGCGGCTATTTCGGCGAGCAGAAAATCCTGGAGCGTTTCTGCGCTCAATTCCTGTGCAGGAAACTCACCCGGCTCTTCGATGACAGGAGCATCCGAAGAGTCGGCGTCGGGCATGTCGACATCGCCATTGGCATCGTCGTCATCTTCGTCGTCGTTCGGACTGATGTCCAAATCCGTGCTAAATTCGAGCGAATCTCCGGACTCTTGCGCAAACACAGGCGCAGTTGTCAGGCAAAATGCCAGAACGACTCCAAAAAAGACGGCGATACGGGCAAGCGAACATTTCATGACAACAATCCAGCGAAACGACGGTTACGAAAAGGCCGGACGTCTCCGGCAAGGCAACTTCGCATAGGCCAAGCAAAGGTCAATATAAAAAACAGAAAGTCCAACATATTATGATAAACATTTTTATAGGGTAACGGCAAGCGTAAAAATATGTTACGGCAGGCACAAAAATGAAATAATGTGTGGGGCATGACGTGGGTCGAAAAAGCGGAGTCGAACATGAGCATCGTCGATTCCGGACGGACGGGATCTATGCGAGTCACCCCGATGTCGGAAATCCTTCAAAAGGGTCGAGGATACGCTTTCAGACCCATGCGCACCCGGTCTTGTTTCACTCTGGCTCTACCAAGAATGGCAAAAAATCAAAGTTCTACACATGTTCATGCAATAATGTTAATTTGTGCAGAACGTTGAAACCTAACATGATTCAGTATACAAGGTGGGGTACCCGGAAATGCCGGGCGATGGACGAACCGACATGACACTGGCCGAACAGTTTTCAGCTTACAGCCGTTGGCGCAACGAGACGATCGATGCGGTGCTGAGGCTTCGTAACTGGTTGAATATCAACGATGTTAGCGATGCACAAGCCGATCAGCGCCTGCAATACCTGATCGAACGCCTGCGCGCCGACAAGCTGACGGTCGCGTTCGTCGCCGAGTTCTCGCGCGGCAAGTCCGAGTTGATCAACGCCATCTTTTTCGCCGGATACGGTGGCCGCATCCTGCCTTCGAGCGCCGGACGCACGACGATGTGTCCCACGGAATTGCATTGGACGCCGAACTCCACGCCGGAATTGCGCCTGCTGCCCATCGAGACGCGCGCCCGCACGGAGCCGGTGAGCGAGCTCAAGCTGTTGCCGGAATGCTGGACGGTGGAACAACTCGACACCGGATCGACCGCCAATCTCCAGGAGACGTTGGCACGGGTCAGCGAAGTGTCCAAGGTGACGGAAGAAGACGCCGAGAACCTGGGCTTCAAGATCGACCCGAGCGGCGAGGCAGGACTCAAACCCGGAGTCGACGGCCTGGTCGAAGTGCCGAAATGGCGTCATGCCGTGATCCAGTTTCCGCATCCCCTGCTCGAACAGGGACTGGTCGTGCTCGACACGCCGGGACTCAACGCAATCGGCGCGGAGCCGGAACTGACGCTTTCGCTGCTGCCCAATGCCCACGCCGTGTTGTTCATTCTCGCTGCCGATACGGGCGTGACTCTGAGCGACATGACGGTATGGCGCGATTTCGTGAGCACCGGCGCACGGGAAAAGGGACGCCTGGTCGTGCTCAACAAGATCGATGGTCTCTGGGACGGTCTGCGCGACGAGGCCGACATCGACAGCGAAATCAACCGACAGGTGAAGTCGGTCAGCGAAACGCTCGAAATCAGCAAGGAGGCGATCTTCCCGGTCTCGGCGCAAAAAGGACTGGTCGCCCGTGTCAATCACGACAGGGAACTGCTCGAAAAAAGCCGCCTGCTGACCCTGGAACGGGTGCTCTCGGAAGACTTGCTGCCCTCGAAACAGGAAATCGTCCGCGACAACACCCTGGGAGAGACCCGCGACCTGATTCACCAGGCCGAAGTGCTGCTCCAGGCGCGGCTCGCCGGCGTGAAGGAGCAATTGAGGGAACTGGACAGCCTGCACGGCAAGAATCGCGGCGTCGTCGAATACATGATGTACAAGATTCGCGTCGAAAAAGATGAATTCGAGCAGGGACTCAAAAAGTATTACGCCGTGCGTTCGGTCTTCACCGGGCTATCCAACCAGTTGCTTTCGCACCTGGGAATGGACACCCTGCGCACCGAAACCCGCAAGACCCGCGACGCCATGCTCGGATCGCGCTTTTCATTCGGGCTGCGTGAAGCGATGAAGAATTACTTCCAACGGATGCGCACCCACATTGGCGAAGCCGAGGCGGACATCTCCGAGATCTATCGCATGCTCGACGCCATGTACAAGCGATTCAGCGTCGAGCATGGGCTCAAGCTCACCCCGCCCGAAAAATTCTCGGTACAGCGTTGCGAAGCGGAGCTCAACCACCTGGAAAGCGTCTGCCATCGCCATCTCGGCAATCCCCTGATGCTGGTGACGACCGAAAAGCACGTCCTGATGAAAAAGTTTTTCGAGACGGCTGCGGTTCAAGTGCGCCGTATTTTCGAGGTCGTCAACCGCGATGTCGAACAATGGTTGCGCGCGGTGATGGCTCCGCTCGAAATCCAGGTGCGGGAATACCAGTTGCAACTCAAGCGCCGATTGGAGAGCGTCCGGCGCATTCACCAGGCAACCGATACCCTCGAAAACCGGGTCGAAGAATTGAAACAGTCCGAACTCTCCACCGAGGCGCTGATCGAAGAGCTCACACAATTGCAGGGCGGCATCCGGTATGCCCTGGATTCTGCGGTCATCAACGAAGAGACCGCCTCGCGCATGGCCGCCGTGATTTGAGGGCAAGGAAAAATCGGTGAGCGCCCCCTTTGCGCAGGCTCGTTTCAGGAAATCGGAACCGTTACGGCTTTCGCCACCTCCGTAAACTGACAACCGCCCTGCCCTCGTCCTCACATTTTTTGGATGCGGCGCTCCCGCCCCAAGGGTAGAATCCGCTCCGCACATTTCGTTTCCCCCAACACGAAACCGTCCGGGCCGTTCCTGGGCGCATTCGCATTTTCCTGCTGACCCACCTTACGCGATGATTCCGGAAGAAAACCAGCCTGCCGACAAACAGTCCCACGTTGACGAAGACGTAGGCATGCATCCCGATGAGCTCCAGCAACACCTGCATTGGGTGCAGTCTGTGCTGGCGCATTCGCGCGCGGCGCTGGAAGAAGCCGACGACTCGGGCGATTCCGATTCCGAAATACCCGCCCTCGTCCTTCCCACGCCGGAACACACCGCCGAGTTGCGGGCGCAACTCGACACGTTGCACCCGGCGGACATCGCCTACATTCTCGAAGCCCTGCCACTCGAAGAGCGGCGCACCATCTGGAACCTGGTCAAGGCAGACCGCGACGGCGAAATCCTGCTCGAAGTCTCCGATGCCGTCCGCGAATCCCTGATCGAGATCATGGCGCCGCACGAGTTGAAAGCGGCTGCCGAAACACTTGACGCAGACGAACTGGCCGACCTCGCGCCCGATCTGCCCCCGGAAATCATCGACGACGTTTTCAAGTCGCTCTCCAGCGACGAACGCAAGCAACTGCATGCAGCGATGTCCTACGACGAGGGGTCGGTCGGCGCGCTGATGGACTTCGATCTCGTGACGGTGCGTGAGGACGTGAGTCTCGAAGTCGTGCTGCGTTACCTGCGCCGTTTCGACGAATTGCCGGATCACACCGACAAGCTTTTCGTGATCGACCGCGAGGAACACCTGATCGGCATCCTCACCCTGGAGGCGCTGCTCATCAGCGATCCGGACAAGGAAGTCTCGGAGGTGATGCGACGCGTGCCGAAAGTCACCTTTTCGCCGAATGACGACGCTGGCGACGCGGTGCAGGCGTTCGAGCGGTACGACCTCGTCTCCGCGCCGGTGGTGGATCGCTCCAACAAACTCATCGGGCGGATCACCGTCGCCGACGTGGTCGACTTCATCCGCGAGGAAGCCGATGCCGAGATTCTCAATCAGGCCGGCTTGCGCGAGGAAGAAGACGTTTTCGCCTCGGTGTGGGATTCGGTGAAGAACCGCTGGGCCTGGCTGGCGATCAACCTGGTGACGGCCTTCATTGCCTCCAGGGTCATCGGCGCCTTCGAAGGTTCGATCGAGCAACTCGTGGCCCTGGCGACGCTGATGCCCATCGTCGCGGGCATCGGCGGCAACTCGGGCAACCAGACCATCACCATGATCGTGCGCGCCATCGCCGTCGGCCAGATCGAGCAAAGCGCATTGAAACGGCTGATCAAGAAGGAACTCGGCGTTGCCCTTTTCAACGGACTCGTCTGGGGAGGGCTACTCGGTGTGCTGGCCTGGTGGCTCTACGACATGCCTTCTCTCGGGCTGGTGATGACTGCCGCGATGACGCTCAACCTGCTGCTCGCCGCCTGTGCCGGCGTCCTGATCCCAATGATGCGCCAGCGGATTGGCGCGGACCCGGCAATCGGCAGTTCCGTGTTGATTACCGCGATCACCGATTCGGGAGGATTCTTCATCTTCCTTGGGCTGGCAACACTGTTCCTGATATGAAATCCGTGCCTCTCGCGTTCTTCCTGGCGCTTTCCCTGGCATGGGTTGCGCCTTCCCCCGTCGGCGCGGCAAAAGACGAAAATGCCGCCAATGAAGTGCGCCTTCGGGAACTGGAGGAAGAAATTGCACGGCGCAGGCAGGCCTACAAGCAACGGTATCTTCTGCGCCGCAAGCAAATCGGAGAAACCGTAACAGAGCCACGGTTTGAAAAATACCTGACGGGTTTCCGGCGCAGAATCGCGTGCAGCGCCTCGATGCATTACCCCAGGGCGGCGCGCGGAAAGACATACGGGAAGATGGTCGTCACGGTTTCCGTCCTTGCCGATGGCACGTTTGAAAAAGCGCATGTCGAGCAAGGTTCGGGCCACAAGGCGCTCGACGAAGGCGCCATCGACATTGCCCGGCAGGCTGCGCCCTTCGAGCCTTTCCCGCCGGACATCCAGCGCGATACGGACGTGCTGGACATCACGCGCCCCTGGACGTTCACCTTCACGGAAGGCGCGGCGGCCGGGAGCGATCCGTGTGCCTGAGTCAAAGGAATTGCATGCCCTGGCCTCTTCGCCTCGACCGCTGAACGGTCTTTACCTGCCAAGCCGCAACCGAACGTAAAAAAGCACTGCCGCCGCCAGCAACGCGCCTGCTATCAAGTCGATACCGTAGTGGTAACGCAGGTAAACCGTTGCAAGCTGCAACGGCGCGTAGATCAATCCCACGACGATGCTGACGGCGAGATAGGCGCGTGTCTTGAAATTCAGATAGCCCGTCACGAAAAACCCCAGGATATAAAGACACATACCCGTGTGCAGGCTGGGAAAAACATCCATGCCGGTGATCCCCACCGTTATCACATTGACCAGAAATCCGGTGATCGGCCCACCCTCCGGCGGATAGGGAAAAGCTTCCGGGAAAGCGATATACGGCCCGCCTGCCGGAACCAGCAAATAACCCAGAAACCCGAATAAATGCATCATGCTCAGGCCGATAAAAAAACGATAAGCCTCGCTGGAATGGCGTTTCCACAAAAACCATACGGCGGAAAAAATTATCATGGGATAATACTGGGCGTATCCGAAACTGACCAATTCTGTCAGCCAGTAGTTTTCCAGCCGCATGCAATATTCGGGCAGGCTCATCCCCCAAAGCGCACGGTCGATGGCGAGGAGTTCGGCATCGAAAACTCGCTGGATCCAGAATTCCCGGATAGGTTTGAAGAGATGGAACACCACCCAGAACGCGGCCAGTTGCAACATGCCTCGCCATGCCCTGTATTTTTCCCGTGTCATGCCCCACAACAACCAGAGGCAGACGCAAAACGCGAGCACGCTATTGACCTTCGGCAAGGTATCCGCGCCCTGCCATGCGGCCACCGAGCCGAAGAGGAGCACCAGCCAGACCAATACCGTGCTCGCCCATCCGACGACAAGCCCGGCCTTTCTCATGGTTTGGTATATATCGGAAGCGTTGTCCTGGGCGCTGTCGGGAGGAGGAGGCGCAGGGGTGCGTGAAAGAGTCCCACGACTCGCCCACGGCTCGAAAGCGTTTCGGCAGTCCATGTTCAGTTCAGCGCCTTGTCGATCACTTCCGTCACCCCATTTGAAAGTCCCGGTTGCGCCCTGACCCGTTCGAGTTGCGCGCGAATGCTCGCCTGCAAGTCCGAGGGGTAATGCCGCCAATGTTCCAGCGCGCGCGCCAATCGTGCCGCAATCTGCGGGTTGCGGGCATCCAGCGCGCAAACCTGATCCGCCCAGAAAGCATGGCCGCTGCCGTCCCCGGCATGGAATTCACCGGGATTTCCATGAAAGAAAGCCCCAAACAGCGCATAGACTTTGTTGGGGTTCGAGAGATTGAAGGCGGAGTCCTGCATCAGTTCGCGCACCCCGTCGAGCGTCGGGCGCGCACGCGCGCTCCAGCGCCAGGCGCCGGCCTGGAGGGCAAACCATTTGTCGAGCGCCAGATTCTGGCCGCTAAACCGTTTGCGGAAAGTGTCGAGCGCGGCACTACGCGCCGCTTCGTCCGCGCTCGTCATCAACGCGCCGAGCGCACCCATGTACTCCGTCATATTGTCGGCGGTAGCGAAACGGGCCAGGGCAAGCGACACGCCACGGGCATCCCCGCCGGCAACGAGGTATCTCAGAGTCATGTTGGTCAGCGCACGCCTTCCGGCATCCAGAGGATGATATCGGTACGGCCCGCTCACCCGCAGGATGTGGGTGAGTTCGTGGCAGTCTTCAGCCAGCGCGGAACCCAACTCACGAATGAGATGGATGAGCGCCGCGCGCAGGGCGATCGGATCGGCGGGGTTCATGCGTTCGAGCAGATAGCGTTCGGAAGGCAGAGCAAGCGCCTCGGCGCGGAAGGCGGGATCGAGCCGTTCATCGTCGAGCAGGGCGCGAAAGGCATCGATCCAGGCCGTTGGCGTTTCCCGATGGGGGTCGGCAGCCCGCGCGAGAATCACCCGTTCGCTGTAACGTTGCGCAGCGTCCCAGCGGTTGAAGGGATCTGAATCGTTGGCCATGAGAAAGGCCAGCCGGGCCTCGTCTTCTTCCAGTTCGAGAATGACCGGGGCGGAAAAACCGCGCAGGATCGAAGGCACGGGATCGACTTCGATTCCGGTGAAACGGAAGGTTTTTTCGGCCTCATCGAGCGTCAACACCCTGGTGAATACCGCTTCATCGGCGCTCGGTTCTTCCCCTTCTTCGAGACGCAACGGAAGATCGCGCCCATTGGGGGCAATCAGTCCCACCGCCACCGGGATGACCAGCGGCAGCGTTTCTCCGGGCTGCCCGATCGTGGCCGGGACGCGCTGCGAGAGCGTGAGATCGTAACGGGCATTGGCGGCGTCCCACCGGCCCTGCGCTTTCAGCCGGGGCGTGCCCGCCTGGGCGTACCAGCGCATGAAGGCGGTCAAATCGGTTCCGTTGGCATCGCTCATCGCGGCGACGAAATCGTCGCAGGTCACGGCCCGCCCGTCGTGGCGACGAAAATAGAGATTCATCCCCGCGCGAAAACCTTCCGTCCCGAGCAGGGTATTGAGCATGCGGATGACTTCGGCCCCTTTCTCGTACACCGTGGCGGTATAAAAATTGTCGATTTCCTGGTAACTATCGGGGCGAATCGGGTGCGCCATCGGGCCGTTGTCCTCCGGAAACTGCGCCGCACGGAGCCTTCTGACATCATCTATACGCTTGACGGCCCTAGCCGAGGCTGCGCCCTTTTTTCCCGCTGCGCGGGCAAGCATATCGGCGGAAAACTCCTGGTCGCGGAAAACCGTGAGTCCCTCTTTGAGGGTGAGCTGGAACCAGTCGCGGCAGGTCACGCGATTGCCCGTCCAGTTGTGGAAGTATTCGTGGGCCACCACGCTTTCCACGTCTGCATAGTCGGCATCGCTGGCCGTTTCGGGCCGGGCGAGCACGAATTTCGCGTTGAAAATGTTCAGTCCCTTGTTCTCCATCGCCCCCATGTTGAAATCGGACACGGCGACGATCATGAAACGGTCGAGATCGAGTTCCAGCCCGAAACGTTCCTCGTCCCAGCGCATGGCGTGGATGAGCGAAGTCATCGCGTGTCCGGCGCAGCCGAGGTCGTTATCTTCCACCCAGACCTGGAGCAACACCTGCCGCCCGGAAGCGGTTTTTACCACGCATTCCTGCACGGCCAGTTTCGCCGCCACCAGCGCGAAAAGGTAGGACGGTTTCGGAAACGGATCTTCCCATCGCGCGAAATGCCAGCCATCGGCCAGATCGCCTTCTTCGACCAGGTTGCCGTTGGACAGCAGCACCGGGCAACTTTCACGCCTGGCCTCGACGGTCACGGTATAGCGCGCCATCACGTCGGGGCGATCCGGAAAAAAAGTGATCCGGCGAAAACCCTCGGCCTCGCACTGGGTAAAAAAACCGTTGTTGGACAGGTACAACCCGGAGAGCGTGGTATTGGCCTCGGGGCTGATTCGGGTGACGACCTCCACCGTCACCCTGGCGTCGGCCTGGGGCGGCTCGAGGTCGAGTTCCAGCACGCTGCCGTCGTCAACTTCTCGCGGGCTCGCCGATTGGCCGTCCACCTGCATCGAAAGGCGCTCAAGCCCCTCTCCCCACAAACGCAGAGGGCCGTCCCCTGCCCCCGGATTGCGCGCACACACCATGCGGTTGGTGACGATGGTTGCCTGTGGGTCGAGACGAAAATGTAGCTCGACACGTTCGACCACCCAGGCCAATGGGCGATAATCGGCACGATGAACCGTTACAGGCGCTTTTCTTTCCGTTCTTGTATTCATGAAACCGCTCGTTGCGACAGTACAAAAACGTGTAGTGTAATTGCCATAACCGCTCGGATAGCAGAAACTTCCCCCTTTTCGTATCCGGTAACATCACCCGTCTCATTGCAGTCTTATCATTCACCGATCACGAGGGAGAACGCACCATGACACCCAACTCAGTCCACGACATCCGCAACCTGTGCCTCCTTGGGCAAACCGGTAGCGGCAAAACCACGCTGATTCGGGCGTTGCTTGCTGCTGCCGGAGTCGTTGAGGCCAGCAATGACACACCCGCCAGCCAATCGTTCTCGGCCTCACTGTCGCACCTGGAATGGGCGGGACACTGGATCAACCTGCTCGACACACCGGGACTGTCCGATCTGGCCGGACGGGCGCTGTCCACGCTGTCGGCGGTGGAGACCGCCGCCATCGTCGTCAACGCCTCTGCCGGGATCGAAAACAGCCTGCGTCGGTTGATGCTGGCGGCGCAGGACAAATGTCGGATGATCATCGTCAACAAGATCGACGTATGCGACAACCTTGGTGCTCTCATGGAGGCGATCACCTCCGCCTTTGGCCGTGAATGCCTGCCGCTCAACCTGCCCACTCCGGACGGCAGCGCCGTGGTCGACTGCTTTTTCGACCCCAAGACCGACGCCGACACCGCCTTCTCCAACGTATCTGCCGCGCATGAGGCCATCATCGACCAGGTGATCGAACTCGACGAAGATCTCATGGCGCGCTACCTCGAACAAGGCGAGGCGCTCGATCCCGACCAACTCCACGCCCCGTTTGAAGCCGCCCTGCGCGACGGCCACCTGATTCCCGTCTGCTTCGTCTCCGCCCAGACCGGTGCGGGCGTGCGCGAACTGCTCGACGTGCTCGGCAGACTCATGCCTGATCCCACCGAAGGCAATCCGACGAAATTTCTCAAAGGCTCGGAAATAGTGGAGGTCGAGCCCGACCCCAATCGCCATGCGGTCGCCCACGTCTTCCAGATCAGCAACGACCCCTATCGAGGCAAAATCGCCCTCTTTCGCATCTATCAGGGCACGATCACGCCGGGTACTTCGCTTTTCGTCGGCGACGGGCGCAAACCCTTCAAAGTGGCCCATCTTCTGCGCCTGCAAGGGCAAAACACCCAGGAGACAAAGCTCGCCGTACCGGGGGATCTCTGCGCCGTCTCCCGGATTGATGAACTGCACCACGACGCCGTCCTGCACGACTCGCACGACGAGGATCATTTCCGTCTGGTTCCGCTCGCCTATCCGCAGCCCGTCTATGGTCTGGCGCTCATTACCCGCAAGACGGCCGACGAACAGCGCCTGGGCGAAGCCCTTTCCCGTCTGGCCGACGAAGATCCCTGTCTGACAATCGACTACGACCCGCGCAACCGTCGCACCGTCGTGCGCGGCCTGGGCGAGCAGCACCTGAAAATCGCTCTTGGTGAACTCTCCTCGCGCTGGAACCTCGAACTCGACACCGCGCCGCCGGCCATTGCCTACCGTGAAACCATCACCGCCACGGCTGAAGCGCGTTATCGCCACAAAAAGCAAAGCGGCGGCGCGGGCCAGTTCGGCGAAGTCGCCTTGCGCGTCGAACCCCTGCCGCGCGGCGAGGGGCTGCAACTCGGCGACGAAGTCAAGGGTGGGACCATTCCCACGCAATACATGCCGGCGGTCGAAAAAGGCGTGCGTCAGGCCGTGGAGGACGGCGCGCTGGCCGGTTATCCGATCCACGACCTGCGCGTGGTCATCACCGACGGCAAGCATCACCCCGTCGATTCCAACGAAATCTCCTTCGTCACGGCGGGCCGTCACGCCCTGATCGATGCCGTACTGGCCGCGCGGCCCCAGATCCTCGAACCCATCGTCGAAGTCCAGATTCAGGTATCGGACAACAATTTCGGCAACGTCAGCGCCGAGATCTCCGGTCGTCGTGGCCGCGTCACCGGCACGGACAGCCCCACGAGCGGCTGGACGCTGATCAATGCCTCCGTGCCGATGGCCGACATGGACGGGTTCGAGGCGCGGCTGAAGTCGCTCTGCGCGGGCGAGAGCGAATTCGCCGTCTCGGCAGGC
>JGI24702J35022_10000294_pt1 | contig 29271 bp, 19 predicted proteins | sample TergutTh196P4_FD_35022 | JGI IMG/M metagenome (IMG submission 35022)
TGTATAACGGGGTCGTCGGGCGCATTTATCCACCCCCACCTTTAGAGGTGGGGCCTTGAGTTAAGACTCCCGCCTCTAAAGGCGGGACATATTCAGGTGGAGTACAATCTCCATCTGAAGTCTGGAGGCTTTACGGCTTATAGAAGCCGTAAAGCGATTTGAATGGAATTATCCGGCTCGTGTAGCGCCGGCGGCATTTGGGGGAGGCTATGTTTAAAAATTTTAATGAGTTCAGAAACTCATATAGAGTGTTTTTTGTCAAAATATCACTTCTATTTATTTTGATACCTCTCTTCTCGGTAGGCCTGTTCTTTTTTGTTAACACATATCATACTGTGAAAACATTTGCGGAACAAACTCTTAATTACTATGCCGTCAATGTTTCAAATGATATTGAGCAAAGCCTGGATATTATTGACAACGCATGCATGAACTTTATCTCTAATCCGAATTTCCGGCAGCAACTAATAAATATCAATAACGATCTCGAAAACGACGTGAAAAATAATCCACGTAACTCTGAATCTGAAATAGATATGATAATGAATTACCAGTTATTTTTTAATCTGGCTTGGAATAGCAATCTCATTGAGTCTGTATATTTATATATTTCTGATGAAATCTATTATTCTATATCCCGATCCCGAGCGTCGCTTACACAGAACAAAATAAAGAATATGCTCGATATTGCAGCCCTGGATTTCAGCATTCCAAGAGAGCGAAGGCTAGTGGCGCCAGACGGGGATGATCCGTCGATTTACTATGTCGCAAACATTAACGACATATACTCTTTCAAGACTCTTGGCAAACTTATTTTTGTTGTCAACGGAGACCGATTGTTAAATCCGGTGAGCAGTTTAATTCAATACAAATCACCTGTGGTCATGCTTTGTGATAGTGACAGGACAATAATGCTGCATAATGACAGGACAATGATAGGCAAAAAAATACCGGACGATTTGTCAAATAACATATCTTACAACGATATTACAGAGGCGAGAATAGATAATGCCGGATATTACGTCGCCGCAAAATCCCTCGATCTCTATAATGTGTTATTTCTTATCGCTGTTGAAAAGGCCGAAGTATTTGAGGGATTTAACGAAAGCATGCTGCAATACGCTATAATTCTCATCCTGATCAGCGTGGGTACCATAACTATCGCCGTAATCGTGGCGTCAAAAGAAGTCTCTGCTCCAATAAATGAGATAGTGGGCGTTATTTCCAACTATTACGAACACAATTTCAATATCAGGCTGCCGACTAACAGGATTACCGAAGTAAACAAGCTTTACAGAGTCTTTAACGATATGATGGGTGAAATATCACATTTGGTAAATGACGTATATGAAAAGCAGCTTCTCCTTAGGGAGTCTGAATTCAGATTGCTGCAATCCCAAGTCAACCCTCATTTCATGTTTAATATTCTTGAGATAATAAGCTGTGAAGCCAGACTTGCGAATAATGAAAATATCTACAAGATAACTACTTTGCTCGGCGAGCTGCTCAGAGTCAACTTGAACTATCAGAAAAATGAAAAACTCACGTTCCGGGAGGAGCTGAAATACATAAACTTTTACCTTGATCTGCAGCAAATTCGTTTTGCGAGCCGCATCTCACCCTCTATATACATAGACGACGATTCGATATATGATTCGTTTATTCCGAAGATGTGTCTGCAAACTATTGTAGAAAACGCCGTAATACATGGAATAGAAAAAAAGCGCGGTAACAGGTCGATAGATTTATTCATCTGGAAGGACGACGGGGATATTTTTATCAGCGTCGTCGACGACGGCGCCGGATTTGACGTTAAAGCATATGAAAAAGAGTTGGATGGAGCGGACATGGAGCACGGAGGCATTGGCCTTATCAATTCCAGTAAGAGGATAAAACTATTATACGGAAATGAATACGGCCTATATATAGAGAGTAGGATCGGAAGGGGCTCAAAAGTAGTCATCAATATTCCGGACGACAAACATGCAACCTCCGGTTTGTAGCTGGGTAATCGCAGCAGTAGCAGCAGTAGCAGCAGTAGCAGCAGCAGCAGCAGTAGCAGTAGCAGCAGTAGCAGCAGCATCAGTATCAGCAGTAGGACAATCATGAGGTAATCGCGAGAGTTGCAGACTAGCAAGAATTAGGTTATAATTAATAATATGTTCAGGGGAGTAGGTAACCGGATATATGCAATTAAGCTAAATTTCTTTATACAGATTTGAGCAGATTTTCAACAAAAACGTGAACTGTGTTGAATTATGCTTAAGTTATAACGGAGGTGATAGAAGAGGAAAAACTGGAGCTGAGAGCCTCGACTCAGAGATAAAAGAGGCCGGTTAACCATGTTGATCGTAATCAACAAGGCTGAAAACAGAGAACCCCAACTCCAGAATAAAAGAGGCGCTATAATATAATGGTCCCGCATGTTGCGGAACCAAAACTAAGGAGTTGAAATGATGTTTACAAAGAAACGCTTACTTTGCCTGATTCTTACCCTGTGCTTGCTCACGCCAATGTTAGCGATGGCGGCGCCGGCGCTCGAAGAGGAGATCGTGGCTCCGGTACTTGATGAGGAGATCCCAGCGCCTGCGCCCGAGGTAGAGCTTGAGGCTCAACCTCTTGAGGCAGCGCCCGAGGAAGAGTTTGAGGCTTTGCCCGACGAAAACGCCGTGCTTACCTATGCCGCGGTTAGCGACTTGGCGCCTTTGAGCCTGTCAGCTGCGGATATACTTAAGCAGTTCAATGACGACAGCATAATGTTCGGCGAGAACTGCACGGAGGCGGCGTTCACCAGACGTGAATATGCGCCGGGCGCCAAAATGGACGGCGGTCCCGAAGGTCAATACGATGACTGGGGTATGATGGGCCTTACTGACAGTAATGAATTACTGACCAAGGCGTTTAATGAGCTTAAAGGTGTTGTTGAAAGCTATCCGGATAATTTTTTCAGGGATGGTTACACATTTACAAATTCAGCTAAAAAAGAAATCAACATCTATATCGTAGCAGTTGACTTCCCCGACGTCATAGGGGACTTACAGATAACATATGGATTGCACAGGAATGTTGCCATGTGGAACGGCATGCGCGTAGACCTCTCCCGCGTCGAAACTCATGTGGCTTCAGTTTTCGGAGGCTCTGACGGCGGCGGGGCGCGTTCCACGCGGGCCGGGGCTTTGCCAGCCGGATCAGAGATCGGACATGGCTCTTATGGACGCATAAGAGGATGGAAGGACCCGGATTTCGAAGGAAAGCTCGATCCGTGGAGTTCGACCGCGACCGCCTGGAAGGGCGCGGCGCAACGCCTCGAAGAGATGTCTATGGGGCGGATGAAGATAAATATAATCTGTCTCAACGAAGTATATGCGCAGTTGAACGACGAGATGGATGCAAAAACCGATTGGTGGCCGTGGTTCCGCTTGCCGGGTTCTATGATAAGCTACGCGGTTCAAGGTCCCGCCGATTGCGAGGACTACAATCAGTTCGCAAGGTTGCATGGAGCGGGTCTTGAGAAGGCGCGCGAAATGATAGCTGCTCTGGGAACGCCGGAAGCAGAGAAAGCCTTGAAAGATATGGGATCGAACGGCGCTTATCCTATTGACCTCATATACACAATAGTACCTTACAACCTCTTCGGGCACCGCGCAGGCTTACAGGGCGGCGGCGGCCTCGACACCTCGTTTTCCTTTAATGATCAGGCTGTTGCAGCCCGTGAGGGCGAATACCGCCATGAAAACGGCGTCAGGATCGAGGGCAGGAACATCGGGTCCGGCGTATTTGGAGTTAAGAATATTTGGAGCAGCTTAAATCCCTCCAGTTCCCCAAGTATTTTCCTTCACGAAACCTACCACGGCATGGGCCAATTCGACGATTACTCTTTTGGTTGGATGACCGGCCCCAACACGGGCGAGGGCGCCACTTTCACTTCCGGTTGGACCAGAGACACGGGCGACAGGTACGCCTGGCGCAAGTTTAGAAACGGCTGGATCAGGGATTCGGAAGTAGATATAGTTTTACCCGGTCAATCAAAAACAGTCTTTATGCCCGCACTCGGCAGCTATGATGAAACAGGCGGGCCATATAATCAAGACAGGCTGATAGTTATTCCCAAGGAATGGCGCGCGCGCGACACTTACGGCGACCCCGTCGGATGGCGCAACGACTGGAATGGGTACAGAGACGGGTATAACTGGTACGACTGGTTCACCAACCCCTGGGTAGGCGGCGCGTCGAACTCCATAAAATCCTTCCCGACTTTCTATACACTGGAAAGCCGCAGGGCGATAGGCGGCGACAATGTTTTTGCGACAAACCTTGAAGGCGTTATAATAGGCTATCTTGCCAACCCGACTACTGAAACCGGACACGGCGCGGGCGGATGGAAGATCGTAAGCGGAACCGCCGGACTGAACGCGACTCGCGCCGGCGCCACTACATCATGGAGCGATCCGCACATCGGAATGACCGTTACAGTCCTGGAATCAAATGAATTCGGCGACTTGGTGCAAATAGACTACACAGGGACGCCGACAAACGCCGCGAAACACGTTTATCAGGCGGAACTGTCGATTTCGGACAGTTATGCTTTGGTGAACGGCGAATTCACGGTGGATTTTGATATCCTCACACTGGGCGCCCCCGCCCCCAACGATTCACTCACGCCAAATACCGCAGCTATTGCGCGCGTGGCGAGCCCTCTCGGGGTACCGGGCGGTCTTTCCGGCTTTGAAATGGAAGTCACCTTTGACCCTGCGAGATTTGACTTTGTTGACGCTGTTCCCGGCAAATTCAATTATGCCGTTGACGTTAGCGGCGTGGCGCTTGGGAAACTAGTCGTTAAAGCCACGGGTACGGAAATGATAAACAAAGATACTATTCTAAGCCTGAAGTTCAAGGCTAAAGAAGCCGGAGAGTTTAAAAACGTCATCAATGCCACGATTACAGATGTTACTCTCTTAAACTGGGAGGGCCTGGAACTGAAAAAAGGCGACGCCGGTTTCGACGACGTCGGGACACTTGATGCCCCGCTGCCAACTTTCCCGGCTGCTGCATGGGTTCCGGGGAATCTGGCGGTTAGAGGCACATTGTCAGCCCTCTACAATACTACAGCCAGTAACGACTACACGCCCGGCATACAGGGTTGGGGACAAAGAGCGCTGAATACAGAGTATAAAGGCGGCTCCGCCACATCACGGCTCGAGATCAAAGGCGCCGACGTTACGGTGACCACAGCGGCTTTGTATACAGTATCCGGCAATGTCCATTCTGATACGCCCGGCCCATTGCCGGATTCAACGAGTATCGGGAGCGACGGTATATGGACGCCGCTCGGCCCTTCGTCAAACGGAAAATACGGCATATGGGAAACCGGTACATGGATCGGAGTGGAATCCATTGTTGAGCTTCTCGACTCAAGCGACGCAGTCGTATTCTCCGGAAGGTCTGACTGGGACGGCAACTACTCCATAGTAGGTGTTCCTGCAGGGACATATACCTTACGGGTAACTAAACCTAAATACAATGTTGTTACAATCCCTTCATTTGTCGTCAACGGCAATGTGACCAGCAACGTAAAACTGATACGTGAGAAATTTGAGGTATCTGGCGTAATATATGCTGATCTGGCGACGTCAGACGGAACTAACAAGGTTCCTGTGGGGGCGGGCGTCGACGTTTATGTTCTGAGCATCGGCAACGCTTACAGGATCTTAGGTAAAGGCATAACTGACGCCGACGGTAAATACTCGCTTCTGGCTTCATCAGACAATTATCAACGGCCTTACTGCGCTGTGGCGGTCGATGTCAATACATTACCGGCTACATTTAAGGGCGAGGGCAAGATAACTCATCAGATGACGCTTAAAGGAACGGGTACGAACGGCGTCAAGAGAGGCGACGCCTTACAGCTGAACCTCGGAAGATTATATGGCATGGATCCGGGAGACCGCGTGTGGCCAAGTAATACAGCGACATACGGCGCCGGCGGAAGCTACAACTTCAGGATTGATGACGAGTCTACTTTTACTATTGCAAATCGCAGAACGGACAGGGACGTCATCCTCACTTCATTGCAGGAACTCCACATCCGCACAACCGATAAGAACACCGCTACCGCTTACCAGCTCAGAGTGTACGCTCCGGGCACAGCCGATCACGGCGCGGCTGTCGGAGGTCAGGTAACAAGCCTCGGCAACGCAAACGGCGATGATATAATCTTTAACGTGCCTCCCGGAATGTACTATGTCGAGGTCACAAGACCTGGTTATGTCACCGTGAACACATTCCCTGTTTCGGTTGACACCACGAGAGTATTTATGAGAAACGCTCCGTCGTCAAATACTATTCAGATTAACACCGCAATAGCAGGCAACGCGAATCTTGTGACCGGCAACATATACAACGCCATTACCGGAATGCCAATTCCGGATGTGGAAGTGGTGTTTGTCGGATACGGCGCTACCGCCGGCATGGGTACTCCTGCGCTGGCTGGAGGAACGAAAAACACCTCCTTGCCAGTGGGACGTTTTGAGTATGACGCAATTGCGGGCGAGAAGGACATTGTTTTTACACATCCCGACTATGTGACCGTGACTGTCCATGTGACATCCGGCGGCTTTGCAGACAGACGCGTCGAGATGATACCGATATACACCGTAAAATTCGTTAATTGGGACGGCACATTGCTAATAGAGCGCAGGGTTCCACATGGTGAGGCCGCTGAAGCCCCGTCTGTTGACCCTGTCAGGGAAAACTGGCATTTTGTTGGTTGGGATAAAGATTTCTCAGTGGTAACTGGAGATATGACGATTACGGCGCAGTACGTACCGATGATCGTTTCTCTTACGCCAACCGCATCCGTCGTTAAGCTCAACGGCAACCAAAATGATCTGACCGTATCTGTAACGGAGAAATGGTCGGATGGTTATGTGAAAACACACACTGTAACGCTTAAAATAAGCAACAATGCAGCAGGGACATATACCGTAGGCCCGTACAAGGTATATGTGGATACCAAGGGCAACGTCCAGATCCGTGAATGCTACGTTGTAAACCCGCCGGCGTTGCCATATTTGGGCATCAGATAAATTTCACGGGCGTTGCTGTTTTAGGCAACGGGTAGACAAACGGCGTTGTTATATTTGCGTCAGGTATACTTCACCGGCGTTGCCATATTTGGGCGTCAGGTAAATTTCACGGGTATTTGCGTTCACGCAGACGTTGTGGTGTTAGGGCGCGTGTACTTTCGCTTACCTGAACGATACTGACGCGTGTACAACACGTGTGCAGTAAGAAATAATTATCCAGAGGCAGGTCTCTTATGCTTACATGTGAGGTATAAGAGACCTGTTTATCATCCCGGCCACTCAACGCCTGTGGCGTTTGAGTTTAACTGGAATCGACGCCATGGCGACTTCCGAAGGAAGGCATGACTATAAGTATCAAAAGCAAAAATAATTGGCAATAATTGGTGTTTGTAACTATGAACGCAATGTGTAATGACAAACACGTCGTAGAAATGTTATGATGCAAGGTAGGATGTGGCGTCCTTGACGCGCCGCATATGGAATTGTCGCGATAAGGGGTAAATCTGTGCAATGCAGTTGATTTTATAAATCATAAAAATGCCGCTATTACAGTAAATAAACTATTATGAGTGAATTATTATCAGAACCGAATTATAATGTTATGATCGTCGATGATGAACCCATCATCAGAAAAGCGCTGGTAAATATTATTGACTGGAGAAGCCTGCACTGTTCTGTTGTGTACGAAGCGGAGGACGGAGTTGACGCGCTGGAAAAGCTGGGAGACGTCAAGCCGGATATCTTGATAACAGACATTAAGATGCCGGAGATAGATGGAATTGCGCTTTCAAAACATATAAAGGATAACAGGTTGCCAATCAAGATCGTACTGCTTACAGGCTTTGCGGATTTTGAATACGCAAGGAAGGCAATAGAATACGACGTCGTTGATTTCGTTTTAAAACCTACGACAACAGAGAGTATCGTCTCCGCAGTGAACAAAGCAAAAGCTAAGATAGCGGAGGAGGCGGTTACGCTCGATCGGATTATGGAAATGGAAAACCAGTTCCGTGAAAATATCTCGCAGAGCCTGGAAAATGAAATACGTGAGCTTATTAGCGGGATAAAAGATACGCCGACAGGATTGGAAATAATACTTTCACAGTTGAATATATCAGTGAAATCGATCTGTGCGCTGGCAGTGGAACTTGACAACGCCGACAAAGATCTGCAAGCTCTGAAAAACATGATATCCTTTGCTTTTAAGAAAATTCCCTGTTGCCTTATCACTCTAAAACCTGATAGGTTATGCCTGTTTCTGTTCTTAAATGAGGACGGAGATCTTAAAATGCAAATGAAAACAATCCTCGCGACATGCGAAGAAGTCATTGGTATATCCAATCACCTTATGCGTTTTTCCATCTATATCGGGATCAGCGATATCCACACCTCCGTTAACGATATATCTATGTTATATAGGGAAGCCGCTACTTCGCTGACCTACAGGTTTTATGACAGCACAAAAAAAATCATACATATGCCTTATTCTAAAGCGCCTGACAACATGGGAATGTCTTTTATGTATTTATGCATTGACAGAATAATCGACTGTTTGCAAAATGGGTATTCTGACAAGGCGTTAGAAGAGCTAAAGAAAATGTTCAATAACATAAGGGAGAACGAATACTCTGTATCCAAAGTCAAGAGTATAGTAGGAGTACTGTGTTCTTTGATTTTTATGCAACTAAGCAACAGTATGATCGATGTATCCGGATTAATAGATACGGACGCCAGTATTGACGCCAGTATTGACGCCAATATTAATGTGTACAATAACAATATTGACAGTATAAACACCGCCATTCACAAAACAAAAACGCTAACATCCATGTTTGAACTGCTCTCCAGGATAATCAAATTAACTGCAACCCGTCTGAGTCCGGGAGAAACTCATCCCAATTATATTGTCTCAAGCGCGCAAGAGTACTTAAACAATAATTATAGCCGCAACCTGAGCCTAAAGGATATTGCCGCCCATATTCACGTGAACAGCAGCTATCTGAGCAGGCTATTCAAAAAAGTAACCGGGGTAACTGTCACAGATACACTAACAAACATTCGTGTGGAAAAGGCAAAAGAGATTCTGACGACAACAGATAAAAAATCCTATGAGATAGCGACTATGATCGGAATCGAAGACCCTGTGTATTTCTCGCGGCTTTTCAAGAAACATACGGGACTGAGTCCAAAAGACTTCCGGCGGATAAATAAAACCAAATCAAATTAGGGATTTTTCATATAACAACATTACTTTCTCGCGTGTGAATAAATCGTCAACTCCGCCGTAAAATGTAGCTGTCAATGCGCCGGTTATCAAACCCAACCGCATCGATTTTTCCGGAGGCCATCCGTTTACGACGCGAGCGTATAGAAATCCTGCGGCAAACGCGTCGCCACAGCCCGTCGTGTCTCTTACTTCGCCAACCTTGACTGCCGCCGCCAACGTCCGTTTATTATCTTCTATGAGCATACAACCGTTGGCGCCTAATTTTATTACGACAAGGCGGGCATATTTTGACAGCTCCTCCCCCGCCTCTTCATATCCGGATTTACCTGTTATGCTGCAGGCTTCGACTTCATTAACGAAAAACACGTCACATCTTTGCAAGATATCTTTGATGTCGGACAACCTGATACTCTCGTCCCACGCGGCGTCCACAGAAAAAGGAGCGCCGGCTCGGTAAGCGACGTCGGCAATGGGCATTTTAAGACAGTCGTCGATATATGAGTGTATGTAGTGTGATTTTTCTGAAAACTCTTCGATTTTTGATAAAACATCATTAATATCGACCTTTGCGCAATAAGTTGCGAAAGCCCTTTCGTCGCAGATGGACAAGACCGACGAGACAGAGGTCCTCAGCTCGTCACTAAGAATAACAGCATCCAAATCAATGCCGCTCTCTTTAAGAAAACTATATACCATATTACCGGCAAAATCATTGCCAAGCGATGTGGCAAAAGCTACTTTCGCCCCCAGTTTTGACAAGGCCGCAGGAGTGTTGACCGCCCCGCCGGGCTTACAGATAAAATCTTCGCATAGCATCTCTTTCGCTGGTTCCGGCATTCTCTCCAGCCCGGCAAATATGAAATCAATGCTCGACATACCTGTACATAGAATGTCAAACTGCCTGCCTGCATCAATACTCATGCTCTTATCCCTATTCTCATGCGCCTGCCTGCATCAATACTCATGCTCTTATCCCTATTCTCATGCGCCTGCCTGCATCAATACTCCTGCGCCTGCACATACCTTATACCCATTCGCCTACATAATCCTTGTGCGCTGCAAGATAGTCGCCTAATAATTCTTTTGCCAGTGAATATGAACCCACAAGGGGATGCGCCATCAGCGCAAACCTGCCTTTTTCAACGCTCCGCTCCATAATTGCTTCAACACTCAGTCTTTCATACAGCTTTACCTGTGATATCGGATTCATAAGAATAGGGTCCACATCACCTATTTTAACAGGAGTCGCGCCGTTCTTTCCAATCCTGCACGTTACTTCTACGACATCATCGTCACGAAGTCCGTTTATAGACCCTTTGTTTGGGAGCAGCAACACCATTTCATCATTTTTACCAGACGTAACGCTCTCAATGAAACGTAACGCAACCCCGGCATACCCGCCATCGTCAACACCGTTAACAAATGTCTCAATGTCCATTTCCTTTTTGTCGCTCTTCGTACCACCCGATTCAATAGTCATATAGCTCGTTTCACGCATAATAAAGTATTTCAGGAATACCTCGACGGCGCGCGTAAAATCACTGTCGGCGTCAATTTCCTCCAGCTCCCTGCTCATCATCCCGTTTATTTCTTTAAGCGTCTCTCCGCGCGTCTTACCTGCTTTCATGATGTTTGCGATCGCTTGTTCCCTGTGATAGTAATAGTATAGATAACCATTGGGCAGCACACCCAACTGCCTGACAAGTTCGGGGTCAAAAAACCTCATTTCTGTATGTTTGTATAGCTTCGGGTCGCCAATCAGTTCTTGCGTGATCTCCCGTCCTCTAAATCTGATATTTCTAAACCACGAGAGGTGATTCAAGCCAAAGCACTCTGTCGTGAGCTCGCCAGGCGCCGCGTCGACCAGTCTTTCCAGCTCCTTAATAAACTCGGAGGGCCCATCGCATATTCCAAACACATTTGAATATCCCGCATCCCTCAGAGCCTGAGTCACCAAGCCGGAAGGATTGGTAAAATTGAATACTATTGCATCCGGGCTTGCCTCCTCTTCAATGACTTTCATGGTTTCCATCAGCGCGGGAATCGACCTCATCGCCATCGCAAAACCGCCGGCGCCGGTTGTCTCCTGGCCCAAGACTCCTTTTCTCAAGGCTATACGCTCATCTATAACTCTACTGTCCTCAGCGCCAACCCGGATCGTTGTTATAATGAAATCGGCGTTACGTACAGCCTCATTGATGTCATCCGTCGTTGTAAACTTTACGCCGCTGTCTGCTATACCCGCGATATGTTTTGAAATCGCGCCATAGGCTCTTAGTTTTTCTAAATTGTTATCCATGAAGACAACTTCGTTAAGACCTATCTTCGTGGCGCGTTGAGTAATAGAACGGGCGAGCAGCGGTGATCTGGCGCCGCCGGCGCCAATGACAGCCATTTTCAAGTATTAATTCCCCCTTTGTATGCGCGCGTTTGCTCGACGCATTTGCTCGACGCTTTTGCTCGATGCTTTTGCTCGATGCTTTTGCTCGATGCTTTTGCTCGATGCTTTTGCTCGATGCTTTTGCTCGATGCTTTTGCTCGATGCTTTTGCTCGACGCTTTTGCTCGATGCTTTTGCTCGACGCATTTGCTCGACGCATTTGCTCGATGCGTCAGCGTAATGCGTTTATGCGGTGCATTGCTCGATGTGTTTGCTCGACGCGTCAGCGCAATGCGTTTATGCGGTGCATTGCTCGACGCGTCAGTGCATTGTTTTGCAACATGTTTGCACAATGCATCAGAATAATGCGCTTTTGTGTTCTCCCCCGCCTGAAAACCCGGTTACCCTTTTATCGAGCCGGCAGTGAGGCTTCCGATTACCTGCTCCTGGAGAAGGACATAGGCAACTATACTCGGGATAATTATAACGACAACTGCGGCAAACATCGCTGTGTAGTTAAAACTGAATTGAGTCTTGAAATAGTTGAGCGCGATCGGCAATGTCCGGATATTCTGTGATGTGGTTAGTACCAATGCATATAGGAATTCGTTCCAGGAAGTGATAAACTGCATAACGGCGGCGGTCGCCATGCCGGGTTTTGCCATAGGCAATACAATTCTGACAAACGTATAGAAAAAGCCTGCCCCGTCTATGTAAGCCGCTTCTTCAATGCTGCGGGGAAGGTTCAGAAAAAAGCCCCGCATCACAAAAAAAGTTGTGGGGAGACCCAGTGCAACATAAACAAGTATCAAACCTGTCCTGGTGTTGCTCAGATTAATGGATTTTATTACCAGATAAACGGGTTGGATCAATGCTGTCATCGGCAGCATCAGGGTTGCAGCAAATAGCATAATAAGCAGATTTTTAAATCTGAAATTAAATCTGGCTATTACATATGCCGCCATACCAATCAGGAACACATTTAGCAAAGTGCTCAAAACCGCTATAAATATGCTGTTCAAATAAAATGTATGTATCGGCGCTATTTTGAACGCATTAACATATCCGTCAAAATTCCAGCTCTGTGGAAGTGAAAGCCCGGAACTTAATATCTCGGCGTTCGTCTTAAAGGATGATGTGAACACCCAGATAATCGGCAAGAGAGATAGCAGGGATATCAATATAAGCACGATATACATCACTGTTTTCGAAATAATATTTAAAGCGGCGTTGTTTGTTTTCTGTCCTTTCATTTTCCAGCCCCCACTAATCATCTGTCGGTATTTCCCATATTAAAAAGCCTATTGATCAGCGCAATAATGGCAATGCCGAGCAAAATAGTTATTGTCCCTATGGCGTTTGCCATTCCATAGTTTTGCTCGGTCAACGCCAGTTTATATATCATAATCGGCAGGTTCATCGTCGTTATTCCCGGGCCGCCGTTTGTCGTCATGTATATAAGCTCAAACTCTTTCAACATACTTGTAGCCGCTAATATTACACATGTACCGAGCACATTTTTTAGAAGAGGCAGCGTTATATAAAAATCAATCATAAGGCCGGTGGCGCCGTCAACTCTGGCCGCCTCGAAGATATCGTCAGATATTGACATTATATCGGCAAGAACAAGGATTGTAACAAGACCGGCGAACATGAGCCATGTGTATGTTGTCGTCATAAAGGCCTTTTCAACATACCAATTTGCGCCATAATCCGGTATGAATATTCTGATTATCGAATTCAAGAACCCTCTCTCGGGATCAAATACGTTTAAGTAGACCATCCCCAGCGCGGCTGTTGATATTATATTGGGAATCATATACGCAGTTCTCACAAATTTCCAACCGCGCGGCTTTCTACTGAGCATCAATCCAACTGTTGCGCCGAGAGCAACGTGAAATACTGACTGTAGCAGCACCCATATAATGGTGTTCTGGAACGCCTTTGAAAAAGTCCTTCCCCTTAAGCTTCCGGAGAATAATTCAAGATAGTTCTGGATACCGTTGAAATTAAAAGCTTTTGACGTATAGTTGAAAAATGATGTGACTAATACGGTGAAAATCGGGATCACATATATCGCTGCAAATATTACCAGAGTAGGTAGTAGAAACAGGGGAACCCATACTCTTTTTACTCTCAAACAATACCACCCGCCTTAACTGTTGTGTCAATAATAATAAGCTTTCAAAACGATACTCAACTATGGAATAGCGGCTTTAGGAAGAGCGAAGTCTTAAAAAGCCGCCATTCTCTCGTTGATATGTATGTGGCGGGCGCAGCAACCGGCGCCCCTACAATTTCACCCTACCGCGGGTACGCAATACGCACCCCCTATCCAGGCGCAGCAACCGGCGCCCCTACAACAAATTCACCCTTACTGCAGGGACGCAATATGCGTCCCAATTGCTAGTTTTGACCGGCAGTTTCGGTCAAAATTGACGCCATTTCCTCAGGCGTTATGTTACCGGTCGCAAAATCAGGATAATATGAAGTTATGGCGTCTAATACGTTCTGGTACCACATTGCCTGATAGTAGTTATACTGAATTTTCGAAATCTGAGAAATCGCTATCAGATCGCCCAACAGCCTGTTACTCTGTTTTACTTCTTCAGGAATAGTCATTTTTGTCGAAGCCGGTATCCTGCCAATCATTTCAAGGGATATTGTCTCCGCTTCAATGCCGGTAAAGTACTTGATCGCTTCGACTGAAGCGTCAGCATGCTCCTTATCCTTTGAAGTGACATGGTACCCATATCTGGGGGCGTTGAATACCCCGTCTCCCGGATAAAGCGCCACAGCTACTTTACCATGGAAGGAAGCGTCAGTTTTTGTCATGTCGTCAAAATCCTCGGTCATCCATGGCCCGTTCGCTATCATAGCAGTCGTTCCTGACAGGAAGTTGTTGGCGCCATTTTCATACTGTCCGCCCACAGCGTCCCGCGTTGTGTATTTTAAAAACATTGTCTGTATAAGCGCCAATGAGTCCACCATCTCGGGGAAGCTGTAATCAGTCGGGTTCACGACGTCTAAAAAAGCGTTCCCGGCGGGCGTGGTCCCAAGAATAGCGCTTAACCAGAGATTCGTAAGCCATGCTGAGTCGCCGGTATCCATTGAAACAGGAGTTATACCGGCTGCCAACAGTTTATCGCATACTTCTACGAACTCATCCCATGTTTTTGGCGGTGTGACGCCTGCGCTTTCGAATAGTTCAGTGTTATAGAAATATCCGATAAGGTCGGCTTCATCGGGAAGCCCGTATACTCTGCCGCCTCTGCTGTTAAAATCCAAAGTCCTCTGATCAAAAGAAGATTTCCAATCCGGATCAGCGTCCAGATACGGGGTCAAATCGACAACGGCGTTCTTTTCGAGCATCATGTCGAGCATATTGTATCCGCCCGTATAAATGATATCCGGCAGATCATTTGCTGAAAGCAAAATCATCATCTTGTCGATATAAGCCTGATCTCCCGGGACTTCCTCGACGTCAATCTTCACTCTGTCACCGTATTTACTGTCGAATTCCGCAATGATCCTTGCAAAGGATTCAGCGGATGAGTTAACGCCAACCTGGAAAGATGGGTATTTAATGGTTACAGGCCCTGCAGGCGGCGGAGGCTCAGTCGCGGCTGTCGTCGGCGCTTCTGTAGCCGCTGTTGTTGTGGGCGCCGGCGCAGCGGTTGTTGTTTCTGCGGCTGGGGCGGCTGTCGTTGGCGCTTCCGTGACTGCGGCTGTTGTTGTTGTAACTGGCGCTGCGGTTGTCGTCGTTGTCGGCGTTTCATTGCCTCCCCCGCACGCAACAAGACCCGCCATCAGAGACAATGTTAGCGCCAACACTACCAATCTGATTAAACTCTTCTTTTTCAATTCCATATCCTCCTCGTTTAATATAATTATTTTATTGAAAAGTCCCATATGTTTCATGGGACTTTTCAATTATAACTCATACATTCACATAACTCAATTATAACTCAAACTTTCTATAAACTTAATCCTTGCTATAAACCTCTTACTATTAAAAACATATTTCCTGTTTATATTTAGAATTATTGTACATATCTTACAGGAAAACTCGACTTTTATAAATTCACAAAATTGTTTTTTATTATTAATTTATTTACAAAAAATCATAAATCCTGCATTGAAAGAGCATGATACCGCGTTGTTTTGACTTTCTATGAATATTTTTACCTATTTTGATTGAATAATGCGGCGTGGTTTTTATTGGTTTTTTATTGCCGACACATATTAAAATGGGTATATGCGGAATTTTTGCGGCGATAAGCCGACTCTGGCGGTAAATGAACTGGTGAAGCTCACCTCACTGCCAAAGCCAACTTTATAGGCTATTTCTTTTATCAATAAATCCGTAGTTTTCAGCAGATGTTTTGCGTTATCGATTCGTGTAACGATAAGGAATTCATATGGGGAATATCCGGTATGTTTCTTAAAAATCCTGGACATGTGATACGGGCTTAATCGCGCTATTTTTGACATCTCTTTCAGATTAATATCCCTGTTATAATTGTTCTCTATATAATTCAGTAATACAGACACAGTGTCATTCTTGACTGACGGTTTTTCCAGGAGAGGTTTATTAACAAATTCGCACAGGATTTTATAAATACGCCACGAAAAAGACGACTCAATCAACCGCTGGTTATTCCTGCATTCCGACAGGAGGTTTTTCATTTCCGTAACGAAGCAATAATTCTGATGATTAGGTATTATATGCCCATGATTTTTCGTTATTACGTTAAAAATATCCTCCACAGCTTTTCCTTCAAAATGGACCCATAGAATCTCCATCTCCTTTATCGCGTAATAACTGTGCGGCTTATGGCAGTCCAGTATCACAATGTCGCCTTCCTTCGCTTCATACGCTTTCCCGCCGGTCTCAAAGCCACACACCCCATAGTTGACGTACATAAGCATGTAATTGTTATAATTATCCTGGCGTTGAATTATGTATTCTGTATTACAGTGAAAATCACCGCACGTGTATAGGTAAATGAAAGCGTTTTTTGCTATTGTCGACGCTGAAAAGAAATACATATCAGAACCCGGCAAAACGCCCTTTTCTTTAGCAAGCAACTTTACTCCCCCTCTAAGCAATCCTTTAGCGCATCATGTACTTATTGTACTATTACATGCTGGTGAACAGTTAAGTAAGTCTAAAAAGTCCCATAGTTTATGGGACTCTTTTGCAGATACAATCGAACTCTTTTGCAGATACAATCGAACTCTTTTGCAGATACAATCGAACTCTTTTGCAGATACATATGTAGTATTTTTGTATTGTTACTTTTTCACGTTCTTCCTCTTGTCAATCGTTACGGCGATAATAATAATAAGGCCTTGCACTACCTGCTGCCAATAGGCGTCAATGCCCAAAAGCGTCATACCGTTGCTTAAAACGCCTAACACCAGCGCGCCGATTACCGCGCCAAAAACCGTACCGACCCCACCGGCTGAACTTGTGCCGCCGATGATTGTCGCCGCGATCGCGGTGAGCTCATAACCTACTGCCGCTCCGGGGTGCACGCTTCCCACACGCCCCGCAAAAACAACGGCGGACAAACCGCACATCAATCCGCCATAGGCATAAATCATTATAATACTCTTGTTTATATTTATACCTGTAACGGAAGCGGCATTGATGTTTGCGCCAATCGCGTACGCGTTAAGGCCGAGGCTAGTATGATTCAGTAAGATTTGCGTGACTATGATGGCGATCGCGTATATTATCACAGGTACCGGCACAACTCCGAATAGCCTCTCTCCGAAGAATGCGTATGACGGCAGCAAATCACTCACAGGCTTGCCGTGCGAATAGATGAGGGCAAACCCGCGAAGGATGGTCGTCATGCCCAATGTCGCGATGAAAGGGGGTAATCCCACCTTTGAAATGAAATAGCCGTTTGCCCCGCCGCCCAATGTCCCGATCAGTAAGGTAACCAGAACAGGGGCAATCAAGGGAAGTCCCGGCAGGAAAGGTAAAATCTTGTTCGAGGCGTCAGCCAACTGCCCAAAACTCGCTCCGACAATTCCTGAAAATGCAAGCATTGAACCAAGCGAGAGGTCAATCCCTCCGGAGATGATGATCAACGTCACACCCAAGGCCATAATACCATAAATCGAACTTTGCATCAGTACATTAAACAGATTTTTCTGTGTAAGAAAAGTTGGCCTGAAAATCGAAATTATCGCTATCATAATTAATAAGGCGATAACGATTCCGTACTTCCTGGTAAAATCAAAGAACTTATCTTTACTAAATTTGGACATTGTAGCATGCCTCCGCTAATTGATTTTGCCGTCTGCTTTCATTCCAGTGGCATACTGCATTAAAAGCACCTGCGTTGATTCTTTCTTATTCTCAATAATCACCTGTTGCCTGCCTTCGTACATTATCATGATCCTGTCGCTCATACCCAGAATCTCCGGAAGCTCAGACGAAACCATTACTATGCATTTCCCTTCATGGGCTAATTGATTAATAATTCTGTGGATCTCTGATTTTGCTCCTACGTCAATACCTCTTGTCGGCTCGTCCAAGAAAATAATGTCGGGCTCAATAGAAAGCCATCTGGCAACCAGCGCTTTTTGTTGGTTGCCGCCGCTCAAGAATTGCATCTGTTGACTTGTTGAAGGGGTTTTAATATCAAAGGTTTTGATATTTTGCTCGCAGTCGTTTTTCCTTTTCTTGTTGTTGATGAACCCAAGCTTGCTTTTATAATGTTTGATATTTGCGACGGAAGTGTTGAATTTAATGTCGAGCATTGGGAAAATGCCGTTAAAACGCCTATCTTCCGTTAGAAACGCCATCTTATGGCTTATAGCTTCACTTGAAGAAATGCTATTCATTGGCCTTCCATTTAAGAAAATTTCACCTGACGTTTTGCCGCGGATTCCGAAAATCGTTTCCAGTAATTCAGTCCTTCCCGAACCTATGAGCCCGGCGATTCCAAATATTTCGTTTCTTGATACTTTAAAACTTACGTCCTGAAAATATTTCCCACAGGACAGGTTCCTAACTTCAAGGAGAATGTCACCGCTGATTTTTTCCGTCTTGGGAAACAAATCGGTAATCTCCCTGCCAACCATCATATTTATCAACGAATGCTGGGTAACATCAGTTGTCTTTTTCGTGTCAATATACATTCCGTCGCGGAAAACAGATACCCTGTCGGCAACCTCAAAGACTTCGTCCAGTTTATGGGAGATATAGATGATGCTTTTTCCTTCCGCCTTAAGCTTGCGCATTATATCAAAGAGATGATCGACTTCTTTATTTGTAAGCGCGGAAGTCGGTTCGTCCATAATCAGCAGTTTTGCGTTGTACGAGATTGCCCTGGCAATTTCCACAAGCTGCATTTTTGCGATAGTGAGCTCGGACATGAGTGTTCGGGGCTCGATCGGCAGATCAACCATATCAAGATACTGTTTGGTGTTTTCCGCCATAGTTTTATAATCGATTAACCCCAGCTTATTTTTGGGTTGCTTGCCAAGCCACAGGTTTTCCATGACAGATCTGTACAACACAGGGGCAAGTTCTTGATGAATCATCGCAATACCGAATTTTAAAGCGTCTGCAGTAGTGTAGCCTTTTCTTTCCAGGCCGTCGAAAATGACTTTGCCGGAAGTCGTAGGGTAGATTCCCATCAGGCATTTCATAATAGTAGATTTTCCCGCTCCGTTTTCTCCAATTAAGGCGTGTATCTCACCTCTGCGTATTTTTAGCTGCACGCCTTTTAAGGCGTTAACGCCGGGGAAATTCTTATGAATATCAATCATTTCAAGAATGTTTTCTTCATCTAATAGCTCTGTTATTGCCACGTTTATCCTCCCAATTCGGTTACAAATTCAGGGCAGGCAAAGAATTAGATTTGAGGAACCCTCATAAATAAAAGCATCTGCTGGCTAGGCTATCATTACGCTGGTTCCTCAAGGCAAGAGAAGGAGAAGTTTTCTACTTATACTCTTGATAATTGGAACCGTCCACCAGAATGAACGGAACCCATTTTACCTGCTCAGCGGGCGGGCTGTTTTTTACACAATCCAATGCGATCTGCATCGCGCCTCCGGCTTGCCCAACCGCATCCTGAAAGACGGACGCAGCCATCGTTCCGGCTTCAATCGCCTTTACTGCATCGGGAATGGCGTCGATGCCAATCACTATTACATCTGTCCTGCCGGCGGCAGTCAACGCCTGGATCGCACCCAGAGCCATTTCATCATTATTGCCAAAAATCGCGTTTATTTGATCGCCATAGGCGGTAAGCCAGTTTTCTGTTATAGAAACCGCTCTTTCCCTTTGCCAGTTAGCGGTTTCTTCAGCAAGGACCATAACGTCAGGGAATTTTTCCGCAATAACCTGTTTGATGCCGTCAGTGCGCTGCCTTGAAGCCTCATAGCCGGGATCGCCGATTAGTATACAGACATTACCCTTGCCGCCCATCAGTTCCCCGGCTTTTTCCATCTGCATAATACCCGCCATAGTTTCATCAGAACCGACATAGTAGGTACCGGCAGGCATTTGACCGCTCGAATAGGGGTTGCTGTTTACATAAACCAATGGTATTCCCGCTTCCTGCGCGGCTTCAGTAACCGGATCCATAGCGCTTGTGTCAGCCGGGCACATGACCACCGCCTCCACTTTGTTTTCAATCATTGCCTTTACCTGATCCTGTTGCTTGACAACGTCCTGCTGCCCGTCAGTTACCGTAAAATCTATATTGTTCTCTTCAGCAAAAGCCCTCGCCGCATCAACAAGATAGGATTGGAATGTGTTGTTAAAATCCGCGCAAGCATAACTGATCCTCACTTTTGCTGCTGCCGCGTCATTGGAAGCAAGCGACGGTTGAGTTGGCGCCGCTTCCGCAGCCGCGGTTGTAGCTTCCGCCGCCGCGGTTGTGGGCGGCGCAGCTGTGGTTGTTGCCGGCGTCCCCTGGTTACACGCGACAGTTGAAAGCGCCAGGATCATGCAAAATAGTAAAGCAAAAACTCTTTTCATTGTAATGACCTCCTTAATTTTTATAATATATTGTTTTTCTTTTCTGCAAACTTCAAATTGTTTTACATATTGTTCTTTTCTGCAAACTTCTCATTACATCTATGGGCAGCCTCAAACATCGACGCTATATTCTCCGGGCGTACATTTCCCATTATATTGTGTATAGCGCCAAAAACGTAACCGCCGCCTTCTGATAGAATCTCCATCCTCTCAGTGACTTGATTCATAATCTCATCCCTGCTTCCGTTTGGCAGGGTGTTCTGTGTATCAATCCCGCCGCCCCAAAACACAAGTTTCCGACCATACTTGCGTTTGATCATTGCGGCGTCCATACCCTTTGCCGAAAGCTGCAAGGGATTAAGAATATCCATACCCATATCAACGAAATCATCAAGAAAATCAACAATACTGCCGCAGCAGTGATAGAATGTCTTCCAACCGGTATTTTGATGAACCCACTGATTCATGCGGGTATAATACGGTTTATAAAACTCCCTGAACATATCCAGGTTCATCATTGCGCCACTCTGCGTTCCAAAATCTGTTCCGCTAATCCAAACGATTTGAATTCTATCCCCTACCGCCTGCTTGTAAATCTCCAGATTCTTTATCATGACCTCTGTTTGGAACTCAAAAACTTCCTTTATGTAGTCGGGATATAAATAGTGAGCCAGCAGCCATTCATCAAAACGCCTGATGCCCTTGGGCTTTTTTTCAGCCGGCCCCGGGAATATTCCAGGGTCAGCAAGCCCCCCGCCGCCGAGATTGCCAATAATCGCGTATTCTGTCTCGTCAAAGAGCTTAGCGGCGTTCTTTTCCAGATACTTTGCCGTATCGTCATTAATTACGCTGAAAAGTGTTTCGAAGTCCTGCCTGGGAGTGAGATGATCTTCATCAATCGGTTCAGCTCTGTCTATATTGTCAAAGAAATAGCCCGAAGCCGGCATCACGGCGCTGGGCTGTACTGAAGTATCCCCCTGAGGGTAAAGATAAGTTGCCCCGCTCGCGTCTTCGTACCAGGCGTTCCCTTGCGCGAAGAGCACCTCGGTTCCATCTCCCATGGTAAAATGCTTGCGCGCTACATTTGTTCTGTCTATACCAAGTGAGTCATACGGCAATTCCAATCCTATAACATCCGCGCGCACAATTTTACGTAAATCCTCATCGACGAAACCCAGCATTTGAAGCATTTCATATATTTCTATTGGCTTTTCGGGTAAGCCATAATATTTCCTCAACCTACATAACGCGCTGGCGTTTATACCCGTTTGTGAAGTTGCGCCTAAATCCACTGGCACCTGATCAGGCTGTATATGATTTATTGCGTTAATAACACGTTCTCTGGAATTCATATGTCACCTTTTCTTTTAAAATTATTATTAACTTTACACAGTTAATTGAGATCACTTTTTTATATTTTTATGTTTGTGGATAATATAGCGCACTTTATTGCCAGAGTGAATAATGCTTCTTGCTCATTGCTTAATAAATATTGCTCATAATTACTATCCGAAAAGAAAACATATGCTTGGAATTATTGCTCATATCATTAGCCGTAAAACGCAGATGACTAATCAACGCAATATTTATTAAACATTAGGCAATATATATTATTGACGCTACTTTTGTTATGGAATAAATATATATAAGTGCTAAATAATGCGTACTGCAGGCTAACTTCAAGTAAAAAAGGATCCTCATCCTAACGATGGGACGCTTAACCACGTTGCGCGTCAGCAACGAGGCTGAAAACGGGTCTTCCTCCTCAGAAATCGGAACGCTTAACCACGTTGCGCGTCAGCAACGAGGCTATATTTCCGCAATGCGGGTAAGGAGGCGGTGTAGCATGGCGCATACGGATTATGGCTAATCTCCTGTAATGACGCCGAACAACGCTATTAGAGTATAAAAAATACTCAATAGCGCGGCGAAAAGCAGCAAACATTACATTTTACTATAAAGTATAAAAATTGGAGGGATTTATTATGTTATTTAAGCGGATTTTATCTTTGGTTCTTTGCGTCGCTCTTTCTTTATCATTTGGAGCGATAACTGTTTTGGCAAGCTCAGGCCCCAGCAAAGCGGCTATGCCGTCTTCTTATCCCGCGGCGGGAACCTATGATGTTGATTACATGGATGTCCGGTTGGGAACGGCGACCCCGGGCGCTAAAATATGGTACACAATGGATGGATCTGATCCGAAAACTTCGGCTACGAGGGTGTATTTTGACCCGATAAACGCCGGCAGTATCGCGACTGCCGCGAGATTCGGCGCGGGAAGAAATAGCGAAAACTATAATGTTGTGATTAAAGCTTACGCAGAGGCGGATGGCTTGGCGGACAGCGACGTCAATACATTTGTATATAATTTCGTCTACTCCATAAGGCGTGGGCAATATGTTACTGAGATACTTCGTGAAGGTACGGCGGATGTCCCTGGCCTTATTAAAATAACTGACGATTACCGCGTAAACATGTTCCTGATTGTTGGGTCGGAAAGCGCGCTTCTGATTGACGGCGCCAATGAAACCCAAGCAGGTATACTTCCCGGGCTGATAGATAATCTTACAGGCGGGCTTCCATACGTTATGGCCTTGACGCATCCCGACGGCGACCACGTGGGAGCCATTCCCACAATTAACGCGGCGGGGATAGACATTTACGTGCCACGCGACGGATTGTCAAGGTATCCTTCCGGTCCAACCTATAAGCCTATGGATGAAGGCCACGAGTTTGATTTGGGTAATACCACAGTGATACAGTACCAGATGTATGGGCATTCTACCGCATCTGTGGTATTCTTGTGCGAGAAAACCGGTGATCTCTTTACAGGCGACTCTTTTGGCAACACTAACCCCTGGGGCATGAATTCCGGGTTGCTGAGTAACTTCCCATTGGAAGATTACCATACGAATCTTGTTAGGCTTAGGGATGTGTTGGACGGAAGGGCAATTCGTTGTTGGAAAGCCCATGACCCACTTCCAACGATGTTTCAACCATTTATGAACAATATGATTGCGGTCACTATGGATGCGGCAATCAGGGGCGAAGCGGCTGTAATTCCAAACGTACGTTCTGGATCAAATGGCGGCGGCCCAGGCACGCCGATGTTTGGTTACGGTAATTATCGCGTCGACCATGACGCAGTCGCTCTCCATGCCAATTATGCTGTCGCCGGCGAACGCGTGAGAACATATCAAGCCCTGTTGGCAGCCGGCTTCTTCCCGGAAGCGGCGCCTCTCACACCCTATATCTATATAGACGGGCCGTCAGAGTTGCCACAAAACGCGACAACGGCTACATATACGTTCTCAGCTTTGAATATGCCGGAAGACGTCAGCGCGATATCGTTAACTTTTAGAGTATCAGCTGATTTCTTTACAGAGAGAAGCGCAGGCGCTATCGGTTGGGGGGTTCTTGCGGATTCCGGATGGTCGACCAGCGGCGCTTTTCTTGAGAGGACGGTTACTCTCACCACAGCTGGCGGCACAACCGGAGATTTTGACTTCTACAGCGCGGCGTTTAATATTAATAGCGGCGTAAGCGGAAACGCGAGAGTTGAAATTGTGGATGTTAGCGCGGCATTCCCCGGCGGAATGGTATCCCTGACAGTCAGCGGAAACTTTATAACCTCGATTGGCAGTTTCTCAAAATACGACGTCAACAGGGACGGTGTTGTTGATCTGGCTGACGTTGCGGCTGGCGCGTTCTTCTTCATGGCAAATAGTAATGACGCCGCCTGGTCGACGCTGCTCGATTTCGGCGCTCTTAAGGTGTCTGCGGAGCGTTGCGACGTCAATGGAGACGGACGGGTTGACATAGAAGACCTGATATTGATTTTGAATAATTACTCATAAACCCGTTGACGCCGCAAATGACATCTTCTAAATAAAGGAGATTCGCGAAGCAGTCGATTAGAAAGCAGGTTTAAAGTGTTGAAAATTTGAAATTGATATGTAATTACGAAGGAGGGTGGCCATTTGTTGTGGCTGCCCTACCTTTGGGTTGCGGGCGTTAGTCCACATTGTAATCTGGCAGTGGGATTAAATCATAGTCAGATCACGGAGTGGCAACTATGAAGCTGTAAATACTAAGAAACGAATAACGGGTAGGGCATGTTAAGTTGTAAAGCTCATGTAGGATGCGGCGTCAATGTAATTTTAATTTGAGCTGAACACCGTGTCAAGACCGCAAAGGAGGGTTATTATGCATAGAAAAAAAACTATCTCAATTCTGGTTTGTCTAAGCTTGATTTTTCCACTTTTATCAATAAATGCACTGGCAGCCAGCAAAACAATCGTTGTGCCATCCGGTACAACTGATTTCAAGACAGAAGTTGTCCTTACTACGAGAGGCGGTCCCGTAGCCGGTGTACAGTTTGCCATCCAATGCTCCGAAGGTTTGGAATTTGTCGGATTTGAAATGGCTGACTCTGTAAAGTCTGCTAGCATGACTCCGACTGTAGAAAAAGACGAAAAGACTTATATTGGGTTCTACAGCTCAAATAATGACTTCGTATTGGGCCTCGATAATAATCTAGTTATTGGGGACTTCTTACTCAAGTACACTGGAAGTAATACTGAAACGATAGTAGTTTCAGAGGTGAAGCTTGTCCGTGTTATTGATAAGGACACAACAAATGAGGTTTATGAAGATTCGATAACATATACGTTTTTGCGTCAAGCGCCTACGCCAACAAAACCAACGCCATTGCCGTCCGGGCAAGTACCTTCAGCCAGTAATTCCGGCACAGTTGATTACTGGACTTACGGTAATGGGCCGACGCCAGTACAGATTGGGGATCTAGACGTTCCGCTGGGCGATCTTTACGGTGATAAAAAAGGATTCCCTCCGTTCATCAACGGATTTCCGGATGGCACTGTACAACCTGACAGTATTGTGACAAGAGAACAATATGCTCAAATAATATATAACCTCTATGCGGGCGGAAAGACAGGCATGGCGGCAAATTATTCGGATGTTAACGATTCATCGTGGTCATATAACGCCGTTGCGTTTTGTCAGGAGAATGACTATATGATCGGGTATCCGGACGGATCATTTATGCCGGGTCAGGCACTGACAAGAGCGGAACTCAGCACTTCTGTCGCCAGAATCAAAGGCCTTAAGATGAATCCGGATCATCCGTTCACGGATGTCGGAGATCACTGGGGCGGAGAGTATATCGGCGCAATGTATGCAGCCGGATATATCAGCGGTTACCCGGACGGGACATTCGCGCCCGACAACTTCATCACCCGCGCTGAAACGGTCACGATCTTATGTAGATCAGAGGGAAGGGATTATAACCTATTTGATACAGGAAAGACTTTTTCGGATCTTGACGAGTCTCACTGGGCGTATCGATACGTTATGCACGCGGCGAATGGATATAGTAACTAAGGCGGGCTAACCGCCCGCAACACAACTCGGCTCGGCGAAGCGCGGTTCCCCTCGCCTCACGGGCGCAATGCGCTGGCGACGCGCGAACCCATTATATATGTGAGCACGGCATGATAAAAAACATAGAATAAAGGTAATTAAAGTAATAAAACTGCGGCATTTGTCTATTGCAATAGCTTGTATACAATGCTAGTATTATGCTGAAAATATTAAAGCGCTTAGTATAAAAGACTATAAGCCTTTACTGATTGAGCGCTTATTATTTAAAAAACAATTAGAGAGGTGTTATTATGGCTCAGAAAATGCGTGGCGTTACACTTGATGCGGACTGGATTCCGAAACCAGAATTTACACTTGGATTTAAGGACATTGACAAAAAGCAGACCTATTTGGGAAGCTTGGTTTGGAAGAACCCCAGAATGGATATCCGGGAATATGATATACCGGAACCCGGACCGGGCGAGGTATTGATTAAAGTTAAGGCATGCGGCATTTGTGGCAGCGATGTTCATATGGCCCAGTATGACGACGAGGGATATATATTTTATCCCGGTCTTACTGGATTTCCGTGTATTTTAGGGCATGAGCTCTCCGGAGTCGTTGTGAAATCCGGCCCGGGAGCAAAAGACAAAGTCACAAACAAACCCTTTGTTGGCGGTGAGGCAGTGACGGCGGAAGAAATGCTCTGGTGCGGGTCATGTAAACCTTGCGCCGACGGCTGGCCTAATCACTGCGAGCGCCTTGATGAAATAGGATTTAATGTAAACGGCGCGTTCAGCGAGTATATTGTGCTGCCCGACCGTTGCCTTTGGAGCATCGAGCCTCTCAGGGGGCAATATAAGGACGAAAAGAGCCTCTTCCTGGCGGGATCTCTTACCGAGCCCACCTGTGTTGCGTATAACGCGGTCGTAGAGCGTGGCGGCGGTATCCGCCCCGGCAACAACGTTGTCATTTGCGGCGGCGGGCCTATTGGGCTTGCTGCATGCGCCGTGTTGAAAAGAATGGGGGCCGCCAGAGTCATCCTCTCCGAACCTCAGGCTGACCGGGCTGAGATCGGCAGAAAACTCGGAGCGGATTTCGTAGTTGATCCGACTAAAACAGATTTGGCCGCCGAGATCCTCAGATTAACCAACGGCATGGGCGCTAATCTGTATCTTGAAGCTACGGGGCTGCCAACTATCGTGTATCCGTCGATCGAAAAAGCAATTTGGGAAGGCAGAACACTTAACTCTACCGTTGTCGTCGTCGCCAGGGCTGAAGCTAAAATGCCGGTGACTGGAGAGGTTCTACAGGTCAGGCGCGCCAGGATCGTCGGGTCGCAGGGCCATTCAGGCCACGAGACGTTCCCCAATGTCATCGATTGTATGGCAACTGGAATGGACATGACTCCAATGATCACAAAACAGATAACATTAGACGAGGTTATCGACAATGTGATCGCGCTTCGGACAGACCGCTCCAATTGCAAGATAACATGCGTTCTTGACTAGCGATAAGTCGCAACAGACTAGAATATTTAAAAAGAAAAGGAGATAATCAATGGCTAAACAAAAAACTGAATGGATTTTTACCGATATGCCTGAAGTGTTTTTTGAGAATACTTCGGTTGGGCAGTTAAAAAAAGAAGTCTGGGACATGTCGGAAGAACAGTTGGACGCCGTACTGAAGGAGTACGGCATCCCCTCGCCGTCTGAACTGGGCCTTGCCGGAACATATATTCAAAATACGCCACGGTGTGAACTCATTGAAAAGCGCAGAAAGAACGACGTCGTATTTGTGCCGATTGGATGCACAGAAAACCACGGTCTTCACGCAAACACCGGACTAGACACATTCATGGTTACGCAGCTAATTGAAGGCGTACGCAGATATACTAAGAAAAAAGGCCGTGAGATCAATTTGGCTTTCACCCCTCTGAATTACGGCGGTCACCCATATCATCACATAGGTATGCCCGGAACTGTCCAGATGCCTCATGAGGTCGTAGTTGAAACGCTCATCTACGCAATGCTCGGGCTATGGAACGACGGGTTCCGAAAAATCATTCTCATAAATAATCACGGACATCTGTGGATGCTCGAGTCGGCGATACAGGAATTTATGAAGCGTTTCCAACTTCCGGGTATCTTTCAAGTGCTTGAGTGGCATCGCGCGGTTAGGGAATTTTTCATTCCGAACAATAAACCGGACAGTCTTGACACAACATTTATCCACGCCGATGAATGCGAAACTTCGCTAGCGCTCCTGCTGTTTAAGGATATGGTAAACATGAGCGCCGTACAGGACAAATGGGGCGAGGGGTTCTTACCTGACGGTCATTTTGACAAGTCGATCGAGCCATATCGCCGCCCGCACCGCTGGAGCGAAGGTGAAGGGCACGCTTCTATTGAGATGGCGACAAACAGGGAAGGTGTTGTCGGTACACCGAGCATATCAGACCCGCGTAAGGCAAAAAGGCCGGTAGTGGCTATTCTGAAATACCTAACCCTGCTGAATGACCAGATTTTGGACGCTTTCCCTCCCGGAACAGTTCCTCCGGTAGAGAAGACAACTCTGCGAACGGAAGCCGAAATGGCGCCGTTCCTCAAAGAACCTTTCTCTGAAGGGTGGAAATCAGTCTACGAGCTTCCAATGAAAGGCGTATTTACGAAACTGTGAGAAACAATTTGATAGACACTGTGATTAACAACATATGAAAGTCATATATAGAAAGCTGTGAATAACACTGTGATTAATAAAGTAAGCCAGACAGTTCCATACCAGTTTGACACAATATATTCGCCTTTTAAGGCTACCGAGTTCGAGAAAGCTTTGGAATGGCTTGCGGATAACGGTTTTAGCGGCGTTGAGCTTGCTATAGCATACCCTGACGCCGTTAACGCCGCAAAGCTCTTTGCTTCTATCAAGGCGCGAAGCCTGACGGCAACTACGATCTCAACGGGGCAAATCTACGGATTTGAAGGTATATGCCTCTCATCAATTGAAAATGATGTTCGTAAAAGAGCAATTAAAACAGTAAAGGGGCATGTCGATCTCTCTTGTGAGATTGGCATGCCCAATGTCACTATAGGCCTTTTGCGCGGCAAAAGTAAAAGCATCAGTGAAGGCGGCAGCGGTAGCGGCGGCAATGGCTCCAGTGGTGGCAGCGGTGGCAATGGCAGCAG
>JGI24702J35022_10000295_pt1 | contig 29259 bp, 28 predicted proteins | sample TergutTh196P4_FD_35022 | JGI IMG/M metagenome (IMG submission 35022)
GCGGGCCGGCGCAACTTTTTTAGCAGAATTAGCAACTGTCGCGGCATCAATTATTATTGTGCCGAATCACAACTTGGCTAGCGATCATCAAACCAAAAATGCGATCGTTTATGAAACGGCCGGCGCGGCGTTGGTAGTTGATCCGCGTGAGTTAGAAAAATCTTCAACGATTTTGGGTGAGGCGATCTTAAAAATTGCGAATGATCCGAAACTCAGCGAAAAACTTGGTCAAAATCTCCATCAGTTTGCTAAACCGGATGCGCTGGAGCGAGTGGTCGACATGATCCTGGAGATGGCGCGGTGATTGGGCTAGGGTGGGGCAAGAAAAAACTAGAACGTCACGGTCGACATAGTGAAGAAATGCGAGCGGAATTGAACACAAGTTTTACGCGCGGCACGACATTGTCGGCTGTGCGGCCGGTTGATCGCCAGAGATCTGATCGTCAAAAAGAGCGTGATTTACGCACTTGGCGACGTCGCTTAACCGGTGTTCTATCAATCGTCACGTTGATTTGTGGATTGGGACTGCTCATTCTGACGCAATTTAGCGGTTCTTTTGCAGATGTGGTGAGCAATGTCTCAACCTTGACAGCCGCCGATGTCGACAGATATAAAATAATTGTCAATGAGTATTTATCAAAAAATCCCTTTGAACGATTTGGGTTCGCCAGGCGCGACGATAACCTGACCAACTATGTGGCCGACCAAGCCCCGGAAATTAAAACGGTGACCATCGAACAAGCCGGCATGTTGCTCGGCAAACTGCAACTAAACTTTCGTGAACCAGTCGCGATGTGGGCGACGAGTAGCGCGACTAGTTATGTTGATGCAGAGGGTGTCGTTTTCACGCACAATTATTTTGCAACTCCCACGGTAACGATCGCCGATAAAAGTGGCGCAGCGACTGACGATGACGCAGTTGCTTCGTCGCGATTCCTTAGGTTCGTGGGGCAGGTGACAGCCGAGTTAAAAAATCAAGATGGCGGAACGGTCGAGCGAGTAATTATCCCAATTGGCGCGATTCGTTACGTTGAATTTTATTTAGCGGGTCGGGGATATCCTTTTAGAGCACAAATTGATCGTGACGCTATCGCGCAGGCAGCCGACATCGCGGCCATGGTGAAATATCTCGACGCGCATTATTTGGTGCCGACTTATGTTGATGTGAGAGTAGCAGGGAAGGCGTATTGGCGATGAAAGATCCTTTGCGTGGCCTCTCAGGTTTTTCGCATCCCTACCCACCCCTCTCATAGCCGGAGCGCTCGGCAGTATTTTTGTCGAAATTTCGATAATACAATGTATTTTATAAAAGTCAAATTACAGAGGTCAACAGGGGTGGGGAAGAGGAGGAAACGATAATAAAATAATATATCACTAAATTGTCAAGACATGATCGATCATGGCCCAACCCGGGGCTGTGGAAAACTTTATTTCATAATAAAATAATAAAAATGCAAATCAAACATGTCAGCTAACCGTTGCAGTTTTTACCACAATCCAGGGGGATGGACGTCAATAACCTAAAATAATGCCATATATTAAAATTATAAACATTAAAATCTTTAAATGCCAAAATCCCAAGGACCACTCACCCGAGGGCGAGCAGGTGCTATTAGTGGTCAAATTAACCGGTAACCAAGTCCAGCGGCATGATAGTTCAACCGTCTTGGGATCATTTCTTCAATGTCGTAAAATATATCTTGTGCGACATTCGCTTCGATTTCCTAACACGACTTATGAATCAACTTTGGTTGTATTCCCCACTTTGTTCAAGGCTTCGAACAGCGGAATCTACGGGCATGTCTAGATTCCGCATTCCATATTCCAAAAACCCTTCTTATTCTCTGGTTAAAAAAGTTTTTGGAATAAATAATGATAAATTTACGTATCATTCTGAAATACCATTTAATGTGTTTGGAGGTTCTTGATGTAATATTTTTAGTTTTTTACTCATAATATTAAATTAATGAAAGGAATGATTATGGCAGACATCATAGTTAATAAACCTGGCTCCCCTGTCCAGATAAATATCAGGGAAGGTATCTCTCAAAAAAATAATGCTCCATACAAAATGGTTCAAGTAACTATTGGTAAGTGTCCCCCAATTAATTTAGCAATTCCTTATGGTTGGACTGAGTTTGTTGTTGAGGAAGTGAAAAAAGTGTTAGCTGAGGGTGCTGACGCTATTTTAAGTGAATAATGAAACTCGCTACCGCCGTTCAAAGTGGTGGCGAATCAATGGGGTAAAAGTACAATTTCACAGACCAATATCAGAACGTTATTTAGAAATGTTAATTAAAGGAAAGGTAGAAAAATGCAAAAGAATATCGAAGTCCAACCCATGACCAGGAGAGAGTTTTTTCAGTTTATCCTATTACTAGATAGAATCGTTACTCGAGTTTATGCCAAACGTGTTTTTGAAAATAATTGTTATAAATTTGGTATTGACCCAAATCGAATTTCTGATAGTATAGTATCAACTATTACAAACCCTTGTGCTTCAAAGGAGTGACTCGTAATGGATGTTACAGTTCTCACTACAGCTCTAAATCTCGCTGCCTTTACCGACGTTATCGAAATGGTTTTACCGATCATTGGCGTCGCTGTGCTCGTGGGCTTCGTGTTCTACGTTGTTCGCTGGGCGATTGGCCTGTTCCGAGGTATTTGAGCCTTGCCCCGCTGGTCGGGCATAAACAATAGGCCAGTAGAATATGGATAATTATGCAACAAGATATGTTATTTTTTACACAATCAATAATCAATGTTCTCGGTTGGCTTCTCTCCCCTTTTGCTATTTTGGTTGTTGTCAATTGGTTAGTTAGTCTTTTTAGGAGTGATTAAATGTTCAATGTTAATGTTTCAGCAATTCCTACTACTGGTTGCAATGTTCTTTCTGCTACTACAATAGTAAATTATACTGGTAATAATAGTCAGAGTAGAACTTTTACCCTTATTAATAATAAATACATTCAAACAGGTCAAAGCCCTTCGGCTTCTACTCCCAACAATGCGTATTGCCAGCCCAATCCTATTATTATCCCTTTTAATATGGATTTGGGCTTTTTCTTTCTTGGTGCTGTTCTTTGTGTTTTGGCTATGTTTGCAATAATTGTCAGGTGGTTTAGAAAATGAAGAAAGGATTAATATTATGTGGCTTATTCGCAGCATTTTGCGTGGTTTTATTAACCGGTTTGTCCGTTAGTGCATTTACTATAACTAATCAAACAGGTGGTCGTACGATAGTTGGTTGTTCTCTAAAAAGTGCTACAGATGTTGAGCGCGTTTATTGCCAACCGCCTAACTCTTATACGATCGTAGATAATGTTAACGGTGTTAATGAAAGTATTAATGTTGCAAAAGTCTTTATAGACCTTGATTCTGCTGTTCCTTCACATTCTGTAATTTCTTTTACTCTTTCAGTTCAACCTACTGGCTCTGGTACAAATCGTGCTCAGGCACTCCCATATTATGGTTTTTCTGGTAATGGTAATGAGACGTTACTTAACTCCTCACTTTCTCGTTCTGGTGGTACTCTTACTATTTATTTACAGTATTATATCAATAACTCTGCTTCTAGGATTTGGCTTACTCCTAGTGGTTCTACTGCTCGTTCTGTATTCTTTGCTAACGATTTAGTCACTGGGACTAATGTGATTTGGCGTTGGTCGAATGTTTCTTATGTGGTTACTGACGGAGGTGTTACTTCTGCTGACCTCTCTGCTATATCTTCTCAATTACAGCAGAATAATAACTTACTCCAAAATATTCAAAATTCAAATGACTCTATTTCTTTTAAGATCACAGATACTAATAATTTATTAACGCAGATTTTAGTCTCTGCTCAAGATCAAGTTAATGCTACTGATCGTCAAACTGATCAACAGGCTGAAGATGCTCAGAAACAGCGTGATCGTGAAGATTCAGAAAAAGATAATGTTCAAAATGTTGCTGATAACAACAAAACTAATAATCTTGCTGGTACGGATGTTGGTGGTTTATTTTCTATTTTTGGCTCTGCTTCTTGTTCAAACAATCCTACCGTACAGCGTTGGTTGCATCTTAAATCTGGGCAATTTTGTCCTGCTTTTTCGTCTGAGATTCGTGGCATTGGTTCTGCTATCATAACGATTGTTATATCTTTGATTGTTCTTCGGTATATGTTAAACAAGGAGGCTAATAATGGGTGAGCTAGCTGTACAAGCCATTAAAAGTGCGTTTCGTTTTGCAATGGTTGCTATCATAATTGCTGCAGCAGCAATTTTATTTCTTTTAGTTACAACCGCCATCGCTGGTTTTACTGCTGGCTCGGTTGTTGGTGAGCTGTCAAATATGATACAAATTTGGCTCCCTTTTAATCTTGGCCAGAGTATGGTTTCTATAGGTTCTATCGTTCTAGCTTATCAGGCTTATAAACTTGCGCGCTGGTTTTATGAGCGTTCAGTTACTGCTATCGGGAGAAATTAAATGAAGCAACAGTCTGTTGTTACTCTTGACCCCATTGAAAGACAACAAAAAAAAGATCCAGGTATTATTGGTCGGGCTTTAATTACTCGCCCCCACGGTGGTAAACCAATCCGTCCTATGGACAAATTCGGCCACTATCTTTTTGCTGGCAAACAAGGTGGTGGTAAAACAATCTCTGCCATCTGGTATGCCGAAAAACTAACAAAAAAATACAAAGCAAAAAAGAAAAATGTGATACTTTACTCTAATCTTGGTCTAGGCTTCCCTATTGACAAATACACAATATTCTCCACCATCAACTCCCTACCACCCAACGACACAGATATTCGGATCGTCATCATTGATGAGATCCAAGCATACTTCCCTAAAGACACCAGGGATAAGCAAACTCTCCTAGAAATCGATAAACTTGTCGGCTTGTTCTCCCAGCTTCGAAAACGCACCACATACGTCCTCAGCACCGCCCAAATCTACGGCAGGGTTAATAAAGCACTCCGGGAACAATGTCTTTTTATGTGCCATTGTCGAAAAAGCAAAATAAACAACAAAATAGTTACCGAATTCATTGATGGCGATGACATACTCTGTGACGAACTTGGACGCTGGTCTGGAAGGCCCAAATTCATCTATACACATGGCCTGCCCAAGAGTAAATTCGATACTAAAAAGATCATCTCTGCCTGATTTTAAGCTACCCGCTGCTCCACCACGCAGTGGGTGGGTCTAGGCGGCCGCCCGAGGGGCGGCGAGGCCGCCGTGAGAGTGTTGTAAAAACTACACTTTTAATTATTCCAAAATTTGTTAGAATTAGATTACCACAACAACACTTCTCCTTAATAAAAAGGAGGTATTATGGGAAGAAAGAAAGAAAAAGGTTCAGGTATAAAAAAGTATTATTATACTTTTTCTCTTAAAGTCGATCATCCAGATGTTGATCATAAAATGATTCAGAATAAAATTTATCAATATTATAAATCTTTTTATATTTTACACGATAAGGATATTAATAAAGAAACTGGTGAAGTAAAAGACCCTCACTATCATTATTGGGTAGAATTTAAAAATCCCCGTTCTCTAAATAGTGTTGCTAAAGAATTGAATATTAAGTCAAATATGTTGTTAATTGTTGAGAATAAGCGAGCAATGCTTGAATATTTTATCCATGCAAACAACCCTGATAAAGCGCAATATAGTGTTGACGATGTTGTTTCTAATGGTGCTGATTATAAAAAAGAAATTCTTTATAAAACTAAACGTGATATATTGCAAGAATGGGATGATTATGTTGCAGTAATGGAAGGAAGACTGCATCCACGTGATTATCTTTACAAATATCAATATATCTTGTGCGACATTACAAATTATTCACGAAAATGATTTATTATACGTCCCTGCTCGAGCTGGTTCGGCTGTTTCGCCCGCTCCGCATTTACATAATATATTTTAAAAATATAAAAATGTGTACACATTCTTGCCCGTACGTTGGTTGATAACTTTTACAACAATTCTGGCCTTTTATGCCGCGTCTAAGACACTTCGAGACGTACCGCGCGTAACGTCTCACTGGACATTAACAGGGGTTCTACCTCTGTTAAGAGGATGTTTTTAGGCCAACGAAAAAAGGATGTAGTACATGTCTTTTGATAAAAACTTTAATGTCGCAAAATCCAGAACGAATGTTCCTCGCGAGCAATCAAAGAAAGGTGATTAATCCAAATAAATAATCGGTTTGATGAGGTCGGGAGCTTTTTTGTCCATCAGGCTGAAAGCTTTGGGCAACTCATTCCAACCATGGAATTTATGAGTAATTAATTTTTCAATATCCAAACGTTCGTACTTTAAAATTTCCATCATGCGACGTACACGTTCAGCACCGCCCGGGCAAAAACCACAGCGGATGTCTTTGTGGCTCATACCAAATCCCCAAGCCAAAGTCGGAATTTCGAGATGATCAGAAATGTCGTAAAAATTCACGCTAGCGATCGTACCCATCTCGCGGGTCATCGCAATCGCCTGAGATAGTACCGGGCCGTTGCCACCGGCGATAATCACACTGTCTACCCCACTGCCGGTCAGTTGCAGGACTTGCTCGACGATATCGCCGTCTTTGTAACTAATAATATCGGTAGCGCCGTAATCTTTGGCGACCTGAACGGAAATCGGTCGAGTGCCAACGGCAATAATACGTCCAGCACCGCGGAGCGCTGCACCGGCTACGGCCATTAAACCGACGGGACCGATGCCAATCACGCAAACGCTATCACCAAATTTAACGTCAGCGAGTTCGACACCGTGAAAACCAGTACTCATCATGTCGACGGTCATGAGGGCGGCTTCGGGCGAAACGCCATCGACCAAATGTGCCAAGTTAGCGTCAGCCATATTGACATGAAAAACTTTGCCAAAAACGCCGTCTTTGCTGCCTAGGAATTTGAAACTTTTCATCATGCCAGCGTCGTGGCTAAAGGTTTTAAAGTTCTGAACGCCAGGTTCCAACCAATCGGGCGTGACACAAGGCACCACCACAAAATCACCTTTTTTGAATTTCGTGACATCCTTGCCAACTTCTTCGATGATGCCGACTGCTTCGTGACCCAAAATCAGATTTTCCCGCGGACCAGTACCACCATGCGAAACATGAGTGTCGCTACTGCACGGCGCGACGATGGTTGGTTTAACGATCGCGTCCAACGGACCGCAAACTGGCCTGGCCTTTTGCAGCCAACCAACTTTGTCTACCGAAATCATGCCGAAACCCTTCATATTTTTCCTCCTTGAATTTTAAAAATTAAAAAACATTATAGTGTATCCGCTCGGGCAACCAACGATCATTTGGCGGTAAAGTTTCGGCCACGTAACCAAACGCCAACATCAAATAAGCAGTGGTCGATTCTGGCAGGTTGATAATTTTGCGAAGTGTGGTTTGGACTTCGTCGTTGGGCCAAATGCCCATCGTTAGACTAGCAATGTTGAGATCGGCTGCGGCCAACAGCATGTTTTGAGCGGCCATGCCTATGTTCAAAGCTTGATAGCCAACCGTTTCGGAATCAGCACACAGTAAGATCGTCTGGCTAGCTGTCGCGACGGCGCGCGTGCCGGGAGTCAGGTTGGCCAATTCGGCTAATTTGTCGGGGTCGTTGACGATCACGAATTCCCAAGGTTGAGTGTTCATAGCGCTTGGCGCGTTCATGCCGGCTTTGACGATTTTTTCAATATCATCATCACTAATTTTGGCAGTACCAGAAAATCCATCGTGGTAACTGCGTCGTTTATAAATTGCGTCCATCCTTTATCTCCTTCCCTTCTTGCGATTTTGACGTTGTTTCTTCTTTTTCTTTTGGGCTTGTTTTTTAGCGCGATTTTTGTCAGCACTCGAACGACCGGGCGTAACTTTGAAATCATCACTAGAACTGCGGGCTTCTGGCAGGCCGACTTCGTTGACGCCACGTTCGACGGCCGATTCGGCTGCTCGGGTTAGTTCACTCTCGTATTCGTCGTCCTCGACCTGACGTTCGTTGATGTCGGATTTCCTAAGATGGAAAATGACTTTCAAAACTTCAGCCTGTAAAGTTTCCTGCAAGGAGTCAAATAATTTTTGCGATTCACTACGATACTCGACCAATGGATCACGTTGACCGACCGAGCGCCAATGAATTCCTTCGCGGAGGTGTTGCATATTTTCGAGATGCTGCATCCAGAGGACGTCCAAAACTTGCATGTAGATTTCGCGTTCGGCTCCGCGCAGCAATTCCGCGCCGATGACTTTTTCTTGCTGATTGTAGAGTTTTAGAGTGATGCTGCGGGCTTCGGTCAAACGTTTTTTGTCGTTTTTAATTCGGGCAATTTTTTCTAAATCATCGTGCGGAATTGGCAAAGTTTGGGAAAATTCCTCGACGATTTTTTCGTCAAGTTTACGCCGACGATGTGCAAAAAAGTTTTTCAAACGTGTATCGATCAAACGGAAAATTTCTGGCGAAATGTCGCTGCCTTCCAAGATTTTCCGACGAATTGCGTAAACGACTTTGCGATGACGATTGATCACGTTATCGTATTGAACAACGTTTTTTCGAGTGTCAAAATTATAACCTTCGACGCGTTTTTGAGCGGCTTCGAGCGTTTTGCTGACGGCTTTGTTTTCGATGGCTTGGTCCTCTTCGACGCCCAATCGATCCATCAATGCGGAAATTCGTTCGCCTTGGAAAATGCGCATTAGATCATCCTCGGTTGAGACGTAAAAAACACTGTCACCCGGATCACCCTGACGACCGCCACGACCACGGAGCTGGTTATCGATACGGCGAGCTTCGTGACGTTCGGAACCGATGACGACTAGGCCGCCTTTGTCGGCGATACCCTTGCCGAGCATGATGTCGGTACCACGACCGGCGATGTTGGTGGCGAGGGTGATCGCGCCCTTTTGCCCGGCGCGGGCAATGATTTCGGCTTCGCGTTCGTTGTTTTTGGCGTTGAGCATTTCGTGTTTAATGCCGGCTTTGTCGAGCGCTCGACTAATTAATTCGTTCTTGGCGATTGATGCCGAACCGATCAAAACTGGGCGACCGGCCTTGTGGTATTTTTTGACATCTTCGACGAGAGCTGTGATTTTGCCTTTTTCGGTTTTGAAAATTTTATCATTATGATCGCGGCGAATCATTGGTTTGTTCGTCGGAATTTGAATGACGTCGAGACCGTAGATTTGTTGGAATTCCTCGGCCTCGGTAAAAGCTGTGCCCGTCATCCCGGACAATTTATCGTAGAGTCGGAAATAATTCTGGAATGAAATCGTCGCCAGAGTTTGCGATTCTTCGCGCACAGTGACGTGCTCTTTGGCTTCGATGGCCTGGTGCAGACCCTCGTTGTAACGCCGACCATGCATGAGGCGGCCGGTAAATTCATCGACGATAATCACCTCACCGTCACTGGTTACAACGTAATCTTTGTCGCGTTTGAACAGAGTTTGGGCCTTGAGAGCTTGATCCATGTGATAGACGGCGCGCAAATGTTCTGGTGAAAATAGGTTCTTAATGCCCAACATCTTCTGGATTTTATCAACGCCGCGATCGGTCAAAGTCACGCTGCGTCGTTTTTCATCGAGTTCGTAGTCACCGTCACTTTCCTCATCATCGCCATCTAGACGTTTGCCGGTCAAAGGATTTTTCAGTCCAATGTTGAGCTTGGTCTTGGTTGGTGCTGTTAGCTGGGCGGCGACAGCGGCGAACTTGATATACATATCGGGATTTTCCATAGCTGGCGCAGAAATAATCAATGGTGTGCGCGCTTCGTCAATCAAAATCGAGTCAACCTCGTCGACGATAGCAAAATTCAGTTCGCGCTGACGCAGGAGTTCTGGCTCGGATACCATATTGTCGCGCAGATAATCGAATCCAAATTCATTGTTTGTGCCATAGGTAATGTCGGCGGCGTAGGCTTCTTTTCTAGAACAAGGTTTGAGATGACTCATCCGTTTGTCATAATGCTCAGTATTTTCAAAATCAGGATCATAAATAAATGATTGATCGTTGATAATTACCCCAGTTGATAAACCGAGTGCATGATAGAGCGATCCCATCCAACCACCATGGAGTTGTGCCAAATAATCGTTGACTGTCACCATATGAACGCCGCGGCCGGTCAATGCGTTCAGGTAAACCGGCGCTGTCGCCACCAGAGTTTTTCCTTCACCGGTTTTCATCTCGGCGACGTTGCCCTCATGAAGAGCGATGCCGCCAATCATTTGAACATCAAAATGTCGTTGATCTAACACCCGCGTCGACATTTCGCGCACCACAGCGAAAGCTTCCGGCAAAATCTCGTCGAGAGCGTTTTTACGTTTCTGGGCGGCGCGGCGCTGACGAATCGCATCGAGCGCATTAAAATCATCAATCGTTGCGGTGCCAGCACGCGCGTATTTTTCGCGATCAGCGTCGCTCAATTTATTTATAATTTTGCGCTCGAGGACGACATCGTTTTTGCCCGACGCGGCGGTGGTTTTGCTAACGCGCCTACCCTTCTTGGACGTTTTTTCTTTACCGGCAGCGGCTTGCTTGCTCAATTTCTGGTATTTCTTTTTCAAAATATCAGTTTGCTCAGCGAGTTCGCGATCACTCATCTTGGCGTATTTTGATCCTAAAGAATTGATCGTCTCCAGCCTCCGGCCGAGGCGACGCAAGATTTTTTTCTGCGGATCACCAAACACACGGCTGAGTAGTTTCTGTTTGCCATCAGCCTTGACGGTTACCAAATCCCTAGTCTTCTTGTTCTTTGCCACTTTATCAAGCCCCCTCATTTCTCTCACTTTAGTGTACGACCATTTTAGCAGATTGTTTAGAGAAATACTAGAAAGACTTGGAAAATGGATATTAATTTACGTTATATTTCAGCCTGTATAGTTAGGGTCGCTCAGATGGCAAGGATTATTTTCGTCGCCGTAAAATACTTTTGGCGCGGGCCAGAATACCACCACGGCGGGTGTTTTCGAGACGTTCGGTTTTGTATTTGCGGATCTGGCTGCGCAGTTTGGCTTCGACGATGTCGACGGACGCTAGCACATTCGGCGCCGCATCGCGGGCAACTAGTTTTTTGTCTGGCAAGGTTAGCACGACTTCGCACTCGTATTTGTTGTTGTTTTTTTGATTGACTTGCTCGATGCGCACAGCCGCAAAAGCCACATCGCGCGCGCGGCGTGGAATGTAATCGACCAGCTTGGTCATTTTTTTCATAATATAATTACGGGATTTTTTATCGATCTCCAGGCGGATACCAGTTATTTCAATGTTTAAACTTTTATTGCCCATATTACAAAACTTTTTTGCCACCAAGATATTTACGTAAAACCTCTGGCACGGTCACCGTGCCGTCCTGATTCTGGAAATTTTCAATGATGCCGATCAACGGTCGTTCAGAATACGCAGTCGCGTCGTTGGTGTGCGCCAGCTCCAATTGTCCGTCGGCCAAGCGCACGCGAGTTTTCATCGCCCGCGCCTGGAAATCGGTGATGTAATCGGCGGTGTGCGTTTCACGGTACTGATTTTGCGAAGGTAGCCAAACTTCGATGTCGACACCTTTGGCATTTGGTCGACCAATATCGAAAGTACATTTTTCGAGTACGCGATACGGCAGGCCGAGCGCGGCGGTCAAATATTCCTGGATCGCGACCATAAATAGGTGTTCGTTAAAACTGCTCTTGGCGTCGGTGAAACTTTCCATTTCGAGTTTGTTGAATTGATGCAAGCGGAACATACCCTCAGTGTCTTTGCCGTAGGTGCCGGCTTCCCTGCGAAACGCCGTCGTGTAGCCGAGCAAACGAATCGGTAAATCCTGTTCGTCGAGGATTTCATCCATGTACATCGGTGACAGCGTGTGTTCGGCCGAAGCGTTCAGCCATAAATCTTCGTCCTCGATTTTATAAGTTTGTTCGAGTTTGTTGAGTCGACCGGTCGCCTCGAACACGGCGGTTTTCGCCACAGCTGGCGGCAGCACGAATGTGAAAGGTTTGTCCGAAATCGCCTTGTCGAGGCCCGCACCAGCGATAATCTCGCGAATTTTTTCCTGGTCGGTCAGAGTATCAATAGCAAATTGCCAGAGCGCGAATTCGAGTCGTGCGAGATCGCCCTTGACGTAAACGAACCGCGAACCGGCGATTTTGACCGCGCGATCAACGTCGAGCCAACCGCGCTGTTCGGCCAGTTCAGCGTGCGACAGCGATTTGAAATCAAATTTTGGTGGTTCGCCGACGGTTTTCGCGACGACACTTTCCTCTTCGGACTGACCGACTGGTACACTGTCCAACGCCATGTTCGGGAATTGTTTAAGTAATTCGACGAACTTTTCATCGGTCGCGCGCAAGTATCGTTCGCGCTCAGCCAATTGGATTTTGATCTGTTTGCCTTGGTCAACTAGATCCTGAGTCGGTTTATTACCTTTCATCTGGGCTGCGACGGTGTTGCGCTTCTCGCGCAGCTCATCAACCTGCGTCTGGAGATCGCGTTTATCGGTGTCGAGCGCGAGGAGTTCTTGGACCGACAGATCACCGTAGCCCTTGTTGATGGCGTTTTGTTGGACTCTTTCAGGGTTATCGCGGATATACTTGATATCTAACATGAGGACATTCTATCATAATTAATATAAAAATGCTAAAATGTGTTTATGGCCGAGGTCACAGGCACTGTTGAGCTCAGTTGGCGTCAACCACAGTTTTGGCGTAATCTGTTTTTCTATCTGTGGGGTTTTTCGTTTCTCGGTCATGTCGCTGAAATTTTTTGGGCACTGTTGGGTAATGCGTTTGGTTGGCGCGAAACTCCAGCCAGCACGATACCGCTATTTGCGATCGCTGCGCCCTATGGGCTGGGCGCCGTAGCGCTGCTGCTACTGCTGTATCCATTAGTTCAAAAAAAGCGGATTGGTCCGGTCGTGGCTTTTGCGGCTAGCGTTCTCATTACCACAGTGATCGAATTTCTGTGCGCGATGCTCTTGGTTGCCATTTTCGGGCATAATTCTTTTTGGGATTATTCAGGTCGTTTTATGAACTTGGGCGGTTATGTTTGCCTGGGCAACAGCCTGATGTTTGGCCTGGGTTCAGTCGTTATGCTGTGGTGGATTTTTCCTGGTGTGGAAAAAATTCTAGGGCGGGTTCGTGAACGCTATCTGAATATTATTTTTTGGGTTTTATTTATTGGTTATATTCTATCGCAAATTTATATTCGGATTCTCAAAGATTAATCGTCACAATCTCGCGAAAGTTTGATGCTTGATTTGTTGATGGTGACACTGCAAACTCGATCATCGGTCAGTCGTCTAACATCGTGAATTAGGGTTTTGGGTAACTGATAATCGCGCGGAATGACCCATAACCACGTCCCGATAAAGACGGTAGAAATAAAACTAAACATGATCGTCGCGCCCAAGGTGCCGGCAATTTCCGAGGCGACATTATGGCGTTTGCGGCGATCGAGTAGCGCCTGACCGATCGACATCAAGAATCCGACCATCGTTAGTCCAGCCACCGCCGCTGCGCCGAACGCCAACCATAGCCAGACTTCGTTAGCGAACGCGTGACCAAGCAGGACAGTGATCGCTAGCGCACCAACGATTAATGTCCCAGCTAGCGTCATAAATCCGAAACAAGTGAAAATCACGCCAAAAATCGCGGCGATTGGGCTGATGCTGCTGCGGCTATATTCATCCCTGCAACGGGCGCGAATTTCGTCCTTGACGCCGGTTTTAATACTGGCGGCATAAGTTTTAGCGTCGTCTTTGATTTCGCGAATGTCGTCCTTGATTTCGTTTTTGCCCGCTTTGGCTTTGGTTTTAATGTCGGCGACTTTTTCTTTGACATCGTCGGCAAAAGCCCGAGCGTTTTTCTTGGCTTTCTCGCCAAAATCCGAGCTGCTGAGGCTTTCCAGAGTAACGGGTTGGCCGCGCATTTCTAGCTTTTCCGAAGTGGTTCGAGCGGCCGGCGCGATGATCCAAACGATAATGTAGATCAAAACTGCCCAACCGATTGACAGAACACTGGCTGCCACAAAAGCCACCCGGAGCAGAGTCAAATCCCAACCAGTATAGGCCGACAGCCCGGCCGCGACGCCGCCGAGGATGGCGTTATCTTCGTCGCGATAATATTTCCGATAAGCACCGCCAGGTTGGTCGTCCTTGCCGCGGGTGAACAAATTGTCGCGCCAATCTTCGGAATCCTTGTCGGCATCGTCGGCAAAATCGCGCGGTTCGCCCAAAATCGCCCGAATCGCCGCTACGTCACCAGTGGTGATGATGCCGTCTCTAGTGACACCGCGCTCAGCCAGGATTTCAGTCATCCGTGATTCAACGTCGTCCATAATCTCGGCGTCGTCGAGCGAGCGCTTGATCGCCGCGATGTATTTTTCTAAATCTTTCTTGGCGTCGACGTCGATTTCGTACGCCGTGCGGCCCAAATGTATGCGGGTGACTTCGTTCATGGTTGTCTGCTCTCCTTTTCTAGATTACGAATTGTTTTAGTCAGGCTGCGCATTTCCTGTTTGAGTTCCGTCTCCACTGCTTGACCCAGCTCGGTCGTTGTATAAAATTTCCGCGGCGGTCCGTCAGGATTGTCGCGCCACTCGTGTTTCAAGAGTCCATCGCGTTGCAACCTGAGCAGTAGCGGATAAATCGTGCCCTCGACCACCGTCATGCCAGCCTCGTGCAGCCGTCGAATAATATCCGACGGATTGGCCGGTTCGCGAGTGATAATTAACACCAAGTAGCTGAGTAAACCTTTGCGCATTTGGGTGGCTAGTTGTTCGGCGTATCGCCTTGCTATACCAGATTCCTTGTAATCCATAATCCTATGTTATACAAGGTACAAGGATATGTCAACCCCCTTTTTCTAAAACCTGTGGAAAACTCTAATTAACAGTTGTGATACAATATTGCTTATGGATAAAGAAATCTCGATTCATGACGAATTTGTCCAAAACGAAATCGCTAAATTACGAGAAAAACCTGATCGCACGGCGGCCACTGCCCTACTGTCTTATCATGATATGATGACGCGAAACTTCCAGCACGAACGACAAATTCACCTTTTTGTCACGCTGTTTTTTGGACTGTTGATGTTGGGGTCGTGGGTAATTAGTATCGGCCTACTATTAGTTTTTGGTGGCTTCGATGCCAGTCTGTGGCCGCTGGGACTGCTGGCGCTAATCCTGAGCGTGCTCGAGGGTTTTTATGTTCGTCATTATTATTATCTCGAAAATCGGACGGAAAAACTTTATCGATTAACGCGCGAAATTTATGAATTAATTAACGCAGATTAAAGACACGCTCGTTCGGATCGGTGGCAGCCGGCGGTGGCGGCAGGTTGGGTTCGGTCGGTAAATCGCTAATCGTCGTCTGGGCTGTCGCACTTTTACGGCGACCACGCACGCGCCGACGTTTTGGTTTGGACACCGGTGCGACTGGCGGTTGGGTGATCGGTGCTGGTTCTGGCGCAGGCGGAGTTACCTTTTTGGGCGATAATTCTTCGATTTGTTGTGGGCTGGCGGCTGCGGCAGCCTGGGCACTGGCGATGAGCGCGCTAATGTTGGCGGCCTTGACATGATCAGGTATTGGGTCAGGTACAACAACTTTCTGGGGTGGATTAGGATTAACAGGCGGTGGCGTCATGGTGGGCGTCGCGGTTTTACTGCGCAGGTTGGCCGGTGGCATGATGGCGGCGGTAATTTCCGCCTCGACCGCCGCGCGATCGCGAGTGTAGTTGTTACGCGTATGTTCAACGATCTGGGATAAGTGATCCGTTTGCGCCGGCGGGAGTTTGAGCGTCGTACCGAAAAAAGCCGGTGTTTTTTCACCCTGAATAATCATCGAACAGACAAAATCGCGGTTGCTCATTTGTAAAACATCGTTAGCCTCGAATCGCGGTGCGAATTGGGTGGCCAGCAGCGGCGCATCTTCGGCCGATACGCGCATGCTGATGATCGTGCCGACGTTACCGAAAACGGCATTGCGGACCGATTCGCTCATTTGGGAAACGTATTGGTTAGCGACGGTCAGATTCAGGCCGTACTTGCGGGCTTCGGAGAGAATCACCGCGAAACTATCAGTCGCAAAATTCTGGAATTCATCAACGTAGAGATAGAACGGTCGACGATCGTCGATGTTCGGAATATCACTGCGGCTCATAGCGGCTAGTTGAATCTTGGTGACCATGAGTGCACCGAGGATCGTGGCGTTGTCATCGCCGATCAATCCTTTATTCAAATTAACAATCAAAATCTTGCCCTGATCCATGATCTCGCGAATATTAAAAGTCGATTTCGGCTGACCAACAATGTTTCTGATAATCGGATTGGCGACGAACGCACCGACTTTATTAAGGACTGGCGCGACAGCTTCGGCGACAAATCGATCATTCCACGACGTAAATTCGACACGCCAAAATTGGAGGACGACAGTGTCGGTGACTTGTTCTAGAACTTTTTCGCGAAACTTTTTATCGGTCAACATGCGGGTGATATCGAGTAGCGTCGTGTCGGGATATTCGAGCAGCGCCAGCAGCGTGTAACGCAAAATATATTCGAGACGCGGTCCCCAACTGTCGCCGAACATCCGTTTAAGCACGCCGATAATTTCGCTACTCACATTGTTGCGTTGAGAAGGATCGTAAACTTCCATCGGGTTGAAACCGAGCGGATGGGCGGTATCTGCCGGGTTGAAATAAACCACGTCATCGATCCGATTGGGCGGTATGAATCTCAGGTTATCAACCGCAAAATCGCCGTGCGGATCGATAATCGCGTAGCCTTCACCATGGAAAATATCCGATAGCGCGAACAGTTCGAGGAGGGCGCTTTTGCCGACGCCGGTTTGACCAATAATGTAAACGTGACGACTGCGATCGCTGCGATACATGCCAAACTGTTGCTGCACACCGTCGATATTAGCCAGCCCAAAAGCCGAAATCTGATCGTCGTGATCGCGCTCGCCGGTCAGTAGCGGTAGCTTGCTGGAGGATGCGTCCGTCACTTCCTTGATCTCCGTTTGTGCGGCCTTTGACGTGGCGGAACCAACATACGGCAAGTGAAAAATACTCGCTAATTCTTCGGTGTTTAGGATAAAACCATCGCCGGTAAAGAAGCGCGCTGCGTACTTTTGCAAATCTTCGCGATTGGTCGATGGTTTGCCGTGCAGGCGAAAACCATTCAACCGACCGTCGTTGAATTGTTTGAAGGCGTTAGCGATCGCGCTGATCGGCGAACGCGCGGAACTAGAGTCGCGACCGAGGCTAGCCAAACGAATCTTGACCTGGTAGCCGGGTTTCGAGGCTTTCTTGTCAATTTCCGCAACCCGCAATTTATCACGTTCGTTCATCTCGCGGGTGGTCGTCGAACCGAGGCCACTTTCCGGCGGTTTCCAGAGAGCTTCGATCACTTGGGCGAACCAAACCCAGGCGCCAGAACTGGTCCTCGCGCCATAGCCGGACTTGAGCTGGGCGACCCAGCGTGCCGCACGAGTGTGCCAGTCATCGTTGATCGGTCGCGCGAGAATCTGCAACCAAACTTCCCCACTGTCGTGCTGGGACAACGCCGCCATCACCCCAGCCAGCGGGTCGGTTTCGTGCGCTGGGAACGTCTTGATCGGCAGCAGTTCATTATCAGCCAAAACGAGTTCAACCGTCGCCGTCGCCGGATAATTGCTCGAACCAGCAACGTAATCGGGCGTTTCGATAATCTGGACCGCCGGGTATTGGGCGTGAATTTGACTTTCGACAAAACCCTGCAAATGCTGGGGCACGCGCACAAAAAAGCGCAACTGCTCGCCCGCACCCGCGATTTCGAAACTGAGGTGTTCTTGGACACCGCCAGACATTTTCAACTCCTGGCGATCACGCAAAATTCCATGCAGCGACGCGAACAATTGCTCGGCGGCGGACTCTGTTTGATCGTTGCCGCGTGGCAGCTCTAGCTCTAGCAAAACATAACTATAAGTATCGATCACCCGAGCGCGACGATAATTTTGCCAAGTTAGAAAAGCCAAAACCCCCAGCAGCGGTAGCCAAACGTACCATTGCATAATCAGCTGGAACAACCATTCAACCAAATTCATATGGGGTGATTATAGCACACTTATCGAGAAAAATCAAGAGGTTATGGTTAGTCCTTGATCCTAAACGTGTGGGTAAAATGGATAGTCTGTTTCGGTCGGCAGGAGTTTGTTTGGGTAAGGCGTAGTAAAGACCGCGATCTGCTCTAGCTGCTCTTTAAGTGCAATTGGATCATCAGGGTTGTTCCGGAGTAAGCTATCAATGCGCCTTGCTGTCGCTATAATTATAGCCAGAGCCAGCGCCTCCTCATCAGGCGTATCTTCGACGTAGCCGTTGGCATATTCATCATGATATACGCCACCAGTACTAGTGTCGATAAAAATTGCATCTGTAACATCTCCGGCTTGATTAATTGGATAGCGGATCTCAACGAGCGGTCTGTTGTCAGAGTCCGAAGATAAAAATTCCAAGCATTCAAGCACAGATGCAATATCCCAAAAAGTCCTCTTAGCACCATCAGGCAGATTAATGAATCCAAATTCATCAAGATTGTAGTTGTAGACGATCTGTTGGATGCTGTATGGGCTTTTTAAAAAATCACCAAGTTGCTGACAAATCAAAGGTGATTGGTCGACGATTTGTATGAACCCATAATTTTCAAACGTCTGAGTCCTGGTGTTGTAACCACCGCCGCTGCCTGTAGTTAGAAATAACTTTGGTAAATCCGGATTCTGTTCTAAAAACTCCAGCGCAGTTTTCGGCTGGGGGGGGGTGGTTTCTGGGCTGGGCATGGCTGATGCTCCTTCTTCTTAGTGATTGAACTACTTGTCTAGCGAGTGCGCTCTACTCTTGATTCTCCCTGTCGTGCTGCTTGCGCCGTGCTCCATATATCTTGCCAATTTCATCTAATTTTTTGATAAAGAATTTAAAATCTTCCTCGGTTGGGATGAGTTTTTGTAGCAAACCCCAAACCGTTTTATACATCAATGTCCAGTAGGCATCGTTGGGTACGTCAGAATCGTTTTCCTGGTCGAGGGCTGAAGGGATAAGCCACTGAGCAGCTTGTTGACAGGGGATCTCCCCATCCTTGAATATGATCTTATACTGGAAACCGATAACCTGATCTTGACCATCATTGACGAGAACGCCACAGTCAGTTGAATTCCAGTCGATTGCCTCATCGATGTATCTGGCTTGACATTCTACATTATCACATTCTCGACACTGACCAATGCGGGTGTCTAAATTCTGAAGATCACGGGTTCCTTGGTGATATAACTTACCAATCTGCTCTATGCTGTCATAGAAAGAAGAAACGTCTTCGTTTGTTTGCTCTTCTGCCTCTTGTTGTTTTTGATAAGGTAGCGCGTGCAATAAATACCAGAGTGTTTCAAATGCTTGGGTGTGCAATGCGTCCCGCACTGTGGGGTCGTTGTTTTCGTATCCGTTCAATAATTCTTTTCCAGAGTAGATGCAGGGGATGCTAGTTTCTTTATAATAAATGTCCCAACCAATCCCGATCAGCTTCGTAGGGTCGTTTTCGTCAACATAGTTAGTAAGCTGTATATTATTCCAGTCAATGGCGTCTCCCCAGTACCGTCTTTTGCAAATTGGATCAAGAGAGGTGTTGGCGTCACAAGCAGTGGAACCGCAATCATCTGCGTTGCAACCCAAGTGACAGCCAAATTCTTCTAAACACTGCTTTGAGTTAAAATCTGCGCTGGGACAGTTTTCGCAGTCACCAACCGAAATACCCATAGTCTATCCCCGTCTTCCTAATAGAGAGTCGAATTTTGCTCGGCATAGTGGGCTGGTGGCAAATCAACGGATCATTGGTGCTATTGGTCGATTGGGGGGGGGTGTCGCCAGTTTTTGGGCTAGCCATAGCTACTTCCCTGTTCCCGCGGCGGGCTCGTCGAGGGCGTATTGGGCTTTGGCGACGCGCTTGAATTCTTTTTGATTCTGGAGATTAAGAAGGACGGTGGCTTCGCGGACTTGGCGGACTTTGAGGACGCGACGGACAATTTCCTCGCGGTGGAGCGGACTTTCTTTCCTCAGAATCTCACGAATCACGTCGGTGATAGAACCTTTTTTGTAACCCCACTCGGACAAAGCATAAATACCGCGACCGACGAGGATGAAACGATCGTCCTTGATCAGTTCGTTATGAATTGCCTGTTCGGTGACGTTGTTGCGACGGAAATTCTGCGATTTGACGGCCGCGGCGATATCGCTAAAATGAGTCGGTTTGCCGGCGTATTGGAGGACAATATAGATTTTGTCGCGAATGTTGCGCGGATTGACCAGCGGCCATTTGACCAGGCCCCATTTGCTGTCGAGGCTGGCGATCTGCTTGCTGATGTTGGCGATCGCGGCAGTTTCGTCAGGATGTTCGTATTTCAGACCAGCGCTGCTGGCGAGCTTGAACAGGCCGTCCTTGTCCACCGGTTGGCCGTGCTGTTTCAGCGCCTCAACGATTTTGTCGACGGCTTGCTTGACGGCTTTGTCTTCCTTGTCATTCGTCAGGACGATCGCTGGATAATAACGATCGTTTTCGGTTGTCGCAACCATTTTATTGGACAGTTCGGCCAGGAAAGTGATCACACCGCGGGCTTTTGTATCATTAGCGTTCAATAGTTTTTGAGCAAGTGTATCAGTTCTGGCGCCGCGACCGAGTTCGTGCAGGGCTTTGACGATTTCGACTTCGGCGGCGTCAAAAGCTGGATTTTTCCCATCATCGAGGCCGATTTTGGTGCGAATCAACGTCGCTTTTTCGATTTGACGCACGCGTTCGCGAGTAATCCCGAGGATCTCACCCACCGCCTCCAGAGTTTCTTTGGTGCCAGCCAGGCCGAATCGACGCTCGATAACTTCACGTTCACGCGGGCGGTCGATCGCCATCAAAACTTTCTTGGCAACACTCTCTAGTTGTTGTTTGATGGCGGATATATCAGGCATGTCGTCTCCTTTTGATTAAGCTTGACTTAGTTTTCTCCCACGTTCCGTCTATTGTACGACAAATTTTATTTTCGTGCAAGAACTTTTTATAAAGATTTTATTGCAAGTTGTTTTGTGGTATAGCGAAATTTTATACGAAAAGTTTATCACGATTTGTCAATGGTGACAATATGGGGAGAATGATGTGAAACTGGATTTAAATATCGCGCTGGCCCCAGTAGAGCGACGATTCATGAATTAAAATTGGCAAAAAAGTTAATTACGCAAATTTCATATCAAGTACTATTTGTAGTGCACCTTGATAATCGCGTATCGCCTGGTAGAGTTCTGTAGATCCTGGAGGGTCGGTGCTACCCCGCAACTTCAACCCGAACAACTGCATTAAGAACGAGAGCTTGTGAACCCACGATTCAATATCAAGAATCTCATTTAAGAGTGAAGAACCTCCTGTAAGCCACTGCTCCTTTTCCCATTGTTTTTCACTCCATTCCTGGCGAAGTTCGTCATCTGGAGGTAGAAGCTCGTCATCCATATATAGTAAGAATTTATTAATGTTGGCATCAGCTGCTTCTCTTGAGGGGGCATTTATAAGTGAAGATTTGAAAGCGTTTTTCTGTGAATCAGTAAACACAGGCATTTGAAAAGGGCGTCCAAGAGACTCGTCAATTATTTCTGGGGGGGGGGTGTTAGAAGAAGCAGTGTTATCCACAGTGCCATCATTCGTCACAAATTGTTCATATCCCATCGCAATTCTCCTTACTCACATTATTTATCCCCGCGAGTGTAACACGAGTTTTAGTTCTTTGCAAGCAAATTAGCGACCGTTTTTGACAGAAACTATTTTTTCTGGCGCGTGAATTTCCTGCGGGCGGGTTTAGCGGGTGCGTTAGCTAACATTTTCTTCGCCTGGTCAGCAGTGATTTTGGTCGGGTCGTCGCCCTGCGGGATTTTGACGTTCTTTTTACCGTCGGTGACGTATGGGCCGTAGCGACCGTTCAGGATCTTTAAACCGCCGCCAAAATCGGCGATATTTTTTTTCTCGTCGGCGGCCAGTTTCGCGGCGTAGAGGTCGCGGGCGTCTGTTTCGCTGATCGTGAATGGATCGTGACCTTTGATACTAGTAAAAGTCGAACCGACTTTGATATACGGACCAAAACGACCGATGCTCGCAATAATTTCTTGACCGTCGTCGGTTTTACCAACCACGCGCGGCAGTTGGAACATCGTCAGTGCCTGATCAAGAGTGATCGTCTCGAGTCGCGCGTTGGCGGGAAAATTGGCGAAACGCGGTTTTTCCTTCTTGTCATCAGTCTCGCCGAGTTGCAACATTGGGCCGAAACGACCAATACGCGCCAGAACGGATTTGCCAGTTTTCGGGTCGATACCAAGGTGGCGCGTGCCTGCCACAGCCGAGCGGTCGATGGTTTTAGCGCCATCGATCAACTCATGAAACGGATCGTAAAAAGCGCGGAGCATTTTAGTTTTGTCAAGTTTATCAGCGGCGATTTCGTCGAGTTCAGTTTCGATCCGGGCGGTAAAGTCATAATCAACGATATCAGTAAAATGATCACCGAGGAAATCATTGAGCACGGTGCCGCTAGCCGTCGGTAGTAATTTCCCCTTCGTGGCGCCGGATTTTTCGGTGATGATTTCTCTCGTGACTGTTGCTCGCTTTCCTGCCGAATTTCCTTCGCGCACCACTCCCTCGCGCCCGTCGTTACGGGGCTCGGTCGTTGCCGCTGCGCTCGTAAGCGCAGAGCCTGCGCGAGAGGAAACATCGGCAGCGCTCGCTAGCAAGCGCAGTTCGATGACTTCGCGCTCGATGCCATCAGAATCGCCTTTTTCGGCGTAACCGCGGGTTTGAATCGTGCCGATAATCGTCGCATAAGTACTCGGTCGGCCGATACCGAGCTCTTCGAGTTTTTTGACTAACGATCCCTCGGTATAACGCGCCGGCGGGCGGGCGAAAGTTTGTCGCGCAGTAATTTCGCGGGCAACCAATTCATCGCCAGCGGTCAGCGTTGGCAGTTCCTCTGACGTTTTACTCGGGCTGATTTTCAAAAAGCCGTCGAACAAAACCACTTCGCCTTTAGCAATAAAGACAGCTCGCTCCGAAACACTTTCTCCCGAAGACTCTTTACCTTCGGAATCAGAAACGTCTATTCCTGACGACGCCGACAGGTTCGTCCGTAAGGACGGTTCTGCCGGCCGTCCAGTGTATGACGTTTCTGAAACCGATGGGTCTGAGGGAAAAGTTGTTTCGGGGCGGGTGGCAGAAGAATCGCCAGCGCTCGCGTTCGCAATCTCAATTGTCACCGTCGTGCTTTCAATTTTCGCATCGGCCATTTGTGTCGCCAGAGTGCGGCGGCGGATGAGATCGTACAATTTTTGCTCGTAGTCAGTGCTGCCAGCTGTTTCGAGACCAGGATCGGTCGGGCGGATTGCTTCGTGCGCTTCTTGGGCGCCGGCCGACTTGGTTTTATAAGTCCTAAATTGATGATACTCCGCGCCGAATTTTTTCTTGATATATGTAGTGGCGGCGGCTAAAAATTGCTTGGATAAGTTTAGGCTATCGGTACGCATGTAGGTGATTTTGCCACTTTGGTAAAGTTTCTGCGCGGCGTTCATCGTCGTGCGGGTGGAAAAACCGAGCACCGAGTTGGCGGTCTGTTGCAGAGTGCTAGTGGTGAACGGCGGCGCGGGTTTTTTGGTGCCAGGCGATTTCTCGACATTGGCGACGTGGAAATTCGCACCGATCAAACTTTTTAGGAATTCGGTTGCGGTGGTTTCGTCGGGAAAAGTTTCGGACAGGGTGGCTTTGATAATTTCTACGTCAGATTTTTGCCTCGTTGCTTGCTCCGAAACACTTTCTCCCGAAGACTCTTTACCTTCGGAATCAGAAACGTCTATTCCTGACGACGCCGACAGGTTCGTCTTTTTTAAAGACGGTTCTGCCGGCCGTCCAGTGTATGACGTTTCTGAAACCGATGGGTCTGAGGGAAAAGTCGTTTCGGGGCGGGTGGAAGTAATACCATAAGCAAATTCCCCGGTGACCTTGAACACGAAACTGCTCTCAAAATCCTGAATTTCCCTTTCCTTTTCGACGAGCAGGCGAACGGCGGGACTTTGGACGCGACCAGCCGATTTACCGCCAGGGACTTTGCGCCAAACGACTGGTGATAATTCAAAGCCAACCAAGCGGTCGAGAATTTGGCGGGCTTGTTGGGCTTTGACCAGGCTCATATCGACATGACGCGGATTTTTGATCGCTTCGTCGATGGCGCCCCGCGTGATTTCATGAAAAGCGATGCGGTGAGTTTTGGTTGGGTCGAGTCCCAGCGTCTCTGAGAGGTGCCAAGCAATCGCCTCGCCCTCGCGGTCTTCGTCGGTGGCCAGCCAAACGGTTTTGGCTTGCTTGGCGGCGGCGCGCAGCTCGGCGACAGTCTTTTTCTTGTCCGGATCAATGGTATAAATCGTCCGGAAATCGTGATCGGTGTCGATAGCTTTTTCGCCCTTTTTCAACTCTTTATCGGTCGGAATGCTGCGGATATGACCGACACTGCTCATGACGGTGAAATCTTTGCCGAGGTAGTTGGCGATGGTGCGAGCTTTGGCTGGACTCTCGACGATGACTAAATTGTTTATGATTTTATCCGACATGCGGTTCAGTTTAACATATCGAGAAGGATTTTGGCAAACTGATCATCTCAACGCCCAGGTATTCGCCCCGAGCGCGCGGATGCGGGCGTTCATTTCGAGCATGGTCATAGCGACGTTATAATCGGTGACGGAAAGTTTGGTATTGCGCAGGATTTCGTCACCGTCAGTCACGCCGCTGGCGAGGGCGCGCAGGATCGCCGTTTCAGCGTCGTTGCGACCGCGGATCGTCCGAACTAATTCAGCCGAAGGTTGTTTGATTTCATCTTGCGCGGGGAAACTAGCTAAGAATTTCTCGGTCACGGCGATGTTTCGGCTGGCATAGATGTCGCGCAACCTTTCCATGACGTCGTCAACTGTGAGTACCGGTGCGGCGCCTTGGGCGATCAAGCGATTACAACCAATCGACAGGGGTGAAGTAATATTGCCTGGCACAGCCATCAATTCTTTGTTCTGTGATAAAGCATGCGCTGCGGTGTTGAGCGTGCCAGAGCTAGCGCCGGCCTCGACGACGATGACAACGTCACTAAGTGCGGTGATCAAACGATTGCGCCAAAGGAAATTTCCCTTATAGACGGGCGTGTCGGGTTCGTATTCCGATATGACCGCCCCGCCCTGTTTAAGAATTTCCTGGCGCAGCGCCCAAGTCGAACGCGGATATTTGTCGGCTAAACCATTGCCGACAACGCCGATGGTGATGCCGCCACCCTCGAGGGCGCCTTGGGCGGCCAGGCTGTCGTGACCAATCGCTAGGCCGCTAACGATGATCACGTCGCGTGCCGCCAGAGCCGAGCTGAGGCGCAAAGTCACGCCGCGACCGTACTCGGTCGGTTTTCTCGATCCAACAATCGCCACAGTTGGACCGGGTTTGGGCAATTTTCCTTGATACCATAACCACTTTGGTAATTTGTCAATAACAGATATACGCTGGAGGAATTTATCGTCCTGGGGTGAGATTTTCTTGATATCATTCATAATTTATTGAAAAAAGTGTTGACAAACCGGTACAGACGTGCTACTATGTTTGACGTGATCGCATGAACATTACATGCGAGATGTACCTTACACCCCCATTTTAACATGAAAGCGCTATTCGTAGCGCCAAGTGTTAGGCTACGCGCGGATGGAAGTATCTACCCTCCACTTTCGCTGCCTCAGTTCGCGGTTCAACTAAGGATCGCGGGCGTCAACGGTGGCAATCGGCGCGTATCTAACCCTCTCGACCGGCGGACCCCAAGTGTGAGGTGGGTCGCGCTTGCGCCACAATTTCGACGCAGCCGCCCCGGCGGTGTGTCGAGAGGTCGAATAACCCGCTGTCCCTAGAGCGATGCCCACCCTTGCTCTCGGACGGCGGGTTTTTGTAATTATGAGCCTGCTCTTTTTCCTTTATTAATATTGACATGATTAAACTTTGTCTGATAAAATGTCCGCATGTCTAAACGAAATAGCAACCTGGGAGCCTGGCTCTGGCCGATGCCGGACTAGGTTTGCTGTTCTGCTCATTTCGTAAACAAGAACTCCACCACGCGCCTAGTCTGGCCATAACTCGTCCAGGCTATTTTTAATGATTAAGGAGAAAATCATGAAAACTATACCCCATAAAATCTATCTTAGCGAGGATGAAATGCCGCGCCAATATTACAATCTGCGGGCGGATATGAAGAAGAAACCCGCGCCGATGCTGCATCCGGGAACGCTAAAACCGGTCACGGCCGCTGATCTCGAGCCGGTCTTTTGCAAAGAATTGGTGCGTCAAGAGCTCGACGAGACGACGCCGTATTTTGACATTCCGGGCGAAATTTTGGACTTTTACAAAATTTTTCGTCCATCGCCACTGATTCGCGCTTATAATTTGGAACAAGCGCTCAACACACCGGCGAAAATTTACTACAAATTTGAGGGCAACAACACCAGCGGTAGCCACAAACTGAATTCGGCCGCCGCCCAGGTTTATTACGCCAAGGCCGAGGGTATCAAGGCGCTGACGACCGAAACCGGCGCTGGTCAATGGGGCACGGCGCTGGCCGAAGCCTGCGCCTATTTCGAGATGCCGCTGACCGTCTACATGGTCAAGGGTTCCTACGAACAAAAGCCGTTTCGAAAAACCATCATGCAGACGTTCGGCGCGGAAATCGTTCCGAGTCCGAGCGATACCACCGAGGTCGGTCGGGCGATGCAAAAGAAATTTCCAAACACTAGCGGCAGCCTCGGTTGTGCGATTTCCGAAGCGATCGAACGGGCGGTTTCGTCGCCGGGCGCGCGCTATGTGCTCGGTTCGGTCTTGAACCAAGTTCTCCTTCACCAATCGATTATCGGGCTAGAAACCGAGACAGCTTTTGCTAAAATCGGCGACTATCCTGACGTAATTGTTGGTTGTACGGGCGGCGGGAGTAACTTGGGCGGATTGATTGCGCCGTTTATGCGTGACAAATTATTGGGCAAGAAAGATATCGACATTATCGCGGTCGAACCAAAAAGTTGTCCATCATTGACCCGCGGAAAATTCGCCTATGATTTTTGCGACACAGGAAAGTTGACTCCCCTCGCCAAGATGTACACGCTCGGCTCTGGGTTCATCCCGGCGCGCGATCACGCCGGCGGTTTGCGTTATCACGGTATGTCGCCGATCATCTCGGAACTCTACGCGGCCGGCCAGCTGCGCGCCAAAGCCTACAAACAAACCGAAGTTTTCGCCGCCGCCACATTGTTCGCGCGCGTCGAACAAATTTTGCCGGCACCCGAATCGGCGCACGCGATTCTTGGCGCTATCGATATGGCTAAAAAATGTCGTCAAAGCGGTGAAGCTAAAACAATTTTGTTCGGCCTGAGTGGTACTGGTAATTTTGATCTAGCGGCGTACGAACAATATCAAAATGGTACGATGGTTGACGCAGTTCCAACCGACGCCGACATCAAAGAATCGCTCAAGACTTTGCCAAAAGTTTAAAAATTACTTTGGCTCGTTGACAAATTGATCGATCATGGTGGCGGCTGGCTCTAAAATCGCCGGCAGCGCCGCCCGTTCATCGCGCGAAAAACGACCGAGGACGTAGTCGCTGTCGCTGACCACGACCGTTCGCGCCCCAGCCGTGCCGATGCGGAGTCGCGCGAAATCAGATCCTAAATGTGCGATGATCGATCTCAGTCCGTTGTTACCGCCGTCGCTGCCCTGCTGTCTTAGGCGGATTTTGCCTAGAGGCAGATTCAAATCGTCGCAAACAACTAAAATATCGCTAGTCGGAATTTTGTAAAACTTGGTTAAGTTCGCCACAACTTCACCGGTTAGATTGTAGAATTTCTGTGGTTTGACGAGCCAGATTTTTTCGTTCGAATCTGTTATTTCGGCAATCGCCGCACCAAACTTTGGCGATTTTTTGAACTTGACCCGCCGCTGCTTGGCATAAAAATCCCCGACCATAAAACCGATATTATGACGTGTCTGGCGATACTGTAACCCCGGATTACCGAGGAAAACGATGAGTTTCATAACTTAATTCTAGCAGACTATTGCAAAATCTTGAAATGTGAGATATGATAAAAGCGTTAGCATAACAAGGAGGAGTATGGATAGTTTTGCGATGACGGTAATTTATGAGACTTCTTGGCGGCAAGAGTGGCAATGGTCCGCGGGGGTAATTGTAGGGGCTGTTTGCAGCGGCCTGATCATGTATGTATTGAATGCGTTTTTGCTGGGGCGACTGTTTCGCAAGGCCGGTGTACCGGCCTGGAAAGCCTGGGTGCCGGTCTTGAACATATGGAAACTTTTCCAGATTGGCGGACGGGCGGGTGTTTGGGCGCTGTTGCCACTGGTGATAGTTTTGTCAGTGGGTGCACTTGGTTTTGTCATTCCTGGTTATAGTGATACGCGAGATTGGCAGGCGAACGACACCATGATTCTAATCTCGCTGATGTCCGTCGTGATCATATCGGCTGTAGCTTTCTTGGCGCAATATATCTCGGCGATGTGGAGCATCACCAAAAAACTTGACAAAAGCCTGGTCTATATGTTGCTACTGCTCGTCAATCTCGGCCCGTCGCTCTGGCTGTGGATCATGGCGCTCGATAAATCCAAGTGGAACGACAAACTCGGCAGCAAAAGCCTCGCACCAGAAACGAAAAAGAAAAAGTAAGTTAGGCTGATTGGCGATTGGCCTTGATTTGTTTCTCATCGCGGAAACTGAATTTGATTGGTGTACCATTAAAGCCGAATTCGTCGCGGAATTGACGTTCGAGGTAGCGTTTATAACTCCAATGTAGGTGCTGGAGATGGCTGCCATAAATGACGAACCATGGTGGTCGGACGTCGGTCTGGACCACGTAACGCAGTTTCGGGTGCGTGTTTTTGAGACCGGCTGGCGGATGGCGGAGAGTTGCGGTTTGTAAAACTTTGTTGAGTTGGCTGGTCGGAATTTGTTTATTTCGTTCAGCGGCGATTTCGGTCGCGAGATCAAAGATTTTTGTGACGTTCTTCCCCGTGACGGAGCTAGTGAAAATGACTGGCGGCCATGGCACGAAATCGAAAGTCGCGGCGATTTGGTGCAAGGTTTGATCAGAACTTTGAGCAAGGGCTTCTGAATCATCCCGACCAAACTCCTCCTCGAGATCCTGGGCTGGCGCCAAATCGCCAGACGGTTGACGACGAGGCGAAGCGAGGAGGAGACGGGATC